>JAABVA010001206.1_pt1 | contig 28419 bp, 57 predicted proteins | sample 5560331 | NCBI WGS metagenome assembly JAABVA01 (sample SAMN12812661, study PRJNA571458) | rock metagenome | isolation source: Antarctica rocks | place: Antarctica: Victoria Land, Mt New Zealand sud | collected 2016-01-07 | reverse complement strand
CGCCGGGCGCCCGGCGCCCCGCCCGTCCTCGGCGCGCCGCGGCGGCGCGCTAAGCGCCGAGCTCGGCTGCGCTTGCGCGCCAGGCGCGCGCGACGGCGGGCCACGGCGATGCGGCGTTCCTGGTGTGCGCCAAGGCTAGAGCGGGGTGCGCCGCGGCGAGCGGCCCGGCGCTGGAGGTTGCGGCCGTGCCGGTGTCCGCCGGCTACCCAGGCGGCCAGGCGCCGCTGCCGGGCAACATCTGGAGCTATGGCAAGGACGGCGACGCCGTGCCGCCGGCCAGCGTGCTGGCCGTCCTCACCGAGCGGCTGGAGCGCCTGTCGGGCGCCCGGGTCGCCCAGACGTACAAGGTGAGGTGGGGGCCGGGCGACCGGCTGCCGCCGCCCGGGGCTGCTCTGACGCGCACCCCACCCGCGCGCCCGTGCCACCGGCCCCAACGCCGCCGCTGCGCAGGCCGTGCCGGGCGTGCGCTTCGAGGTGCCGTCGCAGGTGCCGGGCCCGCGCCGCTGGGCCCGCCTGCGCGGTGCGCCGCTCGGCTGCGCTCCCGCGCCGCGGCGGAGCGGGGCGCCGACTCGAGTGTGTGGCGCGGCCCGCGCAGCACGACGCGCAGCCGATGCAGGTGCTGGAGGTGACAATCCAGCCCACCGACGGCCGAAAAGGCTACTCCGACAGCCTGTCAGAGAGCGCGATGCGAGGCGCGACGTCCTGACGCCGAGCGCGGCGCGCGTCTGCGGCCGGGGGCGGCTTCCGGCTCGGCGAGGCGCGGCCGACCTGCCCTCGGCCCACGCTGCCTGGGTGTCTGTAACAGGTGTCTGTGACCTCGTGCGCCGCGCACTGTGTACATGTCGGTCAGCGTGACTGAACAGGCGCATGCAGCGCACAGCCTGGGTGCTCACGCGACAGGCGGAGCGCGTTTTTCCCTTCTTACTCACATGTGGCAAGCAGCATATTGTGTAAATGGTAATGATGCGCGCCTCAGAGGTAGGCTTGTGGCAAAGTATGCGTACCCTGTAAGGCTTTATAAGCGGTTTGTACACTGAAGACAGTTTTGAGGCTGGGTTGATGCCCTGTTACACCGCCCGGCATCCCTCGGTGATCCCTGTGTGCAGTGATGAGCCGGCTGAGGCACGGCGTGATGAGTTGCATTAACAGTGCTGCTAGGTTGTTACTACATTTTTGAAGGCAAGCAAGTGATTGGCAGAGCACAGGCCATGCAGCATGCGGAAGCCCGCCTGTAACAAGCTTGCGGAGGCAAGTGAGCGCGCACTCGGCATCCGCAGCCCCCGGGTCATCACGTTTGTGAGCACTGTAGCCCAGCCGCAAGCCTCGTGAAACAATTCGTGCACGGGTCTGGCGTGCGTGCCTCCCAGCCGCCTCCCAGCTGCCCCACGCGGCGTGCTCGGTGGGGGGCGGAAGCACTGTGTCACGGCTGCCCTGCTGCTCTGCTAGCCGGGAGTCTCCTTGAGGTTCAGTGTGGCGTGGTTGCAGGAAGTAAAAATTGGGTGTGACCTCAACTGTTGTGCGGCTCACACGCTCTTGGTGCGGATATGCGGGTGGTGAATGTGTGCGCTCCGTCTTCACATTACAACAGCTCGTGCCAGCAAGGTACACACTGTGCTGGCAGAATGCAAATCTATGGTCTGCCTCGTGTTGCAAGCATGTGACCTGCCCCTACTCTAGCAGACTGGCTGAATATCTGGCGCATGGGTGCCTGCAGAACCGCCTGACGCGCACGCCTCTGGAGCGGCAGCAGGCGAATGGCAGCATATGCAAGCCAGCTGTCGCGCACACGGCAGGCAGCGGGGCGCCCACAATTGTTGCCCCGCACTGCAATTGCACCTTCATGGCGCATAGCCCATTGCTCCAGTCTAATGGTCCATAACGTTACAGTGCACCGCCGTACCCTGCCCTATCCCCCCTTCCCAATTTATTTTGGATTTCCTGTTAAAGATGACGTCTCTGCGCATTGCCTTGCGCGTGTAGGAAGGTGGCCCAGAGTGCTTAGCAACTTGACATCACTGGTTCCACACCAGGGCTATATGTATAGGCATCACTGGTTCCACACCAGGGCTATACGCATAGGCGCCATTGACCGTACCCCAGACCTCCTTTGCACCAGAGGCAGGATTCGGCATGGCGAGTCCTGTAGCTGGTGATCAAGCTGCCAAGGAGGTGCGGCACTCTTGAGCTAACACAAGGGCTACACATCTGCACTGTATGCGGGCCTCTCGCGTAGCTTGGGGACCTGAGGTGCTGCGAAGCAGCGCCAGACAGCTAGCCTGCGATTGCGCTCGGTTGCGACGGGCTGCGGCGAGCTGCATGCTTTGCTTTGCCGAGGCATTGATATGCGTGACGGGCCCCACACGTGCCCTGCGCATGCAAGGCCCCTCTTCCCTCCAGAGACTCCTGCAACCTTGAGGCAAGCTGCTGCGCGCCTCGCAGTGTGAGAGCGTGTGCCAGCAATGTTCTGATTGGTGCAGCAGTACGCTGGCCAGAGGTCGAAACGCAGGCCGAGAGCATTGCCTGCATGTTCACCGGGCTGCTCAAGCCCAGGCTGCACTGCCTCGCGCCGCAGCTGAGGTCACCGCCTTGCGTCACACGCCCTGCCGGCCGCGCAGGTGCCTTTCACGACACTGCCCGACGAGCTGCTGGGCGGCATCCTGCGGCGCGCCTGGGCGGGCAGGCCGCCGCGCCCTGCAGCGACGGAGGTGCGCCCCGCGGCCGGCCTGGCGCTCGTGTGCCGCCGCGTGCGCGAGCTGCTGCGCGCGCCGCCGCTGCCGCTGGCGCTCGACTTCAGCGCGGCGCCTTTGAGCGACGCGCAGCGCCGCTGGCTGCTTGGTCCCGCGCGGGCCGGCCGCGTAGAGGACGCCAAGTTCTGCGATCGAGACGAGGATGAGGAGCCTTTTCCGGACATCCTGTGGGAGCGGCCGCTGCTTGATCGGTTTCTGGCCCGGCACGGCGGCACGCTGCTGCAGCTGTCCGGAGTGCCGCTGCAGCTGGTGGCCTGTGGGAGGAGGCACAGGGCGCCACCCGCCCTGGATCTGAGCGGCCTGCGCCTGACCAAGCTGGGCATCACCTGCTGTGATTTTTATGCCTGCAGACACGACTGCGAGTACTTGTGGCCCGACTACATGCCAAGCACCCTGGAGGAGCTGGACCTGCTCGGCCTGTCTGAAGATTGCATCTCGGGCCTGGCGTGGGCGTCGCGTTCGGGCGCAGGCGTGGCAGGGTGGCTGCCACGGCTGCACACCCTCCGCTTCATAGCCGATGACATAGCCTATGAACCAGCCAGTAGAGTGAGCCCAATGTTGGCCATTTACAACCAACCCCTCCTGGAGGGCTTTGCTAGCCTCCCGCATCTCGAGGTGGACGGCTCTGGGGCGCCTGTCGAAGGCTTGGATGTTCAGGTCTTTAACAAGGTCAGGTCTGCGCGCGTCGTGTCTGGTGGCCATGTGGAACTGTGGGCCGACGAGGAGGATGCGGCCACGGCCGCGGAGCGCCTCTGCCACGCCCGCCTGCAGGCTGCAGAGCTGTGCGCCGAGCGCGACGGCATCCGCATATACCGTTTAGTCGGGGGAGTCAGGTGTGACGATGAGTACGCGGAGCGCCTCACTCGTGAGCTTGTGCTCAAAATGATCACCAAGTGCGGGGACCGCTTTGCGGTTGAGGCGGGACTCCCTAAAGTGCCTCCGGATGGGCGCCACCGGGGCAGGGCCAGGCTGAACCGACTGGCCTGGCGCCGCTGGCCCGCGCCCAGCGCGCCCGACCTGCCGCCGGCCAGGGCTGCGCACGAGCGCGCCCGCGCATGGGCGATGAGAGGCCCGCCATGTGATGATGGTGGTGAGGACGATGCTTTACAGCACTGACTTTGGGTGTGGGTGAGGGGTACATGCACAGGGGCAGTTGCAAGCTGAACAGGAACTGCAAGGTGTTGCGACCAGCGCACGCTGGAGAGGCTGAGAGTGATGAAGTGCGGCGAGGGAACACATACACACTGATTGTGCTGAAATGTGTGTGTAGGAGAGGCAATGGCGCGCGCCGTGAAGCTGGGTTGGTGTGCATAAAATGGTGAGTTTTTGTTGTGCCTGCTCGCATGCTCTGGTGCCCGCCCAAGCACAGCGCAAAAGCATGGCCAGACTCGCGTGTGCTTCACTGCAGACAAATGTTGGCCAGCACCTGCTCATTCCAGCTGCAGCTCTGGAGGACGCCACACTTGTGAAATTCAGTGCATTAGCGCAACAGGTCATGGTCGGATGTTGGATAGGGGTGCCTGCTGGTCCAGTGCTGGAAGCCCACAGCAGATTGGAGTGGCGGCAGGAGGTGGGGAGCAGCAGGTGCAAGATAGCTTTGAGGCTTGCAGTGTGAGCGACCCGGCAGGCAGCTAGCTGCAGGCTCCCCAAGGCGTGCTCAGGTGCCGCAACTGCTCCTTCATGTCTCGTAGCCCATTGCTGCAACCGAGTCCAAGACTGTTTATTTTCTGAGTTACTAATGTTAACATTAGCAGTGCCATTTAGCTAATGCAGTACTAGCTAGTGCACATGTGCCCTACCCTACTCTCCCTCATTCCAATGACGTCTTCAGACGTCTTCAGTGTGCAGGTAGGAGGGTGGCCCTATGTGCTGCGCAGCATTGCACCAGGGATGTGTGCAGAGGAGCCTGTACATCCTGCACCCCGGACCTCTCTTGCACTGCAGGCAGGTTTTGGCATGGCGAGTCTTGGAGCTAGTGATCAAGCAACCAAGGAGGTGCGGCACTTTCAAGCTGATACAGGCGCAACACAAGTCCACGTGTGCGGGGCTGTCGCGTAGCTTGACGAAAAAAGTCTTGAGGGAGGAGGGTGCTGTAAAAGCAGCGACAGGAAACAGCCAGCCTGCGGTTGCGAGCAGGCTGCGACGAGCAGCGGCGAGCTGCATGCCTTGCCTTGCCGAGGCGTTGATTTGCGAAACCGTCCCACACGTGCCCTGCGCATGCAGGCCCCCTCTTCCCTCCAGAGACTCCTGCAACCTCGAGGCAAGCTGCTGCGCGCCTCGCAGTGTGAGAGCGTGTGCCAGCAGAGTTCTGGTTGGTGCAGCACCACACCGGTGAGAGGTCGAGCCGCAGGTGGAGAGCAATGTCTGCATGTTCACCAGGCTGCTCATGCCCAGGCTGCGCTGCCTCGCTCCGCAACCAGAGGTCCACAGCCTCGCGTCACGTGCCCTGCTTGCCGCGCAGGTGCCTTTCGTGATACTGCCTGACGAGCTGCTGGGCGGCATCCTGCGGCGCGCCTGGGCGGACAGGCCGTCGCGCCCTGCAGCGGAGGAGGTGCGCGCCGCGGCCGGCCTGGCGTCTGTGTGCCGCCGCGTGCGCGAGCTGCTGCGCGCGGCGCCGCTGCCGCTGGCGCTCGACTTCAGCGCGGCGCGCCTGAGCGTAGCCCAGGAGAGCTGGCTGCTCGGCCCCGCGCAGGCCGGCCGCGTAGAGGCCGCCAAGTTCCAAGTAGTTCGCGAGGCAAGTGAGGACGCCCTGTGGGAGCGGACGCGCCTGGATGTGTTTCTGGCCCGGCACGGCGGCACGCTGCTGCAGCTGTCGGGCGTGCCGCTGCACCTGGTGGCCTGTGCGAGCCACATGGCGCGAACCGCCCTGGACCTGAGCGGCCTGCGCCTGACCAAGCTGGGCATCAAGTGCTGTGGTGAGGGAAGCTTGATCGGCAAGGGACGGGAACAGTGCTTGTGGCCCGAGTACCTGCCGAGCGCCCTGGAGGAGCTGGCCCTGCTCGGCCTGGCTGTCTTGTGGGACCTGGCGTGGGCGCCGCGCTCGGGCGCAGGCGTGGCAGGGTGGCTGCCGCGGCTGCACACCCTCTGCTTCAGAGCCGATGATATAGTGTATGAAACAGACGATCAGGCTCAGAGAGCATTGCGCGTCTGCTATTGTCAAGCCCTCCTGGAGGGCTTCGCTAGCCTCGCGCATCTCGAGGTGGACAGCTCCGGGGCGCCTATTGACGACTTGGACGCTGCCGTCTTTGACAAGGTCAGGTCTGCGCGCATAGTGTCTGGTAGCCATGTGTTCCTGTGGGTCAACGAGCTGGATGCGGCCATGGTCGCGGAGCGCCTCTGCCACGCCCGCTTGCAGGCTGCAGAGCTGTGCGCTGCGCATGACGGCATTCACACAATATGTACAGGCCCGGGGGTTACATATAGTAGTGATGAAGAAGAGCGCCGCACTCGCGGTGAGCGTCGCACTCGCGAGCTTGTGCTCGAGATGATAAACAGGTGCGGGGACCGCTTTGCGGTGGAGGTTGGCATTCCTGAAGTGCCTCCTGAAGGGCGCGGCTGGGTCGAGGCCAGGCTGAACCGCCTGGCCTGGCGCCGCTGGCCTGCCCCCGGCGCGCCCGACCTGCCGGCGGCCAGGGCTGCGCACGAGCGCGCGCGCGCATGGGCGGCAGCGGGAGGCGCGCCATGTGTTTGGAGGTGATGATGAAGTGAAAAGGGTGAGCACTACGATGCTTGCTAGGATTGACTTATTGGTGTGGGTTGGGTACATGCACAGTGTCAACGGCCGGATCAGCAGGAAATGGAAGGTGTCGGGACCAGCGCAGCATTGGAGAGGCTGAGAGTGATGCACTGCGGCGAGGAAGCGCATGCACACTGTTTGTGCTGCCGTGTGTCTGTGGGACAGGCAAGGACGCTCGTCAAAAAGGCTAGGACTGTAAGCATGGAATGGTGAGTGTGCTGCTCTTTCTATCACGCTCTTGTGTCAGCCTAAGCACAGTGTCCAAACCCGTGTTCGCATAACATGTATGTTAGCCAGCATCTGCTCATGCCAGCCGCAGCTCTGGAGCAAAGCCTACTTATGCAAGACAGTGCATAGGCCATGGTCGGTCGCTGAACAGGAACATGCACGTGCTTACAGATGGTGCCTCTGCTGTCCTTGATGTTGTGAGCGACATTAGACTGCCCTGCATGTGCCATGAGCCGGCTGTATGTTTAATGGGGCATGACACTGCTATGCGACAAGACCGGAAGCCGCACACTAAATTCAGCAGGCTACGTTGAGCTCCCTCGTCATCACACGCACGCACGCCGGCCCCACGAGGTTTAAGCACCGCGCGCAGCTCCAGGCAGGGCGGCATCCTAGCCTGGCCAGCGCGCGATGAGTGTCACGCCTGCCGGGCTGCCGAAAGCAATTGACAGAGCACAGGCCCTGCAGCACGCTGAAGCCCGCCTGTAACAAGCTTGCGGAGATAAATGAGCGTGCGTTTGGCATCCGCAGCAACCTGTCACCACGCACGTGAGCACTGTAGCCCAGCCGCAAGCGTAGCGAAATATCTCGTGCGCGGTTGTGACGTGCGTGCCTCCCAGCCGCCTCCCAGCTGCCTCGCGTGGTGTGCTTGGTGGGGGGTGGAAACACTGTGTCACGGCTGCCCTGCTGCTCTCCTTGCAACATGTGTCGCAACTGTTTCTGGATAGCTCGTAGCCCATTGCTGCAGTTCAGGCCTTGCCTGGCGTTACACTTTTAGAATAACGCCAGATTCCGTACCCTGTCATACCATTGGACTTGCTTAAAGGCTGGACAACAGATCAAGTCCGAACCGTTGCCTCGAAGGAACAGCGCTGACCTTCAGCGGCTGAAGCAAGCACTCATGAAGGCGCGCTGCTAGGCCGTGCAACACATACGCAGTCCGTGCACCTGCTCCTTAACACGCCCAGCCCTAGGGCCTCTCCGCAGCCAGAGGTGTGCTGCTCCCGCTTAATTTTGCGGTGCTTCCTGCCCTCCTGCCACCTTGGGGCCCGTTGCCTTCTCTGCGCGCGCACCTTGTTCCAGGCGACCAGGCACGCATAGAGACTGCCTGGACCACTGCCGTAGTAGCCTCACACCAGGTCCTGCTCTCGCACGGCTTGAGCACGGAGCATGCTCCTGCGCGCGCGCGCCTCTGCTTTCAAGACAATTTTGTCCAAGCGAGGCCTTTGCACGCTGCGCAGGGCGAGCAGCAGCTTGGCGCGCTGCTGTTGACCAGGCTCGCCGGCGTGCTGAGTCAGTACCACCAAGGAGAGCACGGTGTGCGCGCCGTCTGCACGCGTACTTCAGGTGCGCGCCTGTGCTCACTGACACCTGACAACTGTAAAGCCTGCCGCCTTGCTGATCACCGACCACGTGATGACACACGAGGCATGGCTGTGCGCTGTGAACACAGCTGCAAGCGAGGCGGTTTCAAGTCCTCTGCGTGCACAGTGCCCTGCGTGTGTGGGAGGGTGGCCCAGAGCTGCGCAACATGACACCAGGGCCCAGTGCTTGGGCGCCGTTTGTCATAGCCTGCACCCCAAGCCTCCTTTGCACCGCAGGCACATTTTAGCATGGCGAGTCCTGGAGCTGGTGGTCAAGCCGCCAAGAAGGTGCAGCCTTTTTTGGTTGGTACAACAGAACTCCACATGTGTACAGGGCTCTCGCATAGCTTGGCGGCCCCGGGTGCTGCGCGGCAGCGCCAGTGAACAGCCAGCGGTTGCATTGCATGCGGGGTGCGGCGAGCTGCATGCCTTGCCCTGCCTTGCCAAGGCGTTGACGTGCGCGGAGGGCCCACGCGTGCACTGCGCATGCAGCCTCCACTTCTCTTCTGCAGCCTTGGGCCGAATCGAGGCTGCACAGCAGTGTGAAACTGTTCATGCAGAACTCTGTGCTGACGCAGCAGCACACTGGCCAGAGGTGTACAAGCCGCAGAGCGTGCGGCAATGTCTGCACGTTCATGTTGACTTTGGATGCTCACAGCCAGGCTGCACTGCCTCATGCACCTGCTCGAGCTCCACAGCCTCGCGCCATGCATGCGCCTTGCCGGCCGCGCAGGCGCGCTTCCTCACGCTGCCCGACGAGCTGCTGGGCGGCATCCTGCGGCGCGCCTGGGCGGACATGCGGCCGTGCTCTGCAGCGGAGGAGGTGCGCCGCGCACTCGGCCTGGCTTCCATGTGCCGCCGCGCGCGCGAGCTGCTGCGCGCGCCACCGCTGCCGCTGGCGCTCGACTTCAGCGCGGCGCGCCTGAGCTTCGCCCAGCGCCGCTGGCTGCTCGACGCCGCGCAGGCCGGCCACGTGGAGGCCGCCATGTTCCACTCTGCGGACGTCCTGTGGACGCAGCCGCTGCTCAAGAGCTTTCTTACCCTGCACGGCGGCACGCTGCTGCACCTATCTGGGCTGCCACTGGCGCTTGTGGCCTGCAAGCGCCATGGGAAGCGACCTGCCCTGGACCTGAGCGGCCTGCAATTGACCAAGCTGGGCATCGACTGCTGTGACATAGGCTTACCTGACCACAAGCCGTGTTTATGGTTGTGGCCCAAGCGCCTGCCAGGCGTCCTGGAGGAGCTACACCTGTTTCTCCCAAATGGCGCATGCCTACAGGCCCTCGCGTGGGCGCTGCATCCGAGCTCAGGCTCTGCAGGGCAGCTATCGCGGCTGCACATCCTCCGTGTGACATCCCCGGTTGTGTGGCCCACACACACACAAGTGTTCGTGCCGGAAATCCCTCTCCTAGAGTGCTGCCCTGGCTTGCGGTGCTTGGAGGTGGATGGGATGAATGTTGATATATCTGCCGAGCTTTTTCAGCAACTCAGTCATGTTCGCGTCGTGGCTGCTGGCTACGTGTGCATGTCGGGAAATTCACACAATTATGAGTCTATGGCCGTGTTCATTGGGCGCCTCTGCAGCGCTAGCCTGCAGGCTGCAGATCTGTGCGCTGAGCACATTGGTTATTACCACGCTGGTACCAGAGACCGCTGTGCGCGTGAGCTCGTGCGCGAAATGATCAGCAGGTGCGGGGGCCGCTTTGCGGTCGAGGTGGACATTGAAAGGCCTCCTGATGGGGTGAACTTGTGCAACGCCGACCTACGCCGCCTGGCCTGGCGCCCCTGGCCCGCCCCCGACGCGCCGAACCTGCCGTCGGCCAGGGCGGCGCATGAGCACGCCCGCGCGTGGGCGGCAGAGTCTAAGCTGCATGATCACCAGGGCAGTGACATGTGCCCAGCAGTTTGATGATGTCAAATTGACATGCACGAGCTGCTGAAGCGCCCATGGGGCCTGAGACTTGGCAGTTTGGAGCGGCTTGGCGCAGCAAGTAGGTAAACAGGGAGCTTATGCACTGCAATGGAGACTTGTTACTGCTAGGTGTCTGTAACGGAGGCGAGGCAGAGCAATAAGATGGCTGGGATCATGTGTGCATGTGTGTGTGTGTGCAAATGTTGCCCTTGTGCTTTGTTGCGTGAGAGCCGGCTGGAGATCGCATGGCGCATGACACTGCCATTATGCTACATGACGGTGAGCCGCATCAAAGCTAACAGACTACACTGAGCTGGCTCCTTGTCAACACTCTCACACACGCCGGCTCCACGAATTCCAAGCATCGCCCGCAGCTCCTGGCAGGGCGGCATCCCAGCCTGGCCAGCGCGCGATGAGTGTCACGCCTGCGGGCTGCCAACATGCGCGACCTGCCGCTGCAGCAAGCATCACGCCTGGCCGCCAGGTTACAACAAGCTGCCAAGCAACCAGCGCTGTCGCCGCTGCTGCCGCATCAATTGACACAAGCAATAGCTCCACGCCATCTCCAGAGCGCAACCAGCGCGTGCTGACAGCGTCACGCCAGACGCTGGTGGCAAATAATCTGCGCATGCATGAGCAGCATCTGCAGACTCTGCGGTGCACCCAGCGCAGTATCCCAACAAAAACAGCCACAAACATATCAGTGCGCAGACACTAGCATTGCGCAGAATAAACGACACACGCACGCCGGTATTCAAGCGCTTCCCTGGTCCCAGCCTGCAACTATTGTTCGGCCCAGTAATGCTTCCAGTCCGTTGCACATGACTCGGCACAGAACAGATACAATTGCTGCTGCTGCAATGTGATACAGCTCAGGCGCATGCCCCTCAGCACTGTATATATGCTGTAATCAAGTACGACAACTGGGCACAAAGCAGCGCTCCCTGGGTACCAAGGCCAGAAATCTCACTCGCCAACAGCGCGCTAGCCTCACAACCACACCCGACTGTCTCATATCTCTGTCACGGCTCATAGATGGACTGAGTCACCTTGTTCTCTGCAACCAGCAAATGCTGTTGCCCCAGCAGGGTGCCAACAGAGCCCGCACGCGCTCCGCGGTCACGCAGTGCTGCCGCCACCCCGCTGCCTCACGCTCCTCTCTCGTTATGCACCAATGGTCAACAGAGCACCGTCGGTGCAATGCAATGACGTGCACTCTCCTAGCATGGTGCTGGCGGGAGGCAGCGCCGCCGTCCGGAACGCTGGCAGCCTTGCAGACGCGGGCGGCGCGTCATGCTGCAGCAGGTCTAAGAGTCGCGCTTGATGATGAGCTGGATCGTGGAGGTCGGCGAGTCGCCCGTCGCGCTGCTGGACTCGCTGTCCTCGCGCTGCGGCACCGGCAGGCGCAGCTCCGGCACGGCCGCCACGCCGCCGCACTGCCCCGGGTCGGACGAGCGGTCCAGGTAGCGGTGCGGCCGCTCCTGCAGCCGCCGGCCTGGCGCAGCGCCATGCTGCCTCTCAGAGCAGCGCACTCTGCTCAGGCATGACAGGGAGCGGCGCTTGAGGGCGTGTAAAGCGCTCTGGATGGCAACTCGGGGTGCAGTGGAATGTGCGCGTATGTGTCAAATAGGCGAGCATCGCAAGGAGCGTCGTGCAGCCACATATGGTGGCAGCAGCCACGCTGCCCATCCCCTGGCACAACACCATAGCGGCACCTCGCAATGCGTGATCGCATGTTAACCCTGCCCGCTCACCTGCGTGCAGCGGCGCACTGCATGCAGGCACCCCGTGACCCGCGGGGGCGCGCACCGTGCAGGATGATGTGCCGCAGCAGCTGGCTGACCTCGGGCCCGCGTTCTCGCGTCAGGAAGTGCGCGCCCTCCAGCATCACGCACGGCGCCTCCAGCCTGAACCGGCCGCAGCACACGCTAGCTTCAACCTATGGCATACACACGCACTGCAGCAAGTAGCCTGCCGGAATGGACCGAAGGCAGGCTGGAGAGCACATACGCAAGCGGAACGCCGAGCACACATTCACCCATCCTCCAGCATGTCCATGCAACGTAAGTACACTTGTGTCTGAGCGCCGCGCCTGCGCGCGAGCGCCTCGCCAAAGCGCGGCGCGGCCACGATGTCGTGGCGGCCGTGCAGGACGAGCACCGGGATGCGCGCGGCCACGATCGTGCGCGCGTCGCGGTCGCTCACGCTGTGCCGCCACACCGCCAGCAGCTGGCCCTGCGCGCGCCGCGCGCCGTCCTTGAGAGAGCCGCCACACGTATTGGGTCGGCAGGCTGTTGCCCTCCTGGTCGGTCCTGGGTAGCCCTGGACGACCCCTGGACAACCACCGTGCTGTGGCGCCAAAGCTCCTGGCGCATCGCGCCCGCCAAAAGTGGCGCAAAACTGGGCGGGCAGACACAACGTGCTGCTGCTCGCGGCACAGGACGGCGCACCCGGAAGCCGGTGGACGGCTGGCCGATGCCGCCGTGCTGCGCGCCCTCCACGTACTCCTCGCGCAGCAGCTCGCGGCGCGTGCGCCCGTGCTTCCGGTCCTGCGGTGCGCGCCGCGCCTGCATGTCAGCGCGGCGCCTGTTTGCCCAGTGTCGGCAAGCCGGCTGCACTGCACAACCCGCAGCAAATCCAATCACGCAGAGCTGGATAAAGTGAAGCGTCGGTGCTGTGCTCCAATGTTTGGTAAGGAAGTCAGCATGCAGGCAGCTGACACAAGAGGAACGCACCACTTCGTTCAGCGTCTTCCGCATGAAGTGCAGCTTCAAGTCGATCTTCGCGCGGTCCTCGGCGGTGCGCGAGCACAGCATCTGTGCGCAGCGCGGCTGGCTTGGCATGCGCTTGCCTTGATGTCCCACTCGTACTGTACATTGCACATATCAAGCACCCAGCATAAAAAACAGATGTCACCCACCTTCCTAACACCATACGAGCGCCCAGGCCGCACAGACTGCACAGCTGCTGGCCTCGCTCAGATGCGCTGCGGCTCAGAACAGGTGCCGGGAGGCGCGCAGGCGGGCCGCGCCTGCAGCCCGTACTTGGCCACGCGCCAGGAGCACGGCAGGCTCTGCCAGCCGCCCGCGGTCGCGCACACCAGCGTCAGCGAGGCCACGCGCTCGGGCGCCAGCACCGCCAGCCGCGTGGCCACCATGCCGCCCAGCGAGTGGCCCACCACGTGCGTGGGGCCCCAGCGCAGGTGCCTCTGCCGCCGCCAGGCCACGTCAGCCTGTCACTGCATGGCGTGTCGACAACAGCGCAGCCTGTCCGCATGGATGCATGAGGGCAACGGCGTGGTGTCGCCACCTACTCAGCCAGCAGAGTGACTACAGGTGCCGCATAGTCAGCATTGCGCCTGGCGTGTCAACCCGCTCCGCGCCACAGCCCAACGCCCGGGATGCAGGCAGGCAGGCATCCAAGGCACAGAGGCGCAGTGGGCGGGCGGCCGCACCAGGATGGCCAGCACGTCCTCCGCCATCAGCACGACGCTGTACGCGCGGCGCCGCAGCCGCGAGCTGCTGCGCCCCACGCCGCGGTTGTCCAGCACGAGGACGCGCACGGGCGGCGCGCCGTCGGCGCCCGGCCGCAGCAGGTCGTCCAGCTGCGGGCCCCAGCAGCCCAGCGTGCACGCAAAGCCTGCGCCACAGAGAGCAGTACGACTGTGGACTGTGGACTTGGCATCCACACGGGAGCACGTGCTCAGGGCTGCCGCGCGGCATGCTGCGCAGCGGCACAGCAGCAGCGCCTGCGCGGCTTCTGCCAAGTGCGTGGCTGCAGGTGCAGGATCTTTGCAAGCGCCAGAGGCCTGGCTGGCTGTGAAGCAGTGCCCAACTCCCTGGGGGCGCTGGCGGCCCCAGCCGCATAGACAGCGGCACCACTGCTGCCGCACATGTGCGCCAGCAAAACCCCACACACTGAGCGCACCCATTATGAGCACGACGCTCGGTCGCTCGTCATCTTCGGCGTCCAGCGGGTCAGCCTTTGCCCTGCGTTTGCCAAAAAAAATAAAACCACTGAGCACGTGGCCAACCCCCGTTTACAAGCTGTGGAGCGGAGTAGACTGGGACCGGCGAGCGGGGAGCGGGTCCAGGGGCGGGTCAGCACACCCGCCGCACGCCTTTGGCAGCTCGCCTCTGACCTCATAGTAAATGTCGGCGGCATCCTTGCCTTTGCCGGTCCGCAAATACGGCATGCTGAGCGCGCTCTGGGGGCGCCCGCCCTCAGAGCGGCACGTGCATCGCTGCAGCAGTCCCAACCGTCCCTGGAGGCGCTCTGCAAGCCGGGCAGCGCTGCAGGGCTCGCCTTGAGCCGTCAGCGTGCAGGGCACACGCCCGTGCCCTGGCAGCCACCAGACTAGCCCTCACAGGCTGCACCAACCCTCAGGCCTATGACTCACAGCAGCAGCCCGGGCCTGCTCGGCAGAGCCCGCAGGCCCATCTGCAGGCCCAGCTTGCAGGACAGCCTTTCACAGGTAATTGCAGTACCACAACTCTTTATGCTTGCACCCCCGATGCCTACTGTCGTACAATTAAAGTGGGTGCTCGCTCACTTCTCTTATCAATAGACTGCCTGGCGATACTGGCACAGTGTCTGCCAGAACCCTTGCATATGCCCGTGGCCAGGGTCTTGTTTGCAGGTGTTTCACGCAAGCTTGCTAGAGGGAAGAAGGACAGGCGCAGGGGGCCGCGCTGTACGTCAGCCGACTTGCACGATGGCAAGCGAGGCGCTCGAGAAGGCGCTGCAGGACATCGACCTCAAGCGCCACCGCAGGAACCCGTTTGACGCACGCTACCTGAAGCTGTGCCTGTCAGACTTTGCTGAGGTGGCGCTCAGTTCCCAGAGACCTTGGCCACACGTGTACACGCATCAAGATGCACTGCACTTCGGCTGCTATGACCAAGCACAGGAGCCGCTGCGCACAGGAATCAGCAGACACCGGCCATGCGCTCGTGGAGAGCGCCGCATGCAACCTGCATGCACGCACTGAGGTCGTGCACTCTCGTGCTCCCACACCACCACATAGTGCTACTCACGGTAGAGGCGGAGAGTGACATCGTTGACGCACGGTGCAGCTCATACGCTCGATGAAGCTGGCGCTGCTCAAGCAGTCTGCTGACGCCGTCAAGCTGTGCCAGACGGACAAACCCAGCAAGCGTGCCGCCAACAGAAGCACAGACGCAGGCGCCGAGCCCCGGGGCGCTGCTGGCCCCGCAGGTGCGCAGCTGCGCTGCTGTCTCTGCTGCAGGTTTTAAACCTGTCATGAAGCTCACTACTTGTGCTTGGGCTCCACGCAGGTCGCGCCGCAACGTTCTTCACTGAGGCGGCCCTGCAGGCGTACAAGCAGTACAAGAGTGGTCAGCTCAGCCTCGCCACTGCGGCAAAGGTGTGTTTGGTTTGATGATGTGTGAAGCCAGCACGTCCCGCTCAAATGACACGGCCGCAGTATGCCAGGACGCCGAGGCGTTCCACAAAAGCGTCAGCTGCAGCGACGGCCACCTGCCGGCCGTTGAAGCCACAGAAACCAGGCCGTCAGTGGAGGAGCTGTGCGCTCTGCGCCATGCACTTTGCTTTGCCTGACCGGCCCGTGCCAGCCTTGTCATGACATGTCACCTGCTGCCAGGCTCGCCCCGCTGCGGCAGTGCATGCTCGACGAGGAGCTCGTGAGCTCGCGTGACACCATGGACTGCGCTGCCATGCATGACATATTGGACACATTCGCACCATTCGATGACTCCGAGTCTGAGTCGGAGCAGCAGCCCGCCCCTGGCACCGCACCGCCGTCGCCAGGTGTGTTTCCTGGTAGATGATGGGTACATGATACGTTACATAAGGTGGGTTTGTGTCCCTGCTCCTGACATCCATTCGCAGGCACATGCTCTGCACAGACGCGCGAGCCGTCAAATGTGTGTGCAGGTGCCACGCCCTGCAAACCAGGCCATGGAAACACTTTGTCATGTCGGTCCATGACGCGGTCTGTCCTGCATGGGTGCAGGGACTGCAGACATGAGCCCGCCGCCAGACAATGCAGACGGTGCGCTGCTGCGCACCTCGTGATGCTGAGTGGCTGGAACAGGCGTCGCATCTGAGTCCTTTTGGCATCCCACGCAGGTGATGCTGAGACCGCGCGCCTAGCCAGCCCGCCATGCCCTTTGGGCCCTGACCAGGCCCTCCCAGAGGGTCATGCAGTCAGGCGGCCATGCGTGCCAAGGCTCAGGCGCCGCGCGCGAGCCGCGCCTGCCTTGCCAGCGCGGCCGGACTCGCCGCCGGCAGGCGCGCGCGCCTGCCCCGCCGTGCCCGCGCCTGTGGTGTGCATGGCTCCATGCATGCGTAGACATAGGGACGGCCCCCACATGCAGAAGACGAGGTCGTGGAGGATGCAAGCCCGCCGCGCGAGGCTTCCCAGGCCATGGAGCAGGCCGCGCCGCAGCCGCGGGCAGTGCCTGCGCTGCGCGCCAGGCGGCCGGCGCAGCTGCCGATGCAGGCCGCTGGGGCGCCGAGCGCCGGCAGCAGCAGCGCAGCAACGTCTGCGGACCCTGTCAGCAGCAGCAGCAGCGACGCGGACAGCTGCGCGCAGCCGCATGCGCCGCAGGCCGCTGCGCGCCCCAGAAGGGTCTGACCCGCCCTTGGCGGCGTGCAACAAAGTGGCGCCATGTTCACAGAGTCACACGCAAGTGGTGGGCGAGGCGTGCAGGCGCCTGCGGCCTCGGAGCCCCGGGGCCCTGCCCACGAGCTGGAGCTGGACTTCAGGCCTGCCACGCTGGCCGCTCTGTGGCCGAGCGTGCTGTTCAGGTGCCGGCTAGCCACGCCATGCTTGGCGGTGCTCCGCCATGCTCCGGGAGCAGGGAGCAGGGTCGCAACCTGACCGCAACCCTGCAGGGCGCCCCCGCGCCTCGTCTTCCGCCCGGTGCCCGACCGCAACAGCCTGCTGCTGCCCCCGCCGGCCCAGCGCGCGCCGGATACGCCGGCGGCCATGCTGCCAGGCCCGGACGTGGCTGCGGTCTGCGCTTCGGGCCTGCGGCGCGGCCTGCTGCTGCCCGTCGACCTCGTGGCCCTGCGGGAGAGCTGGCGCGCGGAGGCCCTGGCAGGCGCGCATCCTGCGCCGCGCCCGCGGCAACTGGTGCATGACCGGCACACGCGCGGGCTGCTGCGTGCAGGCGGCATGCGAGCCAGGGCCGGTGCCTGCACAGGCACGGGCCAGGGCATGCATGCGGCGGCGCCCGGGCCTGGCTTCCCTCCTGCCGTCGACGACCGCCAGGCCACCCAGCATGTGAGCCCGGTGTACTTGCAGTCGCTCTAGTGCTTCGCACGTGCTCGTGAGGATGCATCCTGCAAGGCAAATTTGCGCCTTGTGCAGCAGGGCTGCCTGGCGCCGGGGCTGCACCAGGCTGAGCGCCGGGACGAGGATGCTGGCTTGCGGTGCCCCATCATCTGCGACATGCAGGCGTCGCCGGGCTGCCCGCCCTGCTCGCCGGCGCCCGACCAAGCCGCGGGCAGTCCCGGGCAGCATGGCGACTGCGCTGCTGCCGCTGACCCTCCGCCGAGCGGCGGGGCAGCACTCGGCGCAGCAGGCAGCCAGGCAGCCAGTCCGCATGACACCTGCATGGATCCTGGTACCTTTGCTCCGCCGTCCCATGGCCCAGCGTGCACCTGGGAGGACCCCTGTCCATTGCTGTTTGACGATGGCAACGATGCTGACGCGCGCTCCAGCCCAGCAGCCACACAGGCAGCCGCGCAGCCAGGCGCTGCAGACTGCGCGAGCGGCGACGCATGCTGCATTGTGTATTGCAACGAGGATGACGCTGAGGCTGAGCAGGCCTGGGCAGAGGCGGACACAGGGCCTGCGTGCGCAGAAGAGCGTGGCCAAAAAGGTGGGCCGTCATGCAAACTGTCACACTGCTGGTGCGTGTGCTCCGTCACTTATAATCATCAAGCAGCGCACGCCTTGCCCGCAGAGCGCGGCAACACCCGGAAGCGCGCACGCGAGGGGCTCTGCGAGCGGGCACTCAAGGCGCGCGCCCGCCTCGGCCCTGCGCCATGCCGGCCGATCGCCTGACGGCCGTGCATGACTCAGCAGGTGCCGGAGCCAGGCTGAGCAGCGCTGGCGCGCTCCGCAGGAGGTCCTGGAGGCGCGGCGGAAGGCGGGGTCCAGCCTGGCGCTGCTGCAGGCGCTGGTGGGGCCGCACCTGCGCGCCGGCGCGCGCCTCGCCGCCGTGCGCGACGCGTGCCTCGCGTCCGGCCAGCCGGCCGCGGAGGCCAGCCTGCAGGCGCGCGCGCCCGGCCCGGGCCCGTGCAGCAGCTGCCCTGCACCGCCCGCCACCCGCGTGTGAGCCGGGGGGCGCTGGGCGCAGCGCTACTTCTTCGCCGCGCTGAGCATCATCCAGCAGCGCAACACCTCGGCGGCCAAGGAGCGGGATGGCGCAGAGCACATGCGCCTGGAGGCGCTCGACGAGCACCACGATGTCATCGTCCGCACATGAGCTCTCCTTGTATGCAAGGCCAGGCTGCCTATACCTCCGTGCATGCCACAGAGTTGTTTGCGTCCATGGCGCTATGTGTGTGGTTTGGCTGTGTGTGCGAGCGCTGTCTAGACCATGCATGCTCACGCTGATGACCAGACTCGTCATGTAAACAAGTGTTGATTTGCACTGTTATTTGCCACAGCGCGAGGTGAGACGTTGCATGTACATGCAGGGACGTCCCTGTATCTGCCCCAAGACACAGTCTCATGGGTGTTTCTGCATGGCACACACAAAGAAGGAGCGCTGCAGCTCACACCACTCGCTCTGCTTCACGCCTACAGCATCCGTGACAGTGGCATGCATGCGCATGCGCGCCGCAGTCCAGTTTATGCACACAGGAGCACACTTCATGTCACGCTGTACACGCGATACAACAACTGGACATCAGCGGCCAGGGCGCTCAATCCCGCCCTGCACCAACGACAGGCCCAGTAGCAGAGGCTGGGACTTCAGCCGACAAACAACCATCAACATGTTGCGGACACTCAGAGTCACACACCACAAGGAGCAGTGACGAGAAGTTTAAGGAATGCATAGCTAGGCCCGAAAGTACACTGTTTTGGCCGCATAGGCTCGACGCCGGCGCCCGAGCCCCTGGCCTGCGCGCCCTAACCTCCCAGCTTCCAGAGCCCGCGGCGCCCGCCGCCAGACGCGGCTGCAAACAGCTCGTCCACGGCGGGCGCCATGCATTTCGCAAACAGCTCCATGCCTTCGGCGTTTGGATGCAGCGCATCGGGCATCAGCCGCGGCTCGATCTGCGCCACCGCACACGCCACAGTCATGAGGCTCAGCCACTCAAGGCCACTTGCGCAAGAGTGTGCATTTCATGGCTGATGCCTATATCTGGCAAAAGCTGCCACCCACCCAACACAGGCAGGGAACATGGGTGGAGCCAGAACACATGCGTAAAAAGGTGATGTCCAGCCATGCTGCACGCTCGGTCATTGCGGCAGCCGCCTCCAGTCCTGCACTGCAGCCACGGAGCCCGGACGCCGCATGTCTCCCAACACAGGGCCTGGGCGCCCACAGCAGGGGTAGCGCCGCGCGAGCGCACCTTCCCGCCGGGCAGCAGCGCGGCGCCGCAGTTGAGGAACACGGCGTCCGCATCGCGCGCGGCCCAGGCGGCCAGCTCCGCGTTGAGCGCGGCGATGCCGGGCGCGTACATGCTGGGCCAGGCGTACACGTGCGCCGCGTCGGTCCACCCGCGCGGCAGCACGCCCAGCACGAGCAGCTGCGTGCGCGGGTTGGCGCGCCGCAGGTGCCCCAGCGCGGCCTCCACGCTGCGCGCGCGCGTGCGTCCCCTCCCTGTCAGTGCGCTGGCACGCGCTCTGGGACGTTTGCAGGTCGGCCCGTACGCGGTGCCCGGCAGCGCCCTGCATGATGCTGCCACGCTGCACGCTGCTACTATCAGAAAGCACCCGTACGTGCTCAGGTCTGCCAGCTGTGTGTGCTGCGGAGCTGTGTCAACGTGGGCGTGCGAATGCATGACACCCCGCAAGTCATACAAGCATCACACCGCCCACTCCCTCACTTGCACTCTCATCGCACCGGGTGGCTGTGCCGTTGGCGGCGCGCACAATGGCGGCCTGCCCGCCCATGCACGCGGACGCGCCCAGGTCGTTCGTGCCTATCATCACCACCGCCACGGCCGGCGGCTTGCGCACGAACGTGCCGCCGTGCTGCAGCCGCCAGAGCAAGTGGGCCGCCTGGTCGCCTGCGCGTCGCGCCCGGCCAGGGTGCGTGAGGTAAAGCTGCCTAAACAAGACACACAGGACTGCGGCATCGCTCTCACGCCCGCTACGCTGACCTGCAGGAGGCCGCCTGTGTCGAGCGGCGGGCCACGCAGCAAAAGCGAGCAAGATTGGGTTCCGCAAATAACCCCAAAGACCCACTCTGCGCCAGGCCCTGCTGCGGCAGTGGCCCTAGCCATGCATGCAAGTAAGCACATCTTCAGGCTGACCACACTGTTTGGGGCCGAGAGGCGCGCACCGCCCACCGCGAGGACGGACGTGGAGTACTTGCCAAAGTAGTGCTGGAAGACGGCGGGCACGCCCGCGCAGCGGCGGCAGCCGCGGCCCGTGTCCGTGCCGCGCCACGTCTCTGTGATGGAGTCTCCATAGAACACCACGTCAACGCCCTGCGCGTGCGGCACAAAAAGATGGAGCCCGCTCACAGGATTGCAGTTTCGGGCACGTGTGCGAGGTACTTGGTTTGCTCCCTTAGAACAGCCTGCAGTCAGGCATGTCACATTAAACAATCAGTACCAGCACAAGCCTTTGCAAGGCATGAGCTCGGCATTGGAAAAGCAAATGCTCTGGACTTCTTCCCACATGCTGGGTCCAGTGCCCAGCGTCAACGCCTGGTCAGCATACCAAACAGGCCCAACCCTGTGTTAACAGAGCAGCTCCGTGCAGTTCCTTGAGTGCTGCCAGTGTGCTCAGCTCATGCAGAACGTACCACAGCCGCCTGCCCCCCATCACACACCCTGTGTGGGCTTCGAGCGCGCACCGGCCCGGCGTCGGCGGCTGCGACCTCCCTGGCCAGGTCGCGTGCGAAGGCGACGCACCAGGGCGTATTCCGCGGCTGGGGCTCCAGCACCGGCCCCGGGCAGGGCGCCAGGAAGGTGTCATACAGACGCTGGGCGTTCATCGCACACAGCCAGAGCGTCACGAGCAGCACCCAGAACGCCCCCAGCGCATAGTGCGCGACGCCGCGTCCACTTTCTGTGGTACTGTAGCACTCAACCACATTGCGGCGGTCGGCCTGCTGCCTGCGCAGGTCTGAGGGGCCTGCAGCGGCACCCATTCCGCCAAGCAACCCCGTTTGCGGTCAGCGAATCATGCCTTTTCCGCACTTCCCAGCTTCTTGGACAGTGGCCGCAGCAGCACAGGAGGGAGCAAACAAAGGGAAGCTGCGCAGTGCAGCAGACTCGCGCTCGTTCGGCATAGGCTTGCTCGGCAAGCTTCCACTTCGGTGGCCGAGGTCGAGGGTTGCGCCGGGCTTGAAACGAAGAAGGGGCGACAGCTCGCCCCCATCAATGGCACGCATTGCGGCCTGGATGAGCGCGCTTTGGACACCGAAGCCTCGTCATCTGCTCGTGCCAAGGGTCGCCGCGAGGAGGGAGGCGCTACCCAAGGCCATGCACGCAACGGCCGCCCCGCAGAGCGCGCATGCCGTGCTGAGCAGGTACTGGGGCTTCAGCACGTTCCGAACCTGCCAGGAGGACGTTATCAGCAGCGTGCTCGATGGCAACGACAACCTGGTGGTCATGGTGCGCGCTGGGCTCCGCTTGCACACATCTGTGCTGAAGTCCCGGCTGTGCGCGTGCGTGACCCTCTGCTGTCCACACAGGCGACCGGAGCCGGCAAGTCGCTCTGCTACCAGGTCCCGCCGCTGGTGCTGCAGCAGCCGTGCGTGGTTATCTCCCCACTCATATCCCTGATGCAGGACCAGGTGCGCTGCTTTGCATTAAGTTGGTGCTGCTGAGGTCCAGCTGGTGCTCGAGTTCCCCGGGGCAAGTTTGAACTGGCGTATGACCAGGGCTGGCTGCTTGCAAACCACCCCCCTTCAGCGCTTGCATGTCTCGCAAGGTACTTGCACTGTTTGCCCGTACGTGGTCCAAGGCGCGCGTGTGAATGCACACACACAGGTCATGGCGCTCAACGCGCGCGGCCTGTCGGCCTGCTTCCTGGGCTCCGCGCAGCGCTGCGCGGCTGTCACGGACGACGCGTGGGCGGGGAAGTACAGGTCCGCACTGCCTCGGTTCCCCTGTGCCCGCCCTGGGCTCGCTAGTAGCCCAGGTTAGTGCCTTTCTGACTGTGACGGTACGCAGGTAGGTGTGCTGCTCCTGCAGCCCGCCCCGCTCTGACTTGTCAGGTCGCCACCTCTGTCGACGCGCACGCGGCGCAACATAGTCGCCATGCCTGACAATTATGTAAGGCTGCAAGCACCGGCCCCAGAGGCTTGACCGAGCACACCGCACCCGCTGCACCCCATAAGCGCGGTGCCATGACCGGGCCGTACGCCGCAGCTTCATCTACATCACGCCGGAGCTGGCAGCGAATGCCGCGCATCGGCTGCAGCAGCTGCGCGCGCGCGCCGGACTGTGCCTCGTGGCCGTGGACGAGGCGCACTGCGTGAGCGAGTGTGCGGCCCCGAGCGCCTGCTGCCGCCGCGCGCCTGCGATGCCTGAGGCTGCGCCCGTGTGCCATGGGCTGACGGCGGGCTTGTGCCTGCCCGCGCGATATTGCACCCGACGCGTCCCAAATGCATGACCAGGCTCGCCAGCGCCAGACCGCAGAACCCCCGTCGCGGTGCTGGGCGCTGACCCGGGACGGCGCGCAGGGGGCCACGACTTCAGGCTCGAGTACAGGTGACTGCCAGGCCCCTCCGCGCTGGCTCCTCTCAGGCTCGCCTGTCGTGCCCTGTTGCCGCCTCGTGTTGGAGAGAGTGGTGCAATGCGGGCCCTGCCAGCGACGCTCCTGCTGACCCCCTGCCTGGCCGCAGGCGGCTGGGCGAGCTGCGGGAGGCGCTGGCCGGCGTGCCGTTCATGGCGCTGACCGCCACCGCCGCGCCGCGCGTGCGCGACGACATCGCTGCCTCCCTGCGCCTGCGGCCTGGGCACCGCCGGCGCGCCCCGGCCCCAGCGCGCGCTCGAGCTGCCCGCTTGCGCTGATTGCGCGCCGCGGCCCGGGCGCGCAGGGCGCTCCTGCAGCGTGCACACCGCCCAGCATGCCGGCAGATCAATGTGTTCATTTCTAAACGGATGAACATCACGAAATAGCATAAGCCCATGCGTGTGCGCGCTCCCGAGCTGATTGCGAGGGCGCGCGCGCGCGCGCAGGTGGGTGACGTCCTTCGAGCGCTCCAACCTGGAGCTGGCGGTGCGGCAGCGCGGCAGCGCGGACGTGGCCACCAACCTGGGCGAGCTGATCGGCGCGCGGCGCGCCGGCGGGCCGGCCGAGCCGACCATCGTGTACACCATCACGCGCGGCGACGCCGAGAAGGTCGCGCAGGTCCTGGAGGCGCGCGCCACCACCGGCGCTGCCCGCCTTTGGCTGGCTGCTGCGCGGCCTGCCAGGCGCGAGAGCGTGCCAATCTCTGAGTGCGCTCCAAGGAGGTGTGCGTGCGGGTGCGTGCAGGAGAACGGCTTCGCTGGGCGGGTCGGGCACTACCACTCCACCGCGGCCGACAAGGCGCGCACCAGCCTCTGGTGCATAATGCATTGCCGGCGCGTGTCCCCATGACTCCGTACCGAGGCAAACAGGCGCAGGGGTGCTGCGCAGCGCGGCTGAGGGCGCGGCCGGCCGCAGGCGGGCGTGCACGAGCGCTTCCTGCGCGACGAGCTGGATGTGGTGGTCGCCACGGTGGCCTTCGGCATGGGCGCGCCCCACTCCCCGGCGCGCGCGCCTGCACGCGGCGCCGCACAGACAGCCCTGGCCGCCGCGCTGCGGCCTGGCCGCGGGTGCCCTTGCGGCATAGTCAAGGCGTGCATGCAGGGCGCCGAGCGAGCGCAGGCGGCGTCTGGAAAGGCGCAGGAGGTCGGGGAGCGTAGCACTGCACGGCCGGTGCGCCCGTTTGCTGACAGGCCCCTGTCGGGCGCGCGCAGGCATTGACAAGCCCAACATCCGGCGCATCATCCACTACGGCGCGCCCGCCACGCTGGAGGCGTACTACCAGCAGGCGCGCACGCTTTCGCTATCGCTGTACAAAGCACCCGCCCACAGGCATGCTGCAGCAGTTTGTGTGGCTGTCGCCTTGCACATTTGCGTCTTAGGTCTCACTTGCTACAACGGGCGGCAGATCGGGCGCGCCGGGCGCGACGGCCTGCCGGCCAAGTGCCTGATGCTTTGGAGCGGCCAGGACTGGTCCAAGCTGGACTTCATCAAGGTGCGCAGCCGCGCTGATGATGTGCCACCCGCATGGCGCCTGCGTGACAGCGGCCAGCTCTGGCAGCAGGCCGCTGCTTGCCTTTCGACGACGGCATCCAGTATCGCGAACGCTCGACCGGGGGCAGGCCAACCCTCTGGTATACACCACCGAGCGCGCGCCGCGCAGGGCCAGGAGCGCCAGTCGGCGGCGGGCAGCGAGCAGTCCTGCGCCGGCCGCGAGCGCATGCAGGGCTTCTGCTACACCGCCGCCTGCCGCCACGCCGCGCTCGTCGCGCACTTTGAACCCGGTGCTGCGCCGGACCAGTCGCAGGCCTGCCGGTGCGCGCTCGCGCACATGTTCAAGGCAGCAAGCATGTGCTGGTAGGGACGCGGCGGGGTTGCGCTTGCGCCATGCGCCGAGCCTCCGGCTGTGGGCAGCTGAGCCAGGCGCACAGCGCATACAGCCGCCAAGGAGGCCAAGTGGGCACCAGGCCCTGGCGGCCCGAGGCAGACAACACCGATCGGCCCCACCCTGCATGCGTCCACACAAGGCGATGCGCGCGCAGGGGCGGCTGCGACAACTGCGCGCGGCGCGCGGCGGGCGGCGAGGCCGAGCGCGACCTGGGGCCCGAGGCGGGCCTGCTGCTGGCGGCGGTTGGCGCGCTGCGCGGGCACTACGGCGCGGCCAAGCCGGTCGCGCTGCTGCGCGGCTCGCGCGGCCGCGACATGGCGCCCTGGATGCTGGACGCTGCCGCGCCGGACGGCGCGCGCCTGCACGGTCCGCCCGCCCGCGCTGCTTACGGCCATGCTACTCTTGCACCTTAGCAAATGCTTGACGGCTTGCTGAGCAACAGCGTCCGGTTGGCCCACATGCGCCGCTTGGAGGCTGCCTCGTGCTGGCCGTCACAGGCCCTGAGTGCTGGCTACAGGGGCATGCAAGGGCTCCGGCTGATGCTTCGCGGCTGCGCTGCCTGCTCAAGGGCGCCCACCCGGCAGGCGCGCCCGCGCCCGCCCGTCGTGATGCATGCGCGGGGGCTGGGCGCGCGCAGGCGCGGGCATGGCGCGCTCCAAGGAGTGGTGGAAGGCGCTGCTGGGCATGCTGATGCAGCAGCGCCTGGTGCGCGCGGAGGCGCGCCAGGGCGGCCGCGGCGGCTTCACGGCCGTGGTGCTGTCGCCAGAGGCGCGGGCCCCGCGCCCCGCCTGCTGGTCTGCCAAAGCCCAACGCGGGCACGCAGTGTCCTGACAATTGCTAAGTGGCCGAGCAGGGCGCATGTCGTGCATGGCCCAGTTGCTGGCACCCTGCGTGCTCCCCAGCTCAGCCCTGCCGGAGCGCGCGCCCCAACGCGAGTGGCAGAGCCTTTCGCTGCGCCGCTGGTGCCGGCACTCGCGACCCGGCGGGCCTGCTGCAGGGCTCACTGCTTTCCGTGCCCGGCCGCGACACAGGGCGCCGCGTGGCTGGCGGCTCCGCCGCCGCGCGCGCTCGTGCTGGCGCTGCCCAAGGAGCTGCTGGACGAGGAGCGGCGCGGCGACCGCGGCGCAGCCGGCGGGCCGGCCGCGCCCGCGCCGCCGGCCGAGGACGCGGCCGCGCGCGATGAGGAGGCGCGGCTGTTCCAGGCGCTGGTCGCGCTGCGCAAGGCGCGCCCCGCGCAGCCAAGCAGCTCGGCAGGGTAGGCAACCCTAATCCTGAGTGCTGCATGGTGCGGCGAGGGTGCGCGCAGGCGCCGGCGCACGACGCGCGGGCTCCGCTGGCTGCGCTCTCCTGCTGCCAGCTCTTCTGCAGGGGCAGGGCACCCTGTGTAGGCTTTGGCGGGATCCAGAACGGCTTGGTAGTGGCAATGACAGAGAGCCTGCTGCCGCGGCGAGGGTGACAATGGTTCCAAGCGTGCAGGAGCGCGCGGCGGCGGCGGGCGGCGGCATGGCGCCGACGCATGTGGCCGGCGACGCGCTGCTGTGGGAGCTGGCGCGTAAGCGGCCCGACCGGCCGCAGCACCTGGCCGCGTGCGAGGGCGCGACCGCGCTCTTCCGCGAGCAGCACGGCCAGGCGCGCGGCGCAGGGCCCCCGCCCCCTCTGCAGCCACACGGCGAGCGCGGCCCGCCGGCGTTGGCCTTGTTATACACAGTGCATCTTACCCTACTGGCACGATGTGTGCACTCCCCTCATCAGGCGCCGCAGCCATGTCGCCCCCGCTGAGCCGGGGCCGCCTGCAGGCATTTGTGGACGCGGTGGTCCGCTTCTGCGAGGCCAGCGCGCTCAGCGCGGGCATCGCGTGGTCGACCATGCGCGGCCGGCGCATGTCCGCGCCTGCCTCCCCGGTGCGCGCGCTCCCCCCGGCCTGGGGCGCATGCGGCGAGCCACCGCCTGTGGCATGTGCGCTGCCCTGCTTGCCGCCCCGCGCTGCGGGCTGCAGGCATCTACGTCAAGTCTGCAGTCGACGCTGGGTCACAATCACTTGCCCTGCTAAGCCGCATGCCCTGCTGAGCCGCATGATGACTGCTGGCCGCGGCAGAGGGGCGAGGGCGCGAGCGACGCGCTCATCAAGCTGGCGGGCGGCGACCCCACGGTCCGCTTCATGCCACGCATGTCCTGCATGCACCCAGGCATTGTGCATGGGTCAGCAGGGCCGCAGCTCGGCTGTGGGGCACAGCAGGCAGTCAAGAACAGACCGCCCTGCATTGCGACCATGGCGCTGCTGCCGCAGCGCGCCCGCGCTGACCCTCCAGATGCGGCGCGGCACAGAGCAAGGACTTTGATGCGCACGCGCGCTTCGAGCGCGGCGAGTCGCCTGCGGAGATTGCCGCGCGCCGCGACAAGCCCATCCAGGCGCGTGCAGCCCGGCCGGTGCCTGCCACCCTCGCTCGCGCCCTCTGCCGGCCCTAGGTTTCTGCGCCCTGGCACAGGCAGGGTTGAGCAGGGGTGCGCTGCGTGGGCTGCTGCCCCAGGGTCTCTGGCCCTCACTCGTCTGCGGCGGCGCCATGGCGGGAGCCTGGGGCGCGCAGGCGGGCACAGTGGTGGGCTACGTCGCGGCCGCGGCGGCGTCCGGGCTGCCCACGGACTGGCCACGCCTGGCCGCCGAGGTCGGCCTCACCGAGGAGCTGGCCACCGCCATACGTGCAGGCGCGCGGTCGTGTCGGCCCGCGGGCGCCTGCCGGGCTGCTAGTGGTGCATGCCACCATGTCGCCGCGCCGCTCGGCGCTGCCTGCTTGGCCTGCTTCGACCACGGCATGTGCGCCTGCCGCGCTTGGCATGCCAGGCAGGCGATTTCGGCCAGGATATGTGCCGGAGGCTCTTTCAGGCGCTTGCTCGCCCCTGCCCCAGAGTATGCGCAGAGGTGTCCCTCGACGACCCGCGCATGTGCCCACGCCTCGCCGCTCGGCGCGCGCAGGCATAGACGCGGAGGGCGCCGCGGGCGCGGGCGCGGTCAAGCGCGCGGTGCCGGCGGCGGAGTATGCGCAGATCCGCGTCGCCGCCGCCGCGCTGGCCGCGCGCGCGCTCTGGTTTGCGCCTGGCGCCGCCGACGGCGACGGCGCAGATGAGGATTCGCAGCCAAGCGACGCAGTGGACCTCGAGCCGAGCCTGGCGCACTACCTGGACGGCGCGGGCACCGCGGCGCCCGGCGCGCAGGGCGCGGAGCCCGCCGCGTCGGCCGGCGGCGAGCCCGCTGCGTCGCCCTTGGTACGACTCACAGCCTACCGGGCCCTCTGTGTCCCTAGGACCCTTCATTTGACCCCGCAAGCGTTAGCACGCGGCCTCTGGGCGCCTGAGTCAGATTGTTAGTTATTACTTCACCTCAATTTCGCGCTCTGACCTGCTAAGAAGGTGGCGGACCTCGCTGACGCCTCTGCATTGCCAGCAAGTAACGGATGGGGCGCGCATGTGCATGCGTGCCAATGTGCCATGCATCCGCGTCAAGCGTGCAGTGTCGACAGATGACATGCTATGTGGATGCACACGCTCTAAAAGAAAGGCATTCGCAACAGAAATGACTGGCAGTGACCCTGGCGCTCGGCGGCGACAGGCCCCCGCGGACACCAACGCCAGG
>JAABVA010001204.1_pt1 | contig 28427 bp, 35 predicted proteins | sample 5560331 | NCBI WGS metagenome assembly JAABVA01 (sample SAMN12812661, study PRJNA571458) | rock metagenome | isolation source: Antarctica rocks | place: Antarctica: Victoria Land, Mt New Zealand sud | collected 2016-01-07 | reverse complement strand
GATCGACCTCAACCCCCTCGACGTCAGCGACGAGGCCGACGTCGCCTGGCTGTCGTGCCTGATTTGGCCGGGTGAAGAGGGCCGGGTCGAGCGGCTCCACGCCGCCGCTGCGGTGGCCCGCCGGCAGCTTCCGGTGCTGCACCGGGGCGATCTGTTGGACGACCTTCCCAAGGTCGCCACTCAGGCTCCCTTCAAGGCGACGCTGGTCGTCTATCACACCGCCGTGCTTGCGTACGTCGACGAGGACAAGCGAAGAGCCTTCGCCGCGGCGGTGGCGGACCTCGGCGCCGTGTGGTTGTCCAACGAGGCGGAGGGGGTTCTGCCGAACCTCGACCTCGACCAGCACCTGGGGACCTTCGTGCTCGTCCGGGATGGCAGCGACGTCCTCGCCCGCACAGACCCACACGGGACATGGGTCGAGTGGACGGACCATGCTTCTGCCCGGTAGGCGATCCTCGACCGGGCAGGGCGGGATGATGCTGGGGTGGCTTTGACGATCTCTCACGTCGCAGAGTTCGACCCGGGCGCCGCTCGCAGTGGTCTGGACGTGGAGTGCAGCAGCGGAGATCTCTCCGAAGTGGAGGCCGTCACCGCACTTGTACACGCCGTCTACGGCGGGCAGCTCCAGGCCTGGCAGCAGCGGATGCACCGAGCCCTCAGCCGCTCGGACTACTGCCTGTTGCTGGCCTTCATCGGGGGTGAGCCGGTCGGCTACGGCAAAGCCAACTGGTGCGAGCCGCGAGGCGAGAACGACCAGGCGCCGGCCGGGATGTTTCTAACCGGGCTGGTGGTGGCTCCGGCATGGCGCCGTCGCGGCATCGGCGAGGAGCTCATCCGCCGACGCCTGACCTGGGTGTGGCTGCGCGACCAGGCAGCGTGGTTCTTCACCAGCGCCCGCAACCGCGCCTCCCTCGCACTGCACGCCCGGCTCGGCTTCATCGAGGCAGGACGAGCAGCCAGCTACCTGGGCAAACCCTTCGACGGCGGGGTCGGCGTCCTGATGCGCGCGGACCCGCCAGCCAGCGGCGAGCCAACGCAGTAGCCGATCGGCTTTCGAGACATCCCTGGCGCGCTCGGCGAACGCGCGCCAGGGTGGCCGCGACTGGCGGCCCTCCTGCTCCTGACACTGGGGCTGCGCAAGAATCCGGTGGTGCACCGAGGACGTCCCGACGTCCACGGTCCCACTCGGCGACAGCCGAAGCGGTGGTGGCCCGGACGCCCTGCGTCATCTTCTCGAATTCACCAACCTCGGCGATCAGCGGTGGCGCCAGCAGTAGGCGCGTCGCAGACCCGTCGACGGTGCCGTGGCCGGGGTAGGGCAGAACGCCGTGCTCGAAGCCCGCGCTCTTCAGGTGGGCGGCGAACGCCGCGCCGCCCGGGAGCGGCGTCCACGCCGCCGGAGGGGTCGACGAACTCGAGGCCGAGGAACATGCCGCGGCCGCGGGGACCGGCTGGCGACAGCGAGGCGACTACTGGCTCTGCCTCTAGTCGAGCAAACTGCGAGCGTGGCTTTCGGTACGCGCGACCTCACGCCGGGATCTTTGTTGCTGCTGGGCGGACGCAGTGAGATCGGGCTTGAGGTCGCACAGCGGATCGCCGACGGGCGTGTGGTGATTCTCGCTGCCAGGCGCAGCGCCGAACTCGCTGCCGAACGGCAACGGATGCTGGATTCGGGTGCGTCCGAGGTGCATTGCGTCGACTTTGACGCCGACGACACCGGCAAGCACGCGGGGTTGCTCGCCGGGATCGCCGACACCTACGGGCCGATCGGCGTCGCCGTGCTGGCCTTCGGAGTTCTCGGTGATCAGGCTCGCGCCGAGCAGGATCCGGCGCACGCGATGGCAGTGGTGCATACCGATTACGTCGCGCAGGTCGGCGTGCTGACGACGTTGGCCAATCTGCTTCGCACACAGCGGGAGGGGCAGCTCGTCGTTTTCAGTTCCGTTGCGGGCGCTCGTGTCCGGCGGGCGAACTACGTCTACGGCTCTGCGAAGGCCGGGCTCGACGGCTTCGCCAGCGGGCTCGCGGATGCGTTGCACGGCTCGGGTGTCCATCTGCTGCTCGCCCGGTCGGGCTTCGTGGTCGGGCGGATGACCGAGGGGATGAAGCCGGCGCCGATGTCGAGCACGCCGCAACAGGTTGCCGACGCAGTCGTCGGCGGACTGCATTGCCGCACGCGAGTTGTGTGGATTCCCTGGGCGTTTCGCCCGGCGTGCTTTGTGATGCGTTTGCTGCCACAGGCGGTCTGGCGAAGGATGCCGCGGTGAGCACGACGATGGTTGTCGCCGTCGTCGGAATCGACGCGAACGGATGGCGCGCGCTTGGTCGCCCATGGCCGCACTCGCAGCGATTGGCAGAGCCCTGCTGGGCGGGGATGCGCTGTCCCGTGTACCAGCGGCTGAGCGTTCGGACGAGCTGCCTGACCGGTGACAGTCCTCGGGGCTAGGACGCCCATGCTCTTCTAACCTGGCCGGGTGAGTTCGCTGCTGGACGATCTCGGTCCGTTGCGCGAGTCGGCGTCCTACCGTCGGCTGCTTCTGGGGCAGTCGCTGTCGCTGACCGGCAGCTCGATGACCCGGGTCGCGGTGGCGGTGCAGGTCTATGCCCTGACCGGTTCCTCGCTCGCCGTCGGCCTGGTCGCCCTGGTCCGCGCCGGAGCTCGCTTCGAACGCGGCAAGCTCGTCGAACGCGACACCATCGCCGTCAGGAAGCAGCCTGAAAAGATGAGATCGGATCTATCCGGTGACGGCCGGGGAGGGGAAGGCGGGCGCCCTCAGGTGGCTGCCGGCACCGGGAGGGGTCTGAGTTCAGCGGTGGGGCGCCGCACGTCGTGGACGGCCAGTACTGCGAGTGTGGGGATGAGGGTCCCGACCGCACCGGTGATGAGGGCGCCCGTTACACCCGCGACCTGCACCAGTGGTCCCATCAGCGCCAAGCCGACGGGTAGCAGTGCGAACGAGCCTAGCGCGTCGTAGGACGACACTCGCGAGAGCACATCGGGTGGCACCAGGTCCTGCAGTGCCGTCGTCCACAGCACGCCGAACAGGCCCATCCCCGCACCGGCAGCGGCAGCCGATATGCAGATGACAGGCAGGGAGGACGACCAGGCCATCAGCAGCAGCTCAGGGACCAGCAGCAGCGTCCCGCAGGTGCCGACGAGCAGCGAGCGCCGGAAGGACACCCGCAGGGCAGTCACCCCGGCTGCGATGGCACCGAGCGCTTCGGCCCCGAGGATGACTCCGAATGCCGACGCCCCCCCTTGCCGGTCGCGGGCGACGACGGGAGCGAGGACGTCGAATGCGGCGGCACCGACCCCCACGACCACCGCGAACTGCACGACGATCGCCCAGAGCCAGGTGCGGGAACGGAACTCGTTCCACCCTTCCCGCAAGTCGGCGAGCATCCCATCCCGAGTAGCACCGCCGGCGATGACAGGAAGTCGATACCAGCAAGAGGCGCTGATCGCGTAGGACGCGGCGTCAACGGCGAGCGCCGCGGCCGGACTGGCCACTACGGCGAGCAGGCCACCCAGGGGGCCGCCGAGCAGGCTTGTGGTGTTGCGGGTCAGCCCGACCAACGCGTTGCCCTGCTGCCGGGCAGCCTCGGGCACCGTTTGGGGCACCAGCCCGGTCAGCGCCGGGAAAGCGAAGCCGCGCGAGGCGCCAACGGCTGCCTGCAGCACTGCAAGCGCCACGATGCTGCGACCGCCGGCCAACACAGCAGCGGTCGTCAGGCCCTGCGCCAGTGCACTGACGCAGTCAGCGGTGAGCAGCACCTGTCGCCGAGGCCGGCGGTCGGCCAGCACACCACCGATCGGAAGTACCAGCAGCATGGCCCCGGACTGGGCCGCAAGCACCAGACCGAGATCGCCCACCCGCCCGGTCGCCTGCAACACTGCGAACGCCAGGCCAACCGGCGCCATGGCCGTGCCAAGTAATGAGACCGTCCGGGCTGCGAGCAACAGCCGGAACTCGCGCGCCCGCAACGGAGCCAGAGCGAGCGCGAACATGCCCCGATCCTGCGCTCCAAGGTGTGCTGCCGACCCTTCGGCTTACGACAACCTGGAGCGCCGGTAGCCCGCACCCGGCTGCGGGCGACGTCGGCGGGACGGGCCATCGCGCTCGGGACATTTGTGCTGGCCGTGGCGGCATAGTGATCGCCGTTGTGGGGCTCGTACTCGTAATTCCTGCGGCTACCGGGCCTTCGTCGTCTACGACGAGCGGCGGCTTGATCGCCGGGGCGCCGCCAAGAAGCGATCGTAGGGTGCAGGTCCGTGAAGCGCACTGGTCACCAATAGCCGCGGTGCACCACGTCCTCTGGTGGGCGGCGAGCGGCCGTCAGCCCCGCAGACTGCTGCGAAGCGTCCGGGTGTCGGTAGCCGACGCTGATGGCGCCGATCGGGGTGTACTCGCCTGGGACGCCGAAGGCTGCGCGAAGCGCCGCCATCTGCCCCGGCAGGATGCCGAAGAAGCACGCGCCCAGCCCAGCGTCGACGGCGCTCAGGAGCATCAGCAAGGCGGCCATGCCGGTGTCGATGTCCCAGTAGGGCACCGGCCACCGGGTTTCGTCGCGGTCGGTCCAGCCCTGCTCCGGGTCGCGTACCGGTCGAGGTAGGTCTCCTTGTGTGAGAACGGGATGACCAGCAACGGCGCGACCCGCATCGTGGGGTGGCGCTCGAGCCAGTCCTGTTCGCCGGCCACCTGCCAGAACCGTTCCCGGTCAACAGCGGCCTGCAGGACCAGGAAGGCCCACCCCTGGGAGAACCCAGCGGACGGCGCGCGCAGCCCGTGGCCCACGATCCGCTCGACCACGTCCTGCTCCAGGGAAGCATCCTGGTAGTCCCGGATCATGCGACGCCGCCGGATGACGTCTTGGAAGTCCACCCCGTCATCCTCACCCGTCACCCGACCGGGAGCACCCGATGAGAGGCCCTAACACTGCCGAAGGGCGCAGCCCCGGGACGAGGTGCCTCCGCTGCCGCCGTGCCCGTAGTTGTGTACACATGGAGTGTCGCCGACCTGGTCGGTTTCCAGCCGCTCGCTCGGCCGGCCGGGGCGTAGTCCCACCTGGTGTCCGCGCACCCGCGCGTGCCGCAGCCGTGGTTCGACCTCGATGCAGCGGCGCAGGATCCCGGACCCAGCCCGACGCTGTGACTGTGTGCTGGCTGCCCTTCCCGGCTGACCTGTCGTCCACCGGGTGCCGGTGCCGGCGGGGGTCAGACTCGTCGCCTGATCAGGGGCACTAGTAGGGCGAGCAGCGCGGTGGCAAGCGAGAGGTAGATCGCCAGCTCGATGAGCTGGAACGTCCAGAAGCGGCCGCCGGGCTGGTAGGTGATGGTGTGGATGGTTTGGAAGCCGGTGGTGAGGATCCCGGCCGAACGGATCTACCTGGACAAGAAGTCCGGCGCCACGACCGACCGGCCGGGGCTGCGCTCGGTGCTGGGGTACGCCCGCGACGGTGACGTGATCGTGGTGCACACCCTGGACCGCCTGGGCCGCACGGTCCGTGACACGCTGAACCTGATCCACGAGCTCGCCGAGCTCGGCGTCGGGGTCCGCAACCTGTAGCTGCCCGTAGTCGAGGGCCGTGACGACCTGGCCGTCCTCGTCGACGAAGGTGCAGGCTGGCGCCTCGGGGGCGGCGACCGCCCGTGCGTCGAGACGCTGCACTGGCGTCGTTGTCACCCAGGTGCTCATGGCGCTGCGACATCCCTTCGTCCGGGGCCGGTCAACCGGTCGTTTCGGAGGTCTCCCGATCTTGTGCGGCCCGATGGCATGCTGGCGCCATGGCCGTGCCCGCCGTGGTCAGCGAAGTCAGCCACGACTACCTCGACCTGGTCGACGACGCGCTCCCCGGCCTCGTCGAGGGTCTCTACATCACCGGCTCCGGGGTGCTGGGCGATTTCCAGCCCGGTCGCAGCGACATTGACTTCGTTGCCGTCTCCTCCGTGCCGGCGACCGCCGAGCAGGCCGCGGCTCTGCAGCTGGTGCATACCGCGCTCGCCCAGCGCCACCGCCGCCCGTACTTCGATGGGCCGTACGTGACCTGGTCGCAGCTGGCCGCCCCGCCCTCGATCGCCGAACCGGGGCCGCAGGCCCACGAGGGCCGAGTGCAGCCGAAGGGGAGCAGCGACCGGCACCCGGTGCTGTGGCTCACGCTGGCCCGCTACGGCGCCGCGATCCGCGGGCCGAACCGAAAGGACGTCAGCGTGCACATCGACCTCGGCGAACTCGCAACCTGGGCCGCCGGCAACCTCGACAGCTACTGGCGCCCGTGGCGCGCTCGCTGCTCACGGCTGCTCTCCCCGGCCGGACTCGCCGCGCTCGGCAGCTGGGCGCCCGAGTGGGGTGTCCTCGGCGTGAGCCGGCTGCATTACACCCTTGCCACCGGCGACATAACGTCGAAGCGGGGCGCCGGCGAGTACGCCCGAGACGCCTTTGACCCGCGATGGCATCGGGTGATCGACGAGTGCCTGCGTATCCGGTCCGGAGTCGGCGGCCGAAGTCTGTACCGCACACCGTTCACCCGCCGCTCCGAGGCCCTGGCCTTCATGGGATTCGTAATGGACGACGCGCTGCGCTTCGGCCCGGCCTGACCACGGCGAGACCCTGCCGGGTCCTCTCCTGGGAACGGGGTCATCGGTCGACGCCGGCCTGGGTGAGGTCACGAGCGGCGTTACTGTGACGGGTCACGCCCGAGGGCGGACAGGCTTCTAATCAGGCCAGCTGGTGGGCCAGGCCGGTGTCGGCGCCCGCAGCGACATGTCCAAAGGAAAGGCACGCCGAAGCGGCCAGTAATGAGACGAGTCAGCCCCGAGCGCCAACACCGAGCCTGGCAGCGATCCACCCAGAACCGCTGAACGCCACACTCACAGTTGTGAGACAGCACCTTGGCAATATGAAGCTGGTGCTGACGCCACCGACGCTGCCCGGCCGGCTGGTGCGGGTGGAGCCGCTGACGCGTGAGCACGCGCCGGCCCTTGCTGCGGCCGCTGCCGAAGACCGCTCCAGCTACGGCTACACGTGGGTGCCGGAGGGGTTGGCCGACGCCGAGCGGTACGTGCGGGGGGCGCTGGAGTACCAGGCGCGGGGCCGCGGGTTGGCGCAGGTGGTGCGCAGACTCTCCGACGACCGGATTGTAGGCAGCACCCGGTTCTGGAACTTGGAGGTCTTCGTTTGGCCGCCGCCGTGGCCGCCCGGCGTCGCGCATGGGCCGGAGCCGGCCGACGATCGGCCCCCGTCGGTGGTCGAGATCAGTAGCACCTGGTACGCCGCCTCGGCGCAGCGGACCGGGATCAACACAGAGGTCAAGTTGCTGCAGCTGACCCACGCCTTCGAGGCCTGGCGGGTGCTGCGCGTCACCTTCAAGACTGACGCCCGCAACGCGCGGTCGCGGACGGCGATCGAGCGACTCGGCGCCCAAGTGGAAGGAGTGCGCCGGGCGCATTCTCCGGCTGGGGACGGGACCGTCCGCGACTCCGCGTACTACTCAATCACCGCCCCGGAGTGGCCAACAGTCCGTAGCAACCTTCACCAGCTGCTCGGATAGACGCCGGCCGAGGCCACAGGCAGTGCGAAATGAGCTCCGCCGCAGGCTGGCTGCGCACGACACCGACGTGCGCCGCTGGCTGTCCGGCAGACGAGACGCTCGGACTCGATTTCGTCCAGAGCGCCGCAGCCGCCCGAGCCCTGGCCGATGCCTCGACTCGGCAGAGCCAGGCAACCCCGAGCAGTCCCAGCTGACGATCATCCTTAGGTCCTCGCGGTCATGTTCCCCGCGGTCATGTTCCCAGCGGTGGCCGCGTGGCGGAGAAGAGGTGGCTGCGGGGGAACCCGTCGGCGGTGCGTGGTGGCGCCGGATATGGCCAGGGCCGGGAGGCGGGCGCCGCCTCGGCTGGCTGCACCACCTGCTCGGGCTGCCAGCCGGTCTCGGTGAGCAGCAGCTCGGGCTCGTCGGTGCCGTACTGCCACGACACTCCCGCCTCGGCCAGCCCCTGCAGGTAGCTCCGCATCCACGGGCTGGTCAGCAAGGACATGCCGACGACATCACCCGCCAGCCTGGCCGGACGACTCAGCTCCGCGGTCTGGCGGAGCAGTCGCCGAGCGGCCGGCTCGGCGAGGTAGACCAGCAGCCCCTCAGCGATCCACCCGGTCCGGGCGGTGGGGTCGAAGCCGGCGCTGCGCAGCGCGGCCGACCAGTCGCCGAGCAGGTCGCCGCCCACCGGGCGCCGGTCGCAGCCAGGCACTGCGCCGGCGTCGGCGAGCACGCGGTCCTTGTTGCTGAGCAGCTCAGGACGGTCCACCTCGAATACGACCGTGCCCGCGGGCCAGACCAACCGGAACGCGCGCGTGTCCAAACCAGCGGCGAGCAGGACGATCTGGCGGCACCCTCCGACCGCCGTCCGGGTGCACCAGTTGTCGAGCCACCAGGTCCGCAGCGCTACATACGGGTTGTCGGACCTGTCGTGCCGCTCGAGCGCGGCGAACCCGTCCGGCCCGGCTAGCCGCTCAGCCCACGGGTCGTCGAACAACCGGTCGGGCCGGCGGGACTCGACCGCCCGCGCCGCCGCAGTCCACCGCGCCGTGCCGGCCAACTGATCCGTCATGCCCCAACCATCTGGACCGTGTCAACCGGGCGCGCCACGGACGCCAGCCGGTCCCGAGCCACGGGCAGGGCCGTCGTCCCGCAGGCCGATCGTCATCCGGGGCGGCGCCAGACCAGGCTGTATCGGTAGAACAGGTGTCGTCGCAGGTGTGCTCCGGGCAGCAAGCGCTGGGCAGCAGTGGCGATCTGCGCCAGCGTCTCGTCGGAGTTCCGCACCGGCATCGTGACCGTCTCCCCGGCGATCACCACCTGCTGATCCGGCTTCCCGCTACGACCGCGGACGGCCTTGCACACACAAACAGCGATGTCGGCGGGCACCCCGACCACACCGAGGGCGTAGTCGACGGCCGACGGCGCTGCGAGCCCGAGCACGGCGAGACTGCCGCCGGGCCGCACCAGCTCGGCGAGACGAGACAGCCCGGCCTCGAGGGGCATGTGGTGCACGCTCGCGACGGCCGTCACCGCGTCGTAGCCGCCGAGGTCCAGCGGTGCGGCGAGCACGTCCCCGACGAGCCACCGGACGTTCGGCAACCGCGCAATGACGCGTCCTGGCCGCGGCGATCATCTGCGCAGAAACGTCGATGGCGTCGACCGCGTCAACACGTTCCGCGAGCCGACAGGCGAGCTTGCCCGTGCCGCAGCCGACGTCGAGTGCGCGGGCAGCTGCCGCAGCAGGAAGCCGTGGTAGGGCTCGTTGTGGTCCCAGTGCGTGACCGCGGGCCGCTCCGGGAAGCGGGACGGCAAGCTCACTGCAGAAGTATGTCCGGAGGTGCGAGTGCGTACCCGGAGGGATGAGCGAACACGCTGCGGCTTGGGGCGCTATGGGTCCCGATAGCCAGTGGGACGTGCTGCTCGACGACGGCCGGGAGCTCGCGTTCACCGCCGAAGCCCCACGGTCGCCTGTCGGTCTGCCTGCCGCCGCACGGCCAGCCGGTGCTGCTGCACATCGTCGACGGCTCCGTGACGGCGCTCACGCTCGCCCGGCTCCTGCCGTTTGCCTGATCCCGCACCGAAGCCGTCCCCGGGGAGGTCCGGCCCGCACGATCAGTCCCGCTGATCGGGTGCCGTCCGACACTGGGGTTGTCCTTCTGGGCGCTTGCCGTTCGTGTAGGAGGTGACCGGCACTTGCCGGCGACGACAGGAGGACGACATGGCGCAGTTCGCAGTGCTCATCTACGAGCCGGGCGACCCGGACTGGAGCACGCTCGACACCGAAGAAAAGCAGCAGACCTTGACGCAGTACGGCGCGTTCGGCCAGTCGGTGGCCGCCGTGCTGCGCGGCGGTGCGGCGCTGTACCCGACGACGACCGCGACGACGTTGCGGCAGCAGGGCGGCGAGATCGTGACGAGCGACGGCCCGTACGCCGAGACCAAGGAGGTCCTCACCGGCTTCTACCTGCTCGAGTGCGCGGACCTGGACGAGGCGATGCGGCACGCCAGGCGCGTCCCCGCCGTGCGCAACGGAGCCATCGAGGTACGGCCAGTCATCGACTTCGGTGCCGGCGACTGACGATCCCGCGGGCCGCGAGGCCCTCGTCGCCCTGCTCCGCGACGAGGGCCCGGGCGTGCTCGCGACACTGGCCCGCCAGACCGGGTCGCTGCAGCTGGCCGAGGACGCCGTGCAGGACGCCGCCGTGCGCGCAATGGAGATCTGGGCGCGCGACGGCGTCCCGCCCTCGCCGCGAGGCTGGCTGCTGCTCGTCGCGCGACGACGGGCGGTCGACGTGCTGCGCCGCGAGGCCAGGCGGGCGCAGAAGGAGGCGGCGTACGTGGACCTGCTGCCGCCCGCCGGACAGGACGACGACGCGGTCGAGGACGACCTGCTGCGGCTGCTGTTCACCTGCTGCCACCCGGCACTGGACCGCTTCACACAGGTCGCGCTGGCCCTGAAGTGGCTGTGCGGGCTGTCGACCGCTCAGACAGCGCGGCTGCTGCTCGTGCCCGAGACGGCGATGGCCCGCCGCCTGTCCCGCGCCCGGCAGAAGATCGCGGTGGCACGCATCCCGTACCGCGTGCCAGCCGCCGAGGACCTGCCGGAGCGGGTGACGACAGTGCTGGCCACCGTGCATCTGGTGTTCACCGAGGGCTACAGCGCGACCGGGCCGGGACCGGCGCTGCAGGACGAGCGGGCGGGCGAGGCGCTGCGGCTCGCCCGGCTGCTGCGGGCGCTGCTGCCCGACGACGCTGGAGTGTGCGGGCTGCTGGCGCTGGTCCTGCTGCACTCGGCGCGCACGCCAGCACGCACGGCCCCCGACGGCACTGTGGTGCTGCTGGCTGACCAAGACCGGGCGCGGTGGTCCCGCGCGGCCATCCATGAGGGCGTGGCGCTGGTCGGAGAAGGACTCGCCCGCACACCGCTGCGGCCCGACCGCTACGTCGTGCAGGCCGCCATCGCCGCCTGCCACTGCCTGGCCCGCACCTGGCAGGACACCGACTGGGCGGCAGTGGTCAGCTGGTATGACGTGCTGGCCGCGCTCGACCCCTCCCCCGTCGTCCGGCTCAACCGAGCCGTGGCGGTCGCCGAGCGGGACGGCGCCGCGGCGGGCCTCGCCGCACTGGAGGGGCTCCAGCTACCGGGGTACGCACTGCTGCCGGCCACCCGCGCGGAGCTCCTCGTCCGGCTCGGCCGGACCGACGAGGCCGCGGTCGCGCTGCGCCAAGCACTGGCGCTGCCGCTCAACGACGCGCAGCGGCACCTGCTGCAACAGCGGCTCGCGCGCCTGTAGACAACGCCCGGGTCACGGCCTGGCGTTGCGCCAGCAGGACCGTGACGCCCGTGGCGCTCGTGCCGATGCACGTCTGGCCGGGGCACGCGCCGCCGGGTGACAGGCGCGCGCCTCGCCGCAAGCCGATCGCCAAGCGGGCGTCATCGACGGCGCCCACGCGAGCGGGCTGTGACGTCGGCGGGTGCGCTGACTACCGACGACCAGTGCAGCGGCCGCTGGAGCGCCGCGGGGATTGTGGTCAAGGCGTCCCCGGTGGCCGCGTCCACCTGTGCCTGAGTGAGGAACAGGCTGCTGTCGAGCTGTGCTCCGCGTAGGTCAGCGCCTCGCAGATCCGCGCCTAGTAGGTCGGTGTGCTGCAGGTCGGCTTCGCGCAGGTCGGCGCCAAGCAGGTAGGCCCCGCGCAGGCTGGCGCCGTGCAGGTCGCTGCCGCGGAGCTTGGCGCCGATCAGGTCGGCTCCGGCACGATCGCGTGCGCGGTCGTGCACCTGGTCGCGGACCATCGAGCTGACGCGGTCGAGCAGCGGGCCGACTTGCCGCCGGTGGGCAGCGCCGTCGATGCGGCGCAGCTCCTCGGGCGCCTGCCGCAGGACGTTCTCGGTCTGTCCCTGCGCCTGCTGCACCTCGTCGTGCCGAGCGCCGGGAGGCAACAGGGTTGCGGCCTCGGCCAGGTACCAGAGCAGTTCCTTGAGTCGCCTCAATATCGGGAAGACGGCGAACATCGCCTCGGCAGTCTCGGCGGACTGCCGCCAGTCGCGGCCGCCGAACGTCACCTGCACGACATGCTGGCCCGCTCCGAAGCAGTCGAAGACGGCGCAGCCCGGGAAGCCCTGCTCGCGCAGGTCCGTGTGGATGCTGCAGCGGGAGTCGTCGCGCAGCTTGGGGCAGGGGCGGCCGGCCGGCTTGTCGATGGCGAAGTCCGCGGACGCCGCGAAGGCCGGCGCGACGCAGCAGAGGCCGACGCAGCGAGCGCAGTCGGCTCGCAGGTCGGCGCGAGCGTCAGACACAGCGCGCCCCCAGGCTCTTGATCTCGACGATGGCGCGGCCCGCGTCGGGCTGCGCCACCAAGGCTAGGCAGCAGCTATCGGGCGATCCGCGCCTGTCCCAGTAGCCGATCCTCAAACGGAACGCGAGGGTCCACTGGTGGTGGTCCGGTTGAACAGGCGGCCGGCGAGGTCGACGCCGGTGACGGCGCCGGTGTGGTCGCGGGTGAAGAAGCCGCGTTGGCCCTGAAAGGCGCCGCTGGTGATGACGTACTCGTCGGTGTGGCCGGGTAGCAGGCCGACGTCGAAGGGGGCGTGGTCAGGCGGTAGTTCCTTGTCTGTTGCCGCCCGGATCGACGGTTTGATCAGGACTTCCAGCCGCAGACCTGATTGGCCGGTGGTGATAACCAGTGTCATGACGTCGTTGGCGTAGTCGCCGACGAGCTGACGGGTGCGGGCCGGGTCGTGGGGCAGCGGCTGGGGGTCCTGGTCGACCAGTCCCAGGTAGGTCTGCAGCGCCCAGCGCAGGACGGCGCGGTTGAACGGGATGCCGTCGGGCCCGGCGTTGGACAGCGCGACGACGGCGAAGCCCCGCTCCGGGACCAGGAGCAGGTCAGCGAACTGGCCGTTGGCCGACCCGCTGTGCCCGACGGTGTCCGCGCCGTCCACGTCGCGCAGGAACCATCCCAGACCGATGGCGTCGCCGAGGTTGCTGGCCTTCAGCTCGGCGGTGGGCTGCTGCATGCGCTGCAGCACGTCGGCGGGCAGGACGCGGGCGCCGCTGTCGGTGCGGCCCTCACCAAGATGGAAACGGGCCCAGCGGAGCTGGTCGGAGACCGAGGACGCCAGTCCGCCGCCGGGGTTGTCCCCCCGGGCTCGGCGCCACAGCCGAGCGATAAGCAGCTCACCGTCGTGGCCGTCGTGGCGGCGGTTGTGCCCGACGACGAAGCGCCGGGTCATGATGTCGTCGCGGGCGTAGAAGCTATGCGACAGCCCGAGCGGCTGCAGGACCAGGCAGGCAACCGCCTGCTCGTAGGTCATTCCCGTGATGTTCTCCAGGACCCGCCCGGCCAGGTTGTAGCCGGCCTGGCTGTAGGAGGCCCGCGCACCCGGCGGCCCGAGAAGGTCCAGCCCGGCCAGGCCCGCGACGTAGTTTCTCAGGGCGTCCTCGCCCTCCCCGGAGTCGATGATCAAGCCCCAGTCCAGCCCCGAGGTGTGGTTGAGCAGTTCCAGCACGCTGACCCGCTCGGCGGCCTGCTCGTCGGCCAGGACCAGCTCGGGGACGTAGCGGCGCACCGGTGCAGCCAGGTCGAGCTCGCCGCGGACGAGCAGGCGCATCAGCGCTGTCGCGGTGTAGGTCTTGGTGACCGACCCCAGCAAGAACAGCGTGTGCGGGTCCACCGGCAGCGGGTTCTCGGTGCTGGTCACGCCGGAGCAGGTGACGCGCTCCTGGCCGTCAGCCCACACCCCCACGGCGACGCCCGGTATGCCGTGCTGGACGGCTAGACCTGCCACGACATCTACCAGTTCACCGCTGCCCACGGGCCCTCCCGGACTCGACTTGATCGCCGACGGCCAGCAGGACGCTGACAGGACTTGAACACCGTTCAAGAGCAGGCTAACCCGCACTCGAACACTGTGCAAGGCAAGCGGTGTGGATCGTCTGAGACGGACTGCCCGGGGGCTACCTTGAGTCGTGCCGCGCGAGACGCTGACCCGGGAGCAGATCGTCAGCGTCGCCGTCGACCTGCTGGACGCCGAAGGGCTCGAGGGCCTGAGCATGCGCGCGCTGGGGGCCCGGCTGGGGTCGGCAGCCACCGCCGTCTACTGGCACGTGGGCGGCAAGGACGAGCTCGTCGCCCTCGCCGGTGACCAGGTGTGGACCGAGATCGCGCTGCCCGACCTGTCGGCCAACACCTGGCGGGACGCTGCCCGCGCGATGGCGCGTGAGCTACACGCCATGCTCATCCGCCATCCCTGGCTGATGCAGGCCTTCGGGACCGTTCTGCTGTCCGGACCGGGCAAGGCCCGGCACGACGAGCACAGCCTCGCCGTCTATGAGGCAGCCGGGTTCACCGGCTCGCAGGTCGACCAGGCCGCCGCCAGTGTCTTCACCTACGTGCTGGGCAACGCCCTAGGCCCCAGCGCCGCCGCCTCCCTGGGCCGGAAGGTCGACCGCGACGGCCAGTCGCTGCACGAAGAAGGCATGACCCGCGCGCGAGAGGTCGCCGCGCAGTTCCCCCGTCTACAAGCCCGCCTGCAGACCGCCGCCGCCGGCTACGCCGCTGCCCCCCAAGGCAGCTTCGACTTCGGGCTCCACGCCATGCTCGACGGCCTCCAGGCCGAACTCGCAACAGCCAGCCGCGCCATCGACAGCCCTCGTCCCCCGCGGATCAACCAGTGAGCGCCGCTCCTGCCGGGTTGGTGTCGTGTCCGAGCTACGTCCCGTGGCCTTGCACGACCAACGGCCCGGCGAAGCTCAGGACCTCGTTGACCAAGCCACCTCGCTGGTTGCAGTAGCGGATCACGACGGTGTCGCAGCCCGACGTATACCCCGACGAGCTCGAAGCAGATCTGGGATGCGCCGAAGCCCTTCGGTCCAGTCACTCCAGCAACGCTGGTCTTGCCCCTGCGCCGGAGCCGCGATGATGGACGCCGACGTCACCGCGCTGGCTGGCCCAAAGGGCAGGCACGACAGTGACCGCAGGGCGGTCCGGCACGGCCGTGCGGCCGGGTCGGTGACGTTGGGTGGCCGGCGGGTCCCGGTCGAGCGTCCGCGGGTCCGGACCGCTGATGGCAGCGGTGAGCTGCCGGTCGCGGCCTATGAGCTGTTCACGAGCACGGAGGTCCTGGGCCGCCTGGCGATGGAGAAGATGCTCGCCGGCCTGTCGACGCGCCGCTACGCCCCGGTCGGCCTCGAGCCGATCGGCGCCCAGGTCAGCGCCACGGCGCGGAGCACGAGCAAGTCGGCGGTCTCTCGCCGGTTCGTCGCCCGCACCGAGACCGCCCTGACGGACCTGCTGGCGGCGGACCTGTCGACGCTGGACCTGGTGGCGTTCATGGTCGACGGGGTGCACTTCGCCGAGACCTGCTGCGTCGTCGCCCTGGGGATCACGATCGATGGGACGAAGGTGCCGCTGGCGCTGGTCGAGGGCTCGACGGAGAACACCACCCTGGTCACTGAGCTGATCGTCGGGCTGCGTGAGCGCGGGCTGGACGTGACCCGCCCGGTCCTGGCCTGCCCGGACGGCGGTATGGCGCTGCACCGCAGCGCCGTCAGCCATCGACTCGACGTAGAACTGCTTTCCGGCGGCCACTCCACGACCAACCGCGCCGCGACCGGGCTGACCGCCATGCAGATCATCACCCACCACAACGAGATCCTGGCGTCGGCGATCCACCCCGGCGGACAGCTGCGTCTGGTCACCTGCGCGGAAGCACTTCCGGCTGCTTGCTGAACAGCAATCGGCTACCCCCGCACCGTCTCACCTAGGGATCGGTCACCGGCACACGGTCTTACTCGAGCTCGCCGACGGCCGACGCCAGGACGGGGAAGCCGTTCAGGTCCTGAGAGGCCCGACAACGGCGTGCTCGACGTAGACGCTCGTCGCCGTTGGTTCGGCGCCGCCCGCGGCCATATAGCCGGGGGTCTCGCACCGTCCGCGGCGGGGGGTTCAGCCCCAGGCGCCTGGAATCTGGCGGGTGGTGACATTCAGCCGGTTGAAGACATTGGTGGTGGCGATGGCGAGGATGAGGGCGGCGAGCGCGGGCTCGTCGTAGTGCTGTTGGGCCTGCTCCCAGACGTCGTCGGGAACCGGGTCCGCCTGGTCGCTGAGCCGGGTGACGGCCTCGGTGAGCGCCAATGCGGCCCGCTCGGCGTCGCTGAACTGCAGAGAGTCGCGCCAGGCTGCGACCGCGAACAGCCGCTCGTCGGTCTCGCCAGCTCGCTTGGCCTGACGGGAGCCGGCGTCGACGCAGGAGCTGCAGCCGTTGATCTGGCTGGCGCGAAGGTGAGCCAGCTCGAGGGTGGCTGCTGGTACTGCGCCGCTCCTGGCGGCCTGGTTGAGCTTGAGGATGGCCTGCATCGCGTCGGGCAAGACCATCGCCGGGTTCTTCATCCGTGGCGCATGTCGGGGTCCTCTCGGGTGTCACGTCCGGCGGCTGCCGCCGGTCAGTCCTTCTGACAGGCCGCGACGGGGAGATGCGACAGGTGGACGAGCAGCACTGGCTGGCCGAACGGTTCGAGGCGGATCGGGCGCACCTGCGGGCGGTGGCCTATCGGGTGCTTGGCTCACGGGTGGAGGCCGACGACGCGGTGCAGGACGCGTGGCTGCGAGTCAGCCGGGCCGACGTCAGCGACATCCGCAACCTGACCGGCTGGTTCACCACAATCGTCGCCCGGATCTGCCTCAACGCGCTGCAGTCACGGCGCGCGCGTGGCGAGCGGCCGATGGACGAGCAGGTGCCCGAGCCGACGCAGGGCAGCGACCCCGAACGCGACGCGGTGCTCGCCGACACGGTCGGTAGCGCGCTGCTGGTCGTCCTGGACACCCTGCCGCCAGCGGAGCGGCTGGCCTTCGTGCTGCACGACCTGTTCGCCGTCCCGTTCGACGAGATCGCGCCCGTGGTGGAGCGTTCTCCCGCGGCCGCCCGGCAACTGGCCAGCCGAGGTCGCCGCCGTCTGCGGACTGCCAGCACCGAGCCGGGGGACGTGTCCCGGCAGCGCGCGGTCGTCGAGGCATTCCTGGCCGCCTCCCGCGAGGGCAACTTCGAGGCGCTGCTGACGGTGCTGGACCCCGACGTGGTGCTACGAGCCGACTCGACCGCCGTGCAGGCCGCCGCAGCCCGGCAGGCCGCCGGCGCGCCGGCTCTGGCCCACGAGGTTCACGGTGCCCACGCCGTGTCCCGCGTCTTCTCCGGCCGCGCCGCAGCCGCGCGACCCGCTCTGATCAACGGCCGCGTTGGCGCGGTGTGGGCCCCCGGCGGCCGCCCCCGGGCAGTGTTTGACCTCACCCTGCACACCGACAAGATCGTCACGATCGAAATGCTCTCCGGCCCGGCACTCCTACGCGACCTAGCGATCACCCTGCTCTGAGCGACGAGCCCCCGTCCGGTGCCGCACTGATCGGTCCCGGTAGCCAGTGACCGGGGCAGCACGGAGCTAGGGCTGGGTCAGGGCGTCGACGAGCGACTTGGTCCTGTTCAACGCTCGGGCGAGCGCAACCATGTCCATAGTCCTGGTATGAAATGGTTTCGCCACCGCGCACGCGGATCACCCCGATCGCGCGGAGCCGGTACGGCTGCCCGGTGAGCTTCGACGTGCCGTGGTGTTCGATCTGGGCCACGACGACCTCCGGGTCGGCCGTGTCGTGGACGATTGCCTCGACATCGTCCTGCTCGAAGAGAGCCCGGGAGGGCAGGCTGGCGCCGAAGTGGTCCCGAATGGCCTGCCGCCCCTCAAGGCGCGGAGGCTGCCCGGCAGCAGCGAAGGGGTACTCCAACACCCCGTCCTCCGCAAACAGGTCCGCCAAGGCGACCCCCTCGCCGGCGACCATGCGCCGAACCTGTTCCACAACCTCGGTTGCGCCGCGCGTCAGCCCGCTGCGCGCGGCTCAAGAGGCGTTCGCTGCGTCCGGCCCAGATGTCCCGCTGGATGAGATCGCCGCTCGCGCGGGAGTCGGTCCCGGCACCGTTTATCGCCACTTCCCGACGAAGGAGGCGCTGCTTCACGCGGTGGCCGCCGCCCGCATCAGCGACCTGACCGACCAGGCAAGAGCCCTGACCGAGCACCCCGACCCTGGAGAGGCCTTCTTCACGTTCCTCAGCCGAGCCAGCGCCGAGGGCGCCGCTAAGCGCGACCTGCCTGCCGCGGTAGCCCTCGCGGACCGCGACGTCGACGACCTGCACACCCAGCTCGACCGCCTGCTGGCCCGTGCGCAGGACGCCGGAGCTGTCCGCGTCGATTTCGACCTGGACGACCTCATTGCCCTACTCAAGGCAATGCTGCGCGCCCTGCAGGACAACTCTGACCCACGCTTCGCCCAACGCCTCCTGCTTGTGATCAGCGACGGTCTACGACCGCACAGCGACTGACCCCGTCAACGAAAGGTTCGTTCCCACAAGCCGACCGATCTGCGGGACACCGCAGACCTGATCAGCAGGTCGAGCGGATGCTTGATTTCCGGCCCTCGGCGGTTCCCAGAAACCCCGCCCGGAATAATGCCCGGTGAGAGTAGCCCAACCGCTACAGTGCGCCGGTGGCGAGAATGCTCGTCGGGTACGCCCGCTGCTCGACCGATCAGCAAGACCTGACCGCCCAACGTGATGCACTGACCGCGCTCGGCTGAAACCGACCCGGGTCCACGTCGACCACGGCCTGACCGGCACCAACCGCGCTCGACCCGGCCTGCGCGAAGCGCTCGCCGCCTGCCGATCAGGCGACACCTTGGTGGTCACCAAGCTCGACCGGCTCGCCCGATCGCTGACCGACGCCCGCAACATCGTCGAAGAACTCACGAGCGCAGGGGTAAAGCTCAACATCGGCGGCTCGCTCCATGACCCGAACGATCCGGTCGGCCGGCTGCTGTTCAACGTCCTCGGGATGATCGCTGAATTCGAATCAGACTTGATCAGGATGCGAACGAGGGAGGGCATGAAGGTCGCCCAAGCCAAGGGCCGGCTACGCGGCAAGCAGCCCAAACTCAAACCCGCGCAGGAGGCCCACCTGGTCGAACTCTGGCGCGCCGGAAAGCACACCAGTTCCGAGCTCGCCGAGCTGTTTTCGGTCGCCCGCTCCACCGTTTACCGTGCCGTTCAGCGGGCAGGTGAGCCCGCTGCCAAGGCTCGACGGGCGTGAGCAGTCATCTGTTCGTCGACGAGAGCAAGGAGCACGACTACCTGCTCGTCGCAAGCGTCCACGTCTCGGGTGAACTTGACGACCTGCGCAAGCTGCTGCGTGGGCTCGTCCTGCGTGGCCAGCGGCGCGTGCATATGAAGAAGGAAAGCGATCCGCGCCGGCGGGCCATCGCCGCAGCCATCTGCGGTGCCGGCGTGACGGCCACCGTCTACGACGTGGGCCAGCGATATCGCGATGAACTCGACGCTCGCGCCGCCTGCCTACGCGGCCTCGTCGAGGATGCCGCAGGCCGCGGCGACACCATGCTCGTGATCGAACAAGACGACTCGCTGCTTGACTGGGATCGTCGCCAGCTCTACGCGCTCACTGGAGAAGCGCGCCTGCCGCTGCTGCGCTATGAACATCGCCGGGCAAGCGCCGAGCAACTCCTGGCCATCCCTGACGCGATTGCCTGGTGCTGGGCCAAAGGCGGCGACTGGCGCCGACGCATCCAGCCAGCGGTCACGACCGACCGACAGGTCTGAGCAAGGCCAGGCAGCGCGAAGCCCGGCTCACCAACCGTCCGGATGGCTGCCGGGCTCACTTCCACGCAGCTAGTGCCGCGGGCAACCCAATTGTAGGCGGACCTCGAGCCGCTGTCACGCAGCCAACTGAACGCTGCACCCGCAAGATTACTCTTGGCGCTATTGGCTGTTCCATTGTTCCTCAACCCCGACCTCGTGCTCGCGTTGTGCCGAGCCAGCCCCTGACAAGCCGCCGGCCCGCGGCCAGCGACAAGCCGGGCCGGCGCGCGGCCCGACTGGTGATCTGCCCGGGCGCGGCGAACGGCACCGCCTGTCCTGCTGCTTCTCGTCGACCCCGGATGCGGGTGAGGGGTGCCGGTGGGGGGTCGGCTTGCAAGACGATCAAGTGGCGAACCGGTAGCGAGGGTTGGATCAGCAGCCTCAAACGGGGATACGGCTGGGACCGCAGCCGCCTGGACGGCACCAGCGGAGCCCGGATCTGGACCGGACAGGCGGTCCTGGCCCACAACCTGGTCGAGATCGGGGCTCTAGCCGGATAGTCGGAGCCGAGCCGAAGATCGTCAGGTCCCAGCCACGGGCAACCGGCCGGCCTCAACCGCCGGCCTTGGGACTTCTTCAGGTCGAAGTAGCTAGGAAGGGCGTTCAAGAGTTGCGGGCGCGGCTTACGGGCGGCGCACCACGGGATGGTGAGCCAACCCGGCGGCGCGAATGACCTGGAGCGGATCCACGGATCGAAGCGCGTCGCACCAAATGTCGACGCGGGCTTCCGCCACCTGCTGCCAGGCCCGGTCACCGGGTTCCCGTCCCGTCACGGCGAAGGTTCGACCCCAGGACTCAACGGTGACGCCGCGGTCTTTCCAACCCTGCACGACGCGAGCACGAAGAGCGTCACTCATCGCTGCGCGGAACGCGTAGGTCTGCTCCGGGCTCACTCCGGCTACTGGATCGTCCGAAAGATCGCACGTAGCTGCGGGACCGGTTGATCCGTCACCCATCCGGAAAGGTGGGTCATTCGTCTCGGCGACTCGTGCCGGCAACATATCCATGGCAACCCTTTCCATCAACAGCGGCTCTCTAACCAGTGTCTCCGCTGTCCGCGAGGCGGCGGAGCAGCTCGGCGCCCGCAACCCGGTTCCGCACCTGATCACGAACACCGTGGTGAGTTCGTGGATGGGCAGGTGGCGGCCCGGTCCGCAGCGGAACCTACGACGACGTGTTGGGGCGCACGTCGCATGGCTGGCGCATCAGTAGTCGGCGGGTTTCGCTCCGACGCGAGCCGCTGACACCGTAAGCGGTGCCGGTGAGCGTTCGGTTACTGGCACGGGTCGAGCGACACACCGGAAGCCCACAGCCGTCATGCGGAGGCGGCGAGAATGGCGAAGACGTCGATGAGAATCGCTTGACGAGGCGAGGGCGTCCTTGGATGGACAGCGGTGCGTGGAGTGAGTCATGAAGGGGCTCCTTGAGATGGCGCAGAACTGGGCCACGAGCAAGCGGACGCGACCCAGTTCGGCGTTTGGGCCGCCATCTGACTCGCTGAAGTCGTTCCTTGCCGCCAGCGCGTGGTGGCGGCTCAGCGATGGTGGGTGGTATCAGGCGGTGAGGCGCGCGCCACCGTCTGTTTCGATGATGGTCCCGGTGATGTTGGGGTTGGTGGCCAGCAGCACGATCGCCTCGGCGATGTCCGGTGCGGTTGCGATGCGCTTGGTAGGTAGACCGTCGGCCGCCTGCTTGAAGATCGCGGCTCGTTCCTCGGGGTCGAGGCCGTCCCACCATGGCGTGTCGACGTAACCGGGGGAGACGGCGTTCACGCGGACGGGCGCTAGTTCGGCAGCAAGCGGTTGTACGAGCCCCTCGAGGGCGGCGTTGAGGGAACCGATCCCGGCTGTGCCGGGTATAGCGGCTCGTGCTGTAACTGCTCCGACGAGGGTGATTGAGGCTTCTTTGACGAGGTGGGCGAGCGACGCCTGAACTGCGGTGACCGTGGGCCAGTACTTCTCCTCGAACGCCTGCCGCAGGCCATCGAGTGGCAAGTCACTAATCAGGCCGACCCCACCACTGCCCGCGAGGGTGATGACGAGGTGCCGGATCTGACCAATCTTCGCCGCGAGTGCTGCGACCGCCTCCCCATCGGCTGCGTCGAGAACGTGCCCGTGGACATTTCCGTGGACATCTCCATGGACCTCGCTGTCGATGGTCACCTTGGCCTTGCTCATCCGATCCGGGTTCCGTCCGGCGATGTGGACGGTGTCTCCTCGGCGGGCAAGTTGCTGGGCGACCGCTAGGCCGACACCCGAGGTGCCACCAATGACGAGTGCTGTAGACATGCTGGGCTCCTTTGTTCCGAGACGTTGCGTCTCGTCGACGGTACAGTTTTTCTAGACGCGACGTCTCGCTAATGGCTAGGGTGGCGGTATGAGCAGCGCTACGACACCTGCTCGTGGGCGGAGGCGCAGCGAGCAGACCAGGCTTGCGATCCTCACTGCGGCCTACGAGCTCACTGCCGAGGTCGGCTACCTAGACCTCACAATCGAAGGCATCGCCGCCCGCGCCGGCGCGGGCAAGCAGACCGTGTATCGCTGGTGGCCCACGAAGGCAGACGTCTTGCTCGAAGCCCTGGCACTCAAGGCCGATTTGAAGGTCTCCACCGCGGACCAGGGCTCATTCGAGGCAGAGCTGGGCGCGTTCTTGCGCGACTCCGCAACTTTGATGGCCTTCCCGGGCGTGGTCCCGGTCCTGCGTTCCTTGATGGGTGAGGCGCAGCGCGACATCGACTTCCGCCAGCGCTTCCAAGACGGCTTCTTGATCAAGCGCAGGGCCGCCCTCGAGACCATCGTCAAGCGTGCCGCGGCACGGGGCGACAAGCCCGCTCATCTAAGCGCCGCGTTCGCCGCCGATGTGGTGTTCGGCCTGGTCTGGTACCGCGTTCTGGCCACCGAGCGCTTGCTCAACGGTGACGACATCGCCGCCATCGAGCGGTTGCTGACCCAACACCCCGAAAAGGAGTAGCGATGTCTGATCGCGTCATCGTCATCACCGGATCAACCGACGGACTGGGCCGGGCACTCAGCGACGCCCTGGCGCACGAACCTGAGACGGCCCTCATCCTGCACGGGCGCAGCCAGGCACGGCTCGACGATCTGGCCGGCATGCTCGCCGATGCACCGGCCTCCATCCACACGCTCCGAGCCGACTTCTCCGACCTGGCACAGGTACATCGACTGGCCGATGAGATCGCAGTGCTCACCGACCGCATCTCGGTGCTGGTGAACAACGCTGGCATTGGGGGCGGCGAACCTGACGGGACGGAGCGTCGAGTCAGCCTCGACGGGCACGAGCTTCGCTTTGCGGTCAACCATCTCGCCCCCTTCGCCTTGTCCCAGCGTCTGCTCCCGTTGCTCGACCGTGGCGCCCCCGCGCGAATCGTCAACGTCGCTTCGATCGGTCAAGCCCCGATCGATTTCGATGACCCGTCCCTCGAACATGGCTACTCAGGTGTGCGTGCCTATGGCCAGTCCAAGCTGGCGATGATCGCCACGGGCTTCGTGCTCGCGCGACAACTCGACCCGCGCCGGGTCACCCTCAACAGTCTGCACCCGGCCACTTACATGCCTACCAAGATGGTCCTGGAGTCGGTCGGGCACAGCATCGACTCCCTTGAAACGGGGCGGAGTGCGACCTTGCGCCTCATCCTCGCCCCCGAACTCGAAGGTGTCACCGGGCAGTTCTTCGACCGCACCACCACCGCCCACGCCCACCCAGACACCTACAACGCGGGCATCCAGCAGCAGCTCTGGGACCTCAGCACCCAACTCGCCATGCGGCCCGAATGATGCTCGAAGTTCCAGCGGCACGGCGCGACACCGCTGACGTCATCAACGTCTTGGCCCGCAACAATTAGCCCTTCGGCAGCGCCCGACCGTCCTCGTCCAGGGAGTCGCGCCACGAGCGCTTGGGCGACCATCCGAGCAGCTGCATCGCCTTCTTTGAGCGGATGCCGGAGGCGTCGACCCGGTCGGTGGGCCGCAGCTCTATCTGGTCGCCGTAGTACTGCGCCAGGATCGCACCGAAGTCGTGGCCGCCGACGTTGTCGGGGGAGGCGATGTAGAAGACCTCGTGCCCGGCAGGTCCGCCTGGGTCGCTAGCACGATTGCGTCGGCCAGGTCGTAGGCGTCGATGTAGCTCCACAGGTTGGGGCTGAGCACCGACGCGTCCCGGGTGCCCGCGGAGGCCCGACGTTCCCGGGGTGCCTGATCCGCTGCCGCACGATCGGCATGTTCCAGATGACGGATGAGGCCGGCCGGGACGAGCAGGTCCTGTGCATCCCGGTCGCCGGCATCCGCCAGGAGCACCTGCGCGACATCCGGCACCTGCCGGAGTTCTAGAAGCTGGAGATCCAGCACTTCTTCGAGACCTACAAGGACCTCGAGCCCGGCAAGTCGGTCGAGGGCGCGTCGTGGGTCGGGCGCAGCGACGCGGAAAAGGAGATCACAGTCAGTCGGGAGCGCCTGGAGCGCTACCAGGCGAAGGCGGAGGAAACGCACGGCGGCTGAGCGGCCCGCAACGCCGGACAGCAGCAGTGCGCCGGCAGCCGAGGAGATGTCCTCGGCTGCCGGCGCTGTCGTTCGCGCTTGGCGTGCTGGCCGCGGCTAGGCGACCGAGGTGGTGACGGTGCCCGAGTAGCTGTCTGCCAGCGCGCCGGCCGGCATCGTCACGTTCAGGGTCGGAGCCCACGAGGCCGTGTTGTTGCCCGAGACGACGGAGGGTGCCACGACGCTGGCGGCGGTCGTAGTCAGTGTCGTCGCTGTGCCGGCGGCGACAGTGATGGTGCCGCCCGTGGTCACGGTGCCGCCGGTGTAGGAGACGGCGGTGGACGTGGAGTGTGTGGCCAGCGCTCCGACGAAGTTTGTGGAGGCGGCCGACACGTTCCAGGCCACGGTGCCACCACGGTCGTCGGCGACGCTGGTGGAGCCGAGCGAGCCGCTGATCGCCGTGGTGCCCGAGGCGGCGTTTGTCAGTGTCGCCCCGCTTGGCGCGGTCACGGACAACGAGCCACTGGTGAGCGAGAACGTCGTGCCGGTGGTGGCGGCCGACGCGGGGCCGGCGACGCCGACGACGAGCGCGGTGGCGGCGGCACCGAGCAGGAGGGGGGTACGCAGCTTCATGGGGTGTCCTTCGGTGGGCGTTCGGCGTGGCCTGGTTGGTTCGCCGCTCTCCAGCTGACTCGGTCCCCGCGAACCGGGCATGAAGTGGCATTTGGCGTAATTCCTGGCAGCTTGTTGGGTGATCACCCAGCTGCGCCGGCGCGCGCTCGCCACAGCACTTCAGCGGCCGTGCCCCCGTGTCGAAGCACCTGGACGGGAGTAGCGGGCATCGCACTCTCCGCCCGGCTACAGGACGAGGGATGCTGATGCCTCCGCGCGGCTTTGCTGTCGCCTCCGCTGCCGTCGCGACGACAGTGGCGCACGCTGGCCGCCGCGGCTCCTGCCCTGGCCGCCGGCACGAGTGCTACCGCCGCGACCATCACGGTCCAGGGCGGCACGTTGTCGATCAGCGCGCCCACCGGCGCGGGCAACCTCGGTAGCCGGGCCACCGGTGCGGGCCGCAGCCGGGTCAGCGGCATGCTGGGCCAGGTACGGGTGAACGACGCGCGTAGCGCTCCCGCCGGTTCCGGCTGGGTGGCCAGCGTCACCAGCACCGCCTTCACCTCCTCGACCGGCCCCGCGATCCCCGCGAGCGCCATCGGCTACACCGCGGGTCCCATCACCAAGGTCGGGACCGCGACGTACAAGGCGAACGATCCGAGCGACCTGACGGCCATGGTCGCCGCGGTCACCGCCACCGGCATCACTGGCGACAACATCGCGACCTGGACCCCGACGATCACCGTCACACTCCCAGGAGGCGTACCCGCCGGTGTCTACCACGCGACGATCACCCATTCCGTTGCCTAGCCGGCCGCCGGCACCGCGTTCGCGGCGACTCCTCCAGTGTGTGGTCGGTGCCCTGGCGGTGATCGGCGTCCTCGCCGGGCCGGCAGCTGCGGCGAACGCCGCCCCGGCTCCGGCGTCGGCTCCCACAGCCGCGGGTGCGGGCAGCATCGGCATCCGCCTCTCCGACGCACCGGTCACCGCCCGCGACGACCCGCGGGCCCGCGGGTCGTCGTCGACCACCTGAACCCCGGCGCGGTCATCCACCGCCGGGTCGAGGTCTCCAACACCACCACCTCGACCGCGCACGTCGCCCTGTATCCCTCCGCCGCCAGCATCACCAAGGGATCGTTCATGGGCGCCTCGGCGCACACCCCGAACGACCTGACCACGTGGACGTCGGTCACCCCCGGCGACGCCGACGTGCCCGCGAGCGGCAAGATGATGTCCACCGTGACGGTCACCGTCCCCAAGGACGCCGCGCCCGGTGAGCAGTACGGCGTGATCTGGGCCGAGACCCGGTCGGCGCCCAAGGCCGGCAGCGGTGTCGTCCAGGTCAGCCGGGTCGGCATCCGCCTCTACCTGTCGGTCGGCCCCGGCGGTGCGCCGGCCTCCGGCTTCTCGATCGGCTCGCTCACCGCCCAGCGCTCGTCCGACGGCCGGCCGATGGTGCTCGCCGACGTGCACAACACCGGCGGCCGGGCCCTAGACATGAACGGCAGCCTGCAGCTCACTGCCGGCCCGGGCGGCCTCAGCGCCGGCCCGTTCCCCGCCACGCTCGGCACGACCCTGGCCATCGGCGACACCGAGACCGTCACCGTTCCGCTGGACAAGGCTGCCCGCCGGGCCGTGGGATGCGAGCATCACCCTGCACAGCGGGCTGCTCGACCGCAGCGCCAAGGCGACCATCACCTTCCCCGCCCACGGCACAGCCGGTGCTGTGAAGACGACGTCGGGACGGCCCGGCTGGCTGTACCCGGCCGCCGGCGGGGCCGTGGCCCTGTTGCTGCTGGGCACCGCCGCCCTGGTGCGCACGGCGCGGCGGCGGCGTCATCGGCCCACCCACCAGCTGTCCGAACCCCAGCGGGAGCCTGCCCGACTCTCCTGAGAGCGACCCGGCGGGTGGAGCGGGAGGCAGGATTGAACTCGCGACCTATCGCTTACGAGGCGATTGCTCTGCCACTGAGCTACTCCGGCGGCTGCCTGCCGACCCGTGGGGCGACGCGCACGCCGAGTGTGCGGCCGCTACGCCGCCGCGAGGGTCGGGCTGTTGCTTACGGGGCTTCGCTCCCACGCCCATCCCGGCTCTCGTCGTCGAGCCGGGCAGGCCGCCACCGTCACGACGAGCGTCGCGGCGCAGTGGAACGGATAGCCCGCTAGAAAGAAAAGCCGGTAGCCGGCCGGCGAGGCTGCACAGGTCGTGTTGCGACGCACCCTGGCAGAAGCCGTCCCAGCGAACATCGCGTACCTGCACACCCGTCAATGACCGCAACGACCCCATCCAAGGCGCGCCCAGGTGAAGGTGCGGGGTCGCCAGCATCTGCCGGACACCCCTCAGCCCCCGGTCACCGGACACACACCGAACCAGTCCTACGGGACACGCCCACCTGCAGCTTTTCGGTCGGCGGGGGAGTGGTTCAGGCAGTGCCGGTGGGGGTTCGGTCAGCGGGCATCTGACGCCCGCAGTTGGGCGCCACCGAGCCGACTACCTGGGCATTGTCGGAGGCGGCGCTTACGGTTCGCGCAGAGCGGTGAGTCGATCAGCTGTGGAGGCGCAGATGCTGCACGCGGTTTTTGTTCGTACCTTGCGGCCGGGCGTGACCTACGAGCAGTTCAGGGCCGCGTGGATGCCCGAGCGGGTCGAGGGTCACTACCCGGCCAGGACGAGCGTCGGGCGCAACCTGTCCAACGATCGACAGGTCATCACCATTCTGGAGCTCGATGTAGCGGCTGACAATTTCGCTGAGGTCGCTGCTTCCCTGACTCGGCCGGACGCGGTGCAGCGGCTCGACGAGATCGTGGCGACGACCGAGTTGGAAGGCGTGTACGAAGACGTCTTCGGACCGGCGTCGTTCCAGCCCGAATAACCGGACTGGTCGTCGGGCGACGGTCGCTGTCGTGACGTCGTTCAAAGCTGGTCAGATAGCGGCTCTGGCGGGGTCGGGATGGGCGCAGTGCCGGTCGGTGGCTGATGCCGTGACCGGCGCCGGGCTGCCCCCGATTACCGCCCGCTACCTGCAGAAGGCGTTCACGGCGCAGCAGTGGCACGCCGCCGAGGTAGCAGTCTTCGCGCTGCGGGACTCGTTCGGCGCGGCCCGGTTTGCCGACGAGGTCAGCTGGGGGATCGTGCTCGTCCCGAACCCGGACCGGTTGGACACCCGCGGGCTTATGAACCCCGCCGTGCGACGGGATCAACTCGGGGCCGCGACGGCCGACGTCGTCGACCCACGGCTGCCAGCCCGGACTTCCGAAGATCGCAGGCACATGGTGGTCCGGATCTGGTGCTTGACCTGCTGAAAGGCACGGCGGGGCGCGAAGGATCGTGTTACTACGCCGGGTTGGCTGAGCGCGGCGTCAGCCAGGGTCGGGCAGTGTGAAGTCCTGGAACCGTGGCGGTTCTTCGAGCTTGAGAGCTGTCAGGATCGTGCGCTGCCCGGGTGTTGTGGTGGAGCGCTGGGATACTTGCCCGTCGCCGGTGGCGAGGGTGACCAGGTGCATCCGGTCGAGCTCGTGGCGGGTGTTGCGCCAGCTGTCGCCGGTGGCGTTCTCGATGACTCGGATCAGCAGCAGCGCGAGCCAGCACAGCT
>JAABVA010001203.1_pt1 | contig 28434 bp, 26 predicted proteins | sample 5560331 | NCBI WGS metagenome assembly JAABVA01 (sample SAMN12812661, study PRJNA571458) | rock metagenome | isolation source: Antarctica rocks | place: Antarctica: Victoria Land, Mt New Zealand sud | collected 2016-01-07 | reverse complement strand
ATCAATGCAGAACTCACAGACAATGCTTCATCAATCTCAACTTCTCATCAAGAGCACACAAGATTTATTGATGTTAATGAAAGTGAAGAAATTAACAAAGTGACAATTCAAAGAAATGAGATCAACACATTATCAATCGATCATGAAATGACAATTGATAATTTGATAGATCATGTATATTAATAAAGATTGACAAGAACTTTAAATTTCATAGAGCAGAATCAAATAAACTCTACTCATATTCAGAAGCAGTCAGCAGTCATTGACATGAAAGAAAGTGTTGCGAATGATACAGCTGTTCTGTTTACAACAAAGAATAATGTTGACTCGATTGACAATGCAACGTCTACTCATGTTCAGAAGCAGTCAGCAGTAATTAACATGAAAGAGAGTAATGCAAATGACACAGCTGTTCTGTTTACAACGAAAAATAACGTTGACTTGATTGACAATGCAGCGTCTACTCATGTTCAGAAGCAGCCAGCAGTCATTAACATGAAAGAGAACAATGCAAATGACACAGCTGTTCTGAGTACAACGAAGAATAACGTTGACTCAGCAGACAATGCAGCGTCTATTCATGTTCAGAAGCAGTCAGCAATCATTAACATGAAAGAGAGTGATGTGAATAACACAGCTGTTCTGAGTACAATGAAGAATAATGTTGATTCAGCAGACAATGCAGCGAAATTTGATAAATTTGTGAAGAGTGTACATTCACAGCAAATTGACAAGAGTGAAAATCTCATGAACAAGATTCACACGCTCTTATATTTTTCTTGAAAACAATCAAGATTCAATCATTTAAAGAAAGATACAACAAGCATTACATTAGCTGATCAAACATTGCATTATAGTAAGTCATTAAAGTATGTGTATGAACGACAGACTAACGACAAGTAATCTTTACAGAAAATGATGAAAGTTCTGAATCATTGCATTTAAAGTGACGAAAGTCGAATGATAAGATGCAGACTCAAGAGAATGACACATCAATATCAGCTTTAAATAAGTCTCACATCTCAGCTTCAACTTTTGATAATTCAATAACAGTATCAAGTTTTAAATTGAAAAATGATAATTCTTCATTGAATGAAAACAATATTATTAACTTACATCGAGATTCAACAAGTTGAATTGAACAACATAAAGTAACTGTACAATCTTCATCTCAGCAAATGAAATCTCAACAGAACATGATGATTTTTGACACTTCATTTAAAGAAGATATCGTGAAAAAGTCAAAACATGCATAATTACATGTAAATCTCAATAATGTTAAAGATAGTGAGAAGACTTTGAAGAAGCATTACGCGAGATGATTGAAATATCGAAGTCAATCTTGTTTCTTGATTAACAAGATTGAACAGACTCATGATGAAAATATCATTGACTGTTACAAAGCATCTTCATGAAGAAGACAGATGACGAAATTACGCTCAACTGTTTCTGCATGACTTTAATCATGTTGAATCTCAGTCACGCATACATTTGCAGAGAATGATCACATCACTCTTTTTATATCAGACTTTTGAGATTTTTGTTATGTTTGAGATGAAAATGTTCATGAGAAGAAAATACAATGTCAATGATATGAGTCTTGAAAAGATAAACATGAATGTCAGCAAAATTAAGAATGAAGCATGCTAATTTATTGATAAGACAATAAAGATGCTTGAATTGATTTGTCTGAATCATTTATTACACATAGCACATGATGAGATCAACGATGCTCATCACAAGAAGAAGTTCAATAAACATCTGAAAGAAAACACTCTCAATACTTCTCAGTTTAAAGATGCAAAGTGCTCTTCTGATAACAGATTGAGAATTGAGTGTTCATGTGTGAATGCAAACTCATCTGCACATCTCATATCATTGAAATTTACCAATCTAGTTATCATTTCATCAATCTTGATCATCAACTGACTAAAGAAGATTTGAATTCATCTCGACAAGAACAATGATCTATTACGTTGACAGATTCATCATGCATATTGTGATGTCAAGATGAACGCGCTGATCATCAAATTGAGACAAACAGATATATATCTTTTATCAGAAGAAAAGTAAGTTAATTCTAGTTTCATAAGTGTGATCATGATAAACATGTACAAGACTTGCGTTGCAAAATTGATAAAAAGTTTACATCATTCTCAAAAAGTAAGTTCTAAAGCAAGACAATCACAGTCAATATAAAAGTTCTGAGATATGAGATGAGATCAATTGATCGTGAATGAGATGCATAAAGAGATGATTTAGATGTTCAAAATCATCAATCTGTTTAAGATCATGAATAAAAAATCTCATAAGTAATTTGTTACAGATACACTTTTTGAATGATCTCTCTTTCAAATGATGACATGAATGAACATGCTGATGATAGACTCAATAGTGAATCAACATGAATGAATATGAAAAGAAAAAGAAGCTCATCAAGTCAATTTGAAATACTGTACATATCAAAATTTGAAAAACATAAACAAGATATATATGAAAATCATTAAGATTCAAAAGACAAATTCTTAAGTCATTCAGAAGTACATCAAACAGCTAAAAACTGTGTGTGACACACTATGATTACGACGTGATATTAATCAATTGATGTTTTTTAACTCTTTTCTTACAAATGTGAAATTGAATGAACATCAAGATATTGATTGCAGTCTTTCATCAAGATTCAACAAACTTGTCAATTTCTCAATGATGATAATCATTGATCAACTTTGAAAGAAGATGAATAAGAAAAAGCAAGATTGAATCAACAATCATTGCATTAAAATTAAGTCTCAACTCAACGTCAACAATTAAATGATGAAAGTTTGTTGATTCAAAGTACTTAGCACATTCTTGCATCTTGAACAACTTTCAAAGATACAGTCACTTACATTCTTTGAAGTAGAAGACTGAAATAAGAAGTATGTTCACTTTGAAACAGATTATCTTTACGACTTGAAGCAAGTTGAGTCTTTTTATGAGAAGCACATTCTTGACATTATCTTCAAAGTGAACTGTAGCAAGATCAAAGCAATCAACATGCTCATCAATGATGTTTGAGACAAGAACGAGAAGACTGTATTCTGTATCATGAATTCTACAAATGCACTTATTCTCTATTGAGTAAGTGACAAAGTCTTTACTTTCTGTTAATGTTGTTCTTGAAAGTTATCACATGCATAGTGAGAAGAAACATGTTTGAGATGATTGCTAATGTCTAATTATGTAGTACTTTTGACTTGTGCTTAAAGTTTCTGTGACTTTGATAACTTCAAAATTGATCAAATCTAGAATGATGAACATAGTTTAATTGTTTCAAGAAGATTTAAAAAAACTGCAGAAGTATTCAAATGAAAAGTCATCATGCTTTATCATTAACATTATCAAATTAATCAATGTTGATTACAATTTATATAAGATTAAAAGACTAGTTCAGATTAATTCAGAATGAATGAAGAGAGATTAAGCACAGATCAAGAAGAAAGTCAATCATCTTGAACAATATAAGAAAACTATCACTTATGACTTACGCTGCGTAGATTCAAGAATCGAGATGCTGATATATGATAGACAGAATCGTTGAATGCATATAATGAAGTTGACATTGAAGTTCAAAATCTTTGAAGATGATGATGTAATCAAAAATGTTGAAGACGATGATGACAATAAAGCGAACGACATTGAAGTTGATAACAAGATGAAAGATGACAACTGCGTCTAGATCACACAGTCTCATACATGTGCATCAAGAATGCGCAGTGTGTTGCTAGTTTATCAGTCTGTATTATAGATAGTTGTACTCACTCTTTCTTCTTTGACATTCATTGATATATTCATCAAAACTTATTGAGATCATGAGAAAATTTATAGAATCAACATTAAGTTCTGTGATTCTTGATGATGTTGCAAACATTGCTTTGATGATGCAACAAATCTTCAACGACACATGCAACATTGCTTGAGCATAATTACAGATTCTCATTTTCGATCTCTTGAATAAATTCAATCGAATAGTTCATTAAAGAAATCATGACTATCTAATCAACATTGTGTTTGAATGTGTACAGATTGACAAAGATTTGAAGAAGCAGACGCAGTATCATTTCATAAATCGACAACAATGTTCATCAGTACTGATCTCAGCTACGATCGTTCTGCATTTATGAAACGCAGCAAAGTATAGAAAAATTCACTTATTGATGTAATGAGAATGTTTATCAAACGTCAGCAATCTCACAATTTGAAATCATGATGCTCTGAATGAGTGAGCAACATTCATCTTACTTCTATCACATCACTACTATCAATCATGAAAAGAAATAAACGAAAGACTACAAGTAAGAAAAGTGCGTTCTTCTCATGATTTTTGAATGTTGAAGTTTAAGTCATCTACATGAAAATTGACACTTGAAAAGTCTCTTCATACTTGTCAGACGTTTACACACTGCAAATGATGCAAATGTGAACGCAATCAATGAAGATTTGAAGTACAAGAATGTAAGAATGTTTTTTCAGAAAAGAGAAGAAGCATTGTTGATGCATGCAAAGAATGTGTGATACTTCATTTATATCATTCTTTGACTCAAATGTTGACTTGACTTTTAATGTTCAAAACTTGATTGTCAGCTCGCTCATTTGCGAATTTGCATCAACACAGATAATTCATGTTCTGTGATGATAACTCATTAAAAGTTCATCATCATGAATGCAGAAGTTACAATCTGCAAGATTTAAACTTATGAAAGTTATTTGCGAAGATTCTGACTTGAAGAATGTACTAGTTACAATCATCGCAGCTGATTATCAACAAGATTAATGATGCAGTTGCTTGATTGAATGAGACACAGATGCACTTTGCATCGTCGCGATCACAATAGTTGAGTTTTATGATCTTCAAACGATTGTCATTAAGATATTAGATATAATCAAGAGTGTTAAACTCGATGACTTTCATACATCTTGAAGATTACATGTTTTATGACATCAAAGCAAACATCATCAGTTCAATGAATCTGTCTTGCAATTTAATTAATCTGTCTTGCAATTCAATGAAGCATACATCAGTCAAACTTGCGAAAACAACAGATTAACTCTCAAATTTTATCTCATTCGAAGTTATGACTTGAACTCAATCATCAAAGTTGCACATCAGAAGATGAAATGCTTTCTTTGTTTATTATTATATATATAGCTAGAATCATGACTATATACAGCTCATCGAGATATATGAGACATTATCACTTGTATCTGAGTAGCTGTATTGCTCTGCTCATCATCAACAAAGAGTCTTATCGATCGATCTTGCGCTTCGTCATCAATCACACATTAAGTTCACTAATGTGATAAATTGACTCAATGAGATCATTCTGATTACGCTTCTTGATAACTTCATGATTGCACATGTCTAAATTTTACAAGAATGTTTTCTTCATATTTTTTATATGAAATAAGATATGCAAGTCAGAATTATTGCATTTTAACAAAGCTGCAAAGTATCTGTCTGCAAAAGAGATCATCTTCTGCAAGATCTTGAAGCTACTTTTGTCATGAATTATAGAAAGTTTGAGTATTCTTGTCTCTTCAAAGATAGCAGATAAATACTCGATATGATTGAAGATTTTGAATGTTCATGTCATACTGATCAATGAACTTTGACATCATGCTCAACATCATCAACTCATGAACATGAGAGAAACATTCTGTCGCTGAATACACTGCGTTTGTTCAAGAACTTGCAAATCGCAATATCAAATTCTTAACAGCAATTACGTTGAATAAAAAGAGAGAATTTGCAAGATAATGACATTATATGATCATGAGAACGAGATCTTTCTATCTGCTTTTCATATAAAGCACACGACTTGTTTTCTTCACTGCAAAATGCAATGCTCACAATCTCTTCATATATACTGAGTGTTTCTTGATCTTCGATCTTGCAAGTCAACAAAGATTCTCAATTTCGAAGATTACGTTCAATGTATCTTTGCAATTCAAGTACAATGACAGTCTAATCAATCAAGTCAGTCTTTGACATTCTGTTAATGTGCTCAAAAAGTAGCAGCGTATCTGCTTTGAAATCAGTCAAGCACACGCAGTTGATTTAATTCAAGATTGAAGATTGTAAAATATTAGTTCACAAAATCTTTCTAGCAGCTGTGTCAAACTACTGCAAAGCTCAGTTCTCAAATAAGTAAGATTATTTACTTGCACATCAAGCAAAAACATGAGTCAAACAGATGACATTCACGACATGTTCGCAAATGATTGATTTCGCTTACATCAATATAGTTAACTGATCTCAGGTTCATGATTTTGAAAATAATGATGAAATCATGAAACAGCTAAATGAGTTATTGAATCTGCTGCAGATGACAGATATGTGATTACTCAAAATCTTGCACACTATGACTGAGAACAAGATCATCGAAAATGTGACAACTTAGATCAGATCAGATAATGTGAAATCAATTTGAAATATTGCAAAGAATGCTAACATGTCGAGTTTAATCAATCATTGCAATGCATTTATAGTAAATAGTTTGAGCTTTGTGAAGGTTTCAAGAAGTCAAAAGTAGCGATAAAAATGATGAAATCAATAGAAGAAAAGTTTGAGCTGTTGTTGATATAATGTTGAAGAATGAGAGAATGAGTCATCGTTGAAAATCTAGAGTAAGTACAACGATAACATTCATTGTAGTGACACTTCATACTATAATCTGTCTATAAATAAGTCTCTGTAAATATATATAATATACATAGATAGAAGAATCAACATATGCGACATAAGCAACGAAAGCGAGATTTATTTCAGTGCATATGAACAAACGCAGATTATATCGAAATGCAGTTCAGAGCATATGAACGAACGCAGATTTTATCAACAAAAGCAGAACTCAGTCAGATGAGCTCAGCTTAAATTTCAATTTTATTCAGCTTTAAGTGACAAATGTTTCTTTCATTAAACTCTAAAATATAGTTCACTTTACAAACTGCGAATGTTCTGTATAACTACTATGTTGAATTCGCGAATTTCTCTGTTAATTAGAAATGATTCTTGAATTCTTAATGATTTTCTGATGTTGTACTGTAGGATTTGTAGAAAAGACTGTTTTATTATAGAGTTATTTGTAGCTGTTGTTGACTTTGCAATGAGAAGACTCTTTGTATGCTTTTGATCATCAATGATTTTTCTCACTTTCTGATTGAACGTTTCTAAATCTGCTCAGATGTTGTCTCGTCTGAATCATTATTCATGTAAGAGAAAAGATCATCTCATCTCTTCTTGATCTTTACTATCTGTCAAGCTGATTCATCAGCGATTCAACTGCGTGTTTTCAGCATGACTGTTGCTGAGCTTAAGAAATGTATTGAATTGAAAAAGTTCATTGAATCTGAAAAGTTCATTAAATTTAAAGAGTTCAGAAACAGTAAGAAGAGTGTGCAATTGTATTTAGACGTTTCAGAATATTTAAATAATTTATTTCTATAGATTTTGAACGCTTGTTTCATCTGCTGTTGTCACTTGAGACAGATGCATCTTTAAAGTTCATGATTTTCATTGCAGTTGATGCAACGTCTTTTATTCAAAGACATCACGCACTTCTTTATGTGATGCTTGTTTGCGCACTTTTTGCAGCGCTGATTCTTTCTGCAGAATTTAATCATGTAATCAAATTCGTAACATCTGAAGCATTGTGTGATATGACAGTTCTTTTCAAATAGCTTGCATGCACATTCTTGATATGAGTTCAGCATGCTCATGTTCATTAGTTAATTTATCATCGCTTCGATCATGATTTCTATGATGAACAATGAATGAATCTTCTCACTTTTTACTATTTTCTTGAGTCAAACTATTCTTAGAACTTTCAGATTTTCATGAAGTCTTGCATTATCTTTTATCAATCTTTCAATGATTTTTTTCTAATTGTTCATGTTTATTGTAGTGTGTACTTCATATGTCAGCATTGCGAAGATTTAACGTATTATGCATGTCAAACTTGCAATTTCTTTTGCTCATATCTGAGTCTTTTTCAGATTTGCTTGAGCATTTGAGCTAACTGTGTGAAGAAAGATATCATTGCTACTCAGCTTGCAAAGTGACATGATTAGATTTCTTTGATCTGTTGACACGTCTGCGATTTTCTATAAAATCTGTTCAATTGACTTCTTCTGTATCTTTTTTTTTCTTTTCTGTTCATTATTTTAATCATGACTTCTCATCTCTTGCAAAGCGATGACAGATCATCTTTGAAATGTTACTTCTTCATCATTATTTCTTCTCTTGTCACATTCGTTCATGACGTGATTTTCGTTGAAAGACGCATGCTTCTCTGTGTATGCAACTGCTTGTTAAGCAGTTGAACTGATGTCTTCAGTTTCTGTACATTCTTTGCGATGAATGCATTCTGATTTGCATGATGTTTTTCTTCTGAGTTGAGTCAAAGATGTTGAATCAGCTTCAATGCTATCTTTTTTCATAAATAATCTTTGTTCTTTTCTTTCTCTAACGTTGATATCTTTATTAGTAAATCAATAATGTTAGTAATGTTCTTTTCATTATTACGTGAGTGTTTCAATCTTGCATCTTTGTTTTCTTGTGATGAATCAACGTTGCTTGCAATCATCTTTAAATCAGCATTGCTGCAATTCATGCAATTCATCATTGTTTAATCATTCTTTAGATTCACTCTGTCTTGTTTATAATGCTCTTTTTCAAAATTTGTGATGCATGCGTTGTGATTGTTTTTGAAATAAAAAAGATATAAAAGATTAAAGAAGTTGATTGAGCAAATTTTACAAAGAATCGCAAGTATGTTAATAGATCAAAGAAATTTAATCATGTCACTTTGCAAACTGAGTAGCAATAATATCTTTCTTCATGCAGTTAATTCAGATGCTTAAGCAAATCTGAAAAAGACTCAAACATGAGCAAAAGAAATTGCAAGCTTAATATATATAACACGTTGAATCTTCACAATGTTGACACATGAAGTACACATTACAATAAACATGAATAATCAGAAAAAAATCATTAAAAGATTGATAAAAGATAATGCAAGATTTCATGAAGATTTGAAAATTCTAAGAATAGTCTGACTCAAAAAAATAGTACAAAGTGAAAAGATTTATTCATTACTCATTGTAAAGATTATGATTGAAGCAATAATGAATTGATTAATGAACATAAGCATGTTAAACTCATATTAAGAATGTGCATGCAAGCTATTTGAAAAGAACTGTTGCATCATACAATGCTTCAGATGTCATAAATTTGATTACGTGACTAAGTTTTGCAGAAAGAATCAGCATTATGAAAAGTGCGTAAACAAGCATTACATCAAGAAGTGCATAATGTCTTTAAATAAAAAATGTTGCATCAACTGCAATAAAAATCATGAACTTTAAAGATGCATCTGTCTCAAGTGACAACAGCAGATGAAACAAGTGTTTAAAATCTATAGAAACAGATCATTCAGATAATCTGAAATGTTTAAATACAATTGCACATTCTTCTTACTGTTTCTGAACTTTTTAGATTCAATGAACTCTTCAAATTCAATGAATTCTTTTGATTTAATTAATCTCTTAAACTCAGCAACAATTATGTTAAAAATATGCAGTTGAATCATTAATAAATTGATCTGACAGATAGTAAAGATCAAGAAGAGATGAATTGATTTTTTCTCTTATGTAAGTAGTGACTCAGATGAGATAACATTTGAGAAATGTTCAATCAGAAAGTAAGAAAGACTTTCGATGATTAAAAGTATACAAAGAGTCTTTTTATTGCAGAGTCAACAACAGTTATGAATAACTTTATGATAAAACAGTCTTTTCTACGAATTTTACAGTACAACATCAGAAAGTCATTAAAAATTCAAGAATCATTTGAATCATTTTTAATTAACAAAGAAGTTCGTGAATTCAACATAGTAACTATACAGAAGTAAGATTGTAATAACAATGACTTGCAATTATTTAGCTCAGCACACAACTTCTTTTATTTAGTGAAAAACTTGTCATTTCAATCAAGAACATGCATATACATTAACAAATATCTAAGACTCAATTAATAAGTAGTAGAAACAGCTGAGTTAAACATTTACTTAATCAGAATATTAAATTGCAACGCAGACAATAAAACGCAGACGCTAAGACCTTTAAACGTCTATAATTCATGCTTACTGTTTACTACATTTACAGAAAGATTTTCAATCATTTCTCATTTAAATGAACTACTTAAGAATGATTGTGAACAACTGATTATAAAAGATTTCAATCTACATCATTCTCATTGAAAAGAGTAAAGATGCTTCACTCATCATACAATGACTGATATTCTACTAAACATTATTACAAATGCAAGGCTGAAATTATTGCTGAAATCAGACATTATTACTTGTGAAGCTTACAATCAATTTACGATGATTGATTTAATCTTTAGCAGCGAGAAAATACAGTTCATGATACATAAGTGCAAAATATGAATCAATCTGCATCAGAGATTGAATCATCTTTCAATCATCACAAAGCTATGCTTACAAACAATCTCAGTGCAACTCTCGACTTAATGATCTTGAAAGAAAATGAATACAAAAGCATTGAGTGCTTATTTGCAAATACATCTATTTTTGAATCGCTCTTTAAATCATTAAATGACAAGACTATGATGAATGACAAAGTATATAAGATTATCAAAGTGCTACAGAAAATCATCAAGAAATCTACTTTCTTGACAAAATCATCAAATTGAGCAAGAGACTTTTGAAATCAAAGCTGCTTCAAAGTAGTAATGAAATCAAGATGACTGTGAATCTTATGAAAAACATAAGACACATTAAAAGCATGAAATGAATATCTGAAGCACAACAATCATAAAAACAAGATCATACAACAAATAAAATGTACACACTTTAGATCATAAATGCATGAAATAAGTGAAGCACTTAAATCAATATGATGCTTTGCAAAATGAGCTAGAATTGAAAGTCAGTTATTTAAAAAGCTTTCTCAGTTTTTGTCATTAAAGCAAAGTAACATTGATCATATGATAACGACATTCAAGAAAAAAATTAAGATACTGCAAGAAAAGTTCTTTCTCTCATCTTTTCAAGTGAATGTCAATGACATTGCAAAGTCATTTATATTTCTGACAGTTTTATTCAATTCACGCATCACAGAAGATGAAGTGAAGCAGATAATCAGATGAGTAAAGTAAACAAAGCATCAAATGCTTCAGATATTTCAAACAAAGCACTTTAAGCAAGTCTTGCAGAACTGATCTCAGTACTGACGAGTTTATTCAATGCATGCATGATATACAAGTATCATTTAAAGCAGTTTAAAAAGACTTAAACAATAGTACTATGTAAATTGAAGAAAAGTGATTATATTAATTCAAAAATGTATCGACTCATTGCTTTATTTAATATCATGAGTAAAGTTTTGAAGTCAATCATGATCAAAAAACTGAGTGATATAATCAAGACTCATCATATGCTATTTAATGCTTAAATGAAAACAAGATGTAAACAATTCATGATCTTAATATTAAATTTACTGATAAATCAAGTTTACATAGTATGAGATTGCAAAATCAAATATGTAACATTCATGCTAAGTTTAAACATTATTAAAGTGTTTAATCAAGTTTCACACATCAGACTTCTGCATATGCTGAAGATGAAAAGAATGTCAAGTTACATAATTGAATGAACACGCAGCTTTCTAAAAGATCAAGAGACTTCGTTAATATTCAATGAATAAATGAGTGTTATGCACAAGATAAACGCAAACATATCTCAAAGATTTCTCATTTCATCTATTTTCTTTCTATTCTTCAACGTAAGTTTAATCAAAAAATGCAAAGCATTGAGAATTAAAGTTGAAGTGCTTGTCATGATGTCAGATCATCAACTCAATTTAAAACATAAATCATTGATATTTTAAATAATTTTAATTCGTTGAATTTGTTTTGCAGTTCAATGAATTAAGTCATCAATTTAATCATTGTTATTTTAATTTAGTCTCAACAATTTTGTTTCAATCATTTCAATCATGTGCATGAACTTCTGCAATCTTAAGTCAATAAAACTACTGTCTAGTCTTGATTCTACTCAATTCATGTATATAAAAGTTGAACTTTCATTCTTTTCTTTCATTCTTTGTCTTTTATCTTGTACATTATTTGATGTATTATCTTGTATTTAGATTCTATCAAAGTAATAATAATATCAGTCTTTTATATTGATAGTATCTCTAGTTTAGCTCAGTTTCTGACATTATGAAAGATCTACACTTTTTGCAACGTTTTCATACATTGAAATCTTGTCTAGTTATTCTTTTGTTCAAATGAAGTCATCTCACAATCTTTCAATTGATGATGAGCATGCTGTTGAACAGTTCGCTCAAAGTATGATCAAAAATTCAGTCAAGATCTTTCATGTAATGCAAAAGCTTCAAAATTAAGTTCAACATATTATTTTCATTCATCATTCTCAATTCTTCAATTTATATAAAGTTGAATTCTCAGTCTCTTGCAATGATAGCTCAGATCATTGCACAAATCTTGAACAATCAATCTTTTCTTGTCATTCATTTTTCTGCAAACTTTGTTGCTGTCTTCATTACTTTTAAATTCAAGAAGCTTTTTGATATATTTGAATATGAGAGCTGACAATGAGATTCATTTGTACATGATGTCAACTACGAATCTTTTGATTTTATTCTGTGTTTGAATAGAAGTCAGAAGAGTCAAGAGATCTCAATTTGACGCAGTTCAAATGATGTTAGAACATTACGTGATCAGAAAAGTCATCATGCAGAGTTTTCACTCATGCGACAACATTCTTTCCTAACAGTCACAATCGATCTACGAAGAAGATTAATGACATGTCAATGTCAGTAAGAGATAAAAAGATACTGTTAGTGAAAAAGACAATTCAGATAAAGAGTCTGCGAGTTGTGATTATAAATGATTGAAGAATTTGCGACTTGTCGACTGTGAAACATCTTCATCATATCAACAATGTCGCTGAGTAATTGATGAAAAGATATCAGATAGAATAGTCATTTTAAGTAGACTGATCGTCAAGTTGAGTTTCGAGTTGACATTTTGAATTCGACTCGATTCGAAGTCGAGTTGCTCACATTTTCAACTCGACTCGAGTCGAATTGCTCATATTTTCAACTTGACGCGACTCGACTCGACTGAGAATTGAGTCAATTCGACTCGACTCGTCAAGAACTCAAGCTTGACGTCAAGAGAGCTAAATATAGAAATTTTTCCGGTTTTTTGCTTTTGCATTACCTTTTTGCATTATCTTTTTGATAGAAGTCATGACGAGAAACATGAAGACTATATGATAGAGAGTCATGAAGAGAAGTCATGATAGAAAAGTCATGATAGAGAAGTCATGAAGACTGTTTGGTAGAAAGATTTGATAGAAAGTCATGACGAGAAACATAAAGAGAAACATGAAGGGAAACATGACGAGAAACATGACGAGAAAACATAAAGATCGTTTGACTTTGATAGAAAGTCATGACGGGAAAACATGATAGAAAGTCATGAAGAGAAATCATGTAGACTGTTCAATCAAGCTATTTACATCTATCTAATATCTTGTCGAGTCGAGTCGAGTTGTTGAGTCAAGCTTCTCAACTCGACTCAAGTGCTTGAGTTCAACTTCTCAACTCGACTCAAGTGCTTGAGTTCAACTTCTCAACTCGACTCGACACTTTTCAAGTCGAATACTCGATTCGAACTTGAGTACTTGACTTGACGCGATTAGTCTAATTTTAAGTATTGAAAGACGTAATTACAGTGCTTGAAGAAGTAGTGACTTGTTGATCACGCTGATATACTGAGAGAGCTTGAGCTCGTCTTCTTTACTTGATGTCAAGTCATTCATCTATTCACATGAAAAATCGAGAACTCAAGAGAACAATCAGAATGCATTCTCTTTCATTGATCAGAGTCAAACATTGAATGATTGCAATTGCACGTTTATACTAACAATTCATTCAATGTCTACGTGACATAAGTCAAATCAAAAGAAGAAAAGAGTTACTCAGTACAATCACACTCTATCTCTTCATCATGTGTATCTTTCTTTCATCACATATTTCTCTGCTCAATGAATGACAATCATTGAGTAAAAGAACACAGCTCTATGTACGTTACAATTACGAGCATCACGAGTGCGAAGAAAACATCTTTCATCTTCGAATTGAGAATTGAATCAAGATATCGTTGTATAGAATATCATCAATGAAGAGCAGAGCAAAGACAATGTGTCATAATCAAATAGCACAGACACTTTCATCAAAAGTTTACTTGAGCATCACATGCTGAATAAAAGCTATAGATTCATTACTTGATAACACAGTGTCAATCTCATTGTTTTGACTGCGTGAAGCAATTATATAGATGATAAGTGATTTTCTCTCTCAGAAAGTTTTGTTCACTCGATATAAATAGCATAGAGTTTCTCATGAGTTGAGTCTAAATCAATGTCATAAAAGTGTATGAATTACAATTACAATATTTAAATATGAGAGAGACAAAGATTGATTAAATGCATGAGAGCAGAGTCTGATACAACGCATGAACATGAACAATAATCATTATTTCTTTCATCGAGTCAAGATTATTTATGTCGAGTCACAATTCATCATAAATAAGAAGATTCACAATCTAATGAGTCAATATTGAATCAATGATCTTTATATCATTTTCATCTTTGCAGATTGATGACACAAGTTGCATCATTGCTATGACAACTCTTTCAAGATAGAAGATGCTCATTTATATCTTTGTGAAACTTTGAAGCAAGACATGAATAACTTTGTTAACTATTACAATTTCTTTTATCAAAAGAAAAAATGTTCTTTGATGAAAGATTTTTCATTGATTGACTGTCTGAAGCATAATGTCAATTATTTCACTCAAGTCATTGTCTTTTTCTGACAAAATCTTGATGAAACTCAATTATTCATCTTTCATCAATGAGTTCAAGCATTCTTTAACATCAATGAAGAGCTTCAGCAGTTTAAGCATCATCAATCTTACTTCATCTTTGTTATTATTTTATTCGTTAAAGTCAAGAACATCTCTGCATCAACTAATAATTCTTTAAGTTCAAAAATCATCATTTTTGTGACTGTTATTTTGACAGTATCTTCATCTCTTTCTTTCTTGTTTCTTGATGAATTAATGAATCTAAGCTTTGTCATTATCATCATTCAAGATAAGATTCTGATTGTTTCTGAAATTAAGAAAATCTGCAATAAGTGAAAGCTGTGTTATTACTGCAAATTGCAACATTCAAGCAAAATCATTAAAGAATGCTCAAATAAAAAGCTCTTCACTCTGCGTATCATGAATGTTTACAACAGTGATATCATCAGTATAAATGAAGAAGTCTCGCTGCTCACGAGAAAAGTTTAGTTTCTGAGCTAAATCACGTTCAGAAATCTGAATATTTATCATCTTATTTACTAGTTTCAATCTTTTCACTCTCACTTCAATCATATAGAAAGTTTTCTGCTAAATTTATCTTGAAATTCTTTAAATTCAATTCAACATTTAAAGATAGTCACATGATAGTATTCTGTATTTTACATCAAGCTTAATCTAGAGTTTTCACTCTTGCTTTGATTAATAGTGAAGTCTTTGCTTATATTTTTATGAATAAATTCTTCGCGCAACAACATCATCTTTTCTTGCATCAATTAATACACTCTTACAGACTTTGAGAATTTGATGATCAAGTCGCTTTAATCAATGACATTACTCATGTCATTGAAATCACAATGATTCTCAATGAACACATTGAAAAACTATTCTTTTATATCATTGAATTAAGTTAATATTTCATCATCATGAGTCTATCATGACTTTGTCATCACGTCATTGATGTCAATTTTGAACACAATATTCTTATCTTGTCTTTCTTTTTTTATCTTAATCATTGTTGTTAATTTTTCGTCAAGATCTATGATTTTAATCAACAAGAAGAAAATTTCTCGCTTGAAGTTAACAAAGTAGCTTTTCTTCAGTCTCGCCCTCAATTCACTCACAAGAAGCAACTCAGTTCATGAATTGCTCATAAGAAGCAATTTAATCTACAGATTGCTCACAAGAAGTAATTCAATTTACAGATTACTTACAAGAAGTAATTTAATACTCAGTTCACTTGCAAGAAGTAATTTAGTTTTTCATTCACTTGAAAGAAGTAACTTCATTTCTCATCTGCTCACAAGAAGCAATATCAAAACAGAAATCAAAACGACAGTGATATTTACGCATGAACTTGTTAGATGCAGCAAAGCGACAAGCGTTTCAGGCAAAATCATCATAACGAAAGCGAAACTGCAAGCTATTAGCGATGCAATCGCAATGTGCAGCGAAAAAACATTCAAAAACAGCGAAATTTGAATGTACATGAACAGTCAAATGACTTTGCAAAGACTAAACACAAAGAGCAACGTCAATGCAAGATTATTCAATGACATACAACAAAATTTGATCAATTTAAGTCAGAAACAGTGTCAAATTCACATACAGTGAATATCAAGTTGCAAGAACATTATTGAGAACGAAAAAGCAGATCAATTGATCAAAATTGCTGCTCAAGAAGTATCAGTTATCGACAACATGAAAGCAATCATCATAAGCTTCATCAAAAAGCAAATTTGCAAAAAGATGAAATTACAATGATTAGAAATCTGAAAAAGCAGTATCAAAAAGGGAAATCAGTATTGAAAGATCAAATCAAATGTGAATCTAAGTCATAAATCACTAAAAGAGCTGAGAAAAATCGATAAACTAACGTTTTCAACCTTTATTCAGCTGAAAATGAGACATGACTATTTCAAGAGTTATTTGCATCGATTATCAGAGAATAATTCGAACAAATGCTATGAAATATGCAATGCAAGGCAAACGTCGAAGCATTTACTGCTGAATTGCAGCCATTATAGAGCAGAGCAGAGAAAGCGTAAGAAAAAAGCTCAGTTCAAAAACACAGACATCATATTGACACTGTTCATCATCAAGATTGAAAGAATCGCAACACTAGAGTATTTGAAAAATACTCGAATTACGATGAGAAAATGACTATTAGTAGACTGATCGCGTCAAGTCAAGTACTCGACTCGAAAAGTGTTGAATTGAGTTGAAACTTTTTTGAAAAAGTGTCGAGTTGAGTTGAGAAGTTGAACTCAAGAACTTGAGTCGAGTTGAGAAGCTTGACTTGACAATTCAACTCGACAACTCGACTTGATTCGACAAGATATTAGATAGATGTAAATAGCTTGATCGAACAGTCTACATAATTTTTCTTCATGACTTTCTATCATGTTTTTTCGTCATGACTCTCTATCAAAGTCAAACGATCTTCATGTTTTCTCGTCATGACTTTCTATCAAACAATCTTCATGTTTCTCTTTATGTTTCTCGTCATGACTCTTTATCAAACAATCTTCATGTTTCTTTTTATGTTTCTCATCTTGACTCTCTATCAAACGATCTTCATGTTTCTCTTTATGTTTCTCGTCATGACTCTCTATCAAACGATCTTCATGTTTTTCTTCATGTTTCTCTTTATGTTTCTCTTTATGTTTCTCTTTATGTTTCTCTTTATGTTTCTCGTCATGTTTTTCTTCATGACTTTCTATCAAAAAGATAATGCAAAAAGATAATGCAAAAGCAAAAGGTCGAAAAAATTTCTATATTTAGCTCTCTTGACGTCAAGCTTGAGTTCTTGACGAGTCGAGTCAAGCTGACTCAATTCTCAGTCGAGTCGAGTCGCGTCAAGTTGAAAATATGAGCAACTCGACTTGAGTCGAGTTGAAAATGTGAGCAATTCGACTCAATCTCGATTCGAGTTCAAAATCTCAACTCGAAACTCGACTTGACGATCAGTCTAACTATTAGAAACGAAAGAGTAGAACGCGAAGAGAGCAAGAGAACGAAGAAAAACGAAAGTATGATTGCGAGAGTTTGAGCGAGAGCACTTGTATGTGCAAACTATCGATGTGATTGATTAACGAAAAGATATAAAGCAGCGACTTTGATCAGATTACATGTAACGTAGCACACACACAGCATCTAGACAGTGTCATAGTCATAGACTGCATGCACTTAATGAAGAAATAAAATAAAAATAAAAAAAGTATCAAGAATAGCTTTTCGATTAGACGTGATTTAGTGAACTTGTATGTCTGAAACTCTTCTTTTTCTTCAATGTTGTTCAAAAAATTGATTCAGAATTGATTTTTGATCAGCTTTATTGCATCATGATACGAATTTCGCATTTGCACTATCTTTGCTCATGCGTCGTCATTTCTGCATCTTTTTCAGATTCGCTTTTTTGATGACAACGTCTTTTGCATTTCGATGAACTCATTGTTTCATCAAAGTTTTGATTTTACGCATATTCGCTGTTTAAATACGAATAATTTGACTGTATTCTTGATGCATTCAATCAAATAAATGACTTTTGCTTCTAAACTCATGATTTTTTGCATCTTGACAATCATTTTGTCTTTCGTCTTTTGCAAATGCTCATTAAAGTCTTTTCAGTTGACTTTTTGCAAATTGTATGACGCGTTCAACGAATTTTCAATCAACTTCATTTTTTTCATGATCAACAACGAGATTTATCTGTACAAGATGCTGACTATGAATCTTCTGCAAGCTATGCTTGCCGAAAGAGCTGAACAATCTCATCAACATCGACAGAGCAGTAACAGCGCTTTATTCACATGTTGAGCTCATACACAGTCAAAAAGCGAAGCGATGACAACGTGATCATCAGCGCGTTGAAGCTTGCACATATACAGAATGACAGCAACGTCTTTGCATACATGCTGCAACTCATATACAACATATACACATATACTGCAAAGACACGATTCAGCTTTTGCGCATATACAGACAGATGTGATGCAGTAAATCGATCGATTTTTCGCACTTTCAGATCGATTTACATGCAGCGTAATCACACACGTTGAGTTTATATACAACATACACACATATATTGCGAAGGCAAGATTCAGCTTTTGCGCATCTACACGTCTGTGTGATGCAGTAAATCAATCGATTTTTCGCTTTATCAGATTAATGTACATGCATCGCAATCACATACATTACGAAGACACGACACAATCTTTGCTCATATACACAGAACGACAGCAACGTCTTTGCGCATGCGTTGCAACTCATATACATCACATACACATACATTGCGAAGACACGATTCAGCTTTTGCATATCTACATGCTCATGTGATGCAGTAAAATCAATTGATTTTTCGCATTATCAGATCAATTTACATGCATCGCAATCACATACACTGCAAAGACATGACACAATCTTTGCTCATATACACAGAATGACAGCAACGTCTTTGCGCACGCACTGCAACTAATATACGACATTCACACAGTCATTGCAAAGGCACGACTCAGCTTTTATGCACATACACATCAATGCAACGTAGTAAATCGATCGGTTTTTCGCATTATCAGATCGATTTACATGCATCGCAATCACATACACTGCAAAGACATGACACAGTCTTTGCTCATATACACAGAATGACAGTAACGTCTTTGCGCACACGCTGCAACTAATATACAACATTTACACAGTCATTGCAAAGGCACGACTCAGCTTTTGCACACATACACATCTGTGTGATGCAGTAAATCAATTCATTTTTCGATTTTCTAATTGATTTACATGCGTTGCAAATATATAAATCAAAGCTCATTTAGTTCATTCAGCTGAATGATCATACAACGAACTTGAAAGCTCACGTCAAAGTGATCAGCTTTCATCTACATAGATCAAAGCTCATCTAGCTCGCTTAGCTTGATGATCATACAAACAAGTTGAAAGCTCACGTTGAAGTGATCAACTTTCACAACTTTGAATTGTTTATGTGATTACTTTATCATATAAACAGTTCACGCGCTCGTATGTGCACTCTATCAATGTGACTGTTCAATGAAAAGATATACAGCAGCGATTATGACTAGATTACATGTAATTTAGCATATACACAGCGTCTAAATAATGTCATAGTCATAGACTGCATGCACTTAATGAAGAAATTAAAAAAAAAACTATGTCTGCAGCTCAACAAATGTAATTCAATTTTATTGACTTTCTTCTGAATTTTATTGAAAACTTGATGAATCGAGACATAGACATGATTCAGCAGTATGTAAATGCATCACAACGTTTAGATCAAATGATATAAATGTTTGCAACTTATCTGAGCATTCTGAAACATTAACTTTCGTTGTATAGTGATGAGCATAAGTGAACTCATTTATTTATCAAGTTGAGATCTGAGCTGTGTATGATCATTACTAATGTGCAGTCGATTTCTATCACATGAAATGTGTTAATCAATCTTGTTGCTTGATTGAAAACAAATCTGCGAAAAAAACATGTCTTGTCATCAAAACAATCTTAAGATGAGAATTTACATGATTGAGATAAAGTCAACAAAAAGACTTATTTAAAGCGAAAGAAATCTCATTGATCGACTAAACTTAACTCTTCATTAAAGATAAACTTACACGCTTTGTCACATTATAACAAGAATTTGTTCAACATAACATGTTACATATGCAATCAAAAGAATCATTACTTTACTGATTGTAAAGATGAAAAGATCAAGAATAGATCAAAAGAATCTGATGTAAATTAAGTATTCATTGATTCAATGTTGCATATAAGTTGTTTTAAGATTTTGAAAAAAAGATAAGCTTTTGATGAACACTTTAAATCATCAAGAAAAAAACAAGTAATTCTCTTTGTAAAGACTTTTATATATAAAGAGCATGTAATTTAAGAAGATCAGAAGATGAAAACAAAGATTCATATGAATATTGATGTTGAGATGAATGTGATTAGTCAATGTTTCATCATTGAACAAAGTATGCTTTTATTGAACATCGATCTTTCAAGATTTATTTGAATGAATAATCAAAATATTTATTATTATGACATCTATAAAATGTGTTATTGACTGAAAGACAGCTGAAACATAAAGAAAAAAGATATAAGTATCTTTTATGCTATCAACAAGAAGAAATCTTCTTTGATTCTGAGTATGCTGAATATGCAGTTCAAGCGTATTTGAATAAACATGATTGCAAGAACATAATGTCTCAACGTGAATGAGCACGCATTTGAATTGTTCTTTGCACAAGCATTTGTGAAAGTTTTATAAAATGAGTCTACTGTGTATGCTTTTGTCATGATCAACGTTGTCAAAGAATTGATCGTTAAACATCAAGTGAAAGCAATGAATAATGTGATGAGTTATATTATAAATGCGCTTAAAACGCAAACTTTACTCATTGAATTGAAAGAATATGAAGATGTATTCTCAATAAAAAGTATCAACAAATTGTTCTTGCATGAAGATCATGATCATGCAATCAAAATCACTGCAGAGTCATCATATGAATCATTGTATAATCTGTTGAACACAGAGTTAACAACTCTGAGACAGTATTTAAATGATGTTTTAGCGAAAGAATGAATTAAGCACTTTGTCAGCTCGATTAACGTGTCTATTCTATTCATTCTCAAAAAGAATGATAGTCTTCATTTATGCATGAACTATTGAAATCTGAATAAGATCACTATCAAAAATCGTCATTCACTGTCTTTAATTAATGAAACTTTAGACAGACTCAATAAAGTCAAGCAGTTTACTAAGTTAAATCTGAAGAACATCTATCATTGTCTCAGAATTTAACATGAAGATGAGTGAAAGATGATGTTTCATATTCATTATGATTATTTCAAGTATATGATCATGTCATTTGATTTAATCAACACATTTGTCATCTTTCAAACTTATATTAATATGATCTTAACAAAGCTTTTAAATGATTTTTATGTTGTTTATCTGAATGACATTCTAATCTTCTTCGTAGAGAAGACTGATCACGTAAATCATATGAAGCAAATTCTTGAAAGATTAAGAAAGTTCAAGCTATATGCTAGCTTGAAGAAGTGTGAATTCTTCATCACTAAAGTGAACTTTCTAGAATTTATCATATTCATTGAAGACATTTTGATGAATTTAAGTAGAATAGACATCATCAAAACGTGACTCAGATCGAAGATGTATTGAAAAATACAAGTTTTTCTGAGATTCATCAATTTCTATCAATGTTTTATACATCATTACTTTCAGATAGCAGAGTCTTTAACAGAACTGCTGAGAGATAGTGTAAAAGATGTAAAAATGAGCTCATTCATATGATTAAGCAAAGCGAAACAAGCTTTTAATCAGCTTCGCGACGTCTTTATGAAGACGTTTATACTAAGACACTTTGACTCAGAGCAACATATACACATCGAGATCAACATGTTTAATTATGCAGTTGCAAGTATTTTGTCTCAGTCAGATGACGAAAATCAGTGACATTTGATTGCATTTTGATTCAAAATAATGATAAACGTTGAAAAAAACTATAAAATACATAATCAGAAGCTTCTAGTCATAGTAGCAATGTTTAAACACTAATGACACTATGTGAAAGACAATTATTATACTGTTGAAGTTCTGACTAATCATAATAATCTGAAGAATTTTATGAATATTTAAAAGTTAAACAAAAGACAAGTTAAATGAGTCATGAGATTGTTGATCTGCAACTTTGAAATAGCACATAGATCAGAAAAGACAAACTCAATCAATGTGTCATTGAGATGATCTGACTATAAGAATGAGAACATTTCTGTGAATTGTTTGCTGCTCATTCTGCAGCAAAAGTTGACTAGAATAAAAAGCTTAAATAGCTTTATATTTGTAGCAATCAGAGAACTATACTGTATACAAGTAATTAATGATGTCAAGAAAATGTTCATTCACAGTATAAGTATGAACAGATATTCAGCAAAACATGTTGAAAGCAGACTGCAAGATGAAATTCACTGATAAACATGAATGATTAACGAAGTTAAGAAAACATTTGTTCACAGTGTCAGTGAATGAAGATATTCAGCAAAACATGTTGAAAGCAAATTGCAAAATGAAATCTATTGTACATAAGTGATTAACGAAGTCGAAAAGATGTCTGTTCACAATGTCAATGAAAACATGAGTACGTGTTCAGCAATGCATGTCAGAAGTATGCTGCTGAAAGTCATGACTTTAACAGTGCAAGAAATGTATCTAAATGAAGTACATTTCTCAAAAGATAAAATTTCTCAACTTGAATCAACAATTTCAAGAAGCACAGACGTTAAAACGTTAATTCATAAAGATCACAACGTAGCTGAGAAACAGCTTAATTTTGTTGCTGAAACTGTTGATTGCAAACAACTCGTTTCATGTGCAATTGTCAGAGTACTGATAATTCACAAAACAACATACAACTTCAATAGTAAATTTATAGTTGAATTCATCAAGATTTTACAGCAAGAAGATGAATTTGCTGTGAGATTAAAAGCAGACGAAACGACGAGTATATGAAAAAGTAATATCAAAGCTTGAACATTAAATAGTCAAGAAATGATAAAGTACAATGAATCATTGTATGTTTCAGAAGATCTTTCTGTCAGAGAAGAGCTGTTGAAACGTCATCATGATGACTTGTTAGCAAGACATTTTGATGCTGACAAGATCAGTGAGCTATTAGATTGCAAATATTACTGAAAAAGTATGATCAAAGATGTCAAAGAGTACATAAATACTTGTGACATTTGTTAAAGAATGAAGATGAAACGTCATTTATCATATGATGAGTAGAGATTGTTACTTCAACTCACAAATTCATGAAAAGAAATCACTATGAATTTCATAACAGATCTGTCATCTAGTAAATGAAAAGAAGTCATGTATGACTCAATTCTTGTGATAGTCAATCACTACATAAAAATGACGCGTTATCTGTTTACAAAAAAGATTTTGACTGTCATAAAGTTAACAAAGTTGTTCTTTAAGCAGATTGCTTTAAGATATGAGATATCTAATAATATAATTATTGATAAAGATAGTTTATTTATCAATGCGTTCTGATCAAAGATCTGCTATCATGTCAAGATTAAATGATGACTAAGCATCACTTTTTATTTGCAAACAGATGATTAAACAGAATAATAAAATTAAATGTTGAAACATTATCTAAAAGTGTACTGTTTCAAAAAGTAAAATGATTGAGCTACGCTTCTACTCATAGTTGAGTTCATTTATCATCAGATGAAGCATGCTTCGTTGAGCTATAGTTCTTTTAAAGTCATGTATGACTATGAATTCATCTTTAACATACACATTGAGAATGATGCTATGAAAGAAGAAGTGTCAGCAGCAAAAGAACACATTAAAATGCTGCAAAATGTGCAAAACACGTTAATAAAATGATGATAAAATGCAATCAATGCTCAGACAAAGTACTATAATTGAAAACATAAGTTTAAGTTCTTTAATGTTGATGATTTAATCATGCTATCAGCAAAAAATCTGAAGCAGAAGAAGTTGAGTAAGAAGTTATTAAATAAGATGATAGAATTCTTTCATATACAAGAATTCATAGACAAGCAGATGTATCATCTTGATTTTTCAATCATTTATAAAGTTCATTCTGTCTTTCATGTATTTCTTTTAAAGTTGTATAATCGTAGGTTAAATGATGATTCTATACTCAATTATTTCATACTCAAGCTTATTGATGATGAGTAAGAATGAAAGATAGAAAAGATTTTATAAAAGTGAAAAAGAAAGAAAATCTTATATTATAAGATACAATGAAAAGAATATCTCATTGAATATGATCAATGAATATTGAGCGAAGATATGAAAGATGTCTTAAAGCTTATAAAAGTTTTTGAAACAAGACTGAAACATGAGTGAAAAGCATAATTACTCACTTTCAAGCATAAACTCATTATTAGAAAAGAAGAATCACTGTATTATGATAGTCTCGTTCTTTAATGAAGCGATCACATATGTAAATCAACAGACAGAAGAAAAAAGCGCAAAGACGCTTAAATGCACTCGTTTAGAAAGCACAATTATCATGACACAACAAACATCATGCAATCATCACTTCATCAAACATCTCTCACACAAAACAAGATTGCAGACTTCTTTTTCTTTTTCATTGTCAAATTTACATTGAGACGCGAAGACAGAAATTCAAGAGATGACAAATTATGCTAAAATATATCAGAACAATTAAAAATGCTGACAAAACAATATATAATTGAAATTAAACATATTGCAAAGCGCTTTACATTCAGAATTTCTCTGATAATATCATTGATAATTATTATTTCTTTGAGAATGAGCTTTTGAATCTTTAAAGACTTGAATTTGTAAACTCTTTCAAAATGATTCTTTACATGAATTGTTGTTATCAATTTCTTGTAAAGAATTTTCTGATGAACAATGAATGTTTTCAGAATGATGTTCTCTTCTTTATTTTTAATTGCACTATCATGAATTTTCTGCAGATGAAAGAATTCATTAACAGTCAAAATGCAGATGTTGAAAATTTAAATATTGAATCATGAGTGTTTAGCAAACATATCATATAAGTATACTCACTGTGATATAAAAACTTTCATTACTTGCATAATGAGCACACTTCTTGTACATTGTCTTTCTTTGAAAGATGACATCACATCACGATGCTTTATTCTTAATGTGTAAAACTCAAGCACACTTTATACAAATTATTCTATCTAGAGTTTCAAGATCAGCAACACTTCTTTTGCTTATTTTCACAATTGACAGCTGAAAAGCATCAATAATGACATCAAAAAGTGAAATAAGTAAATCTCATCATTATTTTTTGATTTTACGAAGTCTGTGAATTTGACAAGATTATCAACGAAGCATCAATAATCATTTCTTTTTTCATCATCTTTTGAATTTTCTCTTTAATAGTTGAGATGTACTTGAAAGTTTGAATAGTAAAAATAATGAGCTTTTAATCAGAATTTAACAACGTTTGCATCATTATGAGTAATTCAGCATCAGCAGCATGATGATCATCACATCTGATCAATGTCTTTTGAACAGACTTATAATACTGTTAGTCGTAGTAATAATCATGAAATCTCAAGTTGTGATATCACTTACTTTTGTAACAATCTTGACTTGATCATTAGTTAACTTCATCATTTTGCAACTTTCTTTAAGTATCACTGCACATTCACGACTCATGATTTAAATCTTTTACTCTTACAATACAAATATATTCAAAGTTTGTCAAAAGTAATCATACAATAATAAAAATATAATTGTGATTGAAAAAAAAAAGTTGAAGAAAATGAGAAGTTGAGAAGAACTGAAAAAGCGATAAACAAATCAACAATTATTATTCACTTTTGTTTACACTTTATCATCTCAACAACATCATTTACTTGAAAGATAAACAATGTTTATGCGTTATTTACACGTCATCATTGCTGTCATTTACATCAACTACACATCACATATACTATTTACAATGTCATTTATACGCATTATAATCAAAGATGAATCATCATTCAATTGAAAGTTTCTTTTTTTCTTGTTTTCTCATAAAGATTTGAAGATTTTTATCAAGAGCTTCTAAAGCAAATCAATGAGTGCACATCATCATTTATCAAAGTAAACAAAGACATTAATTATTGAGATCAAGAATAAACTCACTTAAAAAAGAAAACAATTGTCATGATGAATTGACTCATAAAGACTAAAGTTAAAAACTGAGTTGAAAATCAGATCTGAGTTAACTCTGAAATTCTATGACTTTGTCAAGACATCATTTAAACTACATCATATCTTTGACTTAATATATCATGAGTTATGTTGTGCTTAACTTGATAATGCTTGACAAACTCTTTATAGTTGATTAATTCTTTTGAGTTATCAAGAACTTCTTAATAATTAGCTTTATCATAATATATATTCATTCTGTGTCTGCTTAAAATATCACATTGTTATATCATTCTTATAAATTTCATTTATTTATTTAGTAAACTTAATCATCATAAACATAGTGAAATTATGTCATAATTGAGAAATTTCAAGACTCAATGATAAAACTTATAATTCATTTAATCTTAATAAAAATTCAATGAACTTTTATTAATGTTAAATAAATCATTTCTAATGCTTGAAATAAGATAATTTTCTCTTTTATCATGAGAAAAAATCATTGTTAATCTGACATTCTCTTTTATTCTTCTTTTCAATCATTTATTGTATAAATTTTCTTAATAATCATACATTGTTAAATTACACTAAATGATTCTCATTTTAAATACAATATGAGAATATATTAATCTTGATGATGATGAATTTATCAAGATACTAAGTGATATTATAGAAAAAACATCATCATACAAGCAACTTCAAGATATTATCATCATCAAAGTGCAACGTAATTAAACATACAAAGATTCATGATGACAATGAGATTGCAACAGACTTAAGCGATAGCAATTCTGTAAGAAGAGTCTTTAATGAAGATAAATATGTCACTCTTGAAGTAAGAATTCACTTAAAAATTCAAAAGAATAAATGATTAATTTGAAAATAGCAAGAATTGAACATTATCAGAATATTTAATGAAAGTATCTTCGTGAAGTTATCATGATATTTCAAAAACTTAATGTATATAACATTGAACAGTCTGATTCTTTTCAATCAATCAATAATAAACATACTAAAATTTATTTTGATGATGATGATGTTAATAATGCAGACTGAAAATTAATAACATCATATTGAACTAAATATTAATTCATCATTGATCATGAATTAATTATCAAGATTTGCACTCATTATTTATTTATATAAATATTGAGTGATTATGTTGATAACAACAACAGTTCATGATTAAACATCAAAAAAGAATGACTTAGTGAGAAAATGAAAGAAGCATGAAAGAAGATCATAAATCATTTAAACAAGAAGTCAGATCATAAATGTTTTAAAGTAAAGAACATTTCAATGAAAACAAAGATTTAAAAAATAACACACTTAAATCTTTCGTTGTAAATAAAACTTATGCTAAGTAAATGTACAATTTCTTTGAAACATGATGATTTAATGTATTGAGTTGAGTACAAATCATAGTTGAGAGCAAATACAATTGATAGAAGCAATTTACAAGAAAAGTGCAAAAGAATTTGATATAAAGTCTGTTAAATAATGATGACTTTGCATGTGATCAAATATGTATTAATTGAATATTATAACATCAATTAATATGAAAAGATTCTTCAAGATAGATTTTACGCAAGAATTATAACAAATGTATTGATTTAAAAGTTTTACTGCAAAGTCAGAGATGAAATTGTCACGGTTTTAGCATGTGTTACTCGGAAAGTGTTGGGAAAAGAGGTGTTAGGTCACTTAGGTGGTGTTGGACAATATTATAGGTGATGATAGGCGTGAG
>JAABVA010001201.1_pt1 | contig 28452 bp, 25 predicted proteins | sample 5560331 | NCBI WGS metagenome assembly JAABVA01 (sample SAMN12812661, study PRJNA571458) | rock metagenome | isolation source: Antarctica rocks | place: Antarctica: Victoria Land, Mt New Zealand sud | collected 2016-01-07 | reverse complement strand
CCCCCACCACCACCCTGCTAGTGTCGTTTTCTAATGCAAGCCACGTCTTGACTTAGAAGTGACGGTCGAAAGGTGACTGCCCGGAGTCATTCCGGACGAAATTATCATGGAATTCCTTCAGCGGATAAGACAATACTGGATGGAAGACATTCCCAAGGGCAAGGCTGTGACAAAGGCAACAGAGGCTCGATTTCGACGCAGAGAACATCCATGGCCTTCAATTCTCAAGAAGACAAAGACACCAGTGTGGCAGTCATGACGCGCTTGACGGTGAATGGCCATTGAAACGACCAAGAAGAAGTGATCGAATTTCAACTCTTTTCTCCCCACGACGTCTGATCTTCCTGATACAACAACCTCAACAGGAAGACTGGATAGCTCAAAGACAGCTTGCGCCAAAGCAAACAAGGCTCGAAGGGTGAGAGGCGACAAAGTCACCCCAGATTGATCTTTATGAGTGTTCATATCTCTTTGTTCCAGTGCGAAGAAAGAGCTTTGAAAGGCCGCTATGTTAGCATAGGTGACGACGCCTCCACTATTCCTAGTGCCAAAGGAGCATAGAGCGAGGTCTTCGTCAAAGATTGCAAAAATATGCATGCTGATGATCGATTGTGCGAGTACCGCCTGGAAGCCTTGTGCAGAATCACTTCTTGCGTACTGAATGTTCAGGCTGCAGTCCGTAACTTCCACACAGAGGGATTCTCATATTTCTATCTCAATTTCCGTAAGTATGATAATGGCAGCAGTTGCCATTTGACTTACCGTCTGGCGGTCTTCTGATTTCCTTACACTCAAATGTATCCTGTCGAGTCCGAAAGCGGAAGCGTGGTATGCGAAACTTTCTGGCCTTGTATAATTGTATATTAATGTCCATAGCTTAGGACAATACGTGACCGCTGCCTGACTCAGGTGCCGCCGCTTTGCCCCCCTGCTAAAGCCCATCTCATCAATGGTGCTCCCTCTTCGCTCCCCCATGCTCTCCCTCTGCTCTCCTCTTTGCTCGCTCATGCTCACTCGCTGTTCCCCAGTGCTCCCCCTCGGCCGCTCAGTACTCCTTAGCTGTTATTACGTTCTTGCAAAGTTCCAACCAAATCGTCGATTCAGCTCCTTGTCCTCTTACTCTTTCGCTCTTTCTCTTTCACTCTTGCTCTTTCCCGTCACTATCTAAGTGCCTGGACCATTGTATATGTAGTCATATCATATCCACTCATATATATAATCTTTCTCTCTTCACTGTATACGCCTCAGTGACCAGGGTAGTTTTTTGTTTAGCTACGAATCCCCCCTTTACCTACTCTTCAATGGCAAAGAAGAAAAGGACGACGACACAGTTCTTCGATGATGCGGAATCAAATGGTCTAGTGTATCTAGACAAGACCAACATCGACGGCGGTACGGTCTCCAAGCATCTCAAGTTCAGTACTGAAATCAACTATAACTGAATGTTGGCTCTCTGGAACGAGTGGGTCTCCATATCTCTCCTCAACGTACATTTGTGACTGAGAGTGTTGTCTTGTGAAGGATGCGTTCATGAAGACGGTGGAAACCCGCTGAAAAGCCTTTCCACTACCGAAGGACGCTCTTCAAAGAGGGTTTCAATCGCCATCGCGGCCTTCAATACCATATGCGACTTTCTTGACAAAATCCTTCAACGTCTCCATATCGTCGACGGGATATTTCCCGTAATTCTCCGTGTATCTATTGAAAGGTGGGCCAATTGTTAGATAAGATGTACGCTGGGATGGCTGGAGGACGGCCAGGGATACAAATCTCATATTTGCCATAGATCCGCCGCATATTTGTATCTTCTCCTCGTCCCATCTTTCAGTCGCTTTTGGACTTCAGCCCCATTGATACGGAGCCCTTGCCCCGGAAATAAGTGGTGAGCATCCCCCATTTTTCGTATTCACCTCCTCCTCTTTTTCACCTCCCCATCTCCCACCTCATCAACACCCAAGTCGCCACTCTTTCCAGCCTTCGCCGGCCGGCATCGAACCGTCCTACAAGAGACATGCATATTCTGTGAGACTACCCACCACCCTACCTTTCTGAGCGGCGAGTCCTCAGCATTTCATTTCTCCACAGCTAGTAAAGGTGCCTTAATAGCAGTCATGTCCGTCAGAGTCTAGGTAGTGAACGCCCCAATGCAGCTAACAAGGGCTAACGGGAAAAGATTAGAAAGTGATGATCAAGAAGTGACTGTCCTGAGTCATATTTGAATTCCTTCTTGAATTCTGTCAGGTCAGCAGCAACACTAGAGTAATTGATTGAACAATCATCACAGTACATTTAGGCTTTGCACACCTGGTCCTTCTACATCTGCAACCCTCCATTTCTCAGACCTTGGAGGCAGAAACCGGACATTGCAGAACTCAATCACCATCCAAGTTTTGTGCTTGAACATCTATGGCATGTATGCTGGGTAGACAGCAGTAACACTTCCATCACTGCTACAAGGATCAGCACACTGTCGCTGCTCTCACCTGGCTGGCATGTTGGTTATCAGTACAGATCAAACATGAATGTCATGATTACATGATTGATGGGAGCAATCTATCTTCGCTGCACCTAGTACTATGATAAGATTGTCACTCAGTCTCTCTCTCATGTTCCAGAGCTACATCAAAGTCCATCCCCCAGGGTTGGTTCCAGTATGCGAACCGATGCTCCTTGAACTCCTCGTAAGCTGGTCCGATCGCGGAGTGCTCGCAGATGGACCTGCGACCCTCAGTGAAATTTGGATTAGCCATGTGAGATGACATGGCGCTGTACACAGCGTGCACCAGCAGCCACAGTTCAATGTAGGACTGCTTTTCATCTGTGGTGGGCTGAGTGAAGTAGGTCCAGGCCTGTCTCGGGCAAGCTGGTTAGCAGAGAAAGAAAGGTGATGGATTGAAATGATTTAAAGGATGAGTACACACCAATTCAAGAACATCGTCCAGCATCCCAACCCACTTCAGCAGGTGGACCCCCTCAGCTTCCAGTACTTTCTGTGCGTCCGTATCCGCAAAGGCGGGGTGGAGTTGGATTTCGCTTTTGAACAGTCACTTTAGTCATTTCTCTCCAAGCGTTTGGTACAAAGGGGTGAGCATCACCTTTGCAGGTTAGTCGCCAGCGTGTGCAGTTGGCCGATCCAGTCAATGCGAGTCGCGGACATTTCGGCAGCGGAGAGAGTTTCGGCCATGACTTAAGTTGAGAATGTGTCGTGATGTGATGGTTTGAAGCTGGGGTGGTTTGTATCTACATGCTTGGAAAATCTCACTCACTTGTATGACTCCAACCCTCAAGTGAATCAGAACTTGGCTGTACCTTCGCAAGATATGTACATGTGATGCTGCCCACATTGGTTCTCACTTGACCGTCAAAGGCAGAACTATTGGTTGGTACTCAGATGAATTCTTTTGTGCCCATTGGCTCATCTTGACATGACTGTTGCAGTCAGACTGGCTCAGCTTCCATATCTGTCGCATTATTGAGACTAACCCATCACATCAAATATTTGTCGAAAAAGACCTGCAAAACCATCAGCCCCAATGGGCCCACCAGATTGAGGGCCTATCAACACACTTTATCGCATTGAATCAGCTAACCAAAGACACTCCCTCTCACAAATCCCCATCCACGGTAACTCACCATACTCATGTCATCCTGTCACATGACCTTCAAGATGTCCAAGAACCTCAGAAAACACCCTCTGAATTGAGACAAAGTCCTTATCTTCCATGCTAACAAGGGTCAAGGGGCTTGTCCTGGGTGGATTGCATGGTGTTTGTACTGGTGTGAAGGTAGAGTAAGGCTGGCTATATATTCTATAAGCAAGAAGTTCATGACACAGAAGCGGAAGGCAAAGGCGTATAGATAACTAAACCCCCTGCAATACGGGGAACAGAGCCATAGTAGCTGCGCTGCAGGCACTCGGAAGTCCACGTAAGCCCTGCTGAGGCCGTGGCAATCGGAAGTCCATGTAAGCCCCGCTGAGGCTATGGCATAGGCCCAGTTCTTACTGGATGAAGTGGCCCAGACTGCAGTTCAGGAGTCTGCACGCAGCTGGAGGAAACGGCCCAGTGTTTACTGGATGAAATTTGGCCCAGTCTGCAGTTCAGGGGTCTGCACGCAGCTGGAAGACAGTCACAGAAGGGTTTTGCCTCGAGGGCATGGCTTAAAGGGTCAGGGCTCAAGGGGGTGTGTCAGTTTTTGAGCCTAGACCCTAGGTTTCACGTGATTTCTCGATTGTATTATAGTCACAGTTTTCTCGCACATTATTAGAGAATTAGACAGCAATCCAGTCGTATTCTGACAAGAATAGTGAATAAGATTGCTGACAAAGTGGGTTTGCATACACATAGAAACGTGAAAATGACGAGCTTGTCAAGGAAAACGAGGCATTTGAGATAGAGAATGAAGCGTTGAAAAAGAAAATTGCTGCGTTGAAAGTGGAGCTTGAGAGGGCAGCAGTCACAGTGGCCGCCACAGGGGAGCAGCTCGCCCCTAACAACGGGGAAAAGATAACTGATATAAGTTCTCTCCATATCCTTATCGCAGCAAGGCACAGAGCAACAAAATGCTGATCTATCTGTAGCGGAAGCTCACCACAGATCATGAAAATGACGAGTTCACGCAAGTGTGAGGCAGAGATCGTGCCGACGGCGGATGGAAAAGCTGCCCAAAAGAGAAGCAAATGATGAAGAGGGAGCAGATGCGAACTCATGGGTAGCTTATTACCATGGTAAAGCAAAAAGGATAGCAGACCTCGTATAGTAGGAAACATCTGGTATATTTGTGTTCCCAGCCTACAGCTGTGCACTATGTAAGCCTACAGTAGCAACCCCATATAACTCCTAATGTCGCTATGGGTCAAAGGTGGCGGAGGTTCAGGTAGAGCTTCAGAAGTAGGGCGGCCGACCAACATGGGGTTAAGTGCAGTGAGGCTGATCTATCCCAAGGAAACTTTTGCGCTGTCAACTCCATTCTCACTACATATTGTGAGACCAAGATCGTTCCTGTATGCTATCGGGAACATGTAGAAGTAGAAAACTAAGTTGTTCATTGACGCAACAGATCCACATTATAATGAAATGAATTGTTTGTCCTTAGACAGATTTAGCTCGGCATTCCATATCAAACCCTGGGTTCATCAAGTGATCCAAAAGCAGCCAACTTCAAAGAAACCTTGGCGTTGAGCTCCCTGACTGTCTTCAAAACCTCCAAATGCAATGCTTCTGTGTGCGCCGCTTTGTCCTTGAGCTCCGCTGTTTCATGCTGGATTTATTTGATCCAGCAGGTAAGTTCCATGAGTCTGGACTCAACCGGCCTATTGAAAATCAGAATGAGTACACAGTTGCATGCAAAGAAGCTTACCCCACTTGCCAGGGGCTCTTTTCTGCTGGCTGTTCGGCCCCGTTGAACATGAAACTGCCCGTATTGGTGGTTGCTTCATCACCGGGAGTATGATCAACATACAACAATGGCGCCGACGTCTGAGCAGAGGTGAGGGGGTCGTGTTGAACAGCCTGCTGGAATTGTCTGATTGGGCAGGTAAGTTACATGAGTATGAAAATCAGAATGAATACTCAGCTGCGGGCAAAGAAGCTTACCGAACTTGCCAGCTGCTATTCTCTGCTGGCTGTTCGGCCTTGGTGGACATGAAACTGATCATATTGGTGGTTGCTTCATGATGATACCTGACCGTGTAATTGTAACAGCTTGTTGAGCGAGTATCACCGGGAGTATGGCCAAGATCCGACCACGGAGCCGACGTCTGAGGAAAGGTTAAGGGGTTGTGTTGAACACAGGTGTCAGGTATGAAGGTGGATCATGTTCAGCATGATGTAAATCTATGTTTTTGAGACAGATTACATGTACATTTACTGCTGTCACTAATATTCAGTCCTGGAACCAGCGACTTCCCCTAAGGTAGCTAGACACTAATGATTACACGAATCCACTCCTCCTTAAGTGTGACACGAATGACACTGTAGTACCTAAGGTAGGTACGGTAAATACATCATTCAAGACATGCTCTGTACCGTCCATGGTGGCACTATCAGTTTAGGTTTTGGGTGACGATAGCGATAAAGTTTTCAATATCATTCTGATGATCGATTGATCGTGGAGCAAGTGGACATCCAGGCGCAATGTGACCCAAGTAACTGTTTCCCGCGCCCGTTGGTGGTCCAAACTTGTCAATGTTGTTCGCTCTAGTTGCGGCACAGCGTTAGTAAGGCGTGACTAGGTGGTCCATGGATCAAAAACCCACTGTTGCTCTAATTGTGAATTTGATGAGCTATTCGCTAGTGATGTGACAGATTTCGCTAGGTTACGTGGACGCCTGACAGGTTTGGTGGTGGATCCTTGTAGCTCGTGATCCCAAACCCACATGGAGTCATTGGGCTAACGGCGGTTTTGACTCTCAATTCGTATCCACTGTATTTGAGGCAGTCAATCAGGTCTCATCGTTGCTCCAGTGGTGGAGCAGGTGAGGGTTCGACTTCGAGGTCGTCGATTCGTATCGATCCTTCGACAAACATAGATAGCATCCAATAATACTGACATCGAGAACTTCTGCTGAGTAGGTAAGTCTTCCAAGCGGTGATTGGGCAAACTTGTCAAAGACGGGCCGGCTGAGTTTCAAGGTCACAGCAGCTGCCAACGTAGCGGTGATTTGATCATGAGAGTGTGCATGTGCACTGCCAAGCAACATCTGAATTGGCGATGGAGCTCCTGGAAGTGTGACACTTTTGTATGCCGGCCTTGCTCAACATTACTTCCCCACACCAATTGCAGCGGCGGGCTGAAGCTCATGACGAGGACAGGCCCTTAATTCAGCTCTTGACCGCTGTATCCTACAGCTATTGCCCGCTGAACTGGCCCGCTATTGACCATCGTAGCTCACAGTTCTTTAGGCATTCCTGGCCTTCCCCAAGGCCCTCTTAGCCCTAGAGGCTAAATCTCCCGCGGCCACTCCAGCCACGACTTTCTTTTCTTTTGCTCCAGCTGCGTGCAGACTCCTGGACTGCAGACTGGGCCTATTGCAACTGCCTCAGCGGGGCTTACATGAGCTTCCGATTGCCACGGCCTCAGCGGGTCTTATGTGGACTTCCATGCCTAAAGAGGCCTTGACAGTTCCTGCCGCACAGGGCTTCCGACTCGCTCATGCCGTAGGACTTGTAACTTTGGTGACGACAGTGGGCTGACAGTGAGGTGTAGGGCTTTTTCATACCCTACTAACGGAGCACAGACAATCAGGTTCAGCGGCATCCGGAGACTGTAAGGCCTCCATAGTGGATTTGCGTTAGCCGGGCTCATAGCCTGTCAGAATACGACTGGATTGCTGTCTAATTTCATCTAGAATGCGATCAACGCGAATCTGGTGAATCATACCAGGTTCTCGGAGCGCAGGTTGATGATGCTGTTTCTCGCTTGTGGTGAGGGCTCTGAAGGCGATGCATCAGTACCGGGTCAAGGACGCGCCGGGGGGGATTGAGGCGCAGCGGAAGGCGAGGGGTGTGAGGCACGAGGCTGCGGACGCGGACAAGGACGCGGCGAGGAAGGCACAGGGTAGGAAAGCGAGGCGGAACAAGAGTCTGGATCGGGATCAGGACTATGTCGAACAGGAACCGTTGATGGGGGCCGCAGTCACAAGGAGTCAAGAGGGGGTTGAAGAGGGTGAGGACTTACACGTATCAAGATGTCAAGCCAGGTACGTCTACGGAACTGAAGCAAAACCCATAACGACTTGCGCAATTGAGCAGATTTATTGGTCGAATGCAGGAAACATTATGATCGCCGACGACGGCAAAACGCCCATCCTGATGGACATGGGTTGCCTCGCGCCCTCACCCACACCCATCTCATCGCACTCCCTCCGCCTCGCCGTCCAGGACACCACCGAACACTCGACCATGCCCTATCGGGCGCCCGAACTCTTCAACGTGAAAACAGGCTCGATGATCGACGCCAAAGTCGACGTCTGGTCGTTCAGCTGCACCTTATATGCCTGTTTCGTCGGCAAAAGCTCCTTCGAAGCGCACAGCAAAGAGACGGGTGGGAGTCTGAGTATTTGTACGTTGAGTGGCGATTGGAGGTTTCCGGATGAGGTGGGCAGACGAATGGGAAGGGCAAGGACAAGGACAAGGACAAGGGGAAGAAGGTGGTGGGGGAAGATTGGGGGATTACCGAGGGCGTTCGGGAGGTGGTGAGGATGTGTTTGAGGGTGGAGGCGGTGGAACGGCCGGAGGTTGATGAGTTGATTGGCTTGGTCGAGGGGGTTATTGAAAGAGTTGTCGGATGATGAGCGGTGGGGTAATGGCTGGCGTGGCTGGAGCGTTCGGGATTACTTGGTGGATGATGAAGTTTGTAACGTTGTCGTCTGCGGGCCGGCGACCCGATCATTTCGGATCCCGAGCCTGATATGTACATAAAGAATTCCACCTCGAACGCTTAACGGCCTTGATCTCAGTGAATCTACTTGACTAGAAAATATTTCAAAACTTCGATAGCTACTATGGCAGCCGTTCCAGCCGCGTAAGTTAGGGGTAGGAGGGAATGCCGAGTGAATTAACTTAAATTACGCGACGTTACCTTCGTACTAACAAGGTAGCTGCACCCGACATTCAGCTTTCTTTCCAGAATCAGACACACAGATCCTCGTGTTCGACCCTTTTTTCTCCGGCGCCTACATCCATCCCCAGCCGCATGAGTTCTCTGGCCGCATAACTTCTTTGGACGCATCCATCATCTGGCTGACACGTCCAGAGCATCTGCGGCTAGAGAGTGCTGACTGCTGCACATCATCGCATCAATGTCACGGACTAGCGTTCAAGAATCCTCACGGCGAGGTCACCGGGACGAGTCGTGGAAAACTCGCAGCCGCGCCGATGATCCCGCGTCCATGGATGATGGCCAATTTACAAGGCAGGGTACGTGGCTGTCCTGATTTTGATTTTGACGAGCTCATAGGTCACAGCAAATCTCGAAACTGGAGATGACTACACCCATGGGCTTTGGAATGAAGATGAGGATGAGGACGACCTTCCACCCATGGAAGACCTTGTTCGCACTCCGAACCGGCGAGAATGTCAAGTGGCAACCAAAGCCCCATTGAATCAACTCACCACAGCTTCAGAGGAGCATTCTACCCCAGTATCACCAAATGGCAAGAGCAGAACTTCGAGGCCAGCTCATCGACGCGGCTTCGTCCAAGCTACAAGTCCAATCACGGCAGTTGAAGGTCTTAGTCAACAAGAGATCATTGATCTGACCAAAGATGCTGAGTACCGTGCTGATTGCTCACGAGTTCTTGGCCAGGGCAATGGCAATGCCGCACGCGTATTCGTTGTTGTTGAGGCTTGTAGCTATGTATGCAATCATCTGGTAGCCAGCAATTGTTTGATACACTGACAGTGTCCATGGCTAGGTCATCTGTGGCGAGTGCCAACACAATGGGACTACAATCACGAAGACCCAATCTCATCGACACAAGTATGTCTCTAGCAGCCATCCAAAGGTGCATGAGCTCTTCGTGTTTGACCAGCAGGATTGCCCGATTTGCTTTAGGGAAATGGTTGACCGAGTCTCTACACCATGCGGTACGTTTATGTGATCATCCTGGTTGTTGGATTGTCTAAACTGTTGCAGGTCATTTATTCTGCCGGAGCTGTTTCATAAAGTATGATAAGCTTATGACAGAGAACAATTGCCCAACTTGCAGAGCATCGCTGCCTGGAGGCATTACTCAATTAGTCAGCATCCAAACTGTGCAGTACACAGTTGTCCCCCGAATTCTGTGCGGTCCAGCTTCAATTCCAGTGGGAAACTGCCGTGAAAGTCATGGCTATGGCGCAACACAGTACAAAGAAAATTTGAGTACACACCCACCCACAACCTTCGACAGTGACTTCCAGGTAGCCCAAATACCATCTGGTCAGCTTTCAACTAGGCCGCATGGAGTGGCAAGTCTGGCCAGGCCTTTCCAAGCAATGGACACATCATCTTTCACAGGTCGTGGCACAAACACTTCACGAATCCAAGGGGGCTGCGTCCATGCATTGTCTGCTAGCGGCCGAAAGGACCATGAGGCGGACGCCCCAAGACAGAAGAAACGAAGTCACGAAGCTGGTGCGGAGTACTTGCTGTCAGGACGCGAAAAGAAGGGAGGGGTGCACAATGAACGCAATGAGGTCTCTGGCAAGAAGAGCCCCCTCTGTGTGCAAAGCAATTGCCTACTTGATGGTGAGACGAACGTTCGCTATCGCCCAAAGTCAAATGACGGCCAGAATCGGTTGGATGATTGGGATAGGGCGATGGACGGTTGGCTTGTAACGGAGACTGGCTAAACGAAGGATGATCACAACGAGGGCGTTGCTTTTCTTCTCATGAAGGTCTTCGAATTGGGTCAAGACTTCTTGGCGCGTTATCTGAACTAGGCCCTCCTTGACACTAATCCTTGTCTTGACGAGCACACCTCCGCCGAGCACTCCTCTAGGCTGAGCATCCCCTATGTGCGAATTTCGTAACCTCAAGCGGATAATAAACTGCTGGAGGGGTTTGTGCAGAGTCTCGACACAGTGTAAGGATACCGTCGTGTCTGCAAAGTCCAGTCAAATACCAAACGCTTTGGGTTGTTTATAGCCTAACAGGCGAGCGTGTGCCCATTTTCATGCGCTGATCCGCACAAAATATCTCCCGCTTTTTCGATAGAAGAGGGATGCAGATGTTTGAGCGAACCGTTAAGAGATCTTACACCTTAAAGCAAAATGTCATACTATCTGGTCCTATATTGCCAAGCAGTGTCAAGGTCAGTCCTTATTTCCTTTATTTAGTGGTTCTTTCTAGAAGCCCTACGGAAGTCACGTGGCTACGTGCAGGGTTTGCTTAGGGCAAACTAGGACAAAAGTTGTTCCTTTGTCCGTTTTGAGGCTATTAGTAAGCCGTCTTTCATAGAGTAAGGAAGGTACCGTAGGTAAGGTAGTCAAAGACCTGACATGCTCCTAATTCGCACAAGGTATATATCTACCTTACAGGCCAAAGGTGGGTGCGGTCCTGGGTCTGATTCGTGCGGAACTTGGTAACACTACTATTATTTTTGTAACTTATTGTAGTGTATTTAAATTTACCATCTTATGACAGTGATGACATAATGTCTCTATGTTCATTATGAAAAAAGAACCTTAATTTCTTAGAGTTAGACATCAACAATATGAGCATTATGTTGTGATAGTGAAGCTTAAGAGATATGAAGCATTATCTATCTATTTTACTATTGATAACAATAATTGTCTCAGTTCTTATGATACAATTGTCTTATCATTAAGTTGAGATAGTGTATCTTATCGAGTTCATTGGTCAACATATGTGTATGGACTGTCTCAAAATTAACAATGTTTACGTTACACACATGGTATTCAGTCCATTGTTATAAATAATGGTAATTGTCCAAATTACCACACTGACATGGTATTCATACCATTTCTCAGACCCCCCTTTGTCCTGCTAGGTAGTCATGCCGAGCTCAACTCCATGCCGATATGATGCGGATTACAAGAAGAAAAAATATTTCCGCACCGTTCCAATCAGGCCCACTCCGCGCTCATCACCGCTCCTCCGCAGGTGGACAGGCTGTAGGAAGTTGCAGTCGAAGTTGTGCAGGCGGGTGCTGGGGTTGCAGAAAAGAAAAGAAATGCACCTCTGCAGAACCGGCATCACCTGATGCTTTAGTAACGGCCAAACCTACGGCAGAGGAATGTAGCCCGAGAACTTCAGTAGAAAAATACTTGCTCAGTCATGAGCTGGGGTTCGGCAGATTGTATAAGCTGCAGCAAGAGGGGCGTAATATAGAATCTCCCACGCTCAACTGCACGAAGATGACCCTTTCTTTCAATTAAGGGATGGAAATGTAAGTCTTGCGACACATTTTTCCAGCGACGCCGCAAAGAAGCAGACACAGCCGACACGAATTGATGCTGGGGATTCTATGGAATGATGAAGTGAATTGGTATCGAGATGAATAACGTTACTGCTGCACTCTCTCGCGGGGGTGATAATGACCCTCGCATGCAAGCTCTCGGAGGCTTTAGTGCCGCTGTCCTTGACCTAAACCCTACAGCAATCATTGATGCCGCCTCCCTACCCCGCCAAGATGGCGGCCACAGAGTTCTTATCCCTTACGGACAACACAATCTTCACGTGCAAATTCTTCTCACGGACAATATGGTGCATGTCAGAATACAACTGGATTGCTGTCTAATTCTACAATGTGCGAAATGACTGTGACTATAATACAAGCGAGTAAATCACGTGAAACCTAGGGTCTAGGCTCAAATACCGTACCTACCCACCAATCACCCTGACGCGGCAAAATTTAAGCCTCTGCAACCTTAAGAAGGTAACGTTAAACTCTAAATCTGGGAGAGCAGCCCCTCCTTCAGCATCAGGTATTTGAAGAGAATAGAGATGAGGCTCAAGGTACTTTTAGATACCGATGTTGTGATTATTTGCATCTGTTGATTGTAGAGAATTTGACGATGACTCAGGGCGGTCATGTTTTCTTCAGGCTTCTTGACTGAAATCTGGGAGGACTGCTTGATGCTTGAGTGCGCATCCTTTGCTCCACTTACTTCCTCCCCTCACATACTCGTCTTCGGGTCCAGACTCGCCCATGCATCGGCAGTGACACCTTGATGTCCAATTCATTTCGTCTGAGCCTTGATGACTATACCTGACAATCGACCCAGAGCAGAATCTGGACGTCGGCAATAGAACTCGGAGGACCACATCCTTCCATCAGGGGCATCTGCAGCAGACCCCTGACGACTGTCCTGTTCCTTTAGACCTTTGGTGACCACATCCGGATGGCTGTCTCATTTCCGCACAGCCGGCGCCCTCTCGCAAGGCCCATAACTCCCATTCAACCACCCGCTCAATTTCTATACCCGCCCAACTTCTTCCTGACGTTATCCTAGAGTAATTCTTCCTCCGGAGCTCGCTTCCGTCCCTTGAGTCTTTTCAACTGATGTGATCCGTGCTGTTTTCAGGGTCAAACGGGGTCCCCAATTCTCTCAACCGTCATTTGTGAAGAAAATAACTGTTTTGCTGTTCTTCCTAATAGTGGAGAGAAACACGTGAGAAGAAATAGGGAAGCCGCCGTTAATATAGAAGAATAACACATAACATATAACTAAATAACACAAGGCCTTTTGTGGCTCCTGATGTCGTGATAAACCTGAGCGGATAAAACAGCCTGATCTGGATGAACTGAACAGCAGCAGCTATACTGAACAAGATATGTGAACTCAATGCATTCAACTAACTAAGAAACAAAAACAACTGATGTCTGAACTGCCTGTCATCGTGTGTATGTACATGAATTCCTGCCTCCGAAAACCTCCTCCCTATATGTGCTCGCCACCTTCTCCGCCCCCCGGCATACGTCCATAGCCTAAACCCATGTGGATCAGGCCATGTGGCGTCGGTAAATACCACGCGAAAATCATGACACACAACCGTGGTGGGCCTTTTCCACCACAGTCTACCCCCCCTCTTAATACTGCGTCCTCACAGCCCCAGCAGTCTTTACTCAACAGCACGATAGCCTTCACACGTGTGAACGGATCCCCTGCAGCAAGTCTTGTTGGCCGTACCGCTTCTAGCAATGAGGTCTTGTTCGGTGTTTCATTTGTGAACACCCAGTCCCATCAAAGTCAATACAGTGGCTACCGTCAAAGTCTTTATTGCTGTTGACCGAGTTCGACTACTCTACAGTTGTTTATTGCCTTCGAGTAAGCACACAGCAATTATTTTAGCCCTTCCTTTGTTGAACATGTTCCTCTGAGGTTGGATATTGAAATTTCCGTGTTTCATGGCCCAATATGGAATGGGCCGATAGCCCGTCGAGGGCGCCTAAGGGTGTAAACTAGAAACACGATCCGGGGTGATCAGAGTATAGAGCCTCGTGTCTTTGTATCCGGCTTCGGCGGCAACCTCCACAGTCGCCCGGGTGTCTTGAGAAGTGTGGGGACAAGATGCCGCAGGGCTTCTATGCCCTGAACGGCTCCTCTTGTCTCTTTATCGAACCCCTAAATGGGTTATCCAAGTGATCAAGGATGCAGAAGGTGTGCAGTAACGTCTGCGAAGTCCTGAACGCCCCCGTGGTTTCCAATCACCAGAAGTCGTGAATTTTGTTGAAACGCAAGGATAAGATCTCTCCCGTAATCAGGCATCCAATGTGTAATTTGCAGGCGGAGGAGGCAGCCTCCCGAAGGGGCATAACAAGGCAAGTGTTAATGACATCTTTGTAGCCGGCTTCTTCGGCGACGCCACAATGAGCCTCCGTGCTTGACAGATGGCACGGGCTCAGCAAAACCGGACGATTTCAAGGGTTTTGAGGACGAACATCTGGTCGTTCACAACCGTCCAAATGACGGACATTTGTTAATTTCAAGTTGATCCCAAGGTCTCCGGTGGCCAGGCTTGAGGGTAGGCCCCTCCTCCTTAAAGGAGCTGATCGGACACCTACCCCTGACATCTTCTCGTCAGGGGTGATAGAGTTGATATTCTAAGAACATCTGTAAGCACACGTCAACTCCGTATCGAGATACCAACCGATGGGCAGGTAGCCTGCCAAATAGGCTCAATGACGTAATAACACCTGTGACAACCAGCAGTGTCTCATCTTTCTGCTCCTGTTTAGAGGCAACATGACCACAAGCCTCCGTGCTTGGCTCGTGGTTTTGAGGAGCTGCTGCTTCCCCCTTCGCTCAAATCTCCCACCCCCTGGCTGACACGTCTTGCCAGGTGGGTATCCCGAAGCTCACATGAATAACACTCCTTCCGTTTTCAGCTTCTTCGGACTACCCTGGACGCTCGTGTTGACGTCTATTTCAACGAATTCGGCCTTCTTACGTCCCTGCACTTGTTTCGTGCCCATGGTAAGTGTGCGTCCTGAGCCCAGACGCGCTTGAGGGTACCAGTCTTGGTCATGTTTCTTGAGAGGATGGGACACCAGCGCCCCACCCATCGACCCAAGATCTCTAGACCATCAAAACAGTACTTAGCTTCCTGAAGCTAGCTGCCGTTCTTGTCGCCACAATCTAGGGGGAAGAGACGACTGTGGTGTCGCAACTACCTCACCAGCGGGATCCAAATAGAAGTCCTGGAGATAGTCTCGTCATACGTCTCCTTATCAAAACCTGGACCCGAGTCGCCAGAATGCTGAAAGACACAAACATGTGGCTTTGAGGGCTTCGGCTTGGCCAAATGCACCCATGATGCTGACGGCACGTTTCACTAGCCTTAAATGACCGAGGCTCGGTTCCAGCAAGCAAGGGCCTTCCTTCCACCACCACCCATGGTGGTGGTGTTGACCAGAGGACGTGGTTGCTAATACACAGTTGTGGTACTGTCGGTTCAGCATTCAACAAATGCACCCCCTTTTTTCTGAAGATAGATACTGATGCATGGTAGTACACCAAAAGTTCTGTTCCTATCTGGAGGAAAGAAGTAAAAGAAACAAATCAAGGCGGCAACAGTGCCAGGCTCACCGAGCCCAGCACCCTTATTTGTCAGGCGCTGAAACTCGTCTTGTGCGCATAATACACAGGTCTTACCAGCCCCAGATGTAATCCATCTGTTTTGAGGGTTCCAATTCTTCGTCGTCATCAAGGGTAGTGAAGCGCCCGCGCTTCACCCTCCCCAATCCCGGTACATAATTGTTCCGGTACTGTCATGGAGCTAGCTGAGTGGTAAAGGCCTGAACCAAAAGAGGGCAATCTCTTAGCAGTTGCACGTCTGTCGCAGGATTTCGGTGCTCGCCCCAGCCAGAGTTATCTTTACCCGTAGACTCCAACTGCAGATGCTCTTTTCTTTCGCCTAGTCATCAACCTGCGATCGTAGTGTTAAGGAAGGCGTGTCGTGCCTGGAGCGATTTGCATCGCGAGGAAGCCCAGCGGGCGAAGGACGGAGATTTGCTGGGGGTTGCCAGAGTTCTGACTTGCTGATGCGGCTGCACCGAGTTGTGCCTTTGCGCGGAACGAACGAGCGGAGCATGGCCGTCCGACGTGACTATGTCCCACTGCTCTTGGTTTCACGTGACAGTGCTCGTGGCAGCCCCATTTCAACCTGAGCTGGTGCTGCTTTGTCCTGAGCTGAGGGTGAAGAAGCCTAAACTGAGACTGAGCGTGCCTGTGCAAGGAGTCGCCGTGCCAGCCGAGGCCATTGGCGGCCCCTTGTCGGCTCTCTTGAGGGCCCGTTTTTGGCCCCCTTAACTCGGCTGCACTTACCAGCGGAGTTTCAACTCCGGTCTAGCCTTATGCCCTGACCAACTTCATCCAATACCTTAGGTAAGCTATTGATAACTTCCTTAAAACAACAGCATAGGTACATTCACGAAGAAAACATTTTCACGCTACTAACCATCACATCACAGCAAAACACATGTCTTTGCCATTCTTCATGATCAAGTCTTATCTTCTTGTCCTTCAGCCAACGAGTGTTACGGTGGTTGCTCCGTCAGCTTGCCGCTTGCGCCTTTACAACCGTAAGGTGATCAACCAAGGACGTGCGTGCATACAAAGTGGATCTGGATGCACGAATGCCAGATCAACAACCTCTTTCATATCTCAAGGTGCTGAATTTTCCTCCGGTGTGGGTTGCAAGGAGAGCGCTGGGTTGGACGATCCTGACTTAAGTGGAACAAAGCCCCTTGAAAGGTATCTCAGGCCTCGGCCAACGCTGCTCAATAAAGGGATAAGCAGACCGGATTCCAATAGTGAATGCTTCGTCAAGATTTAAAGGGCTGATCATGGCCTAGTCTGAAGAAAGAATCCCAGCCGAATGTGCGCTGGTTCTTACGTGATGCCTTGTGAGGAGTAGAGGAAGGATCCGAGCTAGAGATTCACCATGACTGTAAGGAATCAGATTTGGGCTCATCATCACTGGCCAGGCAGATCTATGTAACCTCAGCTTGCAGAGATGAAGGCTGTACAATCTGGTCAATGCAACGGATTCATGCAAGTACTGTCGGGGATTAGCCAAGCGGAGCAAGTTCGTGTGGCTGCAGCCCGGCTGATCTGGTTCGTTCGAACAAGTTTTCCTGGAGGATGGGCGGCTAGATCAGACGATGGTGGCCTGGAGCAGCATGCACCTCGAAGGCTCGTACTGATTTGTCTTAGAAAGGTAGTGGATACGACCTGATGAAGAGGAAGAATTAGCTCCTAGGCAGCAACCGAGTCGGCACAACCGCAATCACGACTCAGCCATCCTCTGCTGAGCAATGAGCAGCATGTATTCACTTAGCCCTTCAGGGCCGCCTCCTGGATCGGTCAAGTTCCAGCCAGGTCCGTCTTGTCTGAGGCGACCGAAACCCGGATTCCTGCGACTAAAAGGGGTGCTTCCGCATGAATCTGCCTTGTACAGGCCCTCTAGTGACGTGGGCTCGGAGGAATTGAGCGATATGGTGTTGTGGCTTTGGCGCAGGTGAGAGGCTTAGATCATCAGTGGCGGCGAAGACCTCAGCTGCGCATGGCTTTGGGTCCAGCGGCTTGTAGCTTGCAGGGACCTGTCTGCTGATCTGCCTCGTTATCAGGCCAGAAGGCAGAGACTAAGAGCTAGTGTCGGAGAAGGGAAGTCTTAAGGATCAAACTACCGGGTGTATGGCGCCTCTGCGAAGGCCCAGAACCCCTGCTGGATGATGATGGGTCGGTGAGGTTACATAACGCAGGTTTTGAGACGGATCAACCTAGGAGGTTAAGATGTAAAGGAGACGATCTTCGCCTCCTAAGCGACGCGAGGCAGAGTTGCGTAAAGTCTTCGGGTTCCAGTCGGCTTGACCGGTGAGGTGGTGTACGCATACGGATCTGACAGAGGCATGACTCCCTAATTATGAACGACCCTGCAGACAATATCTTGCACGCCGTAGGTCAGGCTGGATGGCGCAGCTTGACACAAGTTGTATGAAAGCAGCAGAGCCAGGTTAGGATGTGCCAGCTAAGGTGACCCTATCACCCAAACTTCTGGACTGCAGACGAGCACGTCCTCGTCTTGAAAGAGAAGGCATTGTACCTCTAGCATGGCCGCTTGAACACATGTATCTCTGTACCGTCTGCCGCAATCATTCTTAGAGCGTGCGAGTGCTTCTGAAGGTTACGTCAGACATCGTCATAAGGAGTTGGAGACGGGTACGCCTCATGGACAGAGTGAAATGTCTACTTCGTCGGGAGCCATGTATCCCTATGTGTTTCCGTTCCGGGACATGATTGTCCACATCGCCTGAGGTCGATAGAGAGGAAGCGGCTTTACATCGGTGTAAATTATGCAAGAAGCCACATTAGTAACAAGAAGGGCAATAATAACATCCAGAGAGAAGAAAGTTGGTGTACCAGCGCATCCTATTCCCTTTCACCTCACAGTAGGTTCGAAATTTGTCGTCTTCGCACAGACACAGGATAGTGCCAAGCCATTCGTGGCAACGAAGCGCGTTTTAATTAACTGCTGCCAAGACCGACAAGGGCCGGGTCAACGCCTGTGAAATAGCTCCGACTCGCGGACACTTGGCTAGAAGCGCAGGACAAGCCGCCGGCCCCCTGATCTACTCTCATATGCTCAGCAGAACATCACGACACTGGATGCCATATGTAAGCGCCGAAATCCAGAGCGGCTTACGCCTCAGCTGTCAAACATAGGCGGAGTACCTTAGCTATCGGAATGAATGTGTAATCATGAGTGATCTAGCTACTCTATGGAAATGAGGCCCTATTAATGACCTCCGAGCGGCAAGGAGAAAGTTTCATCCGTAGCAGACTGTTTGCCCTCGGTAGGTAGCAAACCCTCTGTAGGGTTCCGAAACCACTAAGATAACGAAACGAGGCTTGACAAGAGTCTAAGAAACAAAAGCGCAGTCATCCCAGCGGATCCCAACTTCCACCAGCATTTTGGGACAACCTATCGAAGATTTATTGACTTGACCAAGCGCGCTTTGGGAAAGCTAGATCGAAGGAACATTCAAGCAGCTGTAGATTTCCACCTACTCTACCCACGACCGCGCCCACCGAATACTCGACATGCTCTCGCTGAGCTGAAGAAGAGATCGCAACCTATCACGTCAGCTGCCAACTGTCTCTACCATTACCGAACAGCGGATTTGAAGAATATAAAACACAGACTGCCAGGCACGGCGGACCCGATCTGTTGAGCCTTAAAACTAAGCGAGTTCTCGCGCTCCAAAACGGAGTTCGACGTCCTCCACAAACACCACGACCACCAGAAGCACCGGCCCGGTATAGTATGACCCATCTACCTAACTTTAATACAAACAACCAGGATTTTACCAGCCTCATATCAAGTAAGCTCAGTGACTTCACCTCAGTTCTCCCTGCAGAGGCTGACAATTAGCTAAGGGATTCATACTTCGACTCTAGAGATACAACTGCTGATCACAGAGCACTATGTTCGCTCCAAAACCCCAATCAGAATCCAAGATCTAGATCCTGATATCGCCGATTCATCAGGTCTTTGCCCGATTGTTTGGGGTTTTGGAGGCGATAATCTACGGATCATCGCCAATACTGAGAAATCAAAACTCCAGATTCCGGAATTTATCCACTGTACAGTGAGCAGGGAGTCGGCTCAGACCAGATGCAAGGAACCCTATTTCCTAGAAATAGCGGTTCTTACTCTCTACTTTCGCTTCAACACCTTTCAGCTCAGCCAGGGGGATTTTGGTATTTTTTGCCGACTACATTTCCTCATCAACCCACTGAGTATCATAACATCTTTATGCTTGGATGTGGATTCATCACGCTGTATACCTCGATGGTATAGTTCAGAAGTGTATGATCAGCTTGTCACAACAAAATGGGTACAGGCACTGGAACAGGTGGTCAAGCATTCAGGGGAAATGAAGAGTCTGAGGCATCTTGAGATGACAATCAGATCGGTAGATGAATGTGGATACCCTGACAGGTGGCAAATTCTTCCTCTCAAGACGTTGATAAGGCAGTTGAGAGAGAAACGAATAAAGATTAGCTTGCAGCTTCAACATGATGAGATTATAACCCATGTCGGGTCTGATGGTCAACCTAGCATGAGAATGCGTCGGAAGAGAACAAAAGACCATCTGAGGGGCATTTTTGAGCCTCTTAGTGAGGCTGAAGCCCAGTTGTGGGACAAAGAACCAATGACAAATACACCTTACTGGAGACGTTGCTATCGGGACTCAGGTCAGAACGTCATCTATAGAATCAAGGCTGGGCCCGATGCATCAACATTTGATCAGTCAAGCGAGGAGATCATCCTCTCAGGAGAGGAGTGCGCACGAGCCATGGTCAAAAGAGACTCATGGATTATGATGTATAGAGTGGAGCTAAACCATGAAGAAGGCAAACTCACGACGACATGGCCAACAAGGTTCCTCGGTTAGCGGCTGCCTTGACCATTACAGACTTGTTCAGCTGGTTGACGATGGGGTTCTGCCGCGCGGGCTTGACCTGTAGCTCCCCGCACCACCACGCGGCAATTTGTTCAGCAAATCCAATCCAATTCTCCATGCGTGCCCCCCATTTCTCTCATCGATCGAACCACTACGACATACAAATGGACGGAACTGCGAGCGCAGCGGACAAAAGCAAGCAAGCGGGCGTGCGTGAGGTACCTTCCGCTCATCCCGAAACCCCACCTGCCTCATCGCCATGCTCCCGTCCTTGCGCAGGTTCGTTCACGCCGTGTACATGACCGTCACAATGTCTGTTTTGTTGCCTTCAGTCAAGTTGGGTGAGGTCGGCGAGCAGGTTGGGCGGGATGCGGTCTCAGGTGTAGGTGTCAGTGTCGGTGTTGGGGGACAGATGCGTGCCGGGAGGGGTGGCGGCGGCGGCAGTCGAGTCCGTGGTGGAGGAAGGGGCGGGGAGGCGTGGGTAGATTTGTGCGGAGAAGAGGTTTTCGGCGTGGAACTGAGGGCCGCAACGCGTCGTCAGTTCGTTCGTTGCCCGCTTGCTGCCTGCCCGTTTCTTTTTTTCTTCTTTTTTTTCCCCGGCCACGCGATGGTTGGGCGGAAATGTGGGAGGTTATACGGACCCCAGAGTAAACAGCCCGTGTTTTCAGGACGAGCTACGCTTTATGATGGGTAATGATGTGGTGTCGTGGTGTCAAGTGAGGAGCGGGGCGGGGGTCCTCTTCCCACCCATACTTGATCAGTTCTTCATCTGTGTCATATCCCACACGCTATGGTCAGCTGTCAGATACACTCGGTGCTAGTCTAAGCATGATTCTGTAGCTTCCCACAATTCTGGTAGCCTGCACAGGGAGAGGCCAATGTAAATGACGAATCAACTCATCCATAACATCATCTGCATTCCAAAGCTTCTACAATACCCCGAACCTTTGTGACTGGACACGCCGGCTTGTTGTTGCGATTTCATACCTTGCTGAGTGATCAATCTCTCCCTTCTTCTCGGCCTTCCGATTACTGTGGCATGAGCTCAAACAACAACGAGTAGCGAGTCTTCTCCACCCAACACCCACCGACCACTAACACATCCGCTGATACCCACATCTCACCCTAGTGATGTCGTATGCGATTGCTCATCTCGATAGCTTCTAGCTCCAGACATTGAGCTTTCTTCTCATTGGAGGCTGGCTCTCCGTTCTCATTCACGCGTCCGAGGTAATTTGCTGTAAATCATCGCGCTTGACTGACGGTCTAGGTGCTGCCAGAAAACTTGATTTTTCAACTGCTGCGAGAGTCCGGAAGTCTCCGATGGTTGTAGCTCAGAGTGCAGAGAGAGGTCGTAGTCAGAGTCGCCGGCATTGTGTCGCTCTTCGAACATTCACTCGAAAGCGTGACCGAGGCCCAGTCTGAAGTTCTCGACGAGCATTTTGATTGCTCAGACCAGGTTCCAACTCAGTCAGCTCTTTCCTTCAACCAGGCGCAATGGGGTTAAATTTCCAGGAAGCCTGATCTTTAGCTGAAGCAAAATGCTGATGAGTAATAACCGTCTCTGAAGACTCCGCAGGGGTTATGAAAGCGAAAAAGCTCAGTTGAGTTAGGATCATCAAGTCATCGAAGAAAGCTTCAGCAGGGAGGTTCAAGCTCTGAAGAACCATCACAGCACAACTCACAGCACAACACGAACTGCAAGAAAGTGGAGGAATACAGCACTCAGCTCAGGTACGTAAGGGTTTCAGATATGCTCGAGTTCTACAAAGCAAGAGTCAAGATACTACTTCCTTTCCACCAAACCGTCGTTTCATCCCTTCTCTCGACCTCAAACATTGCCTCATATGGAGGACGACAGCTCAGACTCTATCCCACCCCAACTCCAAGTGGCGGAACAGTACCCTCCACGAGGCTCGATACAATAGTATTGGCTCGCCACACCTCACACGTTCGCTGCTACTGCTGCTAGAAACCGTCGCTGCCGGTCTCATAGAGAGCCACAGCAACTACGTCAACTCAGTCAGTAAATAAGGCTGCAATCACCTGGATCAAGGGGTTGCGCGCTTTCGAAGTGGGATACGACTACCTGGTCTCGCTTGTCAGCGTAGACCCAGAGGAGACGGAGGTGTAGCCATACTCGAGCGTGATTACCACTTGAGGCAGCATATCGTTCGAATTCGCCATGGTTTCACTGAAGGTTGTGTAGATAAACTTGCGACGACCAGGGCTTCTCACGCTATTATGTCGGGAGCTCGTCCACTTTAGCTTCAAGCTAAGATAGAGTAGTCTATGGCTTGAGCATCCCGCAGTGACTTTAGTCGTGGGATGTCTGCAAAGCGTTGGTAGTTGGCACTGTCGACCCTGAGGTTGCAAGTGGGGTCTTGGCGGGAATGCTTCAGCTACGAGATTGGGCAAGGCCTCATATCCTACTAAGACCTCAATATCCAGGAGAAATCTACTCTATCCAGGAATCCTCCATGTTAAAGGGCTTGTGAAATGTCTGCTTCGTGGAGTCCGTTCTAAGCTGAGGACCGATATTAATGCAGCACCTCCATTATCGACACCCTTTCGCGTCTCTCAGCTTGGACAACAGCGATGCCAGAAATGGCTGCTACAGATCATATGGTCTTCTCTTAACAAGGATGCTCCTCCAGGCATCCACATACCACGTAGATATGGTGGCGATCTATGGCTTAGGGGGTGGAGCATACAAGACTTCGACCGATGACCGCGGTAAACTATGGCTACAGGTTCTCTTGGTCGAAGATCTATCAGGTGCAGATCTATCAGGTGCGCGCATCTTCCCCTTGCAACACTGTCAGAATGAAGGAATGAAGTGACTTATTTATTTTGACTGTGTGGGGAGCTGACTAAGGTATTTGTAGATATGTGTGCTCGCTTAGGCTTATAACACGTGACAGGTATGCGAAGTGCCCTAAGGTATATCTAACAAACACAACCTTTGCCTCCTCTCGAGAGACGGGTACATTGAGAGACTACGCCGAGCGCTCCTCGAAGATATCTGGAGCGAGCAGACTTTTGCAGAGGTACGCAGTTGGTAGTTTGATTTTCATGTGTCATTGCCCCTTTGTCTTTCCCTCCCGGCCTGAGTGGTATATATGATCCTTCACAGTATCTGGCAGCGGGTCTCGCCTAATTTCATCTTCCTGGCCTCGAGTCGTTGGACTGTTAGGTGTGTAGGCTAAACCCTCAGCTCTAAGGCAACTTCATAGGTATACTCTAACCCAAAGCTTATACATGCATCATGCTAAGAATCCAGCAACGTGAGTTCCACATTTTATTTGAGTTGAATTAGAATTAGGCTCACTATGAAAGATCAAAAGAAGAATAGAGAATCCCTAAATAGGCCCTACTGAGAAAGGCTCTCTGGCAACCGCCATCGCTCTCAACCGTTTCATCTCTCTGGAGGAGGTAGAGAGATCTTTCAATCATTAGGTGCTCGTCCATCCAAGCCTTCACCTTTGCATCCGAAGGGCGACAAACTCATCAAGGAGCTCCTTCTCAAGGTCCAGCGGCGTTCCACTGATGGGGACAACAAGCTGTCCCAGATGGCGGGACTCCAAGGCTGATGGCGCGTCTAATGTCTGCATTCGGGCCACGGACGCGTCCAACTGGGTAATGATATAGAATAACAACTGGTGCAGCTCGGTCCATAAGCCATACCAGAGCTGTTTTAGTGTTAGCGGTGGCAGCGATGGATCGTCTGGATAATTACATATTCGCATATTACGACCCATACGGCAGAGGCGATTCTGGAATAGCATCGGATTGCTGGGGTCTACGCCTACATGTCGATTGAGGAGATGCCTACATGGTGAGGGTGCGTTAGTGACAGAAGGCTCGATCCCTGCGGAGAACATACTTGATGCATGCCCTTACATCATTCCAAAAGATCGGTCACCGGTGCTTCTCCTTGGCCGGCTAAGAGCTCTCCGTGAGCCCTCGGGCGGCGGCATCCACGGTCGGCCGATCCTGCAGGTGCGAAGGCACGCCCAGCCGTTCGCACAGTGGATCCTCACCGAGGTCGCGCCAGAAGGCATACTCCTCATCCTGCTCGTCCAGATTGTTTGTATCGTTACCAGCGAGCAGCGCGGTGACCGCGTAGATCTCCGCTGCGGTGTCGTCCGGGTACACGCGCCCGTCTGCTCCATGTCAATTGAGGTATACGATATCTCGAGGGTGATCGCGCAAACCTGGAACCAGTTCCATGCACGCTGAAGCCGAGTGAGGTACTTCGGAGGGATCCCGTTCTCCTTACGTTCCGCTGCAGGCGCTCAACGAGCTCGTAGGTAGCTTTATCCGACATAATCACTTGTCGGTCACTTCGTGTTAGGTCGGATCAGTCCTAGACAGGCGCACGGCTTGAGATCGGCCAACGCAATTGGGGAATAAGGGGGGTGCTAGAGAGCAGAGCAGTCGCGATTATAGTGTATACAGCCTTTAAAGGTGAAGGTGTACCTCCACGAATGTGAGAAGCAAGTATGCCGGTTGAGAGAGTAGCGCCTTGCTAGCAAGAGGGAAGGAAAAGGCATAAAACTTATTAGAGTAATCGTGAGACTGGGCAGAGGAAGAGCGATCGACAGTCTAAAGGTGAAGGAAGAGTATAAGAGAGGTGGGAGATGGATGAGGTGAGGGAAGAGGAGTGTTTGCTGCAGGCAGGATGATGTCTCAACCAGTGCACACTCGGGTATGGTGAGGTTGTTTGCTGAGGTGTTGCATGATGATTTTACAGACATTACTCACCCAGGTACAGACTCCGCTCCTACTTTTCTTCAAGGAAATGTTACACCAGCTTCTCTCTATCAAATCCCCTCTCATTCGACACGCCATGCTGGAGTTCTCCAAGGATGGATCGAACTTGGTGAGCATTACGATAGTGCTCTGGGACGTTGTATTTAGGCTGAGCATGACCCCGGAAATACGGTCTATCATCTGCAACGAGTCAGGTTTTCGGGACTTAGTCCATATGCTGAAGGACCAGTTCCAGAAAGAGAACGACAAACCTAGCAAAGTGAAATCTCCCCTTACTAGTCGGACTTACGAGCACAATACAATCGAATACTAAGAACTCGTCAACGCCTTTTCTTCATCAGGTATCAACCAAGAGGTGAATCATGAGATCGAATACTGGATAGATCAGCTGGTGAGGGAGGAAAAGAGCTTTAGGAGGATGTGAAGAATCATCTTAAGCGGCAATTAATCAAGATACCACACGCGCACCTACTTTTAGGTCTACCTTGTATTCGACTTCCAAATAGAGTATCGAGGCCTCCATCTTTACAATCCCGAAATTCGTCAGCAAAGCGTATGACAGATCCCGTAGTCGAGCCGCGGCCGAGCATAAAGTACACGGAAAGTCTTATCCATATCGCCGTTTGTTGTTATCTCAGTACCGCTCCATTAATGCGTGGTTTTATTATTGTCTAGCTTCCAGTCACCACAAAGCAACCATCAAACTTTTTTGTGGTCTCTTGCCATGCAAGCTTTATTGAACAGAGCTTGGAAAGCTCACAATAGTCTCTGACCCGTGCTGATGCGTCTTCTCTGAACAACAGCCAGTCCGACCCCAGTCTACCGGTCCATGCAGCTCAGCTGGTAAGGTCTGCTTCAAAGGTATAACAAATTTTCTGAATGTGATCCCCACTGCAATGTAATCAATCTCGCACGACCGTGATTCTAGCCGAAGGCTCCTATATCCTGCTTCGACCGACCTAGGTGTCCAGTGTGTAAGGACTTGATCCTCAGTCATCAACAGAGCCCCATTGCCTTTCTGTACACTTCATTCTCGACTCATTCTGTCGGCAAAGTTCTGGATACCGTCATTCCAGATTGCAGGGCACTGGAGCTCTACATCAATGGTCTGAAATGATCTAGTATCTGCCAACGTTGAAAGAGCGCTGCGCTTAGATTAAGGGGGCTTCTGCGAAAGAAACAATGACTGTGAGACGGTCCGGACGGAATTCTTCATCGCTGACCAATTTGACTAGCGCTGTAGGATAGTTCAGATCCCTCGGTCAAGCCACCAACTTGCACATGCCGGATACTGTGGTGTCTTTGGAGCTTCATTCTGAGGGTGCGAATCTTTAGGCCAACAGGGCAAATGTCGCTGCTCTAGAAGGGATTGCTGTGCAAGCCGACAAGTTAGTGACAATAATGCAATACCATCCGGCCCAGGAAAGCGAAGGTCAGCTCTCGTATCTAGAAAGGTCTTGCCTTGGAACTTTGGAGCGGTGGCCAGCATGATCATCAACTGCAGCTTCAGAGACAACCTGAAGAACTGACTCTGCTCTTGCGTGTGTAAGTTTGTGCTCGCAGCGGCGACGCGCGTAGACGACCTTGTTTCGCGCATGAGCTGAAAATTATTGAAGGTGGCGGCAACCGAGTTGGTACGGGGGCTATCGGAGAAATTCTCAACTGGAAGAAAGAAGAAAGTTATGAGAGAAGGATGAGGGAGAACGGCACTCTATACAGTTTCCTGCTATCAAATTATCGTAGCTGGTACACATTCCTTCTCAGGCTACACGGTCTTAGCCCAACTAGGCAACATCATCCTCGGCCTCAGGAATTTGAGGTACAGCAGCAGCTGAATTCGAGAACAACATAATCAGGACTATCAAGCATCTCCAAATCGATCCAGAGAAAAAAGATAGTAACATGAGTTTAAGGAAAAGGCTATAGGAGCCACTAGGTTAATAATCCTTCTGCCGTCAATGTTCACAGAATTTCAGCAGCTGTCTTCAGAGACCCACTGAAAGTCCAGTGGCAGATTGTTCACCCTCACCAGGGCACGTAGAAAGTCGACTCCTGGCTAAGCAAAGAAATCATTTATAACGTCCGGCACCACAGATTCCGTCTCAAAACGACCCTTGCGCTCCCACTGCTCCCTATATCAGCTCCATTCAGCACGGAAGCTCCCAAGCTCTGATGACACCTCCAACACTATCTGCTAGCCCGTCTATGTCGCAATAGCAATCAAACAAAACACGCCAAAGCAAGCAAACAAGAAGATCCCCTTAAACCAGTTGTTCTTCCCCTCATGAAGCAACAGGTGCGTCACGAATACGACAATAACCAGGATCAAGATCTGCATCAGCGCAAAGTTGCCCCCGTCCTTCCTCAGCCTCCAGATCAAAAGCAGTATCAAGGGGAGCACGCAGGCCGCGATCTGCAAGAAAGATCCCACTGCAACACTGATCGACAGATCAAGCTTCCCATTCAAGGCGGCTACCACGGCCGTAGCGTGCTCGGGGGCGTTGCCAGCCACAGGGAGTAGGATGAGTCCGATCCAGGTCTTGGACTCCGCTCTGCTTGGGGCCATCAGCTTGTTGAGGCTTTGCAGCATACATTTGGACGACAGTTCTGTGACACCGGCCGTGATGACGAGGAGGCCGACTGCGAACCAGTAGTTGGCGAAGGGTCTGTTGGATGAACTGTATTCAGAAAGCAATTCTCAGAATGAAGAAACAGCAGTAAATACATATAAGAAAGATTACATTTTTAATATTTAAATTCGCAACGCCGAAGCAAATGGGTATCTTGCAATGAAGCCACCTCCAGCCAACAAGGTAGCGCCAGGTACGTAGACCATAGGAAAAAGAAAGTGAAGCAAGTGACGGAAGGACAGTGGCTCCGAGGGAGAGCAAGCGACGGAAGGATAGCGGCTCCGATGGAGAGCAAGCAACGGAAGGACAGCAGATATCAACGCGCTCGTCTCTTGGGTGGCGGCTTGCCCTTCAGGAAGACATAATCTGTATCCTCATCAGGTCGAACAGGAATCTCGACCGTCCTCTTGACGTGGAGCGGGGTAAAACAATGTGAATGCGAACCGCAGACGGAAATTTTACGGAACGCCAAGCAAACCTCCGCACCCACACCAGCGGACTGTAAGTAAGTAATTTATTCCGCCCGGAGGCACTACGCCTAAAGGGCTCTAGCGCTATCATCCTGTCAAAACTATTGCTATGTCCATGTCCCACGAAAAGCCCTTGCTGAAACGTCTTTTCCTTGCT
>JAABVA010001200.1_pt1 | contig 28455 bp, 23 predicted proteins | sample 5560331 | NCBI WGS metagenome assembly JAABVA01 (sample SAMN12812661, study PRJNA571458) | rock metagenome | isolation source: Antarctica rocks | place: Antarctica: Victoria Land, Mt New Zealand sud | collected 2016-01-07 | reverse complement strand
GAACGCTGCTTCAACCAGCTCAAACAGTGGCGCGGTCTCGCGACCCGCTACGACAAGCACGCCCGGACCTACCGGGCCGCGGTCCACCTCGCCGCGGTCCTCCTCTGGCTCCGACCATTAGGAGACAAGCCCTAGACCACCGGCGAACGCCGCGGCCAGCGCCGCGACCACGGCCCGGTCGACCCGGACCTGCACCCCCGGACCCAGCCCGGACCGGGTGAGTGCCAGGTCGACGGCCAACGCGGCGAGCAGTCCGAGCGGAGCGGCGCAGACCAGCAGCAGCAGCGGCTCGGCGAGGGCGAAGACCGCGGTCGCGCCGGCGCGCATCCCGCGCAGCTTCGCCAGCGCCACCTCCGCGGACCGCTCCTCCGTCGTCGCGGCGACGACCTGGAACAAGACGAACCAGGCCAGCAGCACCAGCTGGGCGCCGACGACGAGGGCGGCCGCACGGACCTGCCGGCGTTCGGCGTCCACCCCGGCGACCAGCGCGGTCAGCGGGCTGGACAGCGCGTACTGCGGCTGGCCGGCGACCTGAGTCGTCACCGAGACCGCCGCCACCACCGACGTCAACGCGCGCAGGTCCCCGATGTGGACGACACCCGGCCGCAGGGTCCGCGTCGTGGACACCCCGAACAGCGCCAGCTCGTGACCGACCGTCGCCCGCGAGGTCAGCACCAGGTCCAGACGCGGCAGGACCGTCCCGGGAGCGGGCGGCGTGGCCTGCGAGGGCGACGCCAGCACGAACGCGGGCGCCCGTGCGCTGGCCCGGTCATAGACGCCGACCAGGCGCACCCGGTCGGACTTCTTCGACGTGAACAGGCCCAGGGTGAACGGCTGACCCAGGCGCAGTCCGGCCTCGGCGGCGGCCTGCACGGACAGGGCGACCTCGCCGACCCCGGTGGGGCAGCGGCCGGTGGTGAACCGGATCGAGGTGCACGCCGACGAGCGCCAGCCCACGTTCGCGTAGCCGACCTTCTCCCGGCCGACGGTCAGCTCCGCGGCGGGGGTCGTCGTGTCCAGGCGCTCCTCCGTCGGGCCGAAGAAGCGGTCGAGACGCGGGTCGGCGGTGGCCTGCTCGACCACCTCCAGGGTGACGGCCGGCAGCTTCGGGTCGACGCTCAGGTCGGCCGTCCCCGAGACCGACCGCGTGAAGACGTCCGCGGCCGCGAGCCGGTCACGCAGCAGGGAGTCCTCCGCGCTGCAGGAGTAGAGCGGCCCCACCGCCGCCGCCGCGCTCGCGACGACGGCGACGCCGAGGACCGCCGCCGACGCCCGCGCCCGCCAGCGCAGCGCCCGGAAGGCGAGGGTCAGCCCGTGCCCGAGTGCCACCCGGCCTTCTCCCCGCCCGCCCGGCGCACTCCTCGGCGTGATCCGAGGTCACCGGAGGTCACGGCATTGTGCGGCGGTGTCGGTCGGCCGTGCACCTCGGCGACGACCTGGTGCGGGTGGGGCGCCTGTGCCGGTCCCGACGCACCACCCGCACCGACGCGTCGCGGATGCGTCCGGGCCGTCGTGGAACCGGGTCGCGGGGGTACCGGCTGTCAGCCGAGCCGCGTCACCGCGCCGTAGAGCTCGGGGCGGCGGTCGGCGAAGACGTCGGCCAGCGCGGTCCAGGTCTTGTCCCGGGCGCGCGCCAGGTCGACGTCGGCGGCGGCGGTGCCCACCACGCGCCCGGGAACGGCGCCGTGGGCCGCTCCTTCGATCGACTCGCGGTGCTCCTCGACGGTGTCGAGCACCCACCCCTGATCGTCGATCAGCGCTGTCCCACCGGTCCAGCGCTGACCGCGCTCGGTGCCGGTCCGGTCGGCACACGCGACGAACACGTGGTTGACCCGGGCGGCGGCCATCGCGATCTGCACCTCGGGCGGGCGCTCTCCGGCCGGACGCTCCACGAGCGGCCAGTTGGTGGGGACCGCGATGAGGTCCGCGCCGTCGAGGGCGAGGGACCGGGTGATCTCGGGGAACTCCAAGTCGTAGCAGATGATCACGCCGATCCGCCCGTGCGCGGTGTCGACGACGGGCGGCACCTCGTCCCCGGGGGTGAACAGCAGCTTCTCCCGGTCCCACAGGTGGGTCTTGCGGTAGACGGCACGGACGCCGCTGGCGTCGAGCAGGGCCGCGCTGTTGAAGACGGTCCCGGCCGGCCCCGTCTCCGCGAACCCGCCGACGACGACGCTGCCCGGGCGCGGCGAGCGCGCCGCTTCGGCGGCCCAGTCGGCGAACAGCGGGTCCTCGGCGGTGATCGCGGCGGCCGCGGCCTCTGCGGTGTCGGTGAACACGTACCCGGACGTCACCAGCTCGGGCAGGACCACCACGTCGGCCCCGTCGTCGACGGCGGCGCGCACGGCTGCGGTGCTCAGCGTCCGGTTGGCCGCGACGTCCCCGAGGACGGGCGCGAGCTGGACGCAGACGACCCGCGTCACGGCAGCAGCCGCTGACCGCGCGCGCCGGGCTCGCTCGATCCCGACCCGGGGTCGGCGACCGCTGCGGACTGCTCGCCGGAGGCCGTCAGGCTGTCCCGGACCCGACGGGCCAGCCCGGGAGTGAGCACCACCACGAGGATCCCGACCGCCAGCCAGGAGCCGACGACGTAGGGGAACCGGTCGTAGGGGAAGGCCAGTCCGACGGCGTTCTTGTAGATCGTGTAGAGCACGAACGCCAGCGCGACGATCGGCACGACCGCCTGCCACGACGGTGCTCGGGCCGCGCCGCGGGCGAACAAGTAGCGCAGCGCGCCGACGGTCGCCAGCGCGTACGCGACGAGCAGCGAGATCGTGCCGATCGTCAACGCGTAGAAGGTCGCCGCTAGGACTGCGGTGCCGTAGACCCGCTCGGCGATGTCGACGACGAGCACGAACGCCACCGCGACCAGCAGCGCGTTGACCGGTGCGCCGTCGCGGGCCAGCTTCGTCAGCCCGCGGGCGTTCCCTGGGCGGGCACTGCCGGCGTCGCGGGCCAGGGCGTACATGATCCGCGCGCTCGCGGCGACGGTGCCGAGCAGGATCGCGAAGAGGCTGATGCTGGCCACGAGGTTGAGCAGGTCCGCGAACCAGCTGCCCACGTAGGCCGTCCCGAGGTCGCCGTAGGGCGCCGAGTGGCTCGTGAAGGCCTCGACCCCCTTCGCGTCGGTCCCGTACCCGACCGACTGGGCGATGATCGTCAGCAGGAAGAACGCCCCCGCGACGGCGATCGCGATGCGCAGCGCCCGCGGGATCTCCCGCTTGGGGTCCTGGGTCTCCTCCCCGAGCGCCGCCGCACCCTCGAAGCCGGCGAACGCGAGGAAGCCGAAGGCGGCAGCGGTCCCGATGGTCCCCAGCCCGGCGCCGGCGGGCAGGGTGAACAGATGCGTCTGGCGGGCGTACCCCGCCGGCGCGTGGCCGGCGCCGACCCGGCCGAGGATGATCACGCTCAGCGCGACCACGAGGACCGCGCCGATGAGCTCGGACACCAGCAGCGCCCGGGTGATCGTGCGGATCTCGGTGAACGACAGCGCGGTGACGACGGCGATCGCCAGCAGCGTCAGCCAGATCCACTCCTGAGAGTGCGTGACGCCGATGCCGCGGAGGAACTCGCCACCGAACAGCCCGAACTCGATGCTCGACCCGACGGCGATCCCGAGGTACGCACCGAGCAGCGCCCAGCCGGCGACGAAGCCCGCCCGCGGGCCGATGGTCACTCCCACGAGGGCGTACACCGAGCCGGTGTGGGAGATGTGCCGCGACAGCTTGATGAAACCGTAGGAGACCAGGCCCACGCCGACGATCGCGAAGACGAACGCCAGCGTCGCCGCACCACCGATGATCCCGGCGGCACCGGCTCCGAGCAGCGCCATGCCACCCACCGGGCCGATGAGCCCGACGGAGAAGGCGGCGGCGTCGGTGACCTTCAGCTCCCGCTTGAGTCCGCCGGTCGGCAGCGTGTCGGCCACCGGCGGCGGACCGGATCCCTCGTGCACGACGTGGCTCATGGCGACCCCTGCTCTCTCGTCACGGCTGCCCGACCGGCCATCTCGGCAGCGTCGGCCGGCACGCCCGGCTGCGGCTCTCGGGGCGGAACCTAGGGCCCGGGCAGGTCGGTGGACAAGGAGGCGAGCCCGATCGTGTCCGGGCGGGTCGAGGGCTCGGCGTGCTGCGCCCACGGACGAGCTCGCGTGACCGGCCGCGATCGTCAGACAGGATGGCGCGATGGCAGGCGGGACAGCAGTGTCAGCGGTGTCAGGTCAGGTGGCCGACGGCTGGGAGTCGGTGCGCGACGCCTTCGCCGCCACGGTGGACGGCGCGCCCGGGGGCGCTGCGGTCGCTCTCGTCGTCGACGGTCGGACGGTCGTGGACCTCTGGGCCGGATCCGCCGGACCGGCCGACACCGAACCGGCCGCGCGGCCGTGGAGTGGCGACACCCGGGCGCTGGTCTTCTCGGCCAGCAAGGGCCTCGTGGCCCTGTGTGTGCTGCACCTGGTCCAGTCGGGCCACCTCGACCTCGACGCGCCGGTCGCGGCGTGCTGGCCGGATTTCGCGCAGCACGGGAAGGACTCGGTGACGCTGCGGGAGGCCCTGGCCCACCGCGCCGGCGTCCCCGTGGTCGACGCCGTGCACACCCGCGGACAGGTGCTCTCGTGGGAGGTGATGGCGGCCGGCGTCGCGAGCCAGGTGCCGCTGTGGCCGCCGGGTACCGCGTACCAGTACCACGCGCTCACCTACGGCTGGCTCGCCGGCGAGTGCATCCGCCGGACGGACGGGCGGACCCCGGGGCGCTACCTGCACGACGTCTTCGCCGAGCCCCTCGGGCTGCGGACCGCGATCGGCGTGCCCGTGGGCGAGCAGTCCGACATCGCGACGGTCCTGCCCGCACCGCCCGCCGACCCGGCGCACCCGTACAGCGACCCCCTCGGGCTGGACGCGCGGGCGACGAGCATGAACGGTGCGCTGGTGTTCCCGGGCGAGGGTCCGCGCCACGACTGGAACGACCCCGACGTCCTCGCGGCCGAGATCCCCGCCGGCAACGGCGTCAGCTCCGCGCGCGATCTCGCCACCCTCTACGCCGCCGTCGTGGGCACCGGCGCCGGCCCGGGCCTGATCGCCGACGACGTCCTCCACGACGCGCTCACCGTGCTGTCGGAGGGTCAGGACGTCGCGGGCGACCAGTCCGGGCCGACGCCCCGATGGGGCGCCGGGATCATGGCCGAGAGCGCGGTGCGGCCGATGTTCGGGACGACCAGCTTCGGCCACGACGGGGCCGGCGGCCAGGTCGCCTTCGGCGACATCGCCACCCGGTCGGGCTTCGCCTACGTGACGAGCCAGCTGGGCGGCGAGGGCGACACCCGGGCGAACGACGTCGTCGCGGCCGCCCGGCGGCTGCTGTGAACGGCTCCCGACGATGCCGCCGGGCACGCGCCGGCTCAGCTGCCGCCGAGAGCGCTGGCTCCGGTCACTTCACGCTGCCCGCCACGAGCCCACTGACGATGTAGCGGTTCAGGGTCAGCGCGACGACGGCCGGTACCAGGATCGCGAGGACGCCGGCTGCGCTGAGCAGCGTGTACGGGACGACGTGGCGGCCCTGCAGGGACGCGATGACGACGGTCAGCGGCTCCGTCGACAGGTCGCTCGACAGGACGAGCGGGAAGAGGAACTGGGCCCACCCGAACAGGAACGTGATGATCGCAGCCGACAGGACGCCGGGCCGGGCCAGCGGGAGCACGACGTGGCGCAGCACCTGCAGTCGCGTCGCCCCGTCCACCAGCCCGGCCTCCTCGATGCTGAGCGGCAGGCTGACGAAGTAGTTGTGCAGGATCCAGGTCGCCAGCGGCAGGAAGCCGGACACGTAGACCGCGACGATCCCGGTGTAGGTGTTGACCAGACCGACGTCGGAGAGCAGCCGGTAGATCGGGATGAGCGTCGTGTACGCCGGGAACGCCATGCTCGCGAGGACGGCGTAGAAGAGCAGGTTCCGCCCGCGGAAGGCGAGCCGGGCGAACGCGTACGCGGCCAGGGTGGCCAGGACCACGGTCACGACGGTGGCCGCGGCGCACTCGACGGCGATGTTCAGTGCGGACTGGCGGATGGAGTGCGGGATGTCGCCGGACCCGGAGAGCAGTGTGCGGTAGGTGGCCAGCGACGGCGTCGGCGGCAGGTAGTGCGCCGGCCGGGAACCGGACTGGGACTCGGTCTGCAGGCTCGAGCTCAGCGCCCAGTAGATCGGGACCAGCGACCACACGAGGATCAGCGCGATGGCGATGGGCCGCAGGCGCGAGGGCAGGTGGCCCATCAGAACTCCACCTTCCGGTAGACCAGTCGCAGGACGCCGAGGGACACCACGAGGGTCGCCACGGTGATCAGCAGCGACAGCGCGTACCCGGCCCCGAAGTCGAGGTTCTGGAAGGTGATGAAGTAGGTCTGCATCGTCAGTGACGACCCGAGGGTCGCCGCGCCGTTCAGGACGTACGGCTGGTCGAAGACGTTGAGGGTCGCGATCAGCGCCTGCACCACGGCGACCGCGACGCCGGGTCGGACCAGGGGCAGGCTGATCCGGCGGATGAGTCCCCAGCGCGAGCACCCGTCGCACACGGCCGCCTCGTACAGCTCGTGCGGGATCACCTGCAGGGACGCGAGGACCAGCAGTGCCGACAGCGGCGTGATCTGCCAGACTTGGACGACCTCGATCAGCGCGATGGTCCGGACCCGGTGCTGGCCGAGGAACACCTGGTAGTGGCTGATGGCGTGCAGCGAGGTGAGGACGCTGTTGAGCAGACCGGTGTTCGCGTCGAGGATCCCGCTCCAGACGATGCCCTCGACGACGCCGGGCAGCGCCCACGGCAGCACCAGCACGGCCACGACGACCGACCGCCCCCGGAAGCTGCGCTGCAGCGTCAGGGCCATCGCGATCCCCAGCACGGTCGACAGCGTCACGCCCACCACCACGTAGATCGTCGTGTTCCCGACGCTGGTGACGACCGCGGCGTTGCGGGCGAGGGCACGGAAGTTGCCGAGACCGATGAAGCGCGTCGGCGGGTCGAGGGCGTCGACCCGGAAGAACGACTGGACGATCGTGTACGCGGCCGGGACGAACGCCAGCACGACGACGAACACCGCCAGCGGCGCGACCAGCGCGTAGGGCAGCAGGTCGGGCCGCCGGCGGGGACGGCCGGGCCGGCTGGGACCGCCGGGACCTCCCGGGACGCCGCGCCGGTCGAGGGTGGCGCGGGCAGCACCGCGAGCGCCGCCGGAGCCGCCGGCGACCGCGCTCACGAGCCGCTGGACAGCTGGTTCGCCACCGCGGCGATCGCCTTCATCGCGTCCGGCACGGACTTCGAGCCGGTGGCCGCCGCGTGCAGGTTCGTGTAGACGGCGTTGGAGAACTGCGGGTACCAGGACGGCGCGCCCTGCGGGAAGACCGGCCGGGCAGAGGTCTTGAGGAAGGTGCTGAGCTTCCCGCCCTGGACGAGCTGGCCCTTCGAGGTGAGCTGGGCGACCGCGGTCAGCCTGGACGGGAAGGTGTAGCCGGTCCAGGCCTTGCTGGGTCCGTCGAGTCCCGCGAACGCCGTCTGGTTGGCCGCCGAGGTGAACCAGTCGACGAACTTCGCCGCCGCCGCTGGGTACTTCGCCTGCCGCGGGATGCCGATGCCGTCGGGGTTGCCGAGGTTCGGCCCGGGTCCGGTCGCCCCGGGGGTCGTGATGTAGACGACCTGCTTGACGACCTTCGACGCCGAGGGCGTCTCGTAGAGACTCCCGACGCTGCCGGAGTAGTCGGCGAACAGGCTCGCCACCTGGCCCTTGGCCATCAGCTGCTGGCCCTGGGTGTCGGTGACGTTGATGTTCCCCGGTGGGACCAGCCCGGTCTTCAGCGTGCTGATCATCCACTCGGCGGCCTTGTACCCGGGGGAGTCCGGGCTGGTGAACTGCGGCTTCCCGGCGCCGTCCAGGATCGAACCGCCGTAGGCGCCGGTCACCTGGTACCAGGTCGTCGACAGTCCCTCGGCCGCGGCGAAGGGGATGTCGAGCGGGTACTGCACGACCCCCTTCGCCTTCAGCAGCGCCAGGTCCTTCGTGTAGGCGTCGATCGTGGTCGGCATCGCGGTGATCCCGGCCTTGGCGAACATCGCCGTGTTGACCGTGGTGGTGAAGAAGGAGGCGTCGTAGGGCACGCCCACGACGTGGCCGCCGGAGGTGAACGAGCTCAGCTGGGGGACGTCGGCGGCCATCGTCTTGGTGTCGACGTAGTCCTCCATCGGGTAGAACCAGCCGAGCTTCCCCAGCTGACCGACGCGCGACCAGTCGACGTCGGTGGCGTCGGCGAAGTAGGTCTTGGCCGACGCCGCCGAGGCGATTTTGGTCTGCAGGCTGTCCCAGTCGAGGTTGGTCCAGTTGACCTTGATGCCGGTCTGCTTGGTGAACTCCGCGAGCGCCGCCGCGGCCGGCGGGTCGCTGGCGAGCGCCACGGTGATCGTCACACCGGTGGTCGCCTTCGAGGCACCGCTGGAGGATGTCGAGCACCCGGTCAGGGCGAGGGCCACGCAGGCGGCGCCGGCGGTGGCGGCACGCAGTCTCGAGCGGGTGGTCATGGTCATGGCGCACTCCTGGTCGTCGTCGTCCGTGGCGCCGCGGCCCTCGTCCGGCCGCGGCAGGCGCTCGTGCGACGGCACCGGGCCGCCACCCACCAGCTCCCGGGCAGGGTGGGACGACCGTATGGTGCGCGATACCAGGGGAGCAAGCACCGAAATGAGCAATAGCGAGCAGAACTGTTACGTTTCCGTCTCGTGAGCGACCTCGGCGCCGTGCGGCGCCGACTGGGCCTGACCGGGCGCGTGCGCGGGGCGGGTGCTGAGCGCCTCGAGGAGTGGCTGTCCTTCCTGGACACGGTTCCGGCACCGGTCGAGCCCGTCGTCCTGCCAACGCCGGCGGACCTGCCCGACGTGGCCCACCGGCTCGCCCTCGGGTCCGACGACGCCGCCGAGATGGCGGCGGCGATGCCGGCGCCGGCCACCGATCCCGAGCTGTGGTGGCTGCTCGAGCGTTGCGTCAGCTGGGTCCGCCTCCACCTGGACACCCACCACGATCCCGAGCCGCCGTGGGCGGACCTCCCGCCGGAGCTGGGACCGGCGGGCCGCCTCCTCCACGCCCACGTGGTCCTGGCCGCACTGCCGGACACCCTGGCCCTGCACCGGGTCCGCGGGGTGGAGCCGGCGGTGTCGTGGGCGACGCTGGCCGACGTCGGCAGCAAGATGGCGATGTACCGCCGGGCCCACGGGACGGCCGGACTGGACAAGCAGGACTGGCTGACCCTGCACCTGCGCGGTGGGCTGTTCGCCCTCGGGCGCCTGCAGCTCGCGCTGACCGAGCTGACCCCGACGCTGCGCCTGCCGCCCACCGACCACGGCGTCGGCCTCGGCCTCGGCGTCCACGTCCCCGAGACCGGCCCGCTGAGCGCGGCAGCCGTCGACGAGTCCCTCGCCCGCGCCCGGGACTTCTTCGCCGACCACGTCCCGACGCCCGTCGGGGACCTCGCGGTGTGCACGTCCTGGCTGCTCGACCCGACCCTCGCCGACCACCTGCCGGCCACCTCCAACATCGTCGCCTTTCAGCGGCGTTTCACCCTGACCGGCGACGTCCGCCCGGGTGACGCCGACATCCTGGAGTTCGTCACCGGCCGCGCCGACCGCCGGGTGGCCGACATCCCCCGCACGACCACCCTGGAGCGGGCGGTGGTCGACCACCTGCGCGCCGGTGGTCACTGGACGGTCCGGACCGGCTGGCTGCGGCTGCCCGGCGGCCGGCGGCCGACACGCGCCTGACCCCGTCGGAGATCGGGGGAGCCCGCCGGCGCGCCGTCACCGGTCGGTGGGCGGTCCCGCGGGCAGCTGGACGGTGAACGCGGCGCCGCCCTCGGGCGCCGGCCCGGCCAGAGCCCGGCCGCCGAGGCGCGTGGCGAGGCTCCCGACGAGGGCGAGCCCCACCCCGCTGCCGGTCTCCGGGCCGCGGGTCGCGGCGCCGCCGGGTCTGCGGACGTCGCGGTAGCGCTCGTGGAGCACCCCCCGGTCGAAGGCGACCGGGTAGTCGGTGGAGCTGAGCCCCGGGCCGCCGTCGCGGACCTCGACCTCGGGTCCGGCGGCCCCGCAGCGCACCGCGAGCACGACGGTCGCCCCCGGCGGCGACGCGCGCACCGCGTTGTCGGTGAGGGCGTCGACGACCTGCCGGACGCGCAGCACGTCGGTCCACGCCCGCACCGGCCCGTCGGGCACCTCCAGGCGGAGCGCCAGGCCGCGGGCCCGGGCCCGGTCGGCCCAGGCGGCCGAGGCGGCGGCGAGAACCGGGACCAGGTCGACGTCGGCGAGCGCCACCCGGAAGTCGCTCGTCCCCGACCTGGCCAGCTCGAGCAGGTCCGACACGAGCCCCGCCAGGCGGTCGGCCTCGTCGAGGATCGTCCGCCCGGCGGCCGCCGCGTCGGCGCCGACGGCCACCCGGTCGGCGATCGCCTCGGAGAACCCGCGGATCGCGGTCAGCGGCGTCCGGAGCTCGTGGCTGACCGCCAGCAGGAACTCCCGCTGCCGGCCCTCGGTCCGCGAGAGGTTCTCCGCGACGGTGTTCAGGCTCGACGACACCGCCGCCACCTCCGTCGGCCCGGTGGTGTCCAGACGCAGGTCGCGCCGGCCCGCGGCCAGCTCCCGGGCGCCGGCGGCGGCCCGGACCAGCGGGCGCGTCAGGCGCCGGGACAGCGCCGTGCCGAGGCCGACGGCGAGGACGAGGCCCAGCAGGCCGGCCCACGCGACGTCCCGCGCCGTGCCGTTCGCGACCGCGCGGACGTCGGCGACGCGCTCGAGCAGCACCACCGCGCCGCCCGAGGGAACGGGCTCCACGTCCACCAGGTACCGCTGACCGGCGAGGCGCACGGTCCGCGCCCCGGCGCGCGCGCCGGTGTCCGCGGCGGCCGCCGCGGCCGCGCGGATCGAGACGGCAACCGGGTCGGTGCCCGACAGCAGCGTCCGGGGCGCCACGGCGCCGTCGGCGGCGACCCGCACCACCCGGATCCGGCTGTTGTGCAGTGCCTGGCGCAGCGGCCGCCCGGGCGCGCCGGCGGGGGTGTCGACCAGCGGCGCCAGCAGCAGCGCCTCGCGGTGCAGCACCGCCCGCGCCGGGGCGTCGTACGCGCTCCGGCTCGAGCCGAGGCCGACGGCGGCCGTCACCGCGACCGCGGCGACGGCGGTGACCGCGGTCGTCAGCACGACCCGGGAGGTGATGCCGTCCAGCGCGGTGCGCCCCCGGCGGCTGCGCGGCCCGGGGCTGGAGCCGACCGGCCGGCTCACCGGAGCCCGCCGGCGCCGCGCGGCTCCTCGACCGCGTAGCCGACCCCGCGGACGGTCCGGACGATGCCGGCGCCGGAGCCGAGCTTGGCCCGCAGCGCCGCGAGGTGGACGTCGACCGTCCTGGCACCGGCCGCGGACTCGTAGCCCCACACCCGTGACAGCAGCTGGTCACGGGTGAGCACCTGTCCGCGGTGGCGGGTGAGCTCCGCGAGCAGGTCGAACTCCGTGACGGTCAGCGCGGGCTCGGTGACCTCGCCGCCCGCGGCCCGGACCGTGACCCGGCGGGCCGCAGGGTCGATCGTCACGCCACCGACGACGAGCACCGCCGGCGGGGTGGGCGCGAGCGCGTCGCCGGCGCTGCGCCGCAGGACCGCGCGCACCCGCGCGACGAGCTCCCGCGGACTGAACGGCTTCGTCAGGTAGTCGTCGGCGCCCAGCTCCAGGCCGACCACCCGGTCGACCTCCTCGGCACGGGCAGTGACGAACAGCAGCGGTGTCCGGTCGCCGGTCGCCCGGAGCGCGCGGCAGATCTCGATGCCGTCCAGGCTCGGCAGTCCCACGTCGAGCACGACGGCGACCGACCGCAGCCGCCGGACGGCAGCCAGGCCGGCGGTCCCGTCGCGCTCGGTGTGCACTCCGAACCCGTCCCGGGTGAGGTACAGCCGCTCGACGTCGGCGATCGCCGGCTCGTCCTCCACGACCACGACGAGGCCCGCGCGCCCGACCGACCGGGCGGTCGGGCCCTCGGATCCCGTCGTGACCGCGGCCACTCAGGCGCCGGTGGAGCTCGCGGCCGAGGAGGTCCCCGCAGCCGCCGGCGCCGCACCGCGAGCGCTCGGGCGGACCGCGAGCCGGACGACCGTGTCGCGTCCACCGGCGACCTGCGCCAGCACGCTGACCCGCTCGCCGACCCGCAGCGACGTCGGCCGCTCGAGCACCCCATGGGCCCGGAGCCTGCTGGCGGCCGTCACCGCGTAGACCTGTGCGTGCCCGTCGACGCTGCGCACGGTCAGGACGGCCGTGGAGGCGGTCGCGGTGACCGCGGTCACCGTCCCGCGCTGGAACGCCAGGGTGACGTCGGCGCCGTGGCGGCGGACGACGAGCTGGCCGTACTCGGCCCGCCCGAGCAGCCCGCCGCGCGGGTGGGTGCGGTGGTGAGCTGCCCTCCGGCCAGCCGCCGCGGCGGCGACGCCCGTGCTCCCGAGGCCGGTCGAGCCGGCCTGGGAGACGGTGGCTTCCGAGGCCGTGGCCCCCGAGGCGGTGCCCGCGGCGGCGGCTGCGCTCACGGCGGGTGAGGTGTGCAGGTCGCCACTGGCGTGGGCGGCGCCGGCGACGCCGAGCACCCCCGCGGTCGCGGCGACTCCGGCGGTCAACAGACGACGTCTCACAGAGGACATGGAGTTCCCATCTCGGTGCCGGCCCGGCTCGGGGGCGGTCCGTCTCGACCGCCGCCGTCCATACAGCCGCGCCCGGGTCAGCGCGACGTGAGCGACGTGTGCGGATCCGGTCAAGGCCGTTCCCCCGAGCCTGCCCCATCCGCCTGTCCGCGGCCGGCGGGGCGCCTCCCGGCTGACCCGGATCGACACGGGACGGGGGGTCGACGACCGCTGCGGGCCGGATCGCGGCGTCCGGTGTCGATCCGGGCCGGTCGGCGTGCTCGCCGCGTGCGGGGTGCGGGGTGCGGGGTGCGGTCCCGGGATGCGGGGTGCGGTCAGTCGGTCGCGACCCGGCGGTGACCGTCGACGACCCGGCGGAGCACCGCGAGGTGGTCGTCGATCATGCGGTCGGCGCTGAACCGGGTCACCGCGTCCGCCCGGCACGCCCGCCGGTCGATCTCGTCCAGGCGGGCGACCGCGCGGACGGCCGCGGCCACGACGTCGGGGGAGTCGACCAGGAAGCCGGTCACCCCGTCCCGGACGATCTCCGGCATCGACCCCAGCGCGGCCGCCACCACCGGCGTCCCGGTGGCGAGTGCCTCCACGACCGACAGCCCGAACGGCTCCGCGAAGCTGATCAGGTGCAGCAGGGCGGCGGCGCCCCCGAGCAGGCGATCCCGCTCGGCCGGCCCGACCTGCCCGACGTAGCGCACCGCCACCCCGTCGACGAGGGGCGCGACCGCGTCGGCGAAGTAGGCCTCGTCCTGCACGATGCCCGCCAGCACGATCGGCAGCCCACTGCGGCGCGCCACCTCGATCGCGCGGTGCGGGCCCTTGTCGGGGTGGATCCGCCCGAGGAACAGCAGGTAGGAGCCGGGACCGGCGGCGAAGGTGAACGCTGCCGGGTCGATCCCGTGGTGGATCGTGGCCTCGTAGCGCAGGTCGCGGTGTCGGTCGGCGTCACTGATCGCGACGTAGTGCGCAGTGTCGGCACAGGCCCGGTAGACGGCCACGACCGCTTCGGAGGAGAAGCCGTGGACGGTGGTGACCATCGGGGTCTCCACGAGGCGCGCATAGGTGAGCGGCATGAAGTCGAAGTGGTTGACCAGGACGTCGAAGTCGGCGGCCCGGGAGAAGGCGGCCGCATTGTGCAGGGCCTCGGCGACCTTCGCGTCCAGCGTCGGGTCCTCCTCGTAGCCCGCCCGCGCCGTCGGGTGCAGGCGGGCCGACGTCACCGAGTCGGCAGTCGCGAACAGGGTGACCTCGTGCCCGCGAGCGACGAAACCCTCGGTCAGCGTCGACGCGATCTGCTCCCAGGGGCCGTAGCCGAGCGGTGGCAGGCGGTGCGCGATCGACGCGATCACGCCGATCCTCACGGGTGCGCCGGCCATGAGCCGACCGTGGACACATGGATCGGAGCGGCCGCCCGTGAATGCGATCCGGAGGTTGCTGGCACCATTCCGCGGACCTTACGGCACCCGACCACGCGATCGACCACCAGACGTGACGGCGCATTCCCGAGCCACGTGTCCGGGCATCGGTCCGGCACGAGGACTGGTGCCTGCACAGAAGGCCGTGGTAGTGTCCGGCGCACGCGGTGAGGCCGTTGTCCAACCTCGCTGCAATCTCGCTGCAAGCAACCCATTCCCTGTTGGAACGGCTTCGTTGTACCGGCCCTGTTGGAAAGGCTCCGTCGGACACTTCTCGTCATTCTGTCATGGTGCGAGTCGGCTGGTCCACTCACGTCGACCGGATCGTCGGTTCCGGCCAGGGGTGGTTGTCCGTGATCGTCCTGTGATCACGTCGGGTGATCGAGGAGCCCGTTTCGCGGGCGCGTGTCCGGCTGGCCGGTCACGTCGAACGGGTGTTCGCCGGAGAGGACCGGCTCGATCGGACGTCAGGTGGGTTTGCCACCGGGCTCGTCGTCCGGCCGGTCGTACGGCAGGTGCCCGCAGTGGCTCTGCCGAGCAGCGCCGAGCACAGTCGCTCGGAATGCAGGTCTGCCCACCTGCACCCGGCCCGTCCGGCACAGCACAGCTCGACCAGCACCGCTCGACCCGTAGAGCTCCACCAGCACAGCTCGACAAGCACCAAGCTCGACCAGCACCAAGCTCGACCAGCACCAAGCCTGGACCGCGTCGGGGCGTGAGCCCCGGGCGAGTGTCCGCTGCCACCTCGCGGTGGCGGCGGCGCGGTCCGGATCGTCACCGCCGCGCCGATCGGGAGCGGTTCGCCAGGCACCGGTGCCGGCCCGCCGACAGTGCCACCTGGCTGTCGGGGTCGGTTCGCGTGCCGTACTCCGTCCAGGAGGGTCCGCGTTGTCCGTGTCGTATGGAGTCCTGAGCACCTACCCCCCCACCCAGTGCGGGCTGGCCACCTTCTCCGCTGCCCTCGTCGCGCACCTCGCGTCACCGGAGGACCGCGTGGGCGTCGTCGCGGTCGTGGACGCCACCCAGGCGCGGCCCCGGCCGGAGGTCACCCACCAGTGGGTGCGCGGTGACGTGGCCGGCGCTGCGCGGGCGGCGGCGGCGCTCGACTCCTTCGACGTGGTGGTACTGCAGCACGAGTACGGCATCTACGGCGGCGCCGACGGTGCCGACGTGCTGGCGGTCGCCCGGGCGCTACGGGTGCCGCTGATCGTCGTCCTGCACACGGTCCTGGTCACCCCGTCGGACCACCAGCGGGCGATCCTCGAAGAGCTCGGCCGCCTCTCGGCGACGCTGGTCACGATGAGCAGGACCGCGCGCGACCGCCTCGTCGAGCACTACGCGGTCGACCCGAGGGCGGTCCGGGTGATCCCCCACGGTGCCCCGGCGGAGGTCCGGGCACCGGTCGAGGCGGTCGACGGGCTCCCGGCGGCGTCGCGGCCGTCGCGGCCGGCGGCACCGGTGGTCCTCACCTGGGGGCTGCTGGGCGAGGGCAAGGGCATCGAGTGGGCCATCGACGCGATGGCGCAGCTGAGCGACCTGCGCCCGGCGCCGGTCTACCGGGTGGTCGGGCAGACGCACCCGAAGGTGCTCGAGCAGCACGGGGAGTCCTACCGCGAGAGCCTGCGCGCCCGGGCCCGCGATCTCGGCGTGGAGTCCGCGGTGCAGTTCGACGCGCGGTACCTCGACCGCTCCGAGCTCCAGCGGGAGGTCCGCGAGGCCGCGGTCGTGCTGCTGCCCTACGACTCGCGCGAGCAGGTGACCTCGGGGGTCCTCATCGAGGCGGTCGCCGCCGGCCGGCCGGTCGTCTCGACCGGCTTCCCGCATGCCCGCGAGCTGCTCGCCAGCGGCGCCGGGCTCGTCGTGCGCCGCCAGGATCCCGGGGCGATCGCCGCCGCGCTCCGCCGGGTGCTGACCGAACCCGCCCTCGCGGCGGGCATGGCGGCCGAGGCGCGCCGACTGGCTCCCGCGCTGCTGTGGTCGGCCGTCGCCGACCAGTACCGCGCCATCGCGACCGACGCCCTGATGGCAGCGGACACGCTGCTGGCCGATGAGGCGGGGCTGGCGGACGCGGCGGTGCTGGCGGCCGGCCCGGCGGCCGCCGCCCTGATGGCGGACGCCGAGCTCGCCACCGCATGACGGCCACCCTGGAACGCGAGCGCACCGGGATCCCCGACGTCTCCTACCAGCACCTGTACCGCCTCAGCGACGCCTCGGGGCTCTTCGAGCACGCCAAGCTGACGGTGCCCCGGACCGAGCACGGCTACTGCGTCGACGACGTGGCCCGGGGTCTGCTAGTCGCGGCCCGCGAACCGCGGCCCACGCCGCGCCTGACCCGCCTCGCGCGGACCTACCTCGACTTCGTCGTCGACGGCCAGACGCCGGACGGCCGGTTCCACAACCGCCGCGGACTGGACCTGCGCTGGGAGGACGAGCCGAGCCTCGAGGACTGCTGGGGTCGCGCGCTGTGGGCGCTGGGCACCACGGCCGCCCGGTGCCCGGCGGCGGCGGAGCGGGCACTGGCTGCGTTCGGGACGAGCGCCGGGCGGCGCTCGCCGCACCCGCGGGCGATGGCCTTCGCCGCGCTCGGGGCGGCCGAGGTGCTGACCGCCAGGCCCGAGCACGACGCCGCCCGGGAGCTGCTGGCCGACGCGGCCGCCCTGATCGGCCCGCTGCCGGCGGACGCGACGTGGAGCTGGCCCGAACCGCGGCTGCGCTACGCCAACGCGGTGCTCCCCGAGGCCCTGGTGGCGGCCGGCTCGCTGCTCGGGGACGCCCGGGTCCTCTCCGACGGCCTGGAGATGCTCGCCTGGCTGCTCGACGTGGAGACCGCCGGGGACCACCTGTCGGTGACGCCGGCCGGCGGGTGGGGTCCCGGTGAGCCGCGGCCGGCGTTCGACCAGCAGCCGATCGAGGTGGCGGCGCTGGCCGACGCGTGCGCGCGTGCCTCCGACGTGACCGGCGACCCCCGGTGGACGACCGCGGTCGTGCAGGCAGCCGCGTGGTTCGTCGGGGAGAACGACGCCCGGATCGCGCTGACCGACGCGGCCAGCGGCGGCGGGTGCGATGGTCTGGAGATGAACAGTCGCAACGAGAACCAGGGAGCCGAGTCGACGCTGGCGATGATCTCGACGTTCCAGCAGGCCCACCGGGTGGGGCTCTCCGCGTCACCACCGGTCGGGTGACCGCGCGCGACGCCCGACCCGCCGAACCCAGCGTGACCGCGACCACCACGGGCACCACCCGGACAGCGACGTCCGTCCGCCGGGGCGACATCGTGCTCCGCCCGGACTCCGGTCGGGTGGTCACCCGGCTCTTCCTCCCCGGCCAGGAGCTCCTCCCCGACGGGGTGTCCCGCGCCGACGTCGTGCTGCAGCGGATCGTCGCGCTGACCGACGAGCAGGTCGACGCCACCCTTGCGGTGACCCTCGAGTCCTTCGGGAGCCGCCACCGCGAGCTCCGGGCGACGTTCGTCGAGAACTTCGCGCTGGTCGCCCACCGGCTCCCCGACGGCGCGGAGCCGTCCGCGGCCCGCCGGGAGCTGATCGGTGCCTACTCGACCCAGGAGTACGCCGTGGAGGCGGCCGCGCTGTTCAACCCGTCGATGGTCGCGCACCCGGACCAGACCGGACTGGCGGCCGGCGAGCTCCGCTTCGTGATGAGTGTCCGTGCGGTCGGCGAGGGCCACGTGTCGAGCGTGGAGTTCCGCACCGGCACCGTCGGCCCGGGCGACCACCTCCACGTCGACGACCCGGGCCGCGACGTCGTGGCCGGGCGGTCGACCTCGGCGGTCATGTCGCGCGACTTCGTCCGCGACGTGCTGTCCGCCCGCGCCGACGCGCCGCTGGCCGACCACGTCCTGGACCTGCTGCCCGAGCGGTTCGACGCCGGCGACCTGAGCGCGGCGCTGGCGTCGGTCCGCCGGGAGCGGCTCACCCGGGGCAGCTCGGTGGCCGCGGTGGAGGCGCTGCGGTCGGTGGCGTCGGGCAACTACCAGCTGACCTTCCCCCTCGACCGGCCGCTGTCCGCGCGCGTGCTCACCCCGACGAGTGCGGAGGAGAGCCACGGGATCGAGGACGCCCGGTTCACCCGGTTCGTCGGTGACGACGCGACGGTCAGCTACTTCGCCACGTACACCGCCTTCGACGGCGCCCGCGTCGCGCCCCGGCTGTTCCACACGACCGACTTCGCGACCTTCGACAGCGCCCAGCTCACCGGTCCGGCGGCGCAGAACAAGGGGATGGCGCTGTTCCCGCGGCAGGTGGGCGGGCAGTTCCTGGCCCTGGCGCGCTGGGACCGGGAGAGCATCGACCTGGCCGCCTCCAGCGACATCACGACGTGGCACGGCGTCGGCACCATCCAGACGCCCGAGCAGCCGTGGGACCTCATCCAGCTGGGCAACTGCGGGCCGCCCCTGGAGACCGAGCGGGGCTGGCTCGTCCTGACCCACGGCGTCGGACCGATGCGCACCTACGGCATCGGCGCGATCCTGCTGGACCTCGACGATCCCGCCCGGATGATCGGCTCGCTCGACACGCCGCTGCTCACCCCGGACGCCGAGGAGCGCGACGGGTACGTCCCCAACGTCGTCTACTCCTGCGGTGCCCTGGTCCACGGCGACACCCTGGTGCTGCCCTACGGCTGCAGCGACTCCCAGATCCGATTCGCGTTCGTCGGGCTGAGCGGCCTGCTGGACCGGCTCACCGCGCACTGAGCGGGCCGTCCCGAGGGCGGCGGCGTCGTCCACAAGCCGGGCGCAGGACGGCGATCAGCACAGGGTCGATCTGTCACTGTCCGTGGTCAGACGGCATCAGGCCGTGGGGTCGTGATCAGCGGTCGGTTCCTTGCCGGAGGGCGGGAGCCGGGCAGCGGTCGGGCCCCGTCTGACGGACAGCAGGGACAGGAGCACTCGATGGTGGATCGCTCGGTGCGGTGGGGTCGGACGCATCGTCTCCTCGTGGCCACGGCACTGGGGGCGTTCGCGGCCCCGGCCGTGCTCGGCGTGGCCGCGCAGGCGGCGAGCGCTGCCCCGGCGCCGCCCGTCAGGGGCAAGGTGGCCGTCCTGAAGGACCAGTGGGGCGACGCGAGCGCCGACGCCGTGTCCAAGGACGCGACCGGTCTCTACCAGCCGCAGAAGGACCCGGGGTCGCTGTTCACGGTGACCACCGCGACCGGTGCGCGGGCCGTGTGGGGCCACCGCGACGCCGCCGGCCGGGCCGTCACGGGTCAGGGGGTGACCGTCGCCCTGCTCGACTCCGGGGTGGCGCCGGTGGCCGGGCTGAACGGTTCCGGGAAGGTCGTCCAGGGCCCCGACCTCTCCCTCGAGAACAACTCGACGACGGTCGCGGGTCTGGACACCTTCGGCCACGGGACGCACCTCGCGGGGATCGTCGCCGGCGCAGACCCGACCGCCCTCGACCCCAAGACCGGGCAGCCGACGGGTACCAAGGCCGGTGACGAGCTCGGGATCGCCCCCGGTGCCGGGATCCTCGCGCTGAAGCTGGCCACGGCGACCGGCAGCACCGACGTCAGCCAGGTGATCGCCGGGCTGGACTGGGTCAGCCAGCACGCCCACGACAACGGGATGGACGTGCGGGTGGTCAACCTGTCGTTCGGCACCGACTCCCTCCAGGCCTACCAGGTCGACCCGCTCGCGGCGGCGGCGGAGAACGCCTGGCGGCACGGCATCGTCGTCGTCGTGTCGGGCGGGAACGAGGGGCCGGGCGCAGGTCGCCTCACCGACCCGGCGATCGACCCGTACGTCATCGCCGTCGGCGCCTCGGACCCCGTCCGCGCGGTGTCCGGCTGGAAGGCGCCCACGGTCGCCTCGTTCAGCAGCCGGGGCACCACCAGCCGGCACGTCGACCTCCTCGCACCGGGCCGGTCCATCACCGCCCTGCGAGACCCGAGCTCCTTCATCGACGTCAACCACCCCGAGGGCCTCGTCGCCGGGGACACCACCGGGCGGCTGTTCCGGGGCAGTGGCACGTCGCAGGCAGCCGCCGTGGTCAGCGGTGCCGCGGCGCTGCTCGTGCAGGCCGACCCGGCCCTCACCCCCGACGAGGTGAAGGCGGCACTGACCACGACCGCGGCCCCGGTCGCCGGGGCGTCGGCGGTCGACCAGGGCGCCGGTGAGCTGGACCTCCGCGCGGCGCTGGCGGCGGTGCAGCCGGCCGAGGACGGCAGCATCGCGGTGGCCGGAGCGACGCAGACCGCGCCGGCGGCCACCGGCGTCGGGTCGCTGGAGGCCGCGCGCGGCGGCAGCCACCTGACCGACCCGGGGAACGCGGCGGTGCTCGCCGGCGAGGTGGACGTCCAGGGTCAGCCGTTCGTCGGCGCGAGCTGGGACGCGGCGTCGGTCGCCGGGACCTCGTGGTCGGGCGGTGTCTGGAACTCCGCCCGCTGGAGCGGGGACGGCTGGACCTCGGCCCGCTGGTCCTCCGCCCGCTGGTCGGACGCCAGCTGGTCCTCCGCCCGCTGGTCGGACGCCAGCTGGGACTCCGCCCGCTGGTCGGACGGCAGCTGGTCCTCCGCCCGCTGGTCGTCGGCCCGCTGGTCGGACGCCAGCTGGACCTCGGCCCGCTGGTCCAGCGCCGGCTGGTCGTCGGCCCGCTGGTCGGACAGCAACTGGGACTGAGGCCGCGCCTCGACCGCGCCTCGACCGCGCCCCGCCGCCCGCCCAGCGGGAGTGGGGCGCGGTCGCGTGGTCCGGACACCGACCGCACCGTGGCGTGCCGGCCCGCAGCCGTGGACACTGGGTGTGCAGCGGTTCAGACGGTGAGCTGGTCCAGCGTGTCGGCACGAGGCCGCACGGCGGTCCACCCGGGAGAAGCGCTCATGACGTCTCCGAACCCTCGGCCGCCCGGTACTCCGGGCGCTCACCGCTCCTGCCTCCGACCCCGGCCCGGGCTCCGACCCGCGCGACCGGCGTGTCCGGCGGCGGCGTGGTGACCGCGGCGGTCCTCGTCTCCGCGGTGGGGTCGCTGCTGACCACCGAGCTGACCGCGGTCGGTGTGGACCTGGTGTGCCGCCAGATCGTGGAGCTGCTGCCCGTCCACGGCGTCGCGGTGACGGTGGCGGTCGGGCCGGGGTCGCGGGTGCTCGTCGGCGCCAGCGACGCCACGGCCCGCCACCTCGAGCTGGCGCAGCTGACCGCCGGCGTCGGACCGTGCACCGAGGCCACCCGGACCGGGCAGGTGGTGGTCGTGGAGGACCTGCTCGCGGACCTGGACCGCTGGCCGGGTATGGGGGAGCAGCTGCCCGCCGCGGGGATCGGGTCGGTCGTCGCGAACGCCCTGCTGGTCGGCCCGACCACCATCGGCTCGATGGACGTCTACCGGCGCGACCGCCACCTCTGGACGGCAGGTGAGCTGGCCGACGTGGCCGAGGCGGCGCGGGTCCTCGGGCTCGGCCTCGCCGCCGTCCAGGTCCTCGAGCCCGGCGGGGACCCGTCGGCGGCGGGGGGTCCGATGGACACCGACCGCGCGGTCCTCGAGCAGGCCACCGGGATGACCATGGCGGCCCTCGAGCTGTCGGCCGGCAGCGCGCTGAGCCGGCTGCGGGCGACCGCCTTCCTCCAGGGTCGCCTCGTCACCGATGTCGCCGCGGACGTCGTCGCCGGCGTCGCGCCGGCGTCCCTCGGATGACGCGGACCGCCGGCCCGGACGCTGATCAGCGGTCGGAGCGCCGCTGAGCCCCGGCGTCCCTCGCCATACGGACGACCAGTGATCGATTGGGCACAGAATGTGCTATCACAGAGGGGTGGCAGCCCGCCAGGGCTGGACGCCCGCCGAGCGCCCCGCCATCGGCCCCGGGGCCGCGGTGGAGGGAGGCCGGCAGTGGACCTCGACAGTGACCAGTGCCTCGCCCACGTGCTGGTGGGCTTCGCCCACACCCTCGGCACCGACTTCTCGATCCAGAAGATCCTCGACCACCTGGTCCTGCGGATCGTGGAGATCCTCCCGGTGACCGGCGCCGGCGTGATGCTGATGGGCCACCGCGACGAGCTGCACTTCATCGCGTCCACCAACGACGTGGTCACCCGCATCGAGGACCTGCAGAACGAGCTCGGCGAGGGTCCGTACCTGGAGGCCTACCGGTCCGGCGAGCCGGTCGCGGTCACCGACATGGCCGCCGACACCCGGTTCCCGCGGTTCTCCCCGCGGGCCGCCGCCGCGGGCCTCGCGGCGGTCTTCACCTTCCCGATGCGCCTGGACGGCACCCGCCTCGGTGCCGTCGACCTCTACCGCGACACCCCCGGCGCCCTCGGCGACGACGACGTGGCGGCCGCGCAGATCCTGGCCGACGTCGCCGCCGCCTACCTCGTCAACGCCCAGACCCGGATCGACGCGTCCGCGGCCGTCGCGCGGCTCAACCACCGCAGCCTGCACGACCCGCTGACGGGTCTGCCCAACCGGACGCTGCTCGAGGAGCTGCTCGACCAGGCCGTCGCGCGGGCCCGGCGATCCCACCACCTGGCCGCGGTGCTCTTCGCCGACCTCGACGGGTTCAAGGCGGTGAACGACCGGTACGGCCACCACGTCGGTGACCAGCTGCTGCAGGCCGTGGCCGAACGCATCACCCAGGTGCTGCGCACCGGGGACACCCTGGCGCGGGTCGGCGGCGACGAGTTCGTCGTGCTCTGCGAGGACCTCCGTGACAGCGCCCACGCGGAGGCCGTGGCGGAGCGGATCGGCGCGGCGATGGCGGCGCCGTTCGATCTCGCCGGCCGGCGGGTGACCGTCTCGGCCAGCGTCGGGATTGCGTTCAGCGGCCCGGGTCAGGACATCCCCGACGTCCTGCTCCGCGACGCCGACTTCGCCATGTACCAGGCGAAGAAGGGGGGCGGCGGACACCACCGGCTCGTCGACCCGGCGGCCCGGGCTGCCGCCGACCGCCGCGACGACCTGGAACGCGACCTGCTCCAGGCACGTGCCGCCGACCAGCTCTCGCTGGAGTACCAGCCGATCCTCGACGTCCACAGCGAGGAGCTGGTCGCTGTCGAGGCGCTGCTGCGCTGGCACCACCCGCGCCGCGGTCTGGTCGGACCGGACGTCGTGATCCCGAGCGCGGAGCGGACCGGGCTGATCCTCAGCCTCGGCGAGTGGGTGCTGCGCCAGGCGTGCGCGGACCTGCGCCACTGGCAGTCCCTCGAGCAGCCGGTGCCGGCGATCGCCGTCAACGTCTCCGCGCAGCAGGTGATGGGACCGGCGTTCGCCGAGACCGTGCACCGGGTGCTGACCGACACCGGCGCGGATCCGCACGCCGTCGGCCTGGAGGTCACCGAGAGCGTCCTGCTCGCCGACGCCCATCGCGCGCTCACCGTGCTGCGCGACCTCAAGGACCTCGGGGTGACCCTGTCCCTCGACGACTTCGGGACCGGCTACTCCTCGCTCAACTACCTGCGCCGGTTCCCGTTCGACGTCGTCAAGATCGACCGCAGCTTCACCGCCGACGTGCCGCTGGACCGGGCCACCCGCTCCATCGTCGCGGCGATGATCGACCTGAGCCACGTGCTCGACCTGACGGTCACCGCCGAGGGCGTCGAGACGGCACAGGAGCTGTCGCTGGTCGCCGACCTCGGCGCCGACAACGCCCAGGGCTTCCTGCTCAGCCACCCGCTGACCGCGGGTGGGATCTCCGACTACGTCACCGGCGCGACCGGGGCCGGTGCCGCCACCCGCGTCTGACCCCCACGCGTCGCGACAGCCACGGCCACCGCGGCCACCGCCCCCAGCAGCCCGGCGCCCCCGACGACGGTGCTGGGCGCCAGCACCGCGGCCGCGGCCCCGGCCCCCGCGATGGCGAGCCCCTGGCCCACCGTGATCCCGGCGGCGGCGACGCCGAAGGCCCGCCCGCGGACGTCGGCGGGCACGTGCGCCACGAAGACGGTCTGCGCCAGCAGGCTGGCGGTCATCCCGACCCCGGACACCGCGACGAGGCCGATCACGACGGCGGCCGACGGCCGCAGGACGCACGCCGCGAGCGGCAGCAGTGCCAGCTGGGACAGCGGCGCCAGCAGGCGCTCGGCGCCCCGGGGGGACCAGCGCGAGACCGACAGGGCTGCGAGCACGTTGCCCGTCGGGTTCGCCGCGAGGATCAGGGCGACCAGGACCGACCCGCCGCCGAGCTGGCGGGCGAACGGGGCCGCGAGACCCTCCGGGACGACGGCGGCGGCCACCACCACCCACGTCAGCAGCACGGCGCGGCGGACGGTGCGGTCGGACCAGATGCTGGCGAGCCCGAACTCGGCGTCGCCCAGCGCGCGGCGCACGGGCGGCCCCCACCCACGCCGCCGACGCCGGCCGCCGTCCGCCGGACCGGCCGCCGGGAAGGTGGCGGCCGCGGCGGGCCGCGGCGACACCCACCGCCGCAGCAGCACGGCCGACGCCGCGAAGCTCGCCGCGTCGACCAGCAGCGCCGCGTGCGGCCCGACGGCGAGCAGCAGCAGCCCGCTGCCCGCGAAGCCCACGACCTGGCCGGCCTGCTGGAGCGTCCGGTCCACCGCGAGGGCGGACAGGTACCGGGCGCCGGTGACGTCGGGGACGAGCGCCGCCCGGGCGGCGTCGAAGGGCGACCCGAGGGCGTTGACGACGACGACCATCGCCACCAGGACCGGCAGCGGCAGCGGCGGGAACGCCATCGCGACGACCAGCACGGCTCGGACCGCGTCGGCGGTGACCATGAGCTCCCGGCGCGGTCGACGGTCGGCCAGCCCGGCGAGCAGCGGACCGCCGATCACGGCGGGCAGGAAGGTCATCGCGTAGGTCAGGGCCGTCAGCAGCGCCGAGGAGGTGCGGTCGAAGACGAGGACCGACAGGGCGACCCGGGCGACCTGGTCGCCGACGACGGACAGCAGTCCGGCTCCGGCCAGCGCCCGGAACTCGACCAGGGCGAGGGCGCCGCGCCCGTGTCCTGGTGGGTCGGCGGGTGGGCTCATCCCCCGGTCCGCGACGTCACGGAGGTCACAGCGGTCACTCTAGGCAGTCGGAGGGTCACCCGCTCAGCGTGCGACGCTGACCTGGTTGCGGCCCGCGTCCTTCGCCCGGTAGAGCGCGGCGTCGGCCGCTGCGAGCAGGTCGGTGAGGTCCTCCCCGTGTCGACCGAGGACCGCCACCCCGAGGGAAACACTCAGCGGGACGCGGACGTCGCCGACGAGGACCGTCGCCTCGGCCATCGCCTGGCGCAGCCGCTCCGCGATGCGGTGGGCCTCCACGGCACCGGTACCGGGCAGCACGACGGTGAACTCCTCACCGCCGAACCGGCCGAGCAGGTCCGACGGGCGCAGGCCGCTCCCCAGGGCCCCGGCGGCCGCCCGCAGGGCGACGTCGCCGGTCAGGTGGCCGAACGTGTCGTTCACCTGCTTGAAGTGGTCGAGGTCCCCGATGAGGATCGCGAGCGGCCGCCGCTCGCGGTTCGCGCGGACGATCTCGCGCTCGGCCTCGGCCTGCCACGCCTGGGCGTTGAGCAGCCCCGTCTTCGAGTCCAGCCGCGCGGCCGCCCGCAGCTGGGCGTGGGTGAGGCTCCGCTGCACGAGCAGGACCGGCGCGAGCATCGTCAGCCCGAGCACCGGGGTGAGCAGCCAGCAGCCGGCGATCGACACCCCGAGACACAGCTCGCCGACGTCGAGGCGACGCTGGTCGCGGTCGAGCAGGAGGGAGCGCCAAGGGGTCTCCGGGGAGTCCAGGTGGACGGCGACGCCGATCAGGGCCACGTTCAGCGCGCAGCCGACCACCGCGCACGCCAGCGCCAGCGCCACGACCACCGCGCGGCCGCCGCCGCCGAGCGCCGCCCCCGACCCCGCGCGGAGGCCCTCGATCGCCAGGTCGCGGCCGACCCGCAGGCCGCGCCCGGCGAGCGCGCGGTGGAAGCCGACGGAGACCGCCGCGTTGGCCAGCCCGATCGCGGCGACGCTGTAGACCCGCCGGTGCACCAGTCCCCGCCGGACGCGCAGCTGGAGCAGCACGGTCAGCGGGATCGGGATCAGCAGCGACCAGACAGGTGGGAGCAGCAGTGCGGCCGGCAGCGTCCAGGCCGACATCAGGTCCTTGGACACCCCCGCCGCCTCACCGACGCGCCGGACGGCCTCGACGCAGACCGCCCCGCAGCCGATCAGGCCCAGCGCCACGCCGACCTGGTCGGGCCCGAACGAGGTCGTGGCCGCCCCGAGGACGGCGAGCCCGGCGGCGACGGTGACCACCAGGGTGACCCAGGCGGCGAGGGGGCGGCCGCTGCGCCAGACCGCCCAGGAGCGCACGGGAGCGACCACCCGCTCCGAGGTCCTCGCCACGTCGATCCCTCCTCGCGGGACTCCGGTGTCCGCGGGTCGTGAACGTCGGGAAGGGGTCAGCCCCTCCACGGCGGTCTCGACGCACAGTAAGCAGCCAGCAACGACTCGTTGCAGTTCTCCCCGGGCGCCTTTCCGGACTGGTCCGCCTGTCGAACGCTGCCCCGACCGGGCCGGTTCAGTCCCGAAGTCCGGACGGGACCGCACCGGTTGCCGTCGGGTGCCAGGAAGGAGGCCGGCCATGCGCAACACGAAGTGGAGCTAGCCGTACCTGCCGGGAGCTGTCGGTGTCCAGCGGTGAGGGGGTCTGCCATGCGCAACACGAAGTGGAGCTAGCCGTACCTGCCGGGCTGTCGGGATGTCGGGGAGCGGGCCGGTCACCACCCGCTCAGGTCCGGCCGCCGCCGGACCGGACGAGCTCGGAGACCTCGGCCGCGGACGGGAGGCTGCCGCGGGCACCGTGCGCCCGGGTGGCCAGGGCGCCCGCGGCGCTGGCCCGGCCGACGGCCGACTCGAGGTCCGTCCCGGCCGCCAGCGCCGCCGCGAGGGCGCCGCAGAAGGCGTCGCCGGCGCCGGTGGTGTCCACCACCGCGACGGTGGCCGCGGGGACAGCCACGACCGGTCGACCGACCCGGTGGATCGAGGCACCGCGCGCACCGCGGGTCACGACGACCGCGCCGACCCCGGCCGCGAGCAGGCCGGCGACGTCGGGCTGCCCGAGGTGGTCGACCTCGTGCTCGTTGGGCACCAGCACGGCACACGAGCGGAGCAGGACCGCGCCGAGGGCCTGCGCGGGCGCCGGGTTGACCACGACCGTCAGCCCCGCCGCCGCTGCGGCGACCACGGCCGCCTCGGCGGTCACGAGCGGGATCTCCAGCGACACCAGCAGCACGCCGGCGCGCAGGCCCTCGCAGGCCGCACCGACGTCGCCCGGCGTGAGCGCGCCGTTCGCCCCCGGCGCCACCACGATCGTGTTCTCGCCGTTCGCACTCACCAGGACGACCGCGGCGCCGGTCGTCGGCCCGCGCCGCGACACCCACCGGTCGTCGACCCCGCCGGCCCGCAGTCCCGCCAGCGCGCGGTCGCCCGCCGGGTCCACCCCGACGCAGGCGACGAGGCGGACGTCGGCGCCCAGGCGCGCCGCGGCGACCGCCTGGTTGGCTCCCTTGCCGCCGTCGAGGAGCACCGGGCTCGGCGCGAGAACCGTCTCACCGGCGCGGGGCAGGACGTCCACCGACCACACGGTGTCGACGTTGACGGCGCCGACGACGACCACCGGGCCGGTCCGGTCAGCGGGCACGTCGACCCCCGACCTGACGGCGCACGGTGTTCACCTGGAGCTCGCCGACTGTACAGACGCGGTGGTGCTGCGGTTCTCCTCGACCGCGGAAGGTCCCGGCCATGACGCTCGGGAGCGGGACGCGCAGGGGGACGAGGAGACGACCGGCGGTGGCCGCGCTGTCGGCCGCACTGGCGGTGGCGGCCGGCGGGCTCGCGCTGGCACCGGTCACAGGGTCGGCGGCGAGCACCCGGGCGCCTCGGGTGGCCACCGCGGCAGCGGCTGCGACGGCGACCTCCCGGGCCCACAGCCTGCCGCCGATCAAGCACGTCTGGCTGATCATCCTGGAGAACAAGTCCTACGACGCCGCGTTCACCGGCCTCAACGACAACACCTACCTGTGGAAGACCCTGCCGCGGCAGGGAGCGCTCCTGACGAACTACTACGGCACCGGGCACTACAGCCTCGACATATACCCCGGATGTTTCACGGGTCACCGGGTGAGGGGGGCGGGGCGGGGGTTGCCGCCTCGTCGGGTTGATTGTCGTCTCAGGGTGTGACAGGTCGTCCGCGGTCGCGCGGGCGCCGGGTCCGGCCGGGTGGTGCGGGGTCCTCCGGGGATGGTCGGGTCGGGCTGATCCGGCGGTCAGCTGGTGTCGGGGACCGGGGCGGCGGCGGTGAGCCGGTCCAGGGCCGTGAGGAGCAGCGGGGTCCAGGGTGCGGTCCGTGACAGGCGCAGCCAGGTCTGGCGGGACCGGTGGGCGAGGGTGCCGGCGACCGTGAACAGCCGCAGC
>JAABVA010001199.1_pt1 | contig 28472 bp, 28 predicted proteins | sample 5560331 | NCBI WGS metagenome assembly JAABVA01 (sample SAMN12812661, study PRJNA571458) | rock metagenome | isolation source: Antarctica rocks | place: Antarctica: Victoria Land, Mt New Zealand sud | collected 2016-01-07 | reverse complement strand
GGGTCATCGCGTGGGGATGCTGTTCATTGCCACTGGCGTCGTCGAGGCGGTGACGTTCTTCGGTCGACAGGTCGGGCATTCACCGACGTTGGACGCCAGCCGGTGGTGGGCGTGGTTGGGCGTCTGGCTCGTGGTCGTCGCGCTCGCGCTGACCACGCTCTCGGTCGTCTGCTTTCCCGATGGGCACCTGCCTTCGCCACGATGGCGGTGGACCGCCGCGGCGGTCATCGCCGTGGCGGCCGTCTGCGCGACGTTGTCAGCAGTCTGGCCTGTCGAGTACGAGTCGGCCGGCTTGAGCACCGTCCATCCCGTCAATGCCGACGCGCCGGCGGTTGTGTCGAACCTGTGGTCGGCCATCGCCCATCCCGCCTATGTCGTGTTCCAAGTTCTTTGGGTGGTCGCCGTCGTCGTGCGCTGGCGCTCGTCGAACGGCCACGTACGCCGCCAGCTGGCCTGGCTCGCGCTCGCCGCAGGCTGCTCGGCGATCGCGCTGGTGGTGGGGCTGGCGGGGTGGGGAACGCCCCGGCCGGGGATTCTCTCCGCGACCCTCATACCGTTCGCTGCGGGCTGGGCCATCGTCCACGGCCAGCACGTCGCCGCATACTCGGCCCTCACCTGGTTGTCCCGGAGCAAACCCCAGTCAGGGGATCTGCCCAGCGCGTTCGCCAAGGCGGTGGCACAGGCGCTGAACGCACCCGGGGCGATCTTGTGGATGGGCCTTCCTGACGATCTCCATGCTGTGGGCGTGTGGCCGGAGTCCGTCGAGTCGATCGGGCCCGGAGGGTCGCCCACCTTCAGCGACTCACCTGATCGGCTCGTGCGAACCGTGTGGCGAGGAGCCGAGCCCATCGGTGCGATCAGCGTGGATCGGGCCCGCGCGGACTCCTGTCCCTGGCTGAGAAGCGGATGCTCGACGACCTCGGCGGCCAGGCTGCGTTCGTCATCGAGCACCAGCGCCTTGCCGACGTCATCGCGCGACAACAACGGGCCGGCTATCTCGACGGACTGACTCCCCGCGAACAAGAAGTGCTCGAGCTCTTGGCGCGAGGCCTCTCGAACTCGGCGATCTGTCGGGAGCTCCATCTGAGCATTAAGACGGTGGAGCCTGCTGTCAGCACGATCTTCACCAAGCTGGGGTTGCATCCCGACGTGGGTAGCAACCGCCGTGTCCTGGCCGTCCTGGCCGTCCTGGCCTATCTGCGCGGCTGACTGCTGGGCCGTGGTCGGTGAGCTCGAGCACCCTGGCGGCTCCGTCTTCTGCGGCGATTTTGTCGTCGGGCTGCTCCAGCGTGCGCTCACGGCCGGTGCCTGTCGCGGCCCGCAGCAGCCGCCAGGCCGGGTGTCGTTCCCGCAGCGCCTCGATCGCTTCGTGCTCCATCGGCTGACCTCTCGCTTGATCTTGCGTGCGTCAGCCTAGAGAGACGATCCGACAAACTCAGGTGATTCCGGCGTGCGGCTGCGCCGAGCGCGTGCTGGACGACCGGGGGGAGCGCGTGAAGAACTCGCTGAAGAACGTGAGCTCGAGCGGCTAAGACCGGGCTGGGAACAGGCGTCGAGGCCATGCGTGGGCTTAGGCTTCAACCCGCTTTGCGCATGCTGACCAGCCCTTGACATTCGACGCTGGGGCCGCGCTGGGGCCGCAGACCAAAGCGGCGGCTGACGCTGGAAGACGTCGGAAGACGTTTTCGCAGGTCAGCCGCCGTTTTCGACGACTTCGCGCGGACCTAGATCCGCGCTGAATCAGCAGTCGTAGTAGAGGCTGAACTCGTAGGGGTGCGGACGCAGCCGCACCGGGTCGATCTCGTTGTTGCGCTTCATGTCGATCCAGGTCTCGATGAGGTCAGCGGTGAACACGCCACCCTCGAGCAGGTAGTCGTGGTCGGTCTCCAGCCGGTTGATCACCGACGGCAGCGAGACCGGCGCCTGCGCGATGTCCTTGGCCTCCTCGGGCGGCAGCTCGTAGAGGTCCTTGTCCACCGGAGCGGCGGGCTCGATCTTGTTCTTCACCCCGTCGATGCCGGCCATCATCATCGCGGCGAAGGCCAGGTAGGGGTTGCCCGAGGAGTCGGGGCAGCGGAACTCGATGCGCTTGGCCTTCGGGTTGTTGCCCGTGATCGGGATACGGACACACGCCGAGCGGTTGCGCTGGGAGTAGACGAGGTTGATCGGCGCCTCGTAGCCGGGGACCAACCGGTGGTAGCTGTTGATGGTCGGGTTGGTGAACGCCAGCAGGCTCGGGGCGTGGTGCAAGATGCCGCCGATGTAGTGCCGGGCAACGTCGGACAGGCCCGCGTAGCCCGCCTCGTCGTGGAACAGCGGCTTGCCGTCCTTCCACAGCGACTGGTGGCAGTGCATGCCGGAGCCGTTGTCACCGAACAGCGGCTTGGGCATGAAGGTGGCCGACTTGCCCGCGGCCTTGGCGGTGTTCTTGATGATGTACTTGAACAGCATCAGGTCGTCCGCGGCGTGCAGCAGAGTGTTGAACTTGTAGTTGATCTCCTGCTGGCCACCGGTGCCGACCTCGTGGTGCGCGCGCTCCAGGACCAAGCCCGCGTCCTGCAGGTTGGTGGACATCGCGTCGCGCAGGTCGACGTAGTGGTCGTAGGGCGCGACCGGGAAGTAGCCGCCCTTGTAGCGGACCTTGTGCCCGAGGTTGGGGGAGCCGTCGGCCTCGGTCTCGGCGCCCGTGTTCCACCAGCCGGACTCGGAGTCGACCTCGTAGAAGGTGCCGTTGGGCTGGGAGTCGAAGCGCACGGAGTCGAAGATGTAGAACTCTGCCTCGGCCCCGAAGTAACAGGTGTCGGCGATGCCCGTGGAGGTGAGGTACTCCTCGGCCTTGCGGGCGATGTTGCGCGGGTCGCGGGTGTAGGCCTCGCGGGTGAACGGGTCATGCACGAAGAAGCTCATGTTCAGCGTCTTGGCGGCCCGGAAGGGGTCCAGTCGTGCCGTGGTGACGTCGGGGAGCAGCATCATGTCCGACTCGTGGATGGACTGGAAGCCGCGCACCGAGGAGCCGTCGAAGGCGAGGCCGTCGTCAAACACGTCCTGGGTGAATGCCTTGGCTGGCACCGAGAAGTGCTGCATCACGCCGGGCAGGTCGCAGAAGCGGATATCGACATACTCGATCTCCTCCTCAGCCAGGTACTTGAGGACCTCTTCGGAATTGGTGAACAACCTCGTGGCTCCTTTACTCGTTCCCGCGCAGCAGGCAGTGCCGGGGGTCAGGCTGTGACAGTAAGCAGATGGTGTTGCCCGGCCGTCACCCGAATGTTTCGCTGATGTTACGGAACGGGGGAGAAGCCGCGGGGCCTACCCTAGTGACATGGCAAGGATTACCGGGTCGTGGCTGTCCGGATCAGGTGCGGCGCTGCCGCGTGACTCCGATGGGACCGGGGAACGCTACCGCGGTGAGCGGCTCGGTCTTGCCGAGTCCGGCCCCGGCGCGCTCGCCTCGGTGGGTCGCCGAGTAGGTGCCATCGCCATCGACTGGGGCATTGCCACCCTGATCGCCTGGCTGGTCGTCTCCGCGTCGTGGAACCTCGCCTTCTGGGCGGGAATCTCCATCGTCACCGTCGCGCTGTTCTCCGTGACCCCGGGACAGGCGGTACTCGGGATCGGAGTGGCCCGGGTGGACGCGGCCGTGCCGGTCGGGCTGTGGCGCTCGGTGATCCGGGTGGCGCTCATCGGCCTCGTCATTCCGGCCGCCATCTGGGACGCGGACACCCGGGGACTGCAGGACCGGTTGACCGACACCGCCGTGATCCGCTCCCGCTAGCGCCGCCGCGCGGTGCGTTGCGGGCTGCGCATCTTGGCCCCGGCCGGCGTCGGCCCCTTGGGCATCGCGGGTCCGGAACCGCGAGAGCTGAGTGCCGCCAGTCGGGCGTCGATGGTGTCCATTCGTTTGACGTCGATGTTGCGGGGCAGCTTGGCCATGTGTCGCTGCAGCTTCTTCAGGGGCACCTGGCCCTCCTCGTTGCCCACCACGAAGTCGTAGATCGGCGTCTGCCCGACCAGGCGGGCGACCTTTTTCTTCTCCTGGGCCAGCAGCCCCTTCACCCGGTGCGGGGCGCCCTCGGCGACGAGGATGACCCCGGGGCGACCCACCACCCGGTGCACCGCGTCGAACTGGGTGGTGGCGGCAACGGCCGTCTTCACCCGCCAGGCGCCGCGCAGATTGTCCAAAGCCCAGCCCGCCGCCCCCGGCTGGCCCTCGGCCTTGGTGTACACGCTGCGCTGCAGCCGGCGCCCGAAGACGATGACGGCCAGCAGGATGCCAAGCACGAACCCGAACGGCAGCATGAACCACTGCAGGCCCAGCAGGAACCCGATGCCGAAGAGCACCAGCGTGGTGACGAGCACCGTGCCCAGCAGAATGGGCAGCAGCGCCTTGTCCTCCTTGCGCTGCATCTGGAACGCCTGCCACATCTGGCCGCGCCGTTCCTTGGATGCCTGCTTGCGTGCGCGTCGCGCCTGCGCCTTCGCTGCCTTGTCCGGCGTGCCCTTAGCCATGGTTCACAGGATACGGCCGACCGACGGCGTCGGCGGTCTCGGCCTTGGCGGTCTCGGCGCCGGCAGCTCAGCGGGCGAGCAGCGCGCTCGCCTCCTGGGCGGCGGTTCCGGCCTCGGCCAGGTGGCGTAGGTTCGCCGGGATCTCGTCACCGCGATGCGCCACCGCCTGGGTGTAGAGCCGGCCGGCACGGTAACTCGACCGCACCAGGGGCCCGGCCATCACCGCGGCGAAGCCCATGTCCTGCGCCGCCGCGGAGTGGGTGACGAACTCTTCGGGCTTGACCCAGCGGTCCACGGGGTGGTGGCGCGGACTCGGCCGCAGGTACTGGGTGATGGTGAGGATCTCGCAGCCCGCGTCGTGCAGGTCCTGCATCGCGGTGGTGACCTCGTCGGGAGTCTCACCCATCCCGAGGATGAGATTGGACTTGGTCACCAGCCCGTCCGCCCGCGCGGCGGTGATGACGTCGAGGGAGCGCTGGTAGCGGAACGCCGGTCGGATCCGCTTGAAGACGCGAGGCACCGTCTCCACGTTGTGCGCCAGCACCTCCGGCCGGGTGGCGAACACCTCCGCGAGCTGCGCCGGCTCGTTGTTGAAGTCCGGGATGAGCAGCTCGACGCCGGTACCGGGGTTCAGCGCGTGGATCCGGCGGACGGTTTCGGCGTAGAGCCAGGCGCCGCCGTCGTCCAGGTCGTCGCGGGCAACGCCGGTGACGGTGGAGTAGCGCAGGCCCATGGCCTGCACGCTCTGGGCCACCCGGCGAGGTTCGTCGCGGTCCAGCGCCGCGGGCTTTCCGGTATCGATCTGGCAGAAGTCGCACCGACGGGTGCACTGCTCACCGCCGATGAGGAAGGTGGCCTCGCGGTCTTCCCAGCACTCGTAGATGTTGGGGCAGCCGGCTTCCTCGCACACCGTGTGCAGGCCTTCGCGCTTGACGAAACCCTTGAGTTCGGTGAACTGCGGCCCCATCTTCGCAGTGGTCTTGATCCAGCTGGGTTTGCGTTCGATCGGGGTCTCGGCGTTTCGCGTCTCGATGCGGAGCAGCTTGCGTCCCTCGGGTGCCACAGTCACGGCGTCGATGCTACGCGCGGCAAACGGATTGCTCGGGGCAGTGCCGTCGGTGACTGGCGCGGCGCCACGGTCAATCCGGTTGGGGGTCGACGCCGGTCTGCTCGGCGGTCAGCGACCACAGCGCCGCGGCCAGCCGTTCATCGCGGGCAGCCTTGCTGGCCCGCAGCAACGTCGGTGCACCGCGGAACTGGCCGAGCCCGGAGGGGCCGAGGTAGTCGCCGCTTTGCACCCCTGGAGCGGTGGCCGCATACAGCTGGGGAAGGGCACCCCGCTCGGTGGATTGGCCCAGTAGCCCGATACCGAACTTCGTGGTCCGATCGATGAGGTTGCGCTCGCCCCGTTTCATCCCGCTGGCCAGGTCAGTGGAGCTGAACCCAGTACCCGGGCGCCGTGTCGCGCCAGCACCGTTGCGGTGCGTAGTCCGAGGCCGGCGGTGGCGCCGGTGACCAACACGGTGCGCCCGGACTGGTCCGGGATATCAGTATCGGTCCATTGTGGTCGGGAAGCGCACGGCGTCATCGCCTATGCATACCCGAGCGACCCGCTACGTGGCGTGCGGCACCGCGAGGTGCAACTGCAATCCCGGCGCGGCGGCCGCCGCCCGGACGAGCTGGCGATCGGTCACCGGCAGACGTCCTTCCAACGCGTCGAGCACGGCGGTGGTGACTACGCCGCGCACCTCCTCGATTCGGACCTCGCGGTCCAGCTCCACGCTCAGCGAACTCACCCCGGCGTCGGTGATGCCGCACGGGATGATGCCGGCAAAGCCGCAGAGGTCCGGATTGCAGTTGAGGGCGAAACCGTGCAGGGTGACGCCGCGCTGCACCCGCACCCCGATCGCCGCGAGCTTGCGTTCGGGGCGGCCTTCGCCGGCGGCGAGCCAGACACCCGACCGGCCGTCGATGCGGCCGGTCTCCAGCCCGAGCTGGTCGCACACCGCGATGAGCGCCTGCTCGAGCCGGCGCACGTAGTCGACGACGTCCATCGGCTCGGCGAGACCGACGATGGGGTAACCGACCAACTGGCCGGGACCGTGCCAGGTGATCTTGCCGCCGCGGTCGACGTCGATGACCGGCGTCCCGTCGCGGGGTCGCTCGGCGTCGGTGGTACGTCGGCCCGCGGTATAGACGGCGGGATGCTCCAACAGCATCAGCGTGTCCGGCTCGGTTCCCGCCGCACGGGCCTGCGCGTGCGCGCGCTGAATCGCCCAGGCCTGCTCGTAGTCGATGAGACCGTGCTCGGCCACCTGCAGCGGCTCGTTGCTTGCTCGCACCGACCGTGTCGAACCACCCATGGCCGTCACGCTACGCCCGGAGCTCAGGCGACAGCTGCCTGCATCGCCGAGTCGACGGTGGGATGGCGGAAGGTGTACCCGGAGGCCTGCAGCACCGCAGGCACGGCGCGCTGCCCGGCGAGTATGCCTTCCCTACCGAAGCTCCCGAGCAGGGTGCGCACGGCGAACCCGGGCACCATCCAGGGGGCGGGGCGATGCAGCGCAGCGCCGAGTGCCCGGTTGAAGTCGGCGTTGGTCACCGGACTGGGGCCGGTGAGGTTGACCGGACCGGAGATCGTCGGGTGCTCCAGTAGGTGCATGATCGCCGCGACCTCGTCGGCCAGGGAGATCCAGGGGAAGTACTGGCGGCCGTCACCGAGGCGCCCACCGAGACCCAGGCGGTACAGCGGCTTCAGCCGGCCCAGCAGGCCGCCGGTGGGTGCGAGCACCAGCCCGGTCCGCAGCAGCAGCACCCGGGCACCAGAGCTCGCCGCCACGGCGGCCGACGCCTCCCACTCCACGCAGACGTCGGCGAGAAATCCGGTGCCGGCGGGTGAGCGCTCCGTGAGCACGGTGCTCCCGCCGTCGCCGTAGTACCCGACCGCGCTGGCACTGAGGAAGCTGGGCACGCCGTGCTCACCGACCGCACGGGCCAGCACCTCGGCAGGCGCGTTCCGGCTGTCCCTGATCTCCTGCTTGTAGGAGCCCGACCAACGCTTGTCGCCGACGCCAACGCCGCAGAGGTTCACCACGGCGTCGGCGCCGGTCAGCGCACCAGCTTCGATTGTTCCCGCCTCGGGGTCCCACCGCCGTTCGTCCGGACCGGTTGCCGGCCGCCGGACCAAGCGCAGCACCTCGTGCCCGGCCGAGCGCAGCCCGGAGACGAGCGCCGTCCCGATCAGGCCGGAGGACCCGGCGACCACCACCCGCACCGGAGGCTACAACCCGAGGTCGGCTTCGAAAGCCGCCTCCTGCAGGCGCTGCTTGACCGTGGTCAGGAAGCGTCCCGCGTCGGCTCCGTCGATCAGGCGGTGGTCGTAGGTCAGCGGCAGGTAGCACATCGACCGGATGGCCAGGGAGTCGTTGCCCAGCTCGTCGGTCACCACCACCGGCCGCTTGACGATGGCCCCGGTGCCAAGCATGCCGGCCTGCGGGGGTACCAGAATTGGCGTGTCGAACAGGGCTCCTTGGCTGCCGATGTTGGTGATGGTGAAGGTGCCACCCGAGAGCTCGTCGGGCTTCAGCTTGTTCTCCCTGGTCCGCCCGGCGAGGTCCGCGATGGAGCGGGCAAGCCCGGCCAGTGAGAGGTCGCCCGCGTTGTGGATCACCGGAGACAGCAGTCCCTGGGGGGTGTCCACGGCGATGGCCAGGTGGACCGCTCCGTGGTAGGTGATCTGCTTGCTGTCCTCGTCGTAGGAGGCGTTGACGTTGGGGTGCACCTTGAGGGCCTCGACCACCGCCTTGGCGAAGAACGGCAGGAAGGTCAGGTTGACGCCTTCCTGCTTCGCGAAGGACGCCTTGGCCCGGCCGCGCAGCGCCGCGATCCGGCTCATGTCGACCTCGAAAGTCTGGGTGAGCTGGGCGGAGTTCTGCAGCGACTCCCTGGTCTTGGTCGCGGTGATCTGCCGGATACGGCTCGCTTTCTGGGTGGTGCCGCGCAACTCGGCGAGCTCGGGGCGAACACCGGCCGTGGCCGTGCCACCGCGGGCCGCAGCGGGTCGGCCTTCGGACGGTTCCTGCTCCGAAGCCTGCTGCTCAGCAGCTTTCTGGTCTGCTGCCTTCCGCTCGGCCTCGTCCGCCGCGGCGAGGACGTCCTGCTTACGGATGCGCCCCCCCACGCCGGTTCCCGTGAGGCCGTCGAGATCCACGCCCTTCTGCCCGGCGAGCTTGCGGACCAGGGGCGTGACATACGGCGCGGAGCCGGACGAGCTGCCGGCGGACCCGGATTCCTCGCTGCGGTGGCGGCCTTGCTGGGCCGAGCGCGACTCGGACTTCGGTGCCTGCCGCTCTTCCGGCTCTTCCTGCTCCGCAGGGGCCTCCGGCTCGGAAGCGTCCTTCTTGGTGGACTCTTCCTCGGCGGGTGCCTCGTCGGCAGAGCCGACCTTGGCCAGCACGCCACCGACCTCCACCGTCTCGTCCTCGGCCGCAACCTGCTCGAGCAAGGTGCCGGCGACCGGCGAGGGGATCTCGGTGTCGACCTTGTCGGTGGAGACCTCGACGAGCGGCTCGTCCACCGCCACCTCGTCGCCGACCTCCTTGAGCCAGCGGGTCACCGTTCCCTCGGTGACGCTCTCACCGAGTTCCGGCATCGTCACGTCCGTGCCCGAGCCGCCCTTCTGGGGCTTCTTGCCACCCTGCGGAGGTTCCTCGTTTTTGGCGGCCGGCTTCTCCTGCTCCTGATCGGCGTCGGTGTCGTCCTCAGCCGTCTCGGTGTCCTGCGTTTGCTCGTCCCCGGAGTCCTCGTCGCCGGAGGTGTCCTCCTCGGAACCGCCGGCGTCCTCGCCGGAGCCGCCTCCGTCACCCTCGTCGCCGATCACCGCCAATTCGGCGCCGACCTCGACCGTCTCGTCCTCTGCGGCGACGATGCGCTGAAGCACACCGGCAGCGGGGGAGGGAATCTCGGTGTCCACCTTGTCGGTCGACACCTCCAGCAGTGGCTCGTCGACGGCGACGGTGTCGCCCTCTTGCTTGAGCCATCGGGTGACGGTTCCCTCGGTAACGCTTTCACCGAGTTCAGGCATCTGGACAGAGAAGGCCATGCGTCTGACTCCTCGTCAGTCGTAGCGGATCGGAGCTGGATCAGGAAGTTCGGTTGTGCGACGAGCGGAACTGGGGCACTCAGCCGTGCGCGTGCAAGGGCTTGCCGGCCAGCGCCAGGTGCGCCTCACCGAAGGCCTCGGTCTGCGTCGGGTGCGCGTGGATGAGCTGGGCGACGTCGTCGGCGTAGGCCTCCCAGTTGTAGACCAACTGCGCCTCGCCGACGAGCTCGCCGACGCGCTCGCCCACCATGTGCACACCCACCACGGGTCCCTGCTCGTCCTTGCCGCCCGAGCGCACCAGCTTGATGCCACCGGCCGTCTTGAGGATCTGGCTCTTGCCGTTGCCGGCCAGGTCGTATACCACGGTGCTGACCTCGCCGTACTTCTCCTTGGCCTGCGCCTCGGTCAGGCCGACGGAGGCGACCTCCGGGTTGCAGTAGGTGACCTTCGGGATGCCGGATTCGTCGATCGGCGGGGGGTTGAGCCCGGCGAGCTGCTCGGCGACAAAGATGCCCTGGCCGAACCCGCGGTGCGCGAGCTGCAGGCCGGGAACGATGTCGCCCACCGCGTACACGCCGTCCACGTTGGTGCGCAGCTGCTCGTCGGTGAGCACGAAGCCGCGGTCCATCTCCACGCCCGCATCCTCGTAGCCGACGTCGGAGGTCCGCGGACCGCGCCCGACCGCGACGAGCAGCAGGTCGGCCTCGATCGGGTCGCCGGACTCCAGGCTCACCGTGACCCCGTCGTCGGATTGCTCGACGCCGGAGAACTTGACGCCGGTCTTGAAGGTGATGCCCCGCTTGCGGAACGCGCGTTCGAGTTGCTTGGAGGCCCACTCGTCCTCCAGGGGAACCAGGCGGGGCAAGGCCTCCACGATGGTGACCTCGGCGCCGAAGGACCGCCAGACGCTGGCGAACTCGACACCGATCACGCCGCCGCCGAGAACCACGACCCGATCCGGCACGTGGTCCAGGGTGAGGGCCTCGTCGCTGGTGATCACCCGGCCACCGATCTCCAGTCCCGGCAGTGAGCGGGCGTAGGAGCCGGTGGCGAGTACCACGGCCTTGCTCGCGGTGTAACGCTCGCCGTCCACATCCACCGTCTTGTCGCCGACGAACCGGCCGGTGCCCTGCACGACGGTGATCTTGCGGGACTTGACCAGTCCCTGTAGTCCTTTGTAGAGCTTGCCGACGACGCTGTCCTTGTACGAGTTGACCCCGCTCATGTCGATGCCCTCGAGCGAGCTCTTGACGCCGACGCTGTCGCCGTCACGGGCGGAGTCGGCCACCTCGGCGGCGTGCAGCAGGGCCTTGGTGGGGATGCATCCCTTGTGCAGGCAGGTACCACCCACCTTGTCGTTCTCGATCATCGTGACGGTCAGGCCCAGCTGCGCGGCGCGAAGCGCACATGCATATCCGCCGGAACCGCCGCCGAGGATCACCAGGTCGGTGGTTTCGCTCAACGTCATTCTCCTCTTCGTCGTCCCTGCCCCACCCGACTGATCACACACGGTCGGTGCGGCGCGGGCGTCAGCGGGACGTGTCTTCAGCAGGTGTGCGTTCATCCTTCCACTTATCGGTCGGCCTCGGGTGGCGAGGTACCTACCGGTAGGTACCGAGGGAGCGCGGCGCAGCGTCCTGCGCGGGGGCCGCCGGCGGTGGCACTATCGAGGCGCCGGGTCAGCACAGCAGGGAGTAACCACGGTGGGCCTTGTGGAACGGTTCAGGCGGCGCCGCAACGAGAGCGGGTCGACGCGCGGTGCCGAACCCGAGGATGAGCGCCACCTGCGCGGGTGGGCTGCCCAGCGGCGTGGCGTCGAAGCCTACGTCGAGCCGCCGACCACGGTCACCGGTCTGACGGTGGTGCTGGTGGCCCACGACGGGGAGTGGGACGAGGCGGCGTATCGGCGGCGTGCGGGACGTCCGTCGGCTCGGCAAGGACCTGGCGATTCCGGTGTACGACGTGCAGAAGGTCGGCTATCCGCAGCGGATGCGCGACCACGATGCCCGCGCCCGAATACTGCGCGAGCGGGAACGCCGTTCCGACCTGTAGTTCAGTGCATTCAGCGGGCTCAATGCACTTTTTCGCTCGTTCTGACGACATTGAGCCCGCTGAATGCACGGTCGGGGGCCGCTGATCAGCCGTTGGCGGCGATGTCCTCCAGCACGGTGATCATCGTGCGTACCGGAACCCCGGTGCCCCCCTTGCCGGTGTAGCCGTGCGGCGAGTTGGTGTTGTACGCCGGACCGGCGATGTCGATGTGCGCCCACTGCACGCCCTCGGCCAGGAACTCCTTCAGGTAGACCGCCGCGGCGAGCATTCCTGCCCAGCGGTTGCCGGTGATGTTCGCGATGTCGGCGATGGGGGAGTCCAGGTCACCGCGCAGCTCCTCGGGCAACGGCATGGGCCAGCCGCCTTCCCCCACATCCTGGGAGAGGGTGGCCACCCGGTCGCGGAACGCGTCCGTGCCCATCACGCCCGGCGTCCGGTTGCCGAGAGCCACCATCTGGGCGCCGGTGAGGGTGGCGGTGTCGATGAGGTAGTCCGGATCGTCGGCGCAGGCCCGGACGATGGCGTCGGCCAGGATCAACCGGCCCTCGGCATCGGTGTTGAGCACCTCGACGGTCTTGCCGCCGTACTGGGTGAGCACGTCGCCGGGACGCTGCGCGGTGCCGGAGGGCATGTTCTCCGCCATCGGCACCGTCGCGATGACGTTGATCGGCAGCTCGAGCGTGGCCGCGAGCACCACGGTGGCCACTACGGCAGCGGCCCCGGACATGTCGGAGGTCATCGCCTCCATGCCCTGCGCGGGCTTGATGGAGATGCCGCCGGTGTCGAAGGTGACGCCCTTGCCGACCAGCGCCACCGTGGGCTTCTTCTTCGCGCCCTTGGCCTCGGTGCCGCCGGCGTAGGACATCCGGACCAGGCGCGGCGGCCGAGACGATCCCATACCCACGCCGAGGATCCCGCCGTAGCCGCCCTTGGCGAGCGCCTTCTCGTCCAGGATCTCGACCTTGAGGCCGGCCGCCTTGCCCAGGGTGGCCGCCCGCTCGGCGAAGGAGGCGGGGAACAGGTCGTTGGGCGGGGTGTTGACCAGCTCGCGGGCGGTGGCCACCGCGGTGGCGATCGCAGCGGAGCGGCTGAGTGCCTTCTTGGCTGCGGCGGCCTTGGGGTCGGCCACCAGCAGGTCCATCCGGCCCAGCGGCGCCTTCCCGGCATCGGACTTGTAGGCGGTGAACACGTAGCGGCCCAGCACGGTGCCCTCGACCGCGGCACCAAGGTCCACTGTGGACAGCGTGGTGGCGGCATGCTTGGTTCCGGCGAGCGCGCGAGCGGCGACGCCGGCTGCCCGCCGTACCTGCTCGGCCGTCGGGGCCTCGGCCTCGACGGAGCCAAGGCCGACGGCCAGCACCGTCTTGGCCGGCACCGCACCTCGGGCGGGCACCTTGGTGATTTCCCCCTTCCCCCCGGTGCACCCCAGCGCCTTCAGCTCCTCGAGCAATTCCGAGTCGGCCAGCAGATCGCCGCCGAGCAGCACCGGTCCGTCCTCGCCCTTGGCCGCGCCGACCACCAGGACCTCCGCCGCCTCGGACACCGCGTCCGTGAGGCTCAGCTCCGGGCTGTCGGGCTGGAACTGGGCAGGCTGAGCACTCACAGTGATGACTCCCACGGTTGTCGGACGGCGGAACAGGCCTGTCTCGATGCTAGTGCTTGGGCCGGACCGCGCCGGGGGGCGTCCGCGATACCGTCTGGCCCGTGACCGAACAGCCAGCCCCGCTCCGGCAGAGTCCCTTGCACGCCCAGCACCTCGCCCTCGGAGCCAACATGGCCCCCTTCGGTGGGTGGGAGATGCCCGTGTCCTACGCCGGCGTCATCGCAGAGCACACAAGCGTCCGGGAAAACGTCGGAGTGTTCGACGTGAGCCATCTGGGCAAGGCGCTGGTTTCCGGGCCCGGCGCGGCGGAGTTCGTCAACCGCTGCCTCACCAACGACCTGGGCCGCATCGCCCCCGGCCAGGCTCAGTACACCCTGTGCTGCGCGGCCGACGGTGGGGTGATCGACGACCTGATCGCCTACCTGGTCGGGCTGGAGGAAGTGTTTTTCGTACCCAATGCCGCCAACACCGCCGCCGTCTGCTCCGCGCTGCGATCCGCCGCGCCCGCGGAGATCTCGGTCATCGACCAGCACGCCGAGTACGGGGTACTTGCGGTGCAGGGCCCGCACTCGGGTGAGGTGATGGCCGCGCTGGGACTGCCCCGGGAGATGGACTACATGGCGTTCCGCGACGGCACCTGGTCGGGGCGCCCGCTTCGGGTTTGCCGCACTGGGTACACCGGCGAGCGCGGGTACGAACTGCTGCCGCGCTGGGCGGACGCCGCGGCCCTGTTCGCCGCCCTGTTGGAGGTGGCGCAGTCCCTCGGGGGACAAGCCTGCGGCCTGGGGGCGCGCGACACCTTGCGCACCGAGATGGGCTACCCCCTGCACGGGCACGAGCTGTCGGCCGCGATCAGCCCGGTGCAGGCGCGGGCGGGCTGGGCCATCGGCTGGAAGAAGCCCGGTTTCTGGGGAAAGGACGCGCTGAGCGTGGAGAAGGCAGACGGGGCCGCCCGTCGACTGTGGGGGCTGCGGGCGCTCGACCGGGGAGTGCCGCGGGCCGGCATGCCGGTGCTGCGCGACGGGGTGCCGGTGGGCACCACCACCTCGGGAACGTTCTCCCCCTCCCTGCGGACGGGTATTGCCCTGGCCTTGCTGAACACCGACGTCCAGTGGGAGGCCGGTGCCGAGGTGTCGGTCGACGTCCGTGGGCGGGCACTGCGCTGCGAGCTGGTGATGCCGCCGTTCGTCCCGGCGCACACGCGCTGACCGCGCGCGTACTACCGTGCAGACTATGAGCGACGAGCCTGCCTTCAGCCGCGTCCCGCATCCCACGCCGACCCCGGCCGCGGTACGTACACAGGTACTGGCCGCACCCGGCTTCGGCACCTATTTCACCGACCACATGGTGAGCATTTGCTACACAGTGGACAGCGGCTGGCACGACGCGCAGGTGATGCCGTACTCGCCGATCCAGCTCGATCCCTCGGCCATGGTGCTGCACTACGGCCAGGCCATCTTCGAAGGACTCAAGGCCTACCGGCAGCCCGACGGCGTCATCCGCTCGTTCCGTCCCGGCGCGAACGCCGAGCGTTTTCGCAGTTCGGCGCGTCGACTGGCGATACCGGAACTACCTGACGAGCTGTTTCTCGGCTCGATCCGGGCGCTGCTCGACGTCGACGAGGCGTGGGTGCCGGCAGCGGGCGGAGAGGACTCGTTGTACCTGCGCCCCTTCATGTTCGCCACCGAGGTCGGACTGGGAGTGCGTCCGGCCAGGGAGTATCGCTTCCTGCTCATCGCCTCGCCGGCCGGGGCCTACTTCAAGGGCGGGGTCCAGCCGGTCAGCGTGTGGCTTTCCACCGAGTACGTGCGGGCGGCCCCGGGTGGCACGGGTGCGGCGAAATTTGCCGGCAACTACGCGGCCTCCCTGGTGGCCCAGGCGCAGGCCGCCGACGAAGGCTGCGATCAGGTGGTGTGGCTGGACGCCGTGGAGCGCCGGTGGGTGGAGGAGATGGGCGGGATGAACCTGTTCTTCGTCTTCGGCTCCGGCGAACGCGCGCAACTGGTGACGCCGGAATTGTCCGGCTCACTCTTGCCTGGTATCACCCGTGACTCGCTGCTGCAGCTCGCGCGGGAACGCGGCATGGAGGTGGCCGAGCGGCGGATCTCCACCGAGGAGTGGGAGAAGAAGGCCGATACCGGGGAGATCACCGAGGTATTCGCCTGCGGTACCGCCGCGGTGATCACGCCGGTCGGCAAGGTCAAGCACGCGGAGGGGGAGTTTCTCATCGCCGGTGGTCACCCGGGCCCGGTATCGACCGAGTTGCGCGCCACGCTCACCGGCATTCAACGGGGCGAGGTGCCCGACACCCACGGCTGGATGCAGACCGTGCACGGCTGAGTTCCCGATGGCCCCTTGTGTGAATGCGGCTTCTACAAGAAGAACGCGTAAATGCGGCTTTCGCATAACGAGGTGTCAGCCCAGCGCCAGCACCACCACGGCGGTCGTTACGGCCAGCTCCGAGCAGGCGCCCAGCACATCGCCGGTGACGCCACCGAAGCGCCGCGCGGTGTGCCACGAGATGCCCGCGACCACCCCCGCCGTCAGGACAACCGCCGCCGGCCCCTGCCACCACCGGCCGGCTATCGCCATCGTCGCCAGGCCCATCAACGCGGCGGCCCATGCCAACGGAACGACGAGGGCCTGGGTACCGGCGACCAGCGCACCGAGGCCCTCCGGGCGGGCGGGCGGCACACTCTTGCGGCAGGCCCAGCAGAAGGCCACTCGCCCCGCCGCGACGGTGAGCACCACCGCGAGCCACCGTTCGCTCGCCGCCAGCTGGGCCAGCCCCACCGTCTGGATACCGAGCACGAGGACCAGGGCCACCACGGCGAAGGGTCCGGTGGCACCGTCCCGCATCACCGCGAGCGCCCGTTCCGGCGGCCCGTAGCAACCAAGCCCGTCGACGGTGTCGGCCAGGCCGTCAAGATGCATGCCCCGGGTCAGCCCGGCGAGCAGTCCGACGGTGAGCAGCCCAGCGAGCAGCGGTGGCGCCTGCAACTGCAGCGACACCCAAAGCAGGGCCGCGGCCAGGACACCCAACGCCGCACCGACCAGCGGTGCCAGGGCAATCGCGCGTCCGGCGAGGCGTCGATCGACCGTGCCCGGCCCACGGACCCGCGCGATGGTGAGCCAGGACAGCATCAGCCGAAGGGCGCTCACTCTTGCGCGGGGGCGGGTGCGGGCGCGGGCGCGGGGTCGCCCTCGGGTCCGGTCACCCCGGCACTGCCGAAGGTCGCCATCTCCGCGAGCACCCGCACCGCCGCATGCACCAGCGGCAGCGCCGCCACCGCGCCGGAACCCTCGCCCAGGCGCATCTCCATGTCGATCAGCGGCCGCAGTTGCAGGCGGTCCAAAGCCAAATCGTGCGCCGGTTCCACCGACCGATGCCCGGCCACCCACCACTCGCGGGCACCCGGCGCCAGGCTCTCGGCCACCAATGCGGCGGCGGTCACCACCACGCCGTCCAGGATGACCGGAGTGCGCCGCACCGCGGCCTGGGCGAGGAAGCCGGCCATCGCCGCGAAGTCGGCGCCGCCCACGGTGCGCAGCAGCGCCTCCGGGTCGTCGCGCACCGCCATGGCCCGGCGACGCGCATCGCGGACCACGGCCGCCTTGCGCATCCACCCGTTGTCGTCGATCCCGGTGCCGCGGCCGATCACCGCGATCGGCTCCACCCCGGTAAGCGCGGAGATGAGCACGGCCGAGGGCGTGGTGTTGCCAATGCCCATGTCGCCGGCGATGAGCAGATCGGCGCCGGAGTCCACCTCCTCGTCGGCTAGGCGGCGGCCCAGCTCGATGGCCGCGGCACATTCGGCCGCAGCGATTGCGTCCTCGACGTCGATCCGTCCGGAGCTGCGCCGGATTTTGTTGCCAGACACCACGTCCGGAGTGTCCCCGTCCACCGAGACGTCGACAACGCGCACCGATGCCCCCGCCACCCCGGCCAGCACGTTCACGGCGGCACCGCCGGCCAGGATGTTGTCCACCATCTGCCGGGTGACCTCGCTGGGGTAGGCGGACACGCCCTGGGCGGCCACACCGTGGTCTCCGGCGAACACGACGACTCTGGCCCTCGTGATGGGTCGCGGGGGACAGGCGCCCTGGCATGCCGCGACCCACACCCCCAGCTCCTCCAGCCGGCCGAGGGAGCCTGCCGGTTTGGTCAGCTGCAGCTGGCGCGCGACGGCCTCGCGGTGCGCGTCCACATCGGGCGGGGTGACGGCGTCGAACTCGATGCTCACAGTGGGCCTTTCAGCTTGAGTGGGATTCCGGCCACGACCAGCAGTACTTCGTCACACACCGCAGCCAGTGCGGCGTTCAGCGCCCCGAGCTCGTCGCGGAACAACCGTCCGGCCGGCGTCGCGGGAACCACGCCCAGGCCGACTTCCGGACTCACCAACACCAACCGAGCCGTACTCGCGGCCACAACATCCACCAGCGCGGCGCAGCGGGGAGCGATGGTGCCCCGCGCCTGCTCCCAGGCCTGTGTGTCGTCCAACTCCGCGGTGAGCCAGGTCCCTAGGTCGTCGACCAACGCGGGAGCGCCGTCGTCGGGAAGGCCGAGCAACGCCACCAGGTCGGTGTTCTCGATGGTCTGCCAGTCGCCGGGGCGACGAGCGCGGTGCACGGCGATGCGCGCGGCCCAGTCGGCGTCACCGGGGTGTTGCCTGGCCGTGGCGACGTAGCGCACCGGACCCGCGGGCAGCAGCTGCTCGGCGTAGACGGATTTGCCCGAGCGGGCCCCGCCCAGCACCAGTGTGCGCACGGCGGCAGACGCTACCGTGCCGTGGCCAGCCACCGCCCGCTACCGTCACACCACCGATCCGGCAGGAAGGGCACGACGATGGCGCACCGTTGGCGATACGAGGCATCGGACGGAACCCCGGCGAACGGGCCAGCGGCGGAGTTCGCCGATGCCGCTGAGGCCGAGGAGTGGCTCGGCGACAACTGGCAGGACCTGGCGGAGCGCGGTGTCGGCCAGGTCGTGCTCCTCGATGGCGACGAGGTGGTCTACGGGCCGATGGGCCTCGACCCGGCCTAGCGCCGACGGCGGCTCAGACCGGGTCGCCGGGCTTCACCCGCGGACGCGGCGCCCGAAGCTTGCGGATCTGCGACGCCCGGACGAAGGCGTACCAGCCGAGCCTCGCGGTGCTGGAGGAATCCTCCGGGAAGCGTTCCCGCACCCGTGCGGACACCAGCCGAGCCAGGTGGATCCCCTCAATGGCCATCACCAGCATCATCGCGAACATGGCCAACGCCACCACGCTCTGGATGGGCGGATACAGGAAAGACAGCACCACCAGCAGCGCCAGCGGCATGAACAGACCGGTGAGGTTGCGTCGACCGTCCACCACGTCGCGGACCAACGCCCGCGCCGGACCGCGGTCCCGGGCCAGCACATAGCGATCGTCGCCGACCATCATCCGCTCGCGCCGCTCCGCGCTGGACTTGCGCCGCTCCGGCTTGCTCTGGGTCGCCTTCGAACGCTTGTACGCCTCACGCTGCGTGGTGGGTGGGGGCGCCACGGGGCCCCGTCGTCGTCCTTCGGCCTCCCGACGCTTGGGGGTGGGGCGTCCCTTGCCGACGACGGTGTCCGGCTCGGAGCTTGCCGGGAGGGCACCATTCGCAGTCTCTGGCGTGCGTCGACGAAGGAGTTTCACCCCACCAGAGTAGGTGAGGCGGGTGGCAGGGGCGCCGGGGTCAGGTCATTGACTGCCGTGAGGACGTCAGGGAATGCCGGGGAGCGGAGTACCGTTAACCTCTGGCAAGGCCATCAGCACAAGGTGAGGGAGACCCATGAGCGTTCAGGACGAGACCACCACCACCCATGGTGTGACCATGACTGAGGCTGCAGCGGCCAAGGCCAAGGCGCTGCTGGAACAGGAGGGCCGCGACGACTTGGCGCTGCGCATTGCCGTGCAGCCGGGTGGCTGTGCCGGCCTTCGCTACCAGCTCTTCTTCGACGACCGGTCGCTTGATGGTGACCTGGTAAAGGACTTCAGCGGCATCAACCTTGCCGTCGACCGGATGAGCGCGCCGTACGTCGAGGGTGCCTCCATCGACTTCGTCGACACCATCGAGAAGCAAGGCTTCACGATCGACAACCCGAACGCCGGGGGCTCCTGCGCTTGCGGCGACTCGTTCAACTGAGCCGAGTTCGCGCTGCCGGGTAGCAGCAATCGAGGACCGTCATCGCACGCCGATGGCGGTCCTCGCTCGTGTCCGGGCCGGTTGACCCGTACGGTAACCAGGTTCACCGTCCAAAACTGGAAAGGCCTCGCCACCGTGACGATTGCAGTCGCCGGTTCCATTGCTACCGACCACCTCATGCATTTCCCCGGGCGCTTCTCCGAGCAGTTGGTAGCCGACCGGTTGGACAAGGTCTCGCTCAGCTTTCTGGTCGACGACCTGGTGGTCCGGCGTGGCGGGGTAGCGGGCAACATCTGCTTTGCCATGGGCGTGCTTGGCGGGCGGCCACTGTTGGTCGGAGCGGTGGGCTACGACTTCGCCGACTATCGGGCCTGGTTGGAGCGACACGGGGTGGACTGCTCCTCGGTGCACGTCTCCGAGACCGCTCACACCGCACGATTCGTCTGCACCACCGACGACGACATGGCGCAGATCGCCTCCTTCTACTCCGGAGCGATGGCCGAGGCCCGCGACATCGAACTCGCTCCGCTCGTCGCCAGGCACGGTGAGCTGGAGCTGGTGCTCATCGGTGCCGACGACCCCGACGCGATGCTGCGGCACAGCGATGGCTGCCGGTCGCTCGGCATTCCCTTCGCAGCCGACCCCTCCCAGCAGTTGGCCCGCCTGACCGGCGCGCAGGCCGCGCAGCTCATCGCGGGGGCGACGTACCTGTTCACTAACGACTACGAGTGGGATCTGCTGCTGCGCAAAACCGGGCTCACCGAGGAGCAGGTGCTGGCTCAGGTCGGCTTGCGCGTCACCACGCTGGGCCAGAAGGGCGTGGAAATCGTCGGTGCCGACGGCACCTCACTGCATGTGGGCGTGGTGCCCGAGGTAGACAAGACCGACCCCACCGGCGTGGGCGATGCCTTCCGCGGCGGATTCCTCACCGCGCGCAGTGCGGGCCACAGCCTGGAGCGCTCCGCGCAACTCGGCTCGTTGATTGCGGTGCTGGTGCTGGAGACGGTGGGCACCCAGGAGTGGACCCTGGACCGCACCGCCGCGTTGAAGCGTCTGCGCGGCGCCTACGGCGACGCGGCGGCCCAGGAGCTGGGCGCCCTGCTCCCGGCCTGATTTAGAGCAGTACCGGGTAGTGCTCCTCGGAGATCCGCGGGCTGATCCGCTGCTCCACGAAGATGCCGTGCCAGAGCATGAACACCAGGATCGTCCAGATGCGGCGGCTGTGGTCGGTGACGCCGGCCTTGTGCTCGTCGAGCATCCGGAGGGCGGCGGCGCGGTCGACCAGGTGGTCAGTCTCCGAGACCGTCATGATGTCCCTGGCCCAGGCGTAGAGCTCGGTACCACGCAGCCAGTGCTTGAGCGGAACGGGGAAACCGAGCTTGGGGCGCTCTAGCACATGGGTGGGAACGATGTCCCGCAGCGCGCGGCGCAGGGCGTACTTGGTGGTGTCCTTGGAGATCTTCTGCTCGAACGGCAGCTTCGAGGCGACGTGGAACACCTCGGTGTCCAGAAACGGCACCCGCAGCTCGAGGGAGTTCGCCATCGTCATTTTGTCCGCCTTGACCAGGATGTCGCCCCGCAGCCAGGTAAACATGTCCAGGTGCTGCATCCGGGTCACCGGGTCCCAGCCGGTCGAGTGGCCGTAGATCGGTGCGGTGACGTCGGTGTGCCCCCACCCGGGCCGGAAGTCGCGGAGCACCGTTTGCAGCTCGTCGTCGCGGAAGATCCGTGCGTTGCCGTAGTAGCGGTCCTCCAGGGTCAGCGCGCCGCGCCGCAGCAGGTCTTTGCCGCGGCGGCCGTCCGGGATACGCCTGGACAACTGGCCCAGGCTGCGCCGAACACCGCCGGGAAGCCGCTCGAACGGAGCCAGCGACAGCGGCTCCCGGTAGATGGTGTAGCCCCCGAACAGCTCGTCGGCACCCTCCCCGGATAGCACCACCTTGACGTGCTTGCGGGCCTCCTTGGCCACGAACCACAGCGGGACCAGCGCCGGGTCGGCCACCGGGTCGTCGAGGTACCAGACGATCTCGGGCAGGGCGGCGGCGAACTCCTCCGGGCCGACGGTGCGCACCACGTGACGGACCCCGATGGCGGCGGCCGATTCGGCGGCGACGTCGACCTCGGAGTAGCCCTCGCGTTCGAAGCCGGTGGTGAAGGTGATCAGGTCGGGGTTGTGCCGCTTGGCCAGCGCAGCGATAGCCGTGGAGTCGATGCCGCCGGACAGGAAGGCGCCGACGGTGACGTCCGCGCGCATGTGCTTGGCCACCGAGTCCTGCAGTGCCTGGGAGATTTCGTCGTAGCGGCGCTCGGTGTCTGCCGGGGTGAACGGCTGCACGGTGAAGGTGGCGTGGAAGTACCGGCTGATCTCCGGGTCCTTGCCAGGACGGACCACGGCGCAGCAGCCCGATTCGAGCCTGCGGATCTCGGCGTGCAGGGTCTCCGGCTCGGGGACGTACTGCAGCAGCAGGTAGTGTTGCACGGCACGGGCGTCCAGTTCGGTGCCGAGCCCCAGCGAGGGTGCAAGTTCGAGCAGGCTCTTCTTCTCACTGCTAAACGCTGTTCCCGTCGGCGAGGTCGCCATGAAGAGCGGTTTGATGCCGAAGGGGTCGCGGGCGAGGAACAGCTCCCGGGTGTGGGTGTCCCAGATGCCGAAGGCGAACATTCCGCGCAACCTGCGGACCGCGTCGGCGCCCCAGTAGTGGAAGGCGGCGACGATGGCCTCGGTGTCGCCCTGGGTGGCGAAGACCGCGCCATGCTCCTTCTCCAGCTCGGCCCGCAACTCGAGGTAGTTGTAGACCTCACCGTTGAAGATGATCGCGTACCGGTCGGGCTGCTCGGGCGGACCCCAACGCAGCGGCTGGTGGGAATATTCGATGTCGATGATGGAAAGCCGGTTGAATCCGACCACCAGGTCGTCGTCGTGCCAGCTGCCGAGCTCGTCGGGGCCCCGGTGGCGCTGGCAGTGCATCGCGGCCTCGACGGCTTCGGCATGGTCGGCGGCGTCAGCCGCTGCTGTCAGGAGTCCAAGCAGTCCGCACACGCTGGGAGAGCACCTCAATCGAATCGGCGGGGATCGCTCACGCGACTTGCGACGCCCTCAGTATGCCGTCTCCGGCACTGGCGGCCGTCGAGCCGGGCGCCATGACACGTGCTCGTAACCATCCCAACCCACAGCGCGCCGAGCCGTGCCGCTGCGATACCCTTCAGCCCACCTGGACAGACCTGTCGGGGCAGCGACGAGGAGGGCCTAAACGTGGCGCAGAGCGGGACAGCGCAGGGTGTGATGACTCGGCGCGGGACCACCCGGCGTCGGACCACCCGACGAGCCGGGCTGGCGGCGCTGCTCGCGCTGACCGCGGTGTTGGTGTCCGGATGTTCGTCCGAAGAAGTGCTCCGCTTCGGTTGGCCCGAGGGCATCACGCCCCAGGCGGAGAGCATGCGTCAGCTTTGGACCTGGTCCGTCATCGCGGCGCTCGCCGTCGGTGTCCTGGTGTGGGGTCTGATGTTCTGGACCGTTACCTTCCACCGCAAGAAGGCCGGCTCCGCGGAGTTCCCGCGGCAGACCCAGTACAACCTGCCCCTGGAAGTGATCTATACCGCCATCCCGTTCCTGATCATCGCCGTGCTCTTCTACTTCACCGTGGTGACGCAGCACAAGGCGCTGGATGTGAACGAGAAGCCGGACGTCAAGGTGGATGTCACCGCGTTCCAGTGGAATTGGGAATTCAACTACGCCGATGTGCAGGCGCCGAACGGTCGACCGGTGAGCACGATCGGGTCCAGCACCGAGGTGCCGGTGCTGGTGCTGCCCACCGGCAAGCACGTGCAGTTCAGCCTGACGTCGCGGGACGTCATCCACAGCTTCTGGGTGCCGGAGTTCCTGTTCAAGCGGGACGTTTTCCCCTTCCCGGACAAGAACGACACGCAGAAGGTGTTCGAGATCACCAGCATCGACCGGCCGGGTGCCTTCGTCGGGCGGTGTGCCGAGTTCTGCGGCTCCTACCACGCGATGATGAACTTTGAGGTCCGCGCGGTCAGCCCGGAGCTGTACCAGAGTTACATTTCGCTGCGGCAGAAGGTCAACCCGGCCAGTGGCGCTCCGTACACCGCTCCCGACGCCCTCCGGGAGCTGGGGCGGACGAACCCCAGTTGCGGAGAACTGTGCAGCCCGGTCTCCACGTCGACAATCCCGTTTAACACCAAACGTGACGCGCGGCAAGCGACCGCTGCCGGCGGCAACTGAGCACAAGGACGGCCCCCACCATGCGGATCGAAGCTCGCATCTTCGAACTATTGACCGCGTTCTTCATCATCATCGCGGTGATTTACGCGGTCCTGGCGCGTGAACCGATCGGCATTACCGCCCTCGCACTGAGCGCGGGTCTGACCTTGATCATCGGGACCTACTTCCGGTTCGTCGCCCGACGGCTGGCCTTGCGCCCGGAGGACTTCGGCGACGCGGAGATCAGCGATGGTGCCGGCGACCTCGGATTCTTCAGCCCAGGCAGCTACTGGCCGATTGCGCTGGCCGCTGCTGCTGGCTTGGCGGCCATCGCGCTGGCGTTCTTCCACGTCTGGATGGTCATCGTCGCGGCCGTCGTGGTCATCGCCATGGCGGGGGGCATGGTGTTCGAATACCACGTCGGTCCCGAGCGGCACTGACGGTTTCCCGGTCGGGCCCGGGCCGCTGACAGCGTGGGCATCGTCGCGGACAGGGAGTCCTGGGCCTGCTGGATGTCGCCGGTAGGCGCTATGAGTACCGCGACCAGACGCCGGTAGGAGGCCCGGGCGGCGTGTTCCGCCGCTGCCCGCGTGTCCTCGGTTGTCATGCGTTGGGTACCCAGGCCCCGGTGGAGTAGAAGACGGCCCCGGGACGCACCTGCACCGTGCTCCATCGGACATCGGGCGCTTCGCCCGCCCACTTCAGGGCGATGTCGAGGACCGGAACGTCGATGACGATGTGCCGCTGAGCTGCTCCTTGGTGTCGACGAAGGGGCCGTCCTGCACGCGCAGGGAGCCGTCAGCCGCGGTGACCGTCGTGCCGAGCCCGCGTCCTCGTGCCCGTCGCCGGGTGACGCTATGACGATCTGGCACCGCGCCGATCGACACCGCGCGGACGTGCGGGAAGAGTTGTCGAGCAGGGGTGTGGCCGAGCGTGGCCAAACAGGGTCTCAAGCGGCACCCAGCGCACCGCACGCGGCGCGGAGCACTGCGGCCCGGCGACCGTGGTGGTCGCCGGGCCGCAGTGCTCCGAGAGGTGTCCCTAGTGCTGCGGTTTGCCCGCGTCCGGCTTACCGGCCAGTGCGCGCATCTGCTCGTGGTGCGCGTCGTGGTCGGCACTGTCCAGCGCCGCGCTCTCCTCGTCGGTGTCCGGTCGTAGCCAGCCACCGCGACCAGCCCTACCGGCAGAGCCGAGCTTGTTCATCTTCTTGGGCACGGTGGCACCTTGATACTCCAGCGGCACGGCGTGGCCGTGCTCGTCCACCCCGCCCAGCGGCTGGTGGATCTCGACGAATGCACCGTGCGGCAGTCGCTTGATCATGCCGGTCTCCACCCCGTGCTCCAGGACTTCCCGGTCGGAGCGCTGCAGACCGATGCAGAACCGGTAGGTCAGCGCGTACACGATGGGCGGTAGCAGCACTGCCGAGATCCGGCCGATCCAGGTCATCGCGTTCAACGAGATGTCGAAGTGGTACGCGATGATGTCGTTACCACCGGAAATGGTGAGCACCACGTAGAAGGCGATCGCCATCGCGCCGATCGAGGTGCGCACCGGAACGTCGCGCGGCCGCTGCAGCAGGTTGTGCGCCGCATCGTCCTTGACGAGCTTGCGCTCGATGAACGGGTACATGATCAGCGCAGTGAAGATGATCCCGCCGCCGAGCGCCGCCGGGATGAAGACACCCGGGATGGTGTAGTGGCCGAGGTAGAACTCCCACGCCGGCCACAGCCGGGTGGCCCCGTCCAGAAAGCCCATGTACCAGTCGGGTTGCGAGCCCGCAGAGACCTGGCTTGCGTCGTACGGCCCGAGGTTCCAAATCGGGTTGATCTGGAACAGCCCGGCGAGCAGAGCAACGACGCCAAAGGTCACGGCGAAGAAGCCGCCGCCCTTCAGCGCGAACAGCGGCATGATCCGCACTCCGACCACGTTCTGCTCGGTGCGACCGGCCGCGGGGAACTGCGTGTGCTTCTGGTACCAGACCAGCGCCAGGTGGGCCGCGATGAGCGCCAGCAGGATGCCGGGGATGAGCAGCACATGGGCGATGTAGAAGCGGTCGATGATGATCTCGCCGGGGAACTCGCCGCCGAACACCAGCCAGTGGACCCAGGTGCCGGCAACAGGCACGGACAGCATGATCGCCGAGGCAATGCGCAGGCCGGTACCCGACAGCAGGTCGTCGGGCAGCGAGTAGCCGGCGAAACCCTCGACGATGCCGAGGATGAGCAGCAGGGCGCCGAGGACCCAGTTCACCTCACGCGGCTTGCGGAACGCGCCGGTGAAGAAGACCCGGGCCAGGTGGGTGACCATGGCGGCGAGGAACAGCAGCGCCGCCCAGTGGTGCACCTGCCGGACGAACAGGCCACCGCGCACCTCGAAGGAGATGTTCAAGGTGGTCTCGTAGGCCCGCGACATCTCGACGCCGCGCAGGTTCTGGTACACGCCGTTGTAGGTGGTCTCCGCCATCGACGGATCGAAGAAGAAGGTGAGGTAGACGCCCGAGATGAGCAGGATGATGAAGCTGTACAGCGCCATCTCGCCCAACAGGAACGACCAGTGCGTGGGAAAGACCTTGTTGATCTGCCGGCGCAAGCCACCCGCGAGGTGGTAGCGATCGTCCGCCCAGGTCCCCGCCGAACCCCCGAGCTGTTCGGCCTTGCTCTTGGTGGGGCTGGTTGTGGTCATGACTTGCGCTCCCAGAAGGCCGGTCCGATCGACTCGATGAAGTTGCCGTTGGCGACTAGGTAGCCCTGGTCGTTGACCGTGATCGGTAGTTGGGGCAGCGCCCGGGCCGCGGGCCCGAAGATCGGCTTGGCGTAGGTGAGGACGTCAAACTGCGACTGGTGGCACGGGCACAGGATCCGGTTGCTCTGCGTCTCGTACAGCGAGGTCGGGCAGCCGGCGTGCGTGCAGATCTTCGAGTAGGCGTAGTAGGCGCCGTAGTTGAAGCTTTCTTGGCCGGCCCGCTTGACGACGCGGGTCGCGTCCTCGGGACGCAACCGAATGAGCATGACGGGGTTGTCGGACCGTCGCAGCGCCTTGGCCAGGGCCTCCTCGTCGCCGCGCTCGGACTCGCGGAAGGGGAACACCGTCTCCATGGCGCCCGCGTCCAGGTCGCCCGCGCGGACCAGCTCCACATCGTGCGCGCGGCCGGTCGAGCGGCGGAGGTAGATGGTCTCGTTGTTGATCGGCGTCCAGCCCGAGGTCCACAGCGGCGCCGCCGCGCCGCCCTTCCACGGGTTCTTGACCAGCCCGCCAAGGGGCATGATCGCCATGATGCCCAGCGCGCCGGCTCCGAAGCCGAGCGAGCGCTTGATGAGGCTGCGGCGAGCGATGCCCAAAGATTGGCCGGAGTCGGCGAGCAGGGCGACGGTGGTCTTCTTGTCCACCTCGGACGATCCGCCCATGTGCCGCTGTTGCACCGCGGTCTCGTCCGGAACGAACTTCTTGGCGTAGGCGATCACCCCCACCCCGAGTCCCAGAATCGCCAGGCCCATGGTCAGGCCGAGCAGTGGTGTGTACAGGGTGTAGAGCAGGTTCTTGTCGCTGCCCATGGGCTCGTACTCCCAAGGCCAGAACAGGTAGACGCCGACGAAGGCCAACGCGGAGATACCGGAGAGGGCGAACCACGCCGCCACTGACCGTTCTGCGCGCTTCTCCGCCTTGGTGCCCGGGACCGGCCACCGCTCCCGCCGATAAGCGAGCTCGACGTCGTCGTCCTTCAGACCGAGCGTGACGAGCTCCTCACGGCTCATGTTGGCCAGCTCCTCGTCCGTGGGTTGCGAACCACCCACAGTGCCTCCGCCGCTCATGCCCTCGCTCCGATCCACATCGCCGCGCCGACGAGGCCGACGATTCCCACAATCCAGATGAACAACCCCTCGGACACCGGTCCGATACCGCCCAAGCCGTAACCGCCCTGGCTCTTGGTCTCCGTGGCCTGCTTGACGTACGCGACGATGTCGGCCTTCTCCTGCGGAGACAGCTGCCGGTCGGAAAACTTCGGCATGTTCTCCGGACCCGACACCATCGCGGTGTAGATCTGCTGCTCGGTGGCCGCGTCCAGGCTCGGCGCGTACCGACCCGAAGACAGGGCGCCACCTTTCCCGGTGAAGTTGTGGCAGGAGGCGCAGTTCAGCCGGAACAGCTCACCACCGCGGGCGGCGTCATCGCCGATCAGCGAGGACTCCGCCACCGAGCCGTCGGGATTGCGCACCACGGTGGGACCGCCGCCGTTGGCCTGGATGTAGGCGCTGAGCTGGTCGATCTGCGCCGCGTTGAACTGCGGCGGCTTGCGGGATGCCTGGGCCTCGGTACGCGCCAGCGGCATGCGTCCGGTGGAGACCTGGAAGTACACCGCGGCCTCACCGACCCCGATCAGGCTGGGTCCCCGGTCCTGAACGCCCTGCAGGTTGGCGCCATGGCAGGTGATGCACGAGTTGTCATAGAGCTGCTTGCCCTCACGGGCCTGCGCGGGTTGGTCCTGCGCGACCGCAACCTGCGGGCTCGGGGTGATCGTCGCCGCCAGAGCTCCGGCACCGACGAGCGCCAGCATGAGGACAACCATGCCGGTGGCCCGGCGGCGAAGCTTGCTGCGGCTCGCGCGTCGTCGCCGGGAGGCGGAGGCAGGAGGTGGTGAGGAGCTCATCGTGATCCCTTGCGATCGGGGACGGCGGGGAGTGCGGGGATCGAACCAGGGGCCGGCTGGACGGCGCGAACGGCTGTCATCGTCGGCTTCCTCAGCGCACGATGTAGATCGTGGCGAACAGCCCGATCCACACGATGTCGACGAAGTGCCAGTAGTAGGACACCACGATGGCGGCGGTCGCCTGCGC
>JAABVA010001197.1_pt1 | contig 28498 bp, 28 predicted proteins | sample 5560331 | NCBI WGS metagenome assembly JAABVA01 (sample SAMN12812661, study PRJNA571458) | rock metagenome | isolation source: Antarctica rocks | place: Antarctica: Victoria Land, Mt New Zealand sud | collected 2016-01-07 | reverse complement strand
GCGGCAGTCGTCGTCGTCCCAGATGATCACGCTGCCGAGGAGACAACGCCGAACTCTGCTCGATCAACCGTGGCGCTGGATCGATCTCCGGCGAGGTCATATCCGGTCATGGTGGCAAGAGCAGCGATCGAGGCCGCCGCCGCGGCAGACACGGCCAGACGGCTACCTGAGCAGCCGCACGCCGGGAAGCTGGACTCCGCCGAGCACCCTGCTGAACTGGCCGTGGCCGAGTCGGTCCCCACCGAATTGGTCGCTACGGAGTTGTTCCCCACCGAGTCGGTTGCTACTCGACCGCATCCTGCCGAGCTGGACCCGTCGGCGCCGCCGCCTCGTAGCCGCCGGCGCGCCCTCGCGATCGCGGGTGCGGCCGCGGCCGCTGTGGTGGCAATCGTGGCCATCGGGGTATCGAACGGTACTGCGCAATCCCCGACTGCCGGCCAGCTCGACAGCCCCATCGGATTGGCGGTCGTCGTCTCGACGGGCCTGAACGGCAGCACAACCCAGGTCACCGTGACCGCGCCGATGACGACTGTCGGAGGTCGGTTGGTCGCGGTCGTCACCGCCGCAGACGGCGCGGTCCGCCACCTGCCCGTGCTCGCCGTCCTCACGGCAACGGGAGTTCGACCCACCGGATCGAGCGGCCGGCCGGCTACGCCGACCGAGCTGACGTCCAGAACCATCCAGCAGGCGTCCCGCTCGGTCATCGCCACCGGCCGCACGACGGAGCTGCAGGTGTTGGCAACCAGCACCGTCGCGTCCGGCCGCACAGTCGTCGCCTCGGGGACGAAGCCCGCAGCGCCGATAACGTCCGGGACGGCCGGCCCGACGGACGCGAACGGCAATACCGCCACCGTCGTGCCGGGTATCACTCGGCTGACTGGCTGGATCCTGTTGCCCACTTCGAAGGTCGTCGGAACAATCCCTCGAGCGACCGCGCTGAGCGGCGGGCGCGTTTCGAGTTCCTCGTCGCCGGCAGGCGGCGGGAACGCTGCCGGAAATGCTGCCGAGCACTCGGCGGCACCGGTTCACTCGACGTCGAAGGGAGTTCCGGCCGCCACTGAGCCGGCCCCGAGCATCACCAGTTCGTCGCGGTCGGCAGGTCCCACTTCGGCCGGCACCACTGCGGATAGCACCACGACCGCCGAAAGCACTTCGGCCGCTTCGACGACCGACGCCACTACTTCCACCGCGTCCGCCCCTGAGACCGCTACCACTACTCCGACAACGGACACTTCGACAGCCGACACGACGACATCTACCGCACCGACTTGCACGCCTGCCGACGCGGTCGGTGTCGTTCTGCCCGTTCCCTGTCCCTGAACTGGGCTGGCCACATCGCCTGCGCAATTAGAGCAGCTTGAAAACCGCCGCCGCGTGAGGTCACCGCACCCGCGCGGGCCTGCCAAGAGCTATCAGGTCGAATCCGGCGGAGAGGGCGACCGCGGGGTCGATCACGTTGCGTCCGTCGACGATGGATCGACCGGCCATCTCTTCGGCGGTCTTGACCAGGTCGAGTTCGGCGAAGAGCGGCCACTCGGTCAACACCACCAGAACCGCGGCACCGGCGACGGCCGAATACGGATCGGGGGCCACCTCGATGGACGGCCGGTCCTTGCCGGCACGAATGTCGGTCGAAACGGCTGGATCGAACCCGCGGAGAACTGCGCCCTGCGCCGCCAACCGGCCCGCGACGGCGAGCGCGGGTGAATCGCGGAGGTCGTCGGTTCCCGCCTTGAAGGTCAAACCCCACAGAGCGACCCTGACGCCATCGAGCGAACCGCCGGCGGCAGCGCGCACCTTGTCGGCGACTCGGTCCTGGGCCTGGTCGTTGGATTCGGTCGTCGCCGCCAGCAGCGGGAACGGTATGCCGTGATCAGCGGCAATGGTAGCCAGGGCCCTGGTGTCCTTCGGAAAGCACGAGCCGCCCCAACCGGGGCCGGACTTCAAGAATTTCGGGCCGATGCGCTCGTCGAAGCCCATTCCGTTGGCGATCTCTCCGACGTCGGCCCCTACTGTTTCGGCAAGTGCGCCGATCGAGTTGATGAACGAGAGCTTCATGGCCAGGAAAGCGTTGGAGGCGTATTTGATCAACTCCGACGACTCCGGTGACGTGATGACGGCCGGTGCGCCGAGAGCCTCGTACAGGTCGGCGACGGCGGCGGCTGCGGCCCGGTCGGAAGATCCGACCACGATCCGATCCGGGTTCATGAAGTTTCGAACCGCGGTACCTTCCTGCAGGAACTCGGGGTTGGAGACGACGGCGACATCGGATCGATTCACCGTCGCGGTGATGTCGTGTGCGGTGCCGACCGGAACGGTTGACTTCGTCACCAGCACGGCTCCCGGATCCAGGACCGGCCCGATCTCGGCGACTACGTCGTGCACGATGCGTAGGTCCGCGCGGCCGTCGCCGCCATCCGGCGTCGGCAGGCACAGAAAGATGTACTTTGCGCCCCGAGCAGCCGCGACGGCGCCGTGGACGAATGTCAACTTGCCCGACTCGAGGCCGTTGGCGACCATCTCGTCGAGCCCAGGCTCCAGAATCGGCACCTCACCCCTGGCGAGCGCCGCAACCTTGTTCGCATCGACATCTCCGCAGACGACCTCATGCCCCAGGCTGGCCAGGCAGGCCCCGGAGGTGAGACCGACATAACCACTGCCTATCACTGCGATGCGGCCGCCGGCCATTGGTTCTCCTTCGATTCTCTACTCGACTCCGTCCCAGGACTGTGTTCCCAGGAATCCAGAACGCTTCGCCGACTGTGCCCGAACCAGTGCCGGAACCCGGTGCCCGGCCCACGCTGAAAACCCGAAGGCGGGACCCATCCGAGAACCACCACGGTCGTGGAATCGTACGCTAACTGGTATGACACAACCTTCTTTGCGACGACTGGGTCGCTCCGGCCTTGCAGTCTCCACCACTGGCCTCGGCTGCAACAACCTCGGCAGGAAGGGCACCAGGACGGCTGACGTCCAGGGCAGCACAGCCGTCGTGCATGCGGCCATCGACGCCGGGATCACGTTGTTCGACGTCGCCGATATCTATGGAGCACAACCGGGGGTCAGCGAGGAGATCCTCGGCGTGGCGCTGGGCGCAAGACGGGATCAGATCGTGCTGGCCACGAAATTCGGCCTGGACGCTCAGGGCGTGAATGGGCGCGACGACGACGCGCGGGGATCGCGTCGCTACCTCCGCCAGTCGGTGGAGGCATCGCTGCGCCGGCTCAAGACCGATTGGATCGACCTGTACCAACTGCACGCGCCGGATCCACTGACCCCGATTGCGGAGACCCTCGCCGCACTGGACGACCTGGTGAAGTCCGGCAAAGTCCGCTACCTCGGGCATTCCAACCTGGCCGGCTGGCAGTTGGCTGATGCCGCGTGGACCGCTCGCGAGCTGGGCACGGTCCCATTCATTTCGGCGCAGAACGAGTATTCCCTGTTGCGTCGGGACGTCGAGGCAGAGTTGCTTCCCGCCGCGACGCATTTCGGCGTCGGGGTGCTGCCCTTCTTTCCTCTGGCGAACGGCCTGTTGACCGGCAAGTACCGACGGGGTGAGGCGCCAGCTGGAACGAGGTTGACCGATCTGAAGCCGGGTCTGCTGGAATCTGCACCGTGGGAAGCCGTGGAGCAGCTCGCGCAGTTCGCCGAATCACGGGGCGTCACCATGTTGCAGGTGGCCTTCGGCTGGCTGTTGGCGCAGCCTCAGGTGGCTTCCGTGATCGCTGGAGCGACCTCACCGGAACAAGTGGCGGCCAACGCCGAAGCCGCCAATGCCTGGACGCCTGATCAGGTCGATCTGGACGCCATCGACGCCATCTTTCCGCGGGGCGGCTGATTCCCGGGCCCTGGTCGACGAAGTGTCCCGCCGGCTGATGCAGCGACCGGGTGACAGTTCGTCGTTGTCGTCCCGGTCGCTACGACCCGTCGGGGAACGATCCGGACGCCCGCTTCCCTGTCGGCGGGTTGTCGCGCTCGACGCATCCTCGGCTCGGCCCATGCGTCCCCCCGTCATGAGTTCATCGACGAAACAGACCCAGAGAGCGCCCCACCCGGCCGGCCGGATCGACGGCCACCTGACCGCCCGCAGCGAGCTCCGAAGTCAGCGGCAGGCGGCTCCCGTGACGAGTTCCTCGCACGGCACCTCGGCGCTCTGCGACGACAACTGCCACTATTGCCAGGGCCCCGAGACCGACTGAGCCCGTTCGCGCAAACGGGATTCCCTGCCCTTTTCAGGTGCCGGGTAACAGCGCCGGAAAAGGTGCCGTGGCAAGCGGCGTCACCATGCCCGTCGAATCCAGCGTGCCCATCCAGGCGGACACCTGTTGCAGGCTGAGATTCACCGGGCGGTGTGAGAGCACACTCTCCCAGCGCGAGAACACCGCCCGCGCCAACGGTTTGTGCGGATCTATCGGTTTGCTCCAGGTGACTGCGTCGGGAAAGAACGCCACCACTGTGATCGGGCCACTGCCGTGCCAATTGGCCTTGATCTGAGCCATTGAACTCAGAGTCGGTTGATTCATCGTGACGACCTTGTCCGAACACGTCTCCTGTAGCGCCGGCATCGCGGAACCCATGATGGGGTATGGACCGGCTTGCACGATCAACCCGTCGCCGGCCAGCCGACAGATCTGGTTCACCAGGGTGTAGGTGCCGACACCCTCCCGAGCTGTCCAGAGCGGCCCCCAATAGACCGCGGGGTACAGCACGAGCGGAACCGTCGCGATCACACCCACCGCCCGCAGGAACCGGAATCGCTTCAACGACATGACAACCGCGCGAAGCGCAAAGACCGCGCTGATCGCGGTCATCGGGATGACGACGGGCAGCAGACGCCGGAGCGCCCAGACCTGGTCGGGCGTGATGGAGATCCGGTTCAGGTACACCAGGGCGACCAGGGTGGGAATGGCCCACATCACCAGCAGGGCCGGCTCCCGCCTTCGGCAGAACCGCACTGCGGCGAGCACGGCGCCCAGCAGTGCAGCGGCGACCAGCGTCCAGCCGATGTACCACGCCAGCCAGTTGATCGTCATCTCGTCGTAGCTCTTCGTGCCGTCGACGGGAAGCCCTTCGGCCTTCTGCCGGGCGGATACGCCGCCGATGTAGTCCCCGCCGTCACGGTTCTTGATGAAGTGATGCGCGAGCCACCACGGCCGCGTCACCATCACGATGCAGCCCAAGGCGACCAGAATGCCGGCTGCGATTGCGATCTTTCGGCGATGGCGCAACAGCGCGCGAGACAGCGGTCCGGTGAGTGGGCGCGCCCAGCTGAGGCCCACACCGAGCGCCAGGACGACGGGCAACGCGGCGAGAACGGGATTCAACTCACCCGACAACCCGAACAGGTACTTGGGGCTGTGGACGTACAGGTCCAGCCATCCCAGTGCTGCGGCCGGCACCGCGCCACAGGTGAAGACGAGCATGGCGAGCCGGCCCTCACGGCGGCGCACGGCGGTGACGGGGGCGATCGCGACCAGGCTCAGTGCGGCCAACGCTGCGACCACAATCAAGCCACCGTCAATCCTGGCGATCATCGTGGCACCGGCGAACACGCCGGCCAAGGCGAACAACCGGAGATTCCGCGTGCTCAACGCGACCCACAGCGCAACCAGCATTCCGCAGACGAAGATCAGGGCGACCGGTTCCGTGTAGGGCATTCTGGAGAACGCCGCCAGTGGAATGGTCACGGCCATCAGCAGCATCGGCGCCAGCCCCCACAGCGGACCAAGGACCCGGCGCGCGACCGCATAAATGCAGAGCAGCGCGAGCGCGCCGATGGCCACGTTGCCGGTCAGCACTCCGGCGGTTCCGTGCACCCAGCCGAATACCGCCAGCAATCCAGGCAGCAGATCATTGCCCTGGATGTGGTTGACGGCCCCGGTGTCTCCCTTCAGAAAGTCTGTGAGCAGGCCCGGAACGTGAGCAGCGAGGCCGGGCAGCGCCGGATCGAGCGCCACATCGGGCGTCGGATGATTGATCAGGTAGAGGGCGGAGAGCGTGTACTGCGATGGGTCGCGATCCAGCCCGATCATCTCAGCGGTGTACCCCCGCTGCACGACATACCAGGCCATCGCAAGCAGCAGGGCAGCACCGGCGCCGGCCACTGCTGCCCGATTCATTTCCGGCGACTTCGGCACGAAACGCGACGTCACGATCACTGCGAGCACCATGGCCGGAAAGACCAGAATCGGGCGGAACTCATCGACCAACAGGGCGACCGACACGACGATCGAGACAGCCAGGAACCAGGTCATCAGCCGGTCGGGCAGCGAGACCACAACGCGGGCCAGTCGCTGGGGAACGGATCGCCGCCCGATCTGCGGCGCGTCCACTTCTATCGTCGCCACAGCGGTCGCCATACCCGTCACTTTCCGATAGACAGCAGTTGTCGCCAGCATGCCCGACTCGACTGTGAATAACCCCAGCGAATCTGCGCAGAACCTTCAATCGTCGGGCCGTTGATCATCGCCGCAGGTCGCCGCGTAGTTTCTCGAATCCTAGGCGGTCGAGGGAGCCCGTGGCCTGTTGTCCGGGCGATGACGGCCCGCTGCTACGCGGCCATCCGCACCCGTCGACCGCTCCACTCCGAGCCGGCGACGCAGGACCTTCCGATCAGCACAAGTCCTTCCGATCAGAGTTGGTGCGGATAGCCCACCGAGGTCGGGGCGACGAACGTCTCCTTGATGGATCTCGGCGAGGTCCACCGCAGCAGATTGGCCGCCGAGCCGGCCTTGTCGTTGGTACCGGAGGCTCGGGCGCCGCCGAACGGCTGCTGGCCGACCACGGCACCGGTCGGCTTGTCGTTGATGTAGAAGTTTCCGGCGCTGAACCGGAGCGCCTCGCCGGCCCTGGCCGCCGCCACCCTGTCCCGCGCGATGATGGAACCGGTGAGGGCATACGGCGAAGCGGTGTCGACCTGCCGGAGCACTGCGTCGAACTGGTCGTCCTGGTAGACGTGCGCCGAGAGAATCGGGCCGAAGTACTCATTGCAGAAGATCTCGTCAGCAGGATCGGTGCCCAGCAGCAGCGTCGGCCGGACGAAGTAACCGACCGAGTCGTCGTAGGTGCCGCCGGCCAGGATCTCGATCGAATCCGTGGCCTTGGCGCGATCCAGCGCGGCTTTGAGCCGACCGAACGAGCGGTCGTCGATCACCGCAGAGCTGAAGTTCGAGTAGTCCTCCACACTGCCGAGAGCGAGCGCCTCGGTCTCGGCGATGAGTTGGTCCTTCAGCTTCGGCCACAGCGATCGCGGGATGTACGAGCGCGAAGCGGCGGAACACTTCTGGCCCGAGTACTCGAAGGCGCCGCGGACCATGGCGGTGCGCAGCACGTCGACGTCCGCGGACGAGTGGGCGACGATGAAGTCTTTGCCGCCGGTCTCGCCGACGATCCTCGGATAGCCGGCATAGCCAGATATGTTGTTGCCCACCGCTTTCCACAGATCTTGGAAAACTCGGGTGGACCCGGTGAAGTGAATGCCGGCCAGGCTGCGGTCGGCGAGCAGCACCTCCGAGATCTCCGGACCATAACCGGGCAGCATGTTGATGACCCCCGGCGGCAGGCCTGCCTCGGTCAGCAACTCCATCGTCAGGGAGGCCGCCAGTTGCTGGGTGGTGGACGGTTTCCAGATGACGACGTTGCCCATCAGCGCCGGCGCGGTCGGCAGATTACCGGCGATGGCGGTGAAGTTGAACGGCGTGATGGCGTAGACGAACCCCTCGAGCGGGCGGTGATCGGTGCGGTTCCAGATGCCCTTGCTGTTGGCCATCGGCTGCTCGGCGAGGATCTGCCGGGCGAAATGGACGTTGAAGCGCCAGAAGTCGGCCAGTTCGCAGGCCGAGTCGATCTCCGCCTGGTAGGCCGTCTTCGCCTGGCCGAGCATGGTGGCGGCGTTGATGCGCGCGCGCCACGGACCGGAGAGCAGGTCGGCCGCACGCAGGATGACGGCGGCGCGGTCGTCGAAGGACAATCGCTGCCATTCCGGAGCCGCCGCGGCGGCCGCGGCAACGGAGTCGGTGGCGTCCTGATGGGTGGACTCGGCGGAGGTCGCGAGCACCCTGGAATGCTCGAACGGCGCGACGACGTCGAATGACTTTCCGGCCGGCCGGCGGGTAACCCCACCGATCACGGCACCCAGCTCCAGCGGCGAGGTGAACGCCTTCAGCGCGACGGTCAACCGCTCGCGCTCCGGACTGCCGGGGGCGTAGTCGAGCACGGTCTCGTTGACCGGCAGTGGCGGGTGCGTGATCGCGTCCATCGAGGAACTCCTATTTTCGGGCAGATCTATTCGGTAGTTTCCAGGTGTGCAGCGAAGCGTGAGTGCTCAGCCGCGGCCGAGCAGCGAGCGAAGGAAGAAAAGCAGGTTCGCCGGGCGCTCGGCGAGCCTGCGGGTGAAGTAGCCGTACCAGTCCGAGCCGTACGGCACGTAGACCCGCACCGTCTTGCCGGCGGCCCGCAGCCGCTGCTGCTCGTCGGGACGGATGCCGTACAGCATTTGGTGTTCGTAGCTCTGCGGGCCTCGGCCGTTGTCGGCGGCGAGCTTGCCGGCGATGGCGATCATCCGCGGATCATGGGATCCGACCATCGGATAACCGTTCCCGGCCATCAGCACCTTGAGCGCACGCACGTACGCGAGGTCGACCTGACGCGAGTCGGAGAACGCCACCGCAGCCGGCTCGTCGTAGGCGCCCTTGACCAGTCGCACGCGTGAGCCCGCGCCCGTGAGGCCGGCGAGATCCTTCGGTGTCCGCAGCAACATCGCCTGGATCGCGACACCGACGTCGGGATGGTCCTGCCGGATCGTGTCCAGGGCGTCGAGGGTGGAATCGATGGTGGTGTGGTCCTCCATGTCCAGCGTCATCCTGGCTCCGACGGCATAGGCGGCTTCCGCGATCTTCCGGGCGCCGGCGAGCGCGTACCGGGAACCATCGGTGCCGGTCAGCGCCTGCCCCACGGCCGAGAGCTTGACCGACAGCTCCGCGCCCGCCGCCAGCCCGGCCTCGCCGAGGGCACCGATGAGCTCCAGATACGCGGCCACGGCTCCATCGGCCGTAGCCGTATCGGTGGTGTTCTCGCCCAGATGGTCCATGCTCACCTGCAGCCCATCAGCCCGCAGTGCCGCAACTGCCGCAACCGCAGTCGCCGTACTCTCCCCAGCGACGAAGCGATCCACCACAGAGCGGGTCATCGGCGTCGCGGTGGTCAGATTCCGGACACGGTCGCTGGCCGACAGCGCCAGGATCGGCTTTCGAAGCAGGAACACGGGCGGGGATCACTCCTTCTACGGCCGGGCCGGATTGCTAATCGGGCGACTGTACGATTAGTTCCGATCCAGGCTATCAGCGACAGGCTTCGTCGGCACAAGCTCGTTCGGCCGGCTGCCGAAATGGCTGAACGGATTGACTGTCCGAATCGGAACCAAGGGAGGCTGAGCCGGTGACACCGCTCCAAGATCATCGTTCGTGGCCCTCAGTGGTCGCGAAACGACCAACGATGGCCACCAACGATGATCTTGATCCCGGAGCACCGAGACGACGCCGGCCGCCGGAGGTGCGCCGCCGGATGCTCCTGGATGCCGCGCGCGGAGTCATCGCGGAGCGTGGTCTGCACGCCACCACGGTGCGCGACATCGCCGCCGCCGGCGGCGTGGCCGTCGGTACCGTCACCTATCACTTCTCCGGCATCGAAGAGGTGCTCGCCGGCGTTCTGGAGAGTGAGACGGAGAGGTACTCCGCGCCGATCTGGATGCGGGCGGCGACCGCCGCCACCGGACGGGACGGGCTCACGACGCTCATCGACGGGCTCGTCGCCTCCGACAGCCGCACGTACGAGCACTGGAAGCTGTGGCTCGATTTCTGGGCGCTCGCGGCGCACTATCCGCAGTACTCCAGCTGGCAGTCGCAGGTGTATCGAGACCTGCACCAGCTCACCGCGTCCATCCTGACCCGCGGCCAGCTGGACGGCACGTTGCTGGTTCCCGACCCGGCCACCGAGGCGGTGCGGTTCATCGCGCTGCTGGACGGACTGGTGGTGCAGTCCTATCTGCCCGAATCCCGACTGTCCCCCGGCGCAGCCAGGACCGCGCTGCATTCCTACGTGCAGGCCACGATGACCCCGCTGGCATAATCTGCACCGCAACACTCTGCACCGCCATACTCAGCTCGGCCATAGTTGCTCGGGAATACTCAGCACGCTCGGACTCAGCACGCTCGGACTCAGCACCCTCGGACTCAGCACCCTCGGACTCTGCGCCCTCGCAAGCTGCCCGACAGTGAGCAGTTCGGGCGACAGATCGGGGAACGTTCATGCAGCTCGGCGGTAGTTCGGCGATCGTCACGGGCGCTGCGTCGGGCCTGGGGGCAGCAACGGCGGCAGCTCTGGGAGCGGCCGGGGTGGCCGTCATCGGGCTGGACCTGGCCGCGGGCTGGGAGCGCGGCGGCACCCCGCCGACGGGTGTCACCACCGTCGCGGGCGACGTCCGGGAATCATCGGATGTGGCGAACGCCGTCTCCGCTGCCGTCGCTACCGGGCGTCCGTTGCGCCTTGCGGTCAACTGCGCGGGGGTTGTCACGCCTGGGCGGATCCTGTCGCGAAAAGGTGTCCATGATCTCGATCAGTTCGCCCGGGTCATCTCCATCAACCTGGTCGGCACGTTCAACGTGCTGCGGCTGGCTGCCGAGGCCATCGCCGCCACCGAACCGCTGGACGACCAGGGGCTGCGTGGCTTGATCGTCAACACCTCGTCGGTGGCCGCCTTCGACGGGCAGATCGGGCAGATCGCGTACGCGGCGTCCAAGGGCGGAGTGGCCGCGATGACGCTGCCTGCCGCGCGCGATCTGGCGCAGTTGGGAATTCGCGTCATGACGATCGCGCCTGGCATTCTCGACACACCGATGATGGCTGCGGTGACGGACGAATTCCGTACCGCCCTGGCCGCCAACGTGCCCTTTCCCGCCAGGTTCGGCAGGCCGGAGGAGTACGCCGCTCTGGTGCTGGCCATCGCCGCTCAGGACTATCTGAACGGCGAGACCATCCGCCTCGACGGCGCGCTGCGGATGCCGCCGCGCTGACCATTTGTTCACCGCTATCCGCAGCGAAACGACGTCAATCCCGGTCGATCTCCGCCACGGTCGGTATTTCGCCGGAACGCTCAGTCATCCAGCGGCGCAACGCGAGTGTGGCGAGCACGTCGTCCTCGTTGTACCGCAGAATCCGGTCCGCCATTTCGCGGTTCACCGGTTGTCCGTCGGGACGAAGAATCCCGGGGGACCCCACCGCAAGTCGGTACCAGGCCATCGAATTCTCACCACCTGGTTCTGGATCTCGCCAGGAAAAGCCGGCGATCGGTGCCAGCACCTTGAGTCTCATCGAACCGGGCACGATGAATTGATCGCGGATTTCCTGATAGATGTCGACCCATTCCTCCGACGCGCAGAACTCCGTGATCTGGGCCGGCGTCGGCATTCCCGGAACATCGGGATAGCGAAGGGGAGTCGAACGCAGCCACCGCTCCTCGGCCGATCTGGAATAGCAGTACGCCGCGAAAGTGAGTCCATGAGCCGCCGCAATTGCACGCAGCTCGGACAGGTAACTCCAGAACTGAGCAAATGCTCGACCTTCGTCCGCGTCAGGCAGTGGTTTCCAGCTGACGAAGGCGCGGTAGCCGGACTGCAGCCGCAGCGATTCCACGGCCGGTCCGGTCAGGTAGGTACCCCACAGATAGGCCCCGTCCTCGAGGAACGATTCCATGTCCACATCGAGTTCCAGATCGGCGCGCCGAACCAGCACCTCGTCGGTTCTGCGCACCAGAGCCAGGCCGGCCAACCAGGCCCTGGCGCGGACCCTCGCCGCGCCGGGATCCATTCCGGTCAAGGGCAACGCCGCCGCAACCTGGCCGCTCATTCCGGCCAACTCGTCCACTGTCCGGACGCCGACCGCATGCAGCACGTCGACGTCACCGCCGGCTGCGATCAGCGAGACGTCCCTGGCAGCCAACAGCTGCGCCGAACAAACCGGCCACCACGCACACCGGCGGCATTCACCGATCCGGGACGGCAGGGCCAACGGAGGACCTCCGGACGCGGCGGCGGTGGCGACCAGCAGTCGATCGTGAAACCTCAGGTCGTAGTCGGCCAGCACCGAAGCACCCGGTACTTCGAGTTGATGCCACAACAGGATTCCGGCATCACCGGCCATCCGGTCGGAGACTCCGGGTGCGGCTGCCGCCCCTTCGGCTTGTGACGCGCCCGGGCGGTCGACCGATGCGCTGGTGGAACCGCCTCGGCCGACAACTGCTCCGAACGCCTGGGAACCGGCCAGGCCCAGATCGCCGAGCAACCGGTGGAAATGGGCCAGGGCCAGCGTGTCGGCGGCGTGGGGCCGGCCTTTTCGGAGCGGATTCGGCGCAATCGCCAACGGATCGTCCAGCGGCGCGGTGAGGGCGCCACTACCGGGATCGGTCGTTCGGTGCGCCCGAATGATCACGGGACGGTAGCCGTCACCCACCCAGATGAGTAGATCGGGGCTGCCGAACCGGGTGTCACTGCGCAGCGCGGGGCCGAACACCACCGGAGGGCGCTCCGGCCCCGATGGATCCCAGGGATCCACCTGTTCGCCGAGAACGGCGCGCAGCGTGTCGAGTACCTCGACGCGGTGGGCCTCGCCGTCCGAGAGCCGGAGCCGAAGGCCGTCGTCGGTCGGCGAGCGAAGCAGTCGTGGAGCGTTCGGATCGGCGTCCAGATGTACTCGTCGCCGACAGCGACCCGCGGCGGCCGGGCCGAGGCGAAGCGGTGCGCCCGCGGCCGCGGCCGCACCGGGTCGCAGGTCTGGGGACCCGGCTGCGCTGGAACCGGCGAGTGTCATCCACACCAGCGTAGGAGGCGGGCTGGGATTCGCGCACCACACCGCTCTACGCTGTGGACAGGTACTGCGCCGGCGCGCTCTCAATGGTGCAACGGGACAGTACGAACGCGCGGACGAACGGTGGCCAACGCGCCGACGGACGGTGGTAGGTGCGACGACGGGAGAGCGGAATGTTCGGTAGGAAGAGCTCCGGCGGCAGGGCGGCCGCTCGCGTCGCCGTCAAGGCGAGGAAGTCCGCCGACAAGGCGGCCGCAGGCGCTGCCGCCAGGGCGAAGAGCGCCGAGAAAGTCGCAGGGCGAGCCGAGAAGAAGGCCGTGAAGGTCGAGAAGCGCGCGGTGCAAGCGGAGAAGAATGCGGCCAAGGCCGAGCAGAACGCGGCGAAGGCCGAGCAGAAGGCCATCAAGGCGCGGAAGAACGAGCCGGCCGGGGTCCTCGGGGTCCTGCTCAGCCCGAAGACTGCCACCAAGGCCCTCGCTGTCGCCAAGGTCGTCGGGCCGGTGTTGGCACCGATCGCCCTCAAGGCCGCCACCACCGCGCGCGGTTTTCTCGACGAACGCCGGGCTATCAAACTGGGAGTGACGGCGGATCAGGTCGCCGCCTATCGCGGACCGACCGGCCCGGTCGGCGCCCGGATCGCCGCCCTTCGCTCCGCCGTCGAAGAGGTGCGCCGACGCCGAACCTCGGACCTGCAGGTGGTGCGATTCTCCGAGGTGGCCAAGGCACGACTGGGCGACCTGAACACGGCCGTGAACACCGCCGGTTCAATGCCGCCCGGCCGCCGTCGGATGACGTTGTCCGCGGTGAACAGGGAGCTGAATCAGATCGAGGCCGACCTGATGACCTATCTGGTCGGAACTCCGGGCTGACGATCCACCTGCGGTGGGCGCCGGTAGCCTGACGTCCGTGTTCGGTCCGACGTCCCTGCGGTGGCGAATGCTGCGCTCGTCGGCGTTCGCCGTCGTTGCGGCGGCGCTGGCCGGGCTCGGTCACGTCATCGGAGGTGGCGGGCCGCCCGACGCTGCCGTGCTGGTGGTCGGTGCCGGCGGCGTCGCACTGATCTGCACCGGGTTGACGAGGCGCCGCCGCTCCGTCGCCGGTATCGCGGGCCTGCTGATCGCCTGTCAACTCGCGTTCCACCTGTTGTTCAGCCTGTCCCCCCACCTCATGGCGTCAGGGCCCACTGCGTCGTCCGGGCTCGCTGCGTCGTCCGGGCTCGCTGCGTCGTCCGGGCTCACTGCGTCGTCCGGGCTGCTGCCGACAGCCCCGCTGCGAATGCTCGCGGTGCACGGGATCGCCACTACGCTGTCGGCGCTGACGCTGGCAAAAGGCGAGAAGTCGCTGTTCAAGCTGTTCGCGGTGCTGCGTCGAGCGGTCCGAGTTGTTCTGCTGCCAGGGGCGGTGGGCCTGCCGCCGCAGTGGGCAGCGGCTGTCGCGTACGCCTGGCCACATCCGTCCGGCGCACTGCTGTCCACCAGTCCGAGGCGAGGACCACCCGTCGCGAGGTAGTGCCACCAGGGCCGATGTCAGACCGACATCGGCAGCCTTTGCCTACCACTGGACCTCATCCGCGCGACGAACGAACAGGACTCCGATGTCGAACTTCCGCATGCCCCCGCCCTCCCGACCCATACCCACCCGACTCACCCGACAACCCACCAGGCCCACCCGAACTGCTCGGATCGCCCGGCCGACCCGGCTCGCGCTGCCGGCCCGACTCGTGCAGCCTGCCCGACCGCTGGCCGTCGGTCTCCTCGCCGCCCTGGGTCTGATGATCGGAGCCGGCGTCGCATCCGCCCACGTGACAGTCAACCCGGGCACCGTCGAAGCCGGCGCCTACACCGAGCTCACTTTTCGGGTTCCCAACGAATCGGCCAAGGCCAACACCGTGAAGATCACCGTCAACTTTCCCATGGACCATCCCTTCGCTTCCGTTGCCATCAAGAAGGAACCGGGATGGACGGCGAAGGCCACCACGTCGAAGCTCGCCACCCCGATTTCGGATGACGACAACGCCACCATCACCCAGGCGGTCAGCAGCATCACCTGGACCGCCAGCACGGGCAGCACGATCGCCCTCGGCGAATTCGCGGAATTCGACGTCTCGGTCGGCCCGGTACCGAGGGTCGACGCGGTGGCCTTTCGTGCCGTCCAGACCTACGACGACGGCAGCGTCGTGAATTGGAACGAACCCACTTCCGCCTCCGGCGTAGAGCCCGAGCATCCGGCGCCGGTGCTGCGCATCTCGACCGGCGGGACGGACGCAGCCGGAAAGTCCACCCCGGCCGCCGCTGCCGGTACACCGGCTTCCGGAGCAGCCGGGGCGATCACGGTCACCGCGGCGCCGCCGGTGCCGGGGGCCGTGGTGCCGACTGGAGCCGACAACCCGGCCCGCACCCTCGGTGTGCTCGGCATACTGGTCGGCGCGGTCGGCGTTCTGATCGGAGCGTTCGCCCTGCGCAGGCCTAGGGTGACCTCGTGAGCTACGGACGGCGCCTGTTGCGGATTGGCATTCTGGTCATGGTGATGGTCGGTTTCTCCGTCGGACTCGCAGGTCCTGCCTCTGCCCACGACGTCTTGATCTCCAGCAACCCTCCGGACGGGGCCAGTCTGACCAAGGTGCCCGCGTCGGTCACCTTCACGTTCGACCAGCCGGTGCAGAACTTCGACTCGGTCGTCTCGCTGATCGGTCCCGACGGGAAGCAGTACGCCGCCGGAAAGCCGTCCGTCAGCGGCAACACCGTCACCGGAACGGTGACCGCCGGCCCGGCCGGCGCGTACACAGCGGCCTATCGGGTGGTGTCCTCCGACGGACACCCGGTGACCGGCGAGGTCCATTTCACGCTGGCGGGCGACAACGGGCCGAGTTCGGTTGCGTCCTCCGGAGGTTCACCGGCTGCTTCCGAGGCCGCCTCGGCCGTCGCGTCGGCGTCAGCCGGCGGCCCGGCCGCCCAGCCGCCCAACAGTTCGGCAGTCCGATCGGATTCGAGCGGCCTGTCCGCATGGCTGTGGATCGGACTGATCGCCGCTGCCGTGGTGATCGCCTTCGCGGCCGTGCTGCTGATCCGACGGCCCGCCTCCCGAGGCGGAAAACGCAATGACACCTGAGCACCTGTGCACGGGTTCGGCGTAGCGATCGGTGCGGGCGGCCGCTGGGCGGCCACCTGAACATCGTGCGCCACCGCAGCCAGTCGCGAGCTGCCCGCCGGGATCAGGTGCCGGGATCAGGTGCGTCAGCCATGCAGACCGGTGGGCGCTGCATTCAACCGGGCCGACATGCACGCCTCCCGTTCTCGACCCCCGACGGTCTCCTACCTCCGCATCAGTGGCCCGATGAGTGGTGCGCGGTGTAGAGATGGAAGTAGTCGAACCAGGCTTGAGCTCCCGGGACGCCCGAGGCACCGTTATCTTCTGCGACCAATCCGACCCTGACCGGGAAGCGCGGCGAGGATGCTGTGAGCGTCCACGCATTTTCCCGCTGCCAGCTCGCCCCGTCGTAGGACAGCCACGGGGTGTAGGTCTCGCCCTTTTTGTAGATCCGCAGCCACACCGTGATGTGTGACGGGTCCGCGTTGCCGCCCCGGAAGGAGCCGTCCGCGCTCGGTCCCTGCCCATTGCCCACCCAGCAGCAGGTGCGATTGGCCGGAGCCTCCTGCGAGGTGTGCTCGGCCGCCGCTGGGCATCGCTGGTCGCTGTACCGCGAGATCGCCGTGTTCGAACCCGGTTGCGGACCGGTGAGCGCACAGCTGGAGCCAGGCGCCACCGGATTGAGCGAGTTGCGCAGAGAGACCACCTGGGTCAGGTTGCCGTTCCAGGCGATCCCGTTCAGCACGTTGGTGTCGTCGTCGCTGTAGACGATCATGCCGGCCTGTTGCTGGGCGTTCTGCGGGTCGAAGTGCATTTTCGTCTCGACCATCCAATCCCCGGCGGGCGGCTTCTGCAGCACGATGTTCTTGGTCGGCGAGTAGGTGGTGCCCGGGGAACTGATTCGCTGGTACCCGTCGAGGTTGCCGTTGCTGGTCAGGCTCAGGGCGCCGTCGCCGGCGAACCCGTGCAGCGACGCGTCCGGCCGCAGCCAGGACCACTGGCTGCCGATCGTGCCGCCGAAGTCGTCGGACGCGGCGCGGTCCAGCCGACCCGGTGTCGGTGCGTCCATCGCCTGCGCTCGATCGTCGGTCCTACCTGCCAGCGTCACGTTGTCGAAGTTGGCCGTTGTGCCGTCGGTGGTCAGCGCGATTCGACCGCTCCGCGGTTGAGCAGGGCCGTCATCTTGGCGTCGAGGTACCCGCGGGCTCGCCTTTTGTTCCTCGGAGGCCTTCGACGAGATCGACAGGTACTGGCCGGGGTTTCCGACGGTATCGGTGGGGTTACCCTTGCCGCCGTCCACCTGTGGGAAGTTCATATATCCAAGATGGCCGCCGGAAACGAAGTCGCCGCCGTCGGTGGCCATGCTTCCGTAGGTCCACGAGCCGTGGAGCATCATGGCCGCCTTACCCGTGTAGAGCAACGCCTGGTCGGCGTTGGAATCCGCGGTGATGGACGAGAACCCCTTGATGAAGCCGTTGGCTTTGATCAGCGCCTGCATCTGGGTGAGTGCCTGGATGGCCGCCGGGTTGGACCAGCCATTCTTCTCACCGGCGAAGATCGCCTGGAACACTTCACTGCCGCCGATGCGGTCGAAGACGAATTCCAGCCACATCATGTTGGTCCACCGCGATTGACCGCCGAGGGAAAATGGCGCGATGCCCTGAGCATTGAACTTCGGTACCAGGGCCATGATGTCGCCCCAGGTCTGCGGGGGCTTCGCGCCGACCTTGTCGAACGCAGTCTTGTTGTAGTACAGCACGATCAGCTGCACCGTCTCGCAGGGCATCGCGTAGATCTTGCCGCCGATCGTGGCAGCACCGAACGAGGAGGGGAACAGCCTGCTCTTGACGGCGGGATTGGCGGTGAACCAACTGGTCAGATCTTCCACCTGGTTCGCATCGACATAGCTCTTCAACCCTCCACCGCCCCAGCCCCAGATCAGCGTGGGTGCCTGTCCGGCGCCGATGGCCGTTTTGATCTTTGTCTTGTAGGCGTCGTTCTGGAAGGTGGTCGGCTGGATCTGGGTGGAGGGATTTGCGGTGTTGAAGCGTTTGACGGTGTTGGTGCGGATACCTTCGCCGGGTTGCCCGGTGAGATACCAGTAGCTGGCGCTTCCGGTCGCGCCGGAGGAACCGGTGGCGGCGACGCCACCGCTCGCACCGGCGCCACCGCTTGCACCGGCCGCCGCCTTCGGCCCAGAATTTCCGCCGCAGGCAGCCAGGCCCAATCCGCCGCCGGCAGCCAGAGCCAGGCCGAGGAACTTCCGGCGAGACGTCGTGCTGGGATCCCTGAATGATCTCCCTACTTGATGAGGCCACGGCCTCGCCGTGCGATCTGCGTTGATCGCAAAGGCGACCCTAGTTTCCGAAACGCCGAGTGTCAATAGTTTCCGAATTTCGGCGAATCTCGAGAAACTGCCGCTGCGACTTGCCCTGCCTGGCCCAATGTTTCGCGCGAATGAACCATCGAAACATTTCGTTACCCGCTCTCCACAGGCTTCGGAGTTTCGGGCTGGAGTGGGCGATGACAGCAAGGCGATGCGATGACCACGCTTCGCATCGTCGAGGCCGGTATGGTCGGCGTCTCGGCGTCGGACAGTTGGTGCCGCTGCGAGTTCCGGCCCACCGCACCGCTTCGGCGGTTCGGGCACCACCGCTGATCGGGAACTCCGGCGGTTGTCACTTCCGTGGTCGTGTCGGTGGAGAACGGTGAGGAGCAGGGCATGAGCGGCGATTCGGACAGGCAGGCGCGGCCGACGCTGGCTACGGTCGCCGCGTCCGCCGGCGTGTCCGTCGCCACCGTCAGCAAGGTGCTCAACGGAAGGAGTGACGTCGCCGCCGCGACCCGCATCATCGTCCAAGAAGTGTTGCAGCAGCACAACTACATGCGTTCGTACCCGCAGCGGCCGGACGCAGCGGCCAGCCCGACGGTCGAGGTGGAAATCGATGGTGCGCTTGCTGCGTACTCCTCGGAGGTGGTGCAGGGCGTCATCGACGCGGGCTCTGCGGAGGGGGTCGCCATCGTCGTGAGCTCCCACGTCGGGGGCGCTGGCAACAGGCCGAGAGAGCGCCCTGCGGTGTGGGCGCGTTCGCTCGCATCGTCCGGTCGTCGAGGCCTGATCGCCGTTACCAGCCAGCTGACGGACGATCACCTCACGGCGCTGACCACCATGGCGAAGATTCCGCTCGTCGTGGTCGACCCGATGAACATGCCGCGGGCGAGGGTCACGAGCGTCGGGTCAACGAATTTCGCCGGCGGGCTGACCGCGACACAGCATCTGCTGTCGTTGGGCCATCGCCGGATCGGCTACGTCGGTGGATATCAGGCCGCCGCCTGCAACCAGGCCCGAGTCTCCGGTTACCGGGCCGCCATGGAGGGAGCAGGCGCGCCGATCCTGCCCGGGTACGTCACGACGGGGCCGTTCGACTACGACAACGGTGTCACCATGGGCACCGCAATGCTCGGCCTGACCGAGCCGCCAACAGCCATCTTCGCCGCCTGCGACGAAATCGCCCTCGGAGTCATCGAGGCGGCCAGAAGCCGAGGTTTGAATGTCCCGCACGACATCAGCATCGTCGGGTTCGACGACACCCAGGTCGCGCGCATGGCCGCACCCCCCCTGACCACGGTCCGCCAGCCACTCCGGGAGATAGGCGGAGTCGCGCTTCGCACAGCGCTACGCCTGGCATCGGGCGAAACGATCGAATCCCATCACGTCGAGCTGGCGACCACGCTCATCATCCGGGGGTCGACGGCACCGGCCGCCACAGGGACCTGAACTCGCCGATCGAACGGTCTTCGGCGTTCTCCTCGACGTTTCCAAGCCCGAGCTGGGACCGTCGGCCGTTCGCTGCGGGATCACAAAGGGGTACTCCTGGGCCTTGTCTGGGTGCCAATTCGTCGAGCGGTCCCGCCTGCTGCCGATCACGGCGAACCGCCGGTGAGACAATCGGCCGGTGAACGGCCCAACGTATGACCCCGCCCGCCACCGCACCGACACCCGCGAGGCCTACGACCGGCTCGCCGACGTGTGGTCGGCTACCACCGATGACGGCCCCTACAACGGTGGCCTGGAACGGCCGGCCCTACGCAGCCTGGTGCCGCAACCGCTGACCGGCCGCACGGTGCTCGACGCGGGCTGCGGTTCCGGTGCCCAGTGCGCCTGGCTGATCAGCCAGGGGGCCGACGTCGTCGGAATCGACCTGAGTCCCCGCATGGTCGACCAGGCCAGCCGACGCTGCGAAGGACGTGGACGGTTCGTGGTGGCCGACCTGGCTGATCCGCTGCCGGTCGAGCCGCGCTCCTTGGACGGCATCACCAGCTCGCTGGCGTTGCACTACCTGGCCGACTGGACGGTCACCCTGCAGTCATTCGCGACGGCCCTGCGACCCGGCGGCTGGGCGGTCGTCTCACTCGACCATCCCGCCGGTCCGCCGTTACCTGGCCAACGGGGCGGTTACTTCGATACCGAGTTGGTCAGCGACACCTGGCGCAAGGCGGAAGTCGAGGTAACCCAACAGTTCTGGCGCCGGCCGCTCGGCGCCGTCGTCGACGCGTTCGCCGATGCCGGCTTCGTTGTCGACCGGATCGTGGAGGCACGGCCTGGTCCGGACGCTCTCCGTCGCTGGCCAACAGAGCTCGCGAACGCCGCGAAGATTCCCTCATTCATCGTCTATCGACTCCTGTTGTCGCGCACCTGAGGCAGCGACCGGCGGCTGGTTGTCGGACGAACGGGCCGCGGTGGACGGATGCGCAGGGATCCAGTAGCGATCCCTCCTCCAGCGACGCCTCGGAGCTGGGTGGGTGGCTCGTCGCGCTCGCCGGACCGGCCAACGTCGTCCTGATTCAGGCGGGCACCTTCATCATCTCCGCGATGTCGCTGCTGTCCATCCGCGTCCGCGAGCCGAAGCCCGTCTCGAGTCCTGACTGTCCGCGCTTGCGAACCGACATCACGCAAGGATCGGAGCACTGGCCCACCCGGCCCACTCGTCGTCCTGCTCACCGCCGGAACCGCCGCCGGCGAACTGGCCAGATCATCTACGCCACCACAAGTGTCAGCCTGCGGCAACGCGTCTGGCCGGGCCCACTTTCAACCTGCTCCCCGACGACGACACGGCCCGCAGAACACTCCAAGGTATCGCCGACCACCTCGAGCCGGGCGGACAGGCGATGGTGCCGCTGTGGATCCCACCCGCCACCGATCAACAGGAATTCGGCCGCAGCCGCGAAGCGGGCGTTGCCGGCGGGATGACGGCCAGGTACACCATCGAGTCCGAGGACTACGACGAGGCCGGGCGAACCCGCTACACCCACACCCGCTACGAACTCGCCGGCGGCAGAAGTACCGACGCCGTGCGCCGGGACTGGATCATCCACTGGCATACCCCGCGCGGCGTCACCGAACTCGCCCAAGACGCTGGCCACACCGTCAAGCACCTCGCCCCCGTCGAGAACCGGGAGTTCACGGCCCATCTCCAACGGCCTTCATCGATCCCGGCAGCGGATCTGTGACCGGTGGAGGCTTGCGGCCGGGCTCAGGTGCGCATGCCCCGAGGTACGAGAGGAACATCGGCGGTCAATGTCGGCGGCGGTTGTGGCGCGCAGCCCGCCGGGCGGTCTTCAGAACGAAAGACAACCAAGTTTCGATGCGCAGGTCGGGCTGCGGAGGCCACGAGCAGCGCGTCGTAGCCCTCGTCGTGCAGGGCGTCGCCGACGTTTTGGTAGGCCGGCCACTGTTGCTGGGTAGGCCGTGGCGGCGGAAGGCCGACCCGGGCCAAGCGTGTGTCATCGTCAAGTAGTGCCACCCGGTCTAGGTCGATACGCCAGCGCCACAGGTCTCTGGGGATGGCCTGGGCAGGCGGAAGGCCGGTACCTGCTAGAGCGCGATACCACTCCGCCCACGCCGTGTCAGGCTCGTCGGCAAAGTACCAGGCCGCGACGGTCGCGCCGTGCTGCCAGCGGCCGTCGGCTGGCTGGGGCGGCTGATAGAACGGGTCCCCGCCGTGCGGAATGTGCCGGACGAAGAAATCATGGACGCTACCGGTGTCGACGTCGAGGGGGGACAACTTAGACGACGGGCATGTCTTCGAGCGACGCGACCAACCTGGACACGCTGCGGTAGTCGCCAGCGCGGATGACGTCGACGGGGCGCCGATCATCTAGACGTTCGATCGGCTTGATCAGCCAGATCGGGATGTAGGTGGGCTGCATGACCTGCGCGAGCCGCTCGACCAGAGACGTGAGCTCGAGGGCCCGGGCGGCATGCGCGCCATACGGTGCCTGTGTTCCGCGTAACCACCGACGCGCGCTGCTTGGGTCGCCGCCGGTCGCATCCGCGAGATGTGCAGCGGTGAGGTGGCCGAGCTTCCCGACTCGCGCGATCTCGGCAGCCAACGGGGCGTGAGCGACGGCAGTCATGTCATCGACTGTACTGGAGCCGCCTGCAAGACGCTCGAAGAACGCCCACCGCCCGGTGAAGGATCCCTGAACGGGCGGGGTAGCGGTCTGTGATACCTAATCCGCTATCATGGGGTGATGGCGACATTGGGCCCAACGACTACCCGGTACATGGATCGGCTGGCAGGAAACCTGCTGCGGCGGGCGCGGGCTGAGAAGGGTCTGACGCAGCGGATGTTGGCGTTGACGGCTGGCGTGCCGCAATCGACCGTGGCGCGTATCGAATCGGGCGCTCAGCAGCCCTCGCTGCCGCTTCTGGTCCGCATCCTGGCTGCGGTGGATCTGGAACCGCGCATCGCGCTGGCGCCCTACGACACCCACGATGACGTGCTGGATGCGACCGAGGCGCGACTTTCCCCCGCCGAGCAGGAGGCACGAACGCAGGAGCAGGATGAGTTCCTCGCTGCGTTGAGGGCGGGTGAGCAGCGGTGACTGGCCTAGTCTTCAATCCCCGCGCCCTGCTCGCGGTGCTTGATCGCCACGACGTCGAGTACGTGGTGGTCGGCGGTTACGCGGCGAATGTGCATGGCGCCGTGCGGCCGACCAAGGACATCGACGTCGCGCCCGCGACGACCACGCAGAACCTGACGCGGCTGGTGGCCGCGCTGCGCGAACTGGAGGCAGGTATCCGGGTGGATGAGATGCCAGAAGGTCTGCCGTTCGACACCAGCGCAGAAGCGCTGAAGGGGATGAAGATGCTGAACCTGCGCAGCAGGTTCGGTGACCTTGATCTGACGTTCACACCAGCCGGATTCCCTGGCGGCTACGCCGACCTGATCGGCCGGGCACGCGAACACGTCGTGGATGGCCTGTCCATTTGGGTGGCCGCGCTACAGGACGTGATTTCGAGCAAAGCGGCGGCAAACCGACCAAAGGATCAAGACGCGCTCCCGGAGCTGATACGCCTGGCTCGGCGTGCCGAGCGTGGCAAGGACGGTGGCAAGGACGGTGGCAAGGACGGTGGCAACCCCGCCGATGCAACCGCCCGATAGCGGATCGATGACCGGACAGCGATCCCGCAGCCGCGACAGTGGTCCGGAGATCTGATGGGATCACTGACGGCCATCGCTGGACGGTTCGGCAGCCCGTGCCTCATCGGAAACGCCACCCGACGTCCGAATCTGAGTAGACGGCTGAGGCAAACTTCCACCCATGGGTGACTTTGACACGTTGGCGTTGTTCGCGCGCAACGACCTCACCCGCACCGGCCTGCACGACGCCGCCGAACGGCGCGGCTTCACCGTCATTTCGTTGAGCCCGGACCCGCAGTCCATTGAGCGAGCCGCAGGTTCTGGCGTGGCGTTTCGAGCGCCGGGTGGGCTCATGGCTCAAGCCCTGGGCCTGGGAACGCCCGTCCGCCTTTTCGGGCCGACCGCCGAATGGTTCGTTGCGCTGGGTGCTGCGATCACCGGCCGGTCATGGGCGCGGGTCACCGCTGCAGGGGCTCGGGCAATGCTGGGCTCCGGCCCGGTGTTCATCAAACTCGCCGACGCGAAACTCCGCGACATCCCCGCCCGTCGCTACCCGGACGTGGCCACGTTCGACGCCGCCGCAGCCCCGCTCGACGGTGCCGAGCAGTGGGAGCTGTTGGCCACGACCGGCTGGCTGGACATCGACTCGGAGTACCGCGTATTCACCCGCGGCCGCGACGTGCTGACCGCCTCGCCGTACTGGGTGCAGGACGAGCCGTGGACTCCGCTGCTCTACACCCACCGAGCCTCGTTCCACATCGAGGCGGCCCAATGGGTCAGAGACTTTCTCGGTGCGTTGCCGGACGATGACGTGCCGCCGGCGGCAGTGTTGGATGTGGCCCGCCTGTCCGACGGTCGGTTGGTCCTGCTGGAGGCAAATCAGTGCTGGGGCTCCGGTCTGTACGGATGCGACCCGCACGCCGCGCTCGACGCGATCCTGACCGCCAACACCGCCGGCCACGATGAACGCTGGCTGTGGCGCCCAGACCAGGCCGCAACACCCAAGAACGTCCACTCCGGCTGATCCATTTGTTGGCTGACTCAGGCCTATCGCGAGCCACCGATCGGTGACCGGTCGCCGATCGCTGATCGGGCATCGATTTGCGTCCGACCGTTAAATCTTTGGGTCTGTTCCTACAGTCATTGCGTTGTCGGGGTGATCTTCGCCGAGGACAGCATCTGCCAGTAGGTGTGACCATCGGATTCCCACGTGGTCCCGACGATGGAGGTGCCGGAGTGGTCCAGCACGGGAAGTGTGGTGCCCATACCGGAGTTGGGGCCTGGATGTAGGACCTGCACTTGGCGGCCGTCCGGAGCGGACGCATCGGTGGCCGGTCCAGTCATGGGCAGGGTGGTCAGGATGCCGACCAGGATCTTCATCTGACCTGAACTCAAGACCCGTTGAAACAGCAGACCGGGGACTCGTTGAAGCATCAGTCCCGGATCGTCTGTAGACCCGATCTGCAGATACGAGCGGAGCTGGGCCGCAGCGGTGGGCACTGTTCCAGAAAAATCATCTGCCATGTTTTGGGTGCCGCGGGTAGGATCAGGCGTCGGCTCCCCGGTTACGGGCGGGCTGGGGGCCGGAGGTAGGGCCAAGCTGAGGTCGGACAGGACCTTGCCGGCGTTGTCGGTCTTCACCTCTCGCCCAGTCACCCCGTTCCACCACCAATCGGTCGTCGTCGTCAGCTTGCTGCCGTCGAACAACTGCCAACGCAGATGGTCATATCCCTGCCGCGGGGGCGGTACGGGTTTGGCGGCGCTGGTCGAGGCATTCGTGGAGCCCGTCGCCGCCGGTGTTCCCGCCCCTTTGGACAGCGTCACCGGAATCACGATCGCGGCGACCACCGCGGCCGCAGCCAGGACGGCACCGCCCCACGCGGTCCGGCGCCGGCGGTTGCGCAGCGGGGGCCGCGACGCCAGGACGGATCGGCCAGGATCGGCCGGGTCGTGTCCGGTCAGCACCTCGCGGAGCCACATCACATCGTTATCCGTGTTCATGGGGTCCTCCAAGAGTTTTTGCTGTCGGCCAGTTGTCGCTGTACCCGTCGCCTGATTCGGTGGAGCCGAACTCGCGCCGCGCCCGGGGAGATCCCCAGGACTTTCGATGCTGCCGCGGTGTCCAGGTCTTCCCAGACCACCAGGCGCAGCAGCTCGGCATCCTCGTCCGGCAGTTGGTCCAGAACCTCGTTCACCCAGGCCCGCGAGGTGACGGAAAAGGCGGTGTCTGGTACCTGTTGGACCTGATCATGGGCCTGCAACCGGGTGCTCAACCGTGCTTGCCGACCAAGGCTTGCATGCAGCTCGAGCGCCTTGTGTCGGGCAAATGCGTACAGCCACGGCAAAGCTTCACCCTCCGGCGGCAAAGCGGACCGCGATGCCAGTACGGCGGCAAAGACGTCCGAGACCACCTCATCCGAACGCTCATGGTCTACCCGGCGGATCGCGTACCGCTTGATCGCTGGTCCGTACTGCCGAAACCAACGGCCCACGACTGCGCTCCGCTGTTCCAGCACCGCAGCTCGGACGCTGCTCACCGTTGCCTCATGACTACATATGAGCACCGGCCACCAAAGTGTTACAGCGATCGCCCGGTACCCCGCACATAAGGGCTTAACCCCAAGGAGCATCAACGGCTGCAACCACCAAGATCGCTACCGTCACCGCAGGGGGAACCCCCTACGGGAACGACGCAGGTGGCCGCGCTGCAGGTGGCCGGACCGTCCCGTAACACCCGTCCGGTGAAAATTCCCGCACAGGTACCACCCACGGGACGACCACGCCCGACTCGTTACCCCGGTTTCAGGCCTCCCAGCCAAGGGCCAACTGATTGCACCCGTCACACAGCGTCGCCGCGTCAGAGATCTCCAACGCCAGACAGACCACCGCGACCAAACCTCGAGCGGGGCTGCCGATGGTGTTACCCCTGCCGATCGGCGCGCCGACATCGTCGGCAGCAAGAGTGGCGATTTCATCGTCAGACACCGTGACGGTCAACAACCGGGCGGCACGGCCGATGGCGCAAAATCGGCGAGTTGCGCCGCCTGAAGTGCCTTGATTGCTCTCGCGTGGCCGAACTCCCGGCGACAGCGCCAGTTGCGTAGGTCCAAGTCCGCAGCGACGAGAGCTCATTGCGCAGCCGCCAACGCTTTGTCCGATCGCTGGTGATGCGTCGTCGTGCCGATGCGACATTTGCTTCGTGCTGTTTCCACCGGAGCTTCGAGTGCTCGACGCTGGCGAACCGCCAATCCCAGGCTTTGACCGGCGACCCCAACCACACGGTCGCCGCGGCAGCGATGGACACCTGGCCGTATCCACACCGCCGTGAACGATTACCACTTCACAGGTGGCCCCTGCGCCGAACTGGTCGTGCTCGGGGTCGCCGCTGCGGTGAACGCCGGCCCACTCACGACGATGGTCGCAGTCGGCGACGGTGGACGAGGCGTGCTCGCACCCTGCGGCCGGTGCCGCCAAGTGCTCCTGGATCAGCATCCGGGGTGCCACGTCATCGTGCCGACACCCGACGGGCCGGAACTGGTCAACGCTCGTCACCTGCTACCGCACGCATACCAAAACCCGAGCGCAAACCCCGATCGGTTCATCCGATTCAGCCCGCGCTACTACGACAGCGTCCGGCAGGGCCAGAAGAAGGCAACAACACGCCTGGATGATCCCTGCCAGATCGGTCCGGCGTTGCTCGTGTTCGAATTCGACGACCAGTATCGAAGGCTTCCAGGCTTTGTCGAGGTGATCCGAACCAAGCGGTTCGACGAACTCACCGACGAGGACGCGCAACTTGAAGGCGGTCAGGTCGCCGACGATCTCAGGACCGGTTTACGAACTCACTACCCGCAGATCCGCGACGACGTCGACGTGGTGCTGTTCAGGGTCCAACACCCGGCGCAATAGCGCGGTATACCGCCTGGCCGAGCAAGTGTGCCGTGCCGTTCGGGGATCGCCCATCGAGATGGTGTCGGCGAGTCGGTCAAGTCCAATTCGCTGGCCGCTGTCACGGTTGATCCCGTGATCAATGACTTCGCAAAGACGTACCTCCACGAGGACTTGCAGTGGGTCCGGCAGTCTGTACTGGACAAGTTGGACGGGCTGTCTGAGTACGACGTACGGCGCCCACTGACCAGAACTGGAACCAACCTGCTTGGATTGATCAAGCACCTAACGCTGTCGGAAGCGGTGTACCTCGGAGATCTCTTCAACCGGCCCTTCCCGGAACGGCATCCTCGATTCGACGACCCTGACTACCGGAATCGTGACTGGTTGTGGGCCAGGGAAACCGAATCACGCACTGACATCGTCAATGCGTACCGGAGGGTGTGGCAGCACGCCGATGCCACGATCCAGGCGCTTCCGATCGATGCCAGCGGCCATGTCCCGTGGTGGCCACAGCCGGAGGTCAAGCTGTTCAACGTGATGGTCCATGTCCTGACTGAGACCAGTCGGCATGCGGGCCACGCCGACATTTTGCGCGAGCAGGTGAACGACATGGCCGGCTCCGCCGAGCCAGATGAGATGGACGACTGGAAGGCGCACCGCCAGCGGATCGAAGAGGCAGCTTGCCGCCAGCGGCCATATTTAATCCAGATAATTCGCTAAGGGACCGGTCTATGGAGCAGTCAACTGTCAGCCCCGGTTGGCGACGACTTTGGTCTGTACCGCGGTCCACCCGACGGTGGTGCCGGCAGGGATTCCATCTGAATGTTCTGTTTGCACCGAACGGCTCCCAATGAATTCCCCGGTGGATGGGTCGAGGATAACGTCCTGACGGATACCAGGGCCTTGAATACCGAGCGCAGTGCCGGCTCGGCCGTCGAGGTTGATGACACCTTCGGTGACGACGATGCCGGGCAGGGTGCTCATGACGCGGTAGAGCGCTGCCCGTAGATCGGCCGGTACTGACCCGCTGCGCAAAGTGTCCAGGGCGTAGTTGAACATGCCTGCTGCTCCGCTATCTGGGGGTGCTGCAGCGGAGAGCCGCGCCCTGAGGACTCGCTAGGTATCTACGTAGGTTTGACTGTTTGTATTCGGTAGAATTGTGCTATGTCGCTGCCTGATGTGGATGTTGATCAGCTTTCCGCCCGATTGTTGCTGATCAGAGCCCATTTGGATGA
>JAABVA010001195.1_pt1 | contig 28517 bp, 26 predicted proteins | sample 5560331 | NCBI WGS metagenome assembly JAABVA01 (sample SAMN12812661, study PRJNA571458) | rock metagenome | isolation source: Antarctica rocks | place: Antarctica: Victoria Land, Mt New Zealand sud | collected 2016-01-07 | reverse complement strand
CGCCTCGTCGCCGGCGAGCCAGTGGCTGTCCGCCGTCATGGCCTGCACCGCCCCCCGAACGTCGAGTCGCTGGGCAGGGCCGAGGACGTCGCCGTCGCGGGTACGACGCGTCACCGCGGACCAGATCGTGCGCAGCGGGTCCATCGGCGTGATCGGACAGTCCGAATGCAAACCGAACCGCAGGCCTCGGTCCCGCGCCCAGGTGAGCGCGTCCATGTCCGCCGCCCGGTCGGCGCCGAGAAACAGCTGCCGGTGCCGGTCGCCCCAGTAGAAGACGTGGTTGATGAAGAAACTGACGCCGAGTCCGGCGGCGTGCACCGCGTCGAGGTCGGCCGGGGTACTCACCTGGCAGTGCTCGATACGGTGCGGACCGCTGCCCGCCGGTCGCGACGGCTGCACCGGAGCCAGCGCGGCGACCGCCGCCTCGACCGCGGCGTCGCCGTTGGCGTGCACCGCCACCTGCGCGCCCAGGGCCGCCGCGGCTGCGCACATCCGGGCGAGTTCGTCCGGCGCCTGCAGCAGCTCGCCGCAGGAGTCGGGCCGGCAGACGTAGGGCAAGCGCAGCGCGGCGGACAAACCTTGGATCGAGCCGTCGGCCCAGAACTTCGCGCCCGCTAGCCGGAACCGCCGGCCCACCTGCCCCACACCGGAGTACGCGACGTCCGACGCCGACAGTGCGAGATCACCGCGCAGGTAACCGACCACGTGCAGGGGCAACTCCTGCGATGCCTCCAGTTCGGCGTACAGCTCGAGCTCGGCACCGCCCGCCATGAGTCCGACGCCCAGGTCGTGCAGCGTCGTGATGCCTCGCCGCGTCGCGTAGCGCAGGGTGTCCAGCAGAGCGGCTCGCAGCTGTTCGGGGCGCGGTTTCGGGATCTGGTCGAGGACCCTCGTCAACGCGTCGAGCTCCCACAGCAGCCCGGTCAGTCGGCCATCGCCGTCGCGAGGAAAGCTGGGGTCGTCGGTGCGCACGCTGTCCTCGCTGATCCCCGCCGTGCGCAGCGCCACCGTGTTGGCCACCGCAAAGTGCCCCGAGATGTGCCCGGCCACCACCGGCCGCGTCGTCGAAACTGCGTCGAGGTCGTCCCGTGTCGGGTGCCGCATCTCGGCCACCAAGGTGTCGTCATAGCCCCACCCGCGCACCCAGCCGTCGGTCTTTCCCACCTGTGCCCGCAGCGCTTGCACAATGTCGGCGATGCTGCCGCACCCGGGGCTGCGGCAGTCGGCCCAGCCCGAGGTCATCGCCGTGTAGACCGGATGCACATGGGACTCGACCAGGCCGGGCACGACCGTGGCACCGGGCAGGTCGACGCGCTCGCCCTGCCCACCGGCCCGATCCTCGAGCTCTGTCCTGCTTCCGGCCGCGACCACGACCCCGTCCCGGACGAGCACGGCTTCGGCGGTGGGCAGCGCCGGATCCATCGTCAGCACGTTCTCGGCCGAGATCAGCGTGGGGGGACGGTCGCTCATGGTGCCTCCGCTTCGGCTGGGCAGGTCTGCTCATGATGTCCGGGGCGGCGGCGGCGCGTACAGATCCAGAACGGGGGTCCGCGACCGGACCAGACCGACGTCAATCGCTGGCACCCCCACCGGGGACCACTCTGGACCTGGCTTACCGGCCAGTCCGAGCGCAAGCTCAGGGAGGTGACTGACCTCTCGCGAAAGGCGGACACGATGATTCGAAGCTGGCCCAGCCTGGTGATCGGGCTCGTCATACCGGTAATCGCCATGGTCGGCGGGGTGCTGGTCCTCGGGCCGATCCACGCCGAGGTGCTCGGATTCCCGCTGGTCTTCTTCTGGATGTTCTGCTGCTTCCCGCTCACCACGCTGTGTCTGTGGATCAGCTGGCACTTCTTCGACCGCACCTTCTCCCCCGGCACCGAGGTGGACTCATGATCATCGCTGTTGTCTGCGTCATTCTCGCCATCTCGGTCGGCATCGCGGTCTACGCGGGCCACGGTCACCGGCACGGCGGCATCTCCGAATTCCCGGTGGGCGGCAGGTCCTTCCCCGCCTGGTTGGTGTACTTCCTCGCGGTCGGCGAGGTGTACAGCATCGGTACCCTGCTCGGATTTCCTTCGGGCATCTACGCGCACGGTGCCAGCTACGGCATCTGGTTCCTCGGCTACATCCTGCTGGCCTACGTGTTCGGCTACTTCCTCGCCCCGTTGGTCTGGCGTGCGGCGAAAAGACACGACGCGATGACGGTGCCGGACATCTTCGGCCGGCACTTCTCCAGCCGCACCGTGGAGCTCGTCACCTGCGTGACCCTGCTCATCGGCCTCATTCCGTGGGGGCAGTACCAGTTCATCGGTCTGCAGGTGGTGCTCAGCTCGCTGGCGTACAGCTGACCGCGGTTCAAGCCGTGGTGATCGCCGGTGTGCTCGCGTTCATCTACATCGCGGTGTCCGGCATCCGGTCCCCCGCCTTCGTGTCGATCCTGAAGGACACGCTGATGGTGCTTGCCGTCGTGGCAGTCGGCATCGCTGTGCTCATGGCCACCCACGGGCCCAGTGCCTCGACCGCCCCCGTCGCCATCACCCCGGCTATGAGCACGATCCACGGCTCGGAGATGACCTTCGCGATCACCACGATCATCTTCCAGGCCCTGGTGTTCTATCTCGGGCTGGGCTCGTCCTACATCCTGCCGGCGAAGTCCGAGCGAGCGATCAAGGGCTCGACGGTGTGGATGCCGCTGTACATGCTGATCTATCCGCTGTTGGTGCTGGTCTCCTACTACGGCCTGCAGGCGCACCCGAACATCAAGAACCCCAACACCATCTTCATGGTCACCACCCGCGGTCTGCTCCCAGACTGGCTCATTGGCGTGGTGGCCGGCGGGGCGGCACTGTCCGGTCTACTGGTGCTCGCCGCGACCGCCCTCAGCATCGGTGGGCTGATCACCCGCAACCTCGTCCCCGGAGTCCCGGCGAACGCCCAGCGCCGCTGGGCCACCGTCGGCGTGGCCATATTCCTGGTCCTCGGTGCGTTGCTCACCGTGTTCGCCTCCTCGCTGATGCTCACGGTGCTCAACCTGTTCTACGGTCTGATTGCCCAGGTGGTCCCGGCCTTCCTCGCGGTGATGTTCTCCCGGCGCACCAACGCGCACTCGATTGCCGTTGGCATGGCCGTCGGTGTGGGCCTGTCGATCGTGCTCTACCTGCAGGGGCCCTCGGTGATCGGCGGCATCAACAGTGGCGTGGTCTCGACCGGGGTCAATGCGCTGATCGTCATCGTTTGGCGGATCCTCGCCCCCGGACCGGAGCGCGAGCCGGTCGCCAGGAAGATCCGCGCAAAGGTGCCCACCCCGAGCGTCCCGAGCGCCTCAGTCCGCTGAGCGGACAATGGCACCATGACAACGCGCCAAGAACGACAACACGTCGAGGACCAGGAGCCGGATTACCGCTTCACGCTGGCCAACGAGCGAACTTTCCTGGCCTGGATCCGAACGGCGTTGGGGTTACTGGCCGGCGGAGTGGCGGTGCACCAGCTGGTTGCCCCGTTCCGGATAGCGTGGGTTCAGACGGCAATCGCCGTGGGTGCTCTGGTCCTGGCCATCGTTCTCGCGGTCGGCGCCTACTCCCACTGGCGCTCGGTGCAGCGGGCAATGCGCCGGGGTGCGCCGCTACCCGGCAACAGCCTGGTGCCGATTGTGGCCGTCGGCGCGGGGATCATCGCCCTGCTCGCCGGCCTCGCGGTGCTGATCTCATGACGGATTCCGTACCGCCCGACCCGGGCCTGCAGGCGGAGCGCACCGCGCTGGCCTGGCAGCGAACAGCATTGTCCAGCGCCGCCATCGCGGCGCTCTTTCTACGCCAGGCCGCCCAGCAGAGTTGGGGTCTAGCCACCATCCCGGCCCTGTTGAGCGCGGCCACGATGCTGGTGACGGCCGCGGTCTCCTACCGGCGAGGACGGGCGCTGCGGCACGGCAATGTCGGCGTCGGTCGATATGCCGCCGCCGTGATGTCCGCCGCCGTGGTGGCGACCGCGGCGACGGCCGCCGCGATCGAATACTTGACGTGAGGCCTCCGCTACCGGCAATGGGATGGGTCGCCAAGATCGAGGACCATCCCCGTTGACCACTCTTGTGCTGGGTGCCCTCTGCGTCGGCATCGCCGCGACGATCGGCGGCACCACCGGGTTCGGGTCCGCGCTCATCGCGACGCCGCTGATGCTGCTGGTCGGGTTCACCCTTCCGGAAGTGGTCGTCGTCAACCTGGTCACCGGCGTCCTTTCCCGGTTGGCCGTGGCCTACCGCCTGCGGGACCGCATCGACTGGCGTCGGGTCGCGCTGCTGGGCTTCGGGAGCATTCCCGGCGCGTGGCTCGGCGCGGAGACCGTCAACCTCCTACCGGTGCACTACCTCAAGGCGGTGGCGGGCGCGGTGGTCATGCTGAGCGGCATCTACCTGGCATCCCCGCAGGCGGACGGCCATGGACGCCCTCCTCCGCGGCGCAGGCTGCCACCGGAGCGGTCGGCGGCTACCTGAGCACCACAACCTCGCTCGGCGGCCCACCGCCGGTTCTGCTGCTCAGTCGTGCGCGCATCCCCCCGCTCAGTTTCCTCGCCGACCTCGCGGGCTACTTCATCGTCGCCAACACCATGTCGCTGGGCATCCTGCAGGTACGCGACGAAATACCCCACGCGGTGCTGTGGCCGATGCTGCCGGTATTCGTGGCCGCAGCCGTCATCGGAAACGTTGTCGGTCTGCGGATCGCGGGGCTGCTGCCGACGAAGGTCTTTCGCGCGGCTGTCATCGCACTCGTGATCGCCGCGGGAGCACTCACGATCGCTTCCAGCTAGCGCTCCAGGGGTAGCCGCAGCAAGATAACGGCAGGCTATGACCATGCATCGACGAGGGGATGTGCGGAGACGATGTCCACCACCGATCACCCCGACCTCGATCTCGCCGCACTGCGGATGCTGACGCTGGTCGCCGACCTCGGCAGCATCTCGGCTGCCGCACGCGCCGAGCAGATCAGTCAACCCTCGGCGAGCAAGCGGATTCAGGTATTGGAACGCCAGCTACGGCTGGAGCTGCTCGATCGCCGCACCAGAGGGGCCGTGCTCACCGCGGACGGCAGGATGATCACCGATTGGTGTCGGACGATCGTCGACGCGGTGGACACGCTGGTCACCGGAAGTCGGGCCCTGTCCACCGATGCCGGCGGGCAGCTCAGTCTGGCCGCAAGCCAAACCATCGCCGAGTACCTCGTCCCGTCGTGGCTCAACGAGTTCCGCCGCCGAGGGCGCCAGGCGACGGTGCAGCTGCGGGTCGCGAACTCCCAAGACGTCATCTCGGCCGTGCGCGCTCGCACGGCCGACCTCGGCTTCGTCGAGACGCCGACGATTCCCACCGACCTGCACTGCCGCAAGGTGGCCACGGACCGGCTCGTCCTGGTCGCATCCCCGGACCACCCGCTGGCGCGGCGGCGCCGGCCGGTCACCGCCGCGGAGCTGGCCGCAATGCCCCTCGTCTCCCGGGAGGCCGGGTCCGGCACCCGCGGGGCCCTGCGCCGCGCGCTCGGACCCCAGGTGGCGGAGCCGGCTGTCGAGCTGGACTCCAACGCGGCCGTCAAAGTGCTGGTCAGTTCCGCGGACCATCCCGCCGTGCTCAGCGAACTCGCGGTCGCCAACGAACTCCGCGACGGCCGGCTGCTCGAGATCCCACTGCGCGACATCGACCTGCAGCGGTCACTGCGCGCCGTGTGGCGCCGCGGCTCGACTCCGCGCGGGGCGGCCCGAGAATTCCTGACGCTCACGACAGGCGCCCCCCGGCCCGGTCTCCGCCCTCACCGGGCGTGACTGACGACGTGACCGACGAGATCGCGGGCCGCCCCGGCGGGGGGAACCCGCGGGCCGACCCATACCGCGCGCAGCGGGCGGCGCAGGTCGAGCCCCTGCACCGATACCCGCACGAGCCGGCGGCTGCTGAGGTCGTCGGACACCGCCAACTCGCTGAGCACCGCGGGGCCGGCTCCAGCCACCACGGCCGCGCGTACCGCTGAGGTCGTCGACAGGGCCAGCGCGACAGGAAGTTCGGCCTCCGCGGCACTGAGCGCGCCGGCAAGAGCGACGATCAACGCATGCCGGGTCCCGGATCCCTCCTCCCTGCTGACCAGCGGGGTACCCGCGAGCTCGGCGGCGGTCACCGGTCGCCGGCGCCGGGCCCACGGATGATCAGGCCGCACGATGACCACCAGCTCGTCGTGCCCGATCACTTTGCTGCGGATGCCTTTGGGGACCGTGGGGTCCTCGATGAATCCGAGATCTGCCTCGCCACTGCGCACGTGCTGGATGGCCGTCCCGCTGTTGGTCGCGGTGAGCACGACCTCCGCCGAGGCCTCGCCACGCAGCCGGGCGGCGGCGCGTTGGGAGACCAGCCAACCAGGCAGTAGCTGCTCGGCGACGGTGAGGCTGGCACTGATCCGGAGCCGGGTGCGGCGATCGTTGCGCAGCGCGGCCAGGCCGACGTCGAGCTCGTGCGCGACCTCGACCAGGCGATCGGCCCATCCGGCGACAACGACACCGGCCGGGGTCAGGCTCGAGCCATGGGCCGCGCGGGAGACCAGGGCCACGCCGGTCTGCGCCTCCAGGGAGCGGATGCGGGAGGAGACCGCCTGCTGGCTGATCCCCACCTCGCGGGCGGCCCGGCTCAAACTACCGGTGCGGGCGACCGCGAGCAGCACCTCGAGGGCCGCGAGGTGCGGAACCCTGGGACTCAGCAACACGGGACGAGTCTACGTCCGCGGGCCACAACATCCTCTTGTATGACGGGGTCAGCTGGTCGATCCGCGGACCACGGAGAGCTCGAACGGCCGGCCGACGAGACTGCGGCGCACCGGGCGCAGCGCCGCCGCGGCCGATGTCAGTGCCACGGCGGAAGGGCTCGCTGGGGCACCGGCGACGACCGGAACACCGCTGTCCCCGGCTTCCCGCAGCGCCAGGTCCAAGGGCACCTGGGCGAGCAGCGCAACGCCGAGTTCCGTGGCGAGCTGCGCGCCGCCGCCGGAGCCGAACAACGCGGAATGCGTTCCGCAGCAGGGGCATATCAGCTCCGACATGTTCTCGATGACGCCGGCGACGGGCATCCGGGCGTCGCGGGCCATGGCGCCGACCCGGCTCGCGACTGTGCGGGCGGCCTCTTGCGGGGTGGTGACCGCGAGCAGCGCGGCGTCGGGAAGCAGCTCCAGCACCGACAGGGTGACGTCGCCGGTACCGGGCGGAAGGTCCAGCACCAGCACGTCCAAGGAGCCCCACAGCACGTCGTGGAGGAACTGCTGCATCGCCTTGTGCAGCATCGGGCCCCGCCAGACGATCGGCGCCTCGTCCTCGACCAGGAAGCCGGTGGACATCAGTCGCACACCGTGGGCCTCGACGGGCAGCATCACGCCGTCCATGGCAATCGGCTTGCGCCGCACCCCGAACAGCTGCGGCACCGAATACCCCCAGACGTCCGCATCCAGCAGGCCAACGGTCTTGCCCTGCCTGGCCAACGCGACGGCGAGGTTGGCGGAAATGCTGGACTTGCCCACCCCACCCTTCCCGCTGGCCACGGCGTACACCTCCGTGGCCAAGGGGCTTGCCGCGGCGGGGCGGTCCACCGCGATCGTCTGCGCCACCTTCCGGCGCTGCTGCTCGTCCATCACGGTGAAACGGACCTCGACCCGCACGGCTGCGGACACCGCCAGCACGGCCGCCCGGACGTCGCGTTCCAGACGTTCCCGCATCGGGCATACCTCGGTGGTCAGCGCCACAAGCACCCGCACCCGGCCATCCCGGCCGGTGGTGACCTCACCGACCATGCCGAGCTCCCCAAGCGGCCGGTGCAGCTCGGGATCGGTCACCGCTCCCACAGCCGCGGTGATCGCAGCAGTATCGGCGTCGTCGCGACGGTGGCTCCACACAGCAGATCGCCTCTCCTTCGTTCGCAGGTTCAGTTGCTCGCGGCGTCGGCCATGGCGTTCACCGCGGTTGCCGCGGCGTCGGCACGCGCCGCCCACCACGCGCTGGGGTCGCACGGCCATCCACATGCACCCACCCGGTGGCGCGCCGACCACGCGCGGGCCTGGCCGGCGAGCCAGTGCAGGGTTGCCGGCTTGTCCTGTTCGAGCATGGCCTTGAGGGTGTAGCGGCGCTCACCGTGCCGGTAGCCGACACCCAGCGCGGCCGCGGCGGCGCGGAGATCGCGACGCGTGAGGATGACGCCGGACCGCAGCGGCGTCACCACCGCATCGAGGACGTCATTGAAGGATTCGGACGCCTGCACCGCGGCCGGCGCGGACCGCAGCGCGAGGGGCAACAGCTCCAGTGGTGCACTCGCCGTCACCTCCTGCCGCAGGGTGGCCGAGGTCAGCTCGGCCCACGCGGACACCGAAGGAATGCCGAGGCCGCCGACTGCGGTCAGGTAGCCGGGCGCCCAGCTCCACAGGTGCTCGTGGAGCAGCGCCACTCGCGCGCGCTGCAGCTGGGCCTGAGCGCGTGCGGAGCTCGCGGCCGTCTCCGCCTCGCCCAACTCCGCGTAGAGCATCAGCAGGACCCCGAGGTGGTCGGCGTCTGCTGGAGCCACCAGGCCCAGGGCACGCCAGAAGCCGGCCACCCGGTCCAGGCCCTCACCCCCGAGCTGGCCTTCGGGTCCGAGATGGATCGCCGCATGCGGGGGTGCGGTAAGCACGAACGCGTCGGTGTGGTCGACGCCGCTCATTGCAGGCAGCCCGAGTGCGGCGGTGACAGCACGGTTCGCCGGCGGCGGGGTCACGAGCACAGCTCCGAGCGCGCGAGGCAGCTCCCATCGGCCGGTCGCGGAACCCACGTGGTTACTCCGGTCCGTGCTGCTGGTTGCGGGCATGATCACGACCTCAGGACTCGGGGATGGTGAACGCGTCGGCTCCTGGCTTCAGCGGGCGCATCAACCACTTCGGCCGGCGCTGACCGTTGGGAGAGACCTCGCCGGCAGGCCGCGCCATCTCCAACCAGCGCGCGTAGACCTCGCGGGACTTGGCGGCATCGACCGCAATGTCGCCGTGCCGGTCGTTCGGGCCGGCGGGCACGACACGCACGGCCTGGTGCCAGCAGTGCATTCCGGATATCGGATCGGGATGCACCGGAAAGGTCAGGTTCTGGTGCACTCCGGTGTCGCTCCACCAGATCCGCTGGGTGTCGGGGTCGCTGCTGGCGTGCGGTTGGACGTTCTTGACCCGGTGCATGGACCACTGGTCGTCCCGGTGCTGCAGGTCGACCGTGGCCGCCATGGCGCTGAGGCCTTCGGGCTGATTCTCCAGGCGCCAGCGCCCCATGTGATGGCTGCAGGCCACCACCCCGGGCCGGATGCCCTGGGTGATCCACGCTTTCGCGACGAAGTGACCGATGTCGGTCTGCACCCGCACCAGGTCACCGGTGCGCGCCACACCCAATCGGGCCGCGTCGGTGGGGTGGATCCATACCGGGTTGGTGTGGGCCAGCTCGTCGAGCCATTTGGCGTTGGCCGAGCGGGTGTGGATCTGGGTGGGGAGCCGGAACGTCGACATCAGCACCAGCTGATCCGGCTCGAGTACCGAGGGGTGCACGTGGCTCTTGATGTACCCGGGCAGGGCATGCTCCGGCCAACCCCAGCCGGCCAGGGTCGAGGAGTAGAACTCGAGCTTGCCGGACGGGGTGGGGAAACCGCGCCGGACTACCCCATCGATCTGCACGCCGACGGCCCGACGTCCTTGGTCGTCCGGATCCGGTGCACCGAGTGGCACGACGTTGGGACTGTTCGGCTTGGGTGCGGCGGTGTAGACCCGGCCGCGCGGCGAGACGTTGACGTCGTCCAACTCGTCGGCGGGGACCACCTGGTCGTGCACCCCGCCGATGCCTTTGGCGATCTCGAAGACGCCGTAGCGGCGCATCCACTGCAGCGGCGTCATGTCCTCCTTCGCGGCGCGCTCCGGCAGGCCGGGGACGGAGTTCTCGAACATCCAGCTGTAGTACTCCTCGACGGAGAGCTTCTCGCCGGGGTTGGCGCGGGATTCGTGGTACTGGCGGATACCGAGGCTGCCGTCGGGGTCGATCCGCCAGGACAGCTCGATCCACCACTCGTTCTCTTCCCAGACCTCTCCCGGGTTGACCTGCCTGCTGTCGGTGATGGTCTCCCCCAGACGTTCCCGCGCCGCCCGCAGCACGGGCTGGCGGAAGCCCACCCACTGCCCGTCGTACTGCTCGTAGGAGTGGGTGTCGTGGCGCTCGGAGCTGTGCCCCATCGGCAGCACGTAGTCGGCCAGGTAGGCGGACTCGCTCCACGTCGGGGTGAGCGCGACGAAGCAGCCCACCTTTTCCTGATCGGTCAGCATCTGCACCCAGGACAGTCCGTCGGGGTTGGTCCACACCGGGTTGTAAACCCGGATGAAGTAGGTGTCGAGCGTGCCGCGACCCTCGTTGACGAAGTGCGGCAGCAGGAAGGACAACTCGTTCTGGGCCAACGGGTACTCCAGCGGCCAGCTCATCTCCTGCCACACCCCGGGGTGTGGCGGGGTGTGGATCGGCTTCGGCACGAACTTGTTCCAGGCGTTGGGAAAGGTGCCGCCCTCGGTCGCTATGGCTCCCAGTAGCGCCGAGATCAGCACCAGGGTCCGCGAGACCTGCCAGCCCCCGAGGTTGCCCGCCGCGGCGGAACGCCAGCAGTGCGAGGAGAACCGGGTGCCGGCCTGCGCCACCACCTCGGCCATTTCGGCGAGCGTGCCCGCATCGATCCCCGATTCGGCAGCCGCGTAGTCGAAGGTGAACTCGTCGTAAATCTCCGCCAGGGCGCGCTCGAAATCCTCGAACGTCTCGGGCAGCTCGGGACGGCACGTCTGCAAATACTCCGACCAGTTCCACCACCGGCGCACGAAGTCCCGGTTGTAGCGGCCGGTCACGATCAGGTGCCGCGCCACGGCGAGGTTGATCGCCGCCTCGCTGCCCGGGTGCGGCGACAGCCAGTAGTCGGCGTGGGTGGCCGTGTTGGACAAGCGGGTGTCGAGCACGATGACCTTGGCGCCGTTGGCCCGCGCCTCGGTGATGCGCTGCGCGTGCGGGTTGAAGTAGTGCCCGGTCTCCAGGTGCGAGCTGATCAGATAGATGACCTTGGCATTCGCGTGATCGGGGCTGGGACGATCGATGCCCATCCAGAACTGGTAGCCGGTGCGCCCGCCGCTGGAGCAGACGTTGGTGTGCGAGTTGTGCCCGTCGACTCCCCAGCTGGCCAGCACGCGCTCGGTGTAGCCGTCCTCGCCGGGACGGCCGATGTGCACCATGATCTGGTTCTGCCGGTCCTCGATGATGGCTTTGCGCAGTCGAGCGGCAATCGCGTCGAGGGCGTCGTCCCAGCTGACCCGCTCCCACTTGCCCTCGCCGCGTTCGCCCACCCGGCGCAAGGGGTACAGGATCCGGTCCGGGTCGGTCACCTGGTTGATGGTCGCCGGACCCTTGGCGCAGTTTCGGCCGCGCGAGCCCGGGTGCTCGGGGTTGCCCTCGAACTTGCGGACGTGCAGGTCGTCGCGGTCGACGTAGGCCAGCAGACCGCAGGCCGATTCGCAGTTGAAGCAGGTGGTGGGCACCAGCAGGTAGTGGTGTTCCTTACGCTCGGGCCAGGCGCGGGAGTCCAGTTCTACCCAGTCGTCCCACCGCTCCTTGGGCGGAAACGCCGCGAGATGGGTACCGCTCGGGCCTTGGTAGAACGTCTCTCCCCGCGCCTGGACGTCGCGGCGGGCCGCGGAGACCCGTTCGCCGCGGTCGCGCAGGGACGGAGCGGTGCGGCGGAACCTGCGTGTTGCCATGCGATGCCCTTCAGGCGAGCGGGACGGATTGACCGGCTTGGACGTAGGCGTGTTCGTGAGCCAGCAGACCCACCAGGGCGAGCGGCACGGCCACGACGCCGATCCACGGAGCGGCGAGGGCCACCGCGACGCCGAGGACACCGACCCAGAAGAAGCGCCGGAATCGTCCCCGCACCATTTCGCGGGTGGCCAGGTGGGCGTGGGCGGTGACGTGCGGTAGCGTCGCCTCCCCCCACACCAGCAGGAGGTGCACGCCGGCCGCGGTGGCGAGCACGACCTCCACGGCGGTGACCGCCCGGGATGGTGAAAGCGCGATCACGAAGGGCAGCAACACCGCCGCCCCGGCCAGGACTGCCTGCACGGCCAGATGCGCGGGCAGCAGCGGGTTCTGCCACAGATCCCGTGCCTTGGCCTGAGCGAACAGGTAAGCGGTGTAACAGGCGGTGGCCAGGGCCAGGGCCAGCCCGACGGCACCGGTGAGCTGCTGGCCTACTCGGCTGTCCAGGCCCGCAGCGGCCAGGTAGAGCAGCACGATTACGCCGTATCCGGCGATGATGAACGACCCTCGCACGAGCCAACTTCGCCAGTGATGCCGGGTGAAGATGAGATAGCAGCGGAAGGGGTGCTTGAGGTCCCAGATCAGCAGAACGCCGGTGACGCCGAGCATCACCAGCGCGCTCAGGGGTGCCACCCAACGCGTGACTCCGTCGGTCCATCCCAAGAATCCGGTGAAGGCCAGCAACACCGCGAGGAGAAAGGTTCCTGACGCGATGCTTTTCGTCCAGGTGTACATGCTGACCCGCCAGGCCCAGGGGGCGTGGTGCGGGATGTCGTAGGACAGCAGCGCAGCGGCGGACGACCTCGGCGGGCCAGGGAACCCCGAGGGCACGAGCTGGGGATCCGGCGCGCCCTGCGTTGCCCACGCGAACAGACCGCCGTCCGGTCGGCTCGCAGCCAAGGGGTCGATGGTGGCCTGGTGGGCACCGAGGTAGAACACCCCCGGTCCCGTCTCCTTCTCCGGGCGGCGCACCTGCACGGGTTGGCGCTGGACCAGCTGCGCGACCTTCGAGCTCGGGTCGTTGAGGTCGCCGACCAGGATCGCCTCGGTGGGGCACACGGACACGCACGCGGGTTCGAGGCCGATGTCGAGGCGGTGCGCGCACATGTTGCACTTCTCCGCGGAGTGGTCTTCCGGGTTGATGAAGATCGCGTCGTACGGGCACGCAGCCATGCAGGCCTTGCAGCCGATGCAGATGCTCTTGTCGAAGTCGACGATGCCGTCCTCGCGCTTGAACATGGCCTCGGTCGGACAGGCCGCGACGCACGGCGCATCGGTGCACTGGTTGCAGCGGGTGACCTGGAAGGCCCGCCGAGCCTGCGGGAAGATTCCGACGTCCACTGATTTGACGTATGTCCGGGTCACCCCAACGGGGACCTCGTTCTCACTCTTACAGGCCGTCGTGCACGCATGGCAGCCGATGCATCTGGTCTGGTCCAGGACCTTGACCACGCGGCTCGACTGCTCATCAACACCCATATGGCTAGCGTATGACTGCCTCAACGAAGCGGTACCCAACAGAAGTTTGTACCCATACAAGCTCTCCTTGTGAGCCGATCTCGCCGGCACTGGATGCGCGAAGGCAAAGTCCCGCGGCCGTCCGCAGGGTCAGAGCGTCCCGGTCACGAACTGCAGGCCCAGGCTGGTGAGCGAGACGATCACCCACAGCGACGCTCCCAGAATCAGTGGTCGTGGCCCGGTGCGGCGCAGCCCGCCCATGTCGGTGGACAGTCCGATGGCCGACAGCGCGATGGTGATGAGAAAAATGGACACCTCGCTCAGCCCGGCATGGGCGACCGAGGGGATCAGCCCGAGACTGTTGGCGGTGGCGAGGATCAGGAAGCCGATGAGAAAGACCGGTACCAGTCGACCGGCCCGCACGATGCTCGCGCGGGTCGACAGCCGGATGGACGCGGTGGGGATGCCGTCAACCTCGGCGGCCCGGCGCGCGTTGTGCCGAGCACGCCGCGCGACCAAAGCCGTCAGCCCGAAGCAGATCGGGATGATCAGCAGGGTGCGGGTGAGCTTGACGACAACGGCGTAGTCGGTCGCCGCGTCACCGTAGGTGGTGGCAGTGGCGACCACCGAGGACATGTCGTTCACCGCGGTACCGGCGAAGAGACCGAAGGAGTGCTGGCTCAACCCGAGCAGGTGACCGATGGCGGGAAAGGCCAAGACCGCGGCAACGTTGAACACGAAGATGGTGGACATGGCGTAGGCCACCTCGACGCTGACCGCGCCGATCACCGGGGTGACCGCGGCGATCGCCGAGGCGCCACAGATGCTGGTGCCCACCCCGATCAGCGTGCGCAGGTCGCCGATGATGCCCAACCAGCGCCCGATCCAGTAGGCGGAGACCAGACACATCGCCAGCGATCCCAGCATGACCGGCAGCGAGGAACCCCCGACATGCACGATCTGGCTCAGCGACAGCTGGGTCCCGAGCAGCACCACCGAGGCCTGCAGCACCGTCTTGCTGGAGAAACCGATCCCCGGCTTGAGCCGCGCGCCGGGTTTGACCGCCGCAGCCACCGCGACTCCGATGATAATCCCGGTTACCGGACCGCCGATGATCGGAAAGAGCTTGCCGAATCCGGTGGCCACCGCCGCAATGGCCGTGGCGAGCGCCAACCCCGGCAGCCGCGCGAGCAGGGGCGCGCGACGACGCGGGCCGGGACTCTGCTCGGCGACACCGATCGCCTCGGCGGTTTCTTTCGGTGGCGCCGCCACTACGTCGGGAGACTCGGCGTTCCGCACGCCAGACATTGCGTTCACCCTGACGACTCTGGCCGGTCGAGCCGACCTGCGGTAGCCATCGGATAGCTTATGGGTGCATAGCCTGTAGCTATACCTATCGCTCAACGCGAGGGATCAGCTCAACCCGTCGTGCGGTGCACGGTGTTGTTGTCGGCCTGAGCCAGTGGGGTGACCCGGAGCAGGCTCACGTCGACATTGGGCCTTCGCGTGACGGCCCAGACGATGCAGTCGGCGACATCCTCGGCTTCGAGTGGCTCGATGCCCTGATAGACCGAGTCGGCTGCCGCGGTGTCGCCGTCGAAGCGCACCAGGCTGAACTCGGTGCGGACCATCCCCGGTGCGATCTCGCTGACCCGCACGGGCTGGCCCAGCAGCTCCAACCGCAGGGTCTCCGCGACCGCGGCCTGCGCGTGCTTGGCCGCCGAATACCCCGCACCACCCCGGTAGACCTCACGCGCGGTGATCGAGGTGACGATGACGACGTGGCCGCGTCCGCTGGCCAGCAAGGCGGGAAGCAGCGCCTTGGTCACCCGCATCGTCCCGAGCACGTTGGTCTCATACATCCGCTGCCAGTGCTGCTCGTCGGCCTCGGCGATGCCCGCCAGCCCGAACGCGCCACCGGCGTTGTTGACCACGACATGGCACTCCGGCACCGCTGCCGCCAGCGCAGCGACCGAGTCGGCATCGGTGACGTCCAGCGTGACCGCCCGGCCGCCGATCTCCTGTGCCAGTTGGTCAAGACGGTCGCGTCGACGCGCACACACGACCACCGAGAAGCCCTCGGCGGCCAGTTGGCGCGCGGTCGCCGCCCCGATCCCGCTGCTCGCGCCGGTGACGATCGCAATGGGTGCGCTCACGGGTCAACCGTACTGGGCCAGCAGCTCGGCGAGGTGCAGGCCGGTCCGCTCGGTGAGATCTCCGATCTGGGTGCGGCAGGAGTAGCCGTCCGCGAGGACCGCGTCCTCCGCCGCCGCCGCACGGACGGCGGGCAACAGCTGTTGCTCGGCGACCGCAACGGAGACCTCGTAGTGGCCCTTCTCCACGCCGAAGTTTCCGGCAAGACCACAGCATCCGCCCAGCCGCGCCACGGTGGCGCCCGCATCCTCGAGCAGTTGCGCATCCGCGCTCCACCCCATCACCGCATGGTGGTGACAGTGCGGCTGGGCCACGATGCGTCGCCCGTTCAGCTCCGGGGCGCGCCATCCCTCGGTCTTCGCCAGGAGCTCGGCGAGGGTATGGGTGGCACTGGCCACCGGCGTTGCCCGTTCGGCGCCGAGCAGCTCGATGGCATCGGAGCGGAGCGTGGCGGTGCACGACGGTTCCATACCGACGATGGGGATGCCGGCCGCGACGGCCGGGGCCAGAGCGTCGAATGTTCGCCCGATGATCTTGCGGGCCGCGTCGAGCTGCCCGGTCGAGATCCAGGTCAACCCGCAGCACTGCTGGCGCTCGGTGAGCTGCGGGCGGTACCCGGCCCGCTCCAGGACCTGCACCGTCGCCTTGCCCACCTCGGGGGTGAAGTAGTTGGTGAAGCTGTCCACGAACAGCAGCACCGGCCGACCGTCCACCGCCCGTTCGGACGGGTTGGCGTCGAACCACTGCCGGAAGGTCTGCGGCGGGAAGAACGGCAGGTTCCGCCGATGATCGATACCGGCCACCGACAGCGCCGCCCGGGACATGCCGGGCAGTCGCATGAGTGCGTTGACCGTGCCCGGGGCGCGGCTGGCCAACCGTGCCCACCGAGGAAGCCAGCCCAGGGCGTAGTGCGACGCGGGCCGAACCCGCTTGCGGTAGCTCTGGTGCAGCACCTCCGCATTGTAGGCGGCCATATCGACGCCGGTGGGGCAGTCTGAAAGGCACCCCTTGCACGACAGGCAGAGATCCAGGGCCTCGTGCACCTCCGGCGAACGCCACCCGGAGCTGACCGAGCTCCCGTTGAGCATCTCCTGCAGCACCCGCGCACGTCCCCTGGTCGAGTCCTTCTCCTCGCGGGTGGCCAGATAGGACGGACACATCACGCCGCCGGTGGCGGAGTTGTCGGCCCGGCACTTGCCGACACCGGTGCAGCGATGCACGGCCTGCGTGAAGTCGCCACCGTCGTGGGGGTAGAGCAGCGCTAGTTCGCGCCGACGCTGCGGCACCCGACGGTTCGCGAGTTCGGCAACCCGGAGGTCGGCATCCACCGGGCGGGGGTCGACCAGGATGCCGGGGTTGAGGATGCCCTCGGGATCGAAGGCGGCCTTCACCCGGGCAAACAGCCCCAGCGCCTCGGCGGAATACATCAGGCCGAGCAGCTCGCTGCGGGCCCGCCCGTCGCCGTGTTCCCCGGACAGTGAGCCGCCGTACCGGCCGACGAGCTTGCTGGCCTCGACGAGGAACGCCCGGAAACGCTCGCTGCCGCCCTGCCTGTCCAGTGGGAAGTCCAGGCGCACGTGCAGGCAGCCGTCTCCGAAGTGGCCGTAGGGCAGCCCGGTGATGGCGAAGTCCGCCAGCAGGCTTTCGAACTCCCTGAGGTAGCGGCCCAGCATCAGTGGCGGCACTGCCGCGTCCTCCCAGCCGGCGTGCGCAGGAAGGCCGGCCGGGCTGCGCCCCGACAGGCCCGCCCCGTCCTCCCGAATCCGCCAGAGCTCAGCGGCGCGGGACCGGTCGCTGATCACCAGACTGTCCTGGGCCTCGCAGCTGAGGCTGAGCCGCTGCGCACGGTCGGTGACGTCCTCGCGGGAGTCTCCGGCCACTTCGACGAACAGCCACGCCGATCCGGCGGGCAGCGCAGGCACCGCACCCGAGCCACGGCGAGCGCGCACGACATCGACGATCCGCGAGTCGATGGCCTCGCACGCGGTGGGCCGGTGGGTCAGAGCGGCCGGGGCGTGGTCTCCAGCCGAGGCGATGTCCGGATAGCCGAGCACGACGAGCACCCGGTGTCGGGGGTCTTCGACCAGCCGAACGGTGGCCTCGGTGGAGACCGCCAGCGTGCCTTCGCTGCCCACCAGGAACCGGGCGACGTCGAAGCGGTTCTCGGGGAGCAGGTGTTCGAGTGCGTACCCGGACACCTGTCGGCCGAAGGTGCCGAATTCGGTGCGGATGGTCGCAAGCCCGTCCCGGGCGAGCTCGCGTAGCGCCCGGAGTGCAGGGTGCCCGTCGACTTCGGGCACCGGTGGCGAGAACAGGGACAGTGCCGAGCCGGTACCCGTGAGGACCTGCAGGCCGAGCACGTTGTCCGAGGTGCGGCCGTAGCCCAGCGTCCGTGACCCGCAGGCGTTGTTCCCGATCATCCCGCCGATCGTGCATCGGGTGTGGGTCGACGGGTCGGGGCCGAACCGCAGACCGTGGGGTGCAGCAGCCTGCTGCAGGCTCGCCTGCACGGTGCCGGGTTCCACGACTGCGGTCCGGGACTCGGGATCGAGCTCGAGCACCCGGTTCATGTGCCGGCTGAAGTCAAGGAGGACGCCGGTTCCGATGGCGTTGCCCGCCACCGAGGTTCCCCCGCCCCGTGAGGTCAGCGGGACCCCGCGGCGGCGGCAGACCGCCAAGGTGGCGGCGACCTCCTCGGCCGAGCGGGGCCGGACCACCACCAGCGGCGTCACGCGGTAGAGCGAGGCGTCGGACGAATGCGCCGCACGGCTTGTCGGATCAGCGAGCACGTCGTGCACGCCCGCCACCCGAAGCTCGTCCCGGACTGTCGATGCTTCAGACATGAGTAACATGCTACTGCAGTAACATGCTACTTGTGTCCCGACCTGAGATCGCCCTGACGCCACTGCCACCCACGGCACGCTCCCTCGCCGAGGACGTGATGGAGCGGGTGCGCGACGCCGTGTACGAAGGGCAGCTCACTCCCGGCGTGCTGTATTCCGGCTACCAGCTCGCCGAGGAGCTGGGCGTCTCCCGCAGTCCCGTTCGGGAAGCGCTGCTCCGGCTCGCCGAGGTCGGGCTGGTGCGGTTCGAACGGAATCGGGGATTTCGCATCGTGTTGCCCAGCCCCCAGGAGATTGCCGAGATATTCGCGATCAGGCTGGCCCTCGAGCTCCCCGCCGTGCGCCGAGTCGCGGGAGCGCCCCATCCCGCGCTGCAGGCCCAGCTGCGCCAGGAACTGTCCAACATGGAGCGATCGGCGACCGCAGGGAACGGGTCGTTGTTCTCCGTGCAGGATCAGCGATTGCACGACCTCGTCCTGGCCGCCGCAGGAAACACCCGCGCCAGGACGATCGTCAACGACCTGCGGGACACCACGCGCCTGCTCGGGGCCACCTCGGCCGACCGGTCCCGCTCGCTGCCGGACATCCATGCCGAACACCGGCCGGTGGTGGAGGCCATCCTCCGCGCCGATCCGGCTGCCGCCGACCGGGCACTGCGCTGGCACCTCGTGCACACCGGAAAGCTGCTGGTGGAACAGGTTGCCCGCCAGCACAGTGACCCACGATCGACCGACCAGATCTGGGCTGAACACTGCTCCAACACCGGCTGACCACGTCGGACCGGATACGGCTGTGCGCGGATAGAGTTGGCTGGTGAGCGAAAACGCCCCCGCCGGCACCCAGGCCGTCGGCAGAGCACTGGGGGTTCTCAAGTTGCTCGCCGCATCCTCCGGCGAGCTGAGCGGCAACGCGATCGCGGCCGAGCTCGGCCTGTCCCCGGGCACCGCCAACCGGATAATCAGGGCACTCATCGCTGACGACCTAGTCGCCCGCAACCCCGAGACCGACTGCTACTACCTCGGCAGCGGGACCGTCCTGCTCGGCCAGGCCGCGCAGCGCAGCTTCGGCATCGACAAAATGCTGCCGCTACTCGAGCAGCTCAACGCCGAAACCAAGGAGTCGGTCAACCTCTCGATCCGCAACGGCTCCGAGTCGGTGGTGATGATGCGGGTCCAGTCGACGCTGCCCCTGCGCTTCGAGCAGCGGACGGGTGCCAGATTCCCGCTCTACGCCACCGCGTCGGGCAAGGCGATTCTGGCGATGTCGCGGCACAGCGACATGTACCTGAAGACGCTGCCGCGCCGGCTGCCCAAGATCACTCCGTACACCTTGGAATCGGCCGAGGAGCTGGCCAAGGAGCTGCAGGAAACCCGAGAGCGCGGCTACAGCATCGACGAGCAGGAGAACGTCGAGGGGGTGCGCTGCGTCGGGGCGCCCGTGCTCGACAGCAACGGATGCGCGCAGGCAGCGCTGGTTATCCAGGTGCCCAGCGTGCGGATGCCGAAGTCCCGGGTGCGCCAGCTCGGCGAGCGGGCCGTCCTGGCGGCCAAAGAGGCGGCACAGTTCGTCCCGGTCAACCGGGCCATGTCCAGATAGCGGCTCCGCCCGCCGGTCCCGCTAGCGAATCCGCCGACAGGTCCCGCTAGCGACTCCGCTCGCGCCACCTGCGTCATCTTTTCGGTATGACCCACTTCACAGATCCATCGTCGGCGCCTATATTCGGAACACAATATGGGGCAGTTGCCCGCATAGTGACCGGAGGTACGAGCGATGCATGGATCACCCAGCAACGAGAGCGTCTTCACCTGGGCCGCGCCGCCACTGAAGTTCGGTGTCGGAGCGCTCGACGAGATCGGCGCCGACGTCGCGGCGACCGGGGCGAGCTCCTGCCTGGTCATCACCGATGCCGGCGTGCGCGAAACCGGTATTCCCGATCGCGTGCACGAGCAGCTCATCGCCGCGGGAATCAAGTCCGAGGTCTTCGACGGTGTCGCCATCGAGCCGACTGACGCGAGTATCAACCAGGCGGTGGCCTGGGCACGTGAGCAGGACTGGGACTGCTTCATCGCAGTGGGCGGCGGATCGGCGATCGACACGGCCAAGGCAGTGAACCTGTTGACCACCCACCCCGGCGAACTGCTCGACTTCGTCACGCCCCCCATCGGAGCGGGCCAGGCCCCGTGGCTACCGCTCAAGCCCCTCATAGCGGTGCCCACCACCGCGGGCACCGGCTCGGAGTCCACCACCATCTGCGTCGTCGACTTTCTCGGGCTGCACCTCAAGGCAGGCGTGAGTCACCCGAAGCTGCGCCCCACTCTCGCGGTCGTCGATCCGCTGACCACGGTGTCCCTGCCTTCGCAGGTGACGGCGGCGAGCGGGATGGACGTCCTGTCGCACGCCCTGGAGAGCTACACGAGCGTGCGCTTCGACGCCAAGCCCGCCCCACAGGACCCGACGAAGCGTCCGGCGTTCTGCGGGTCGAACCCGATCAGCGACGTCTGGTGCGAGCAGGCGCTCGGGCTGGTGGGCAAGTACCTGCGGCGTGCGGTGATGAACGGCCGCGACCTGGAAGCCCGCTACCAGATGGCGCTGGCATCAACTTCTGCCGGAACGGGATTCGGCAACGCGGGAACCCACCTTCCGCACGCCAACGCCTATCCCGTTGCCGGCGCGGTGCAGGACTACCGGGCCGAGGGCTACCCGGCGATGCCGATGGTTCCGCACGGCCAGGCGGTGTCCGCGACCGCCGCCGCGGTGTTCCGGTGGACCTATCCCGGCGACCCTGGTCGGCACCTGCGGGCCGCGCAGCTGCTCAGCGGTCAGACGTTCACCGCGGTGGACGGCGCCGACGCCCTGGCGCACGTGCTCACCGAACTGATGACCGACATCGACATGCCCGCCGGGCTGCGGAGCTTCGGGTACGGCGAAAAAGACCTCGACGTCCTGGTCGAGGGAACCATGAAGCAGACCCGCCAGCTGGCTGTCGTGCCGCGGCCGGTCACCCGAGCCGCACTGACGAGCATCTTCCGGGAGTCGCTATGAGTGGGACCGACACGGTCACCGAGGCCCCGCAGGTCTCCAAGTCCGAACTCCGCACCGTGGTCGTCTCGAGCCTCGTCGGGACCAAGGTGGAGTGATACGACTTCTTCTTGTACGGAACGGCCGCCGGTCTGGTGTTTCCCAAGCTCTTCTTTCCCGGCGCGGACCCCGCCGTCGGCACGCTGCTCGCCTTCGCCACCTTCGCCACCTTCGCCGCCGGGTTCGTCGCGCGGCCGGTCGGCGGACTGATCTTCGGGCACATCGGCGACCGGGTGGGACGCAAGAAGACGCTCGTCGCGACCATGATGATCATGGGGGTCGCGACCTTCCTCATCGGCCTGATTCCCACCTACGCAGCCATCGGCATCGCGGCACCCATCGCCCTTGTCGTCCTCAGACTCGCCCAGGGGATCGCCCGTCGGCGGCGAGTGGGGCGGGGCTGTGCTGATGGCCGTCGAATACGCCCCTCGGGGCAAACGCGGCTTGTACGGCAGCCTGCCGCAGATCGGTCTCGCGATCGGGCTGATGCTGGGCACCGGAATCTTTGCGCTGCTCGGTTTCGCCCTGCCCAACTTTGCATTCCTGGCCTGGGGCTGGCGAATCGCCTTCGCGCTGAGCGCCATCCTGGTCGCCGTCGGCCTCTATATCCGGCTGAAGGTCATGGAGACGCCCGCCTTCCGCAAGCTCGAGGAGACCGAGGCCAAGGCCACCATCCCCGCTCTGCAGCTGATCGGTGACCGGTTGTCCCGGCGCCACCTGCTGCTGGGCATGGGCAGCCGGTGGGCCGAGGGTGTCGCCTTCAACACCTGGGCGGTGTTCGCCATCTCCTACGGCGCGGACACCCTCCACGTGAACAAGCAAGTCATCCTGCTGTCGGTCATGGCGGCAGCGGGCACCATGGTCATCTTCATTCCGATCTTCAGCCGGATATCCGACCGGATCGACCGCCGCCATCTCTACAGTGCGGGCATTGCGCTGCTGGCAGCGGTGGCATATCCCGCATTCGTCCTGCTGGGCACCGGAAACACCCTGGTCATCGGCGCCACCATTGTGCTCGTGCTCGGGGTGATCTACCCGATCGTCTATGCCCCGGAGGCTTCTTTGTTCGCCGAGCTCTTCCCCACGCGCGTTCGGTACAGCGGGATCTCGGTGGTCTACCAGCTCTCCGGGATCTTCGCCTCCGGCCTCACGCCGTTGGTGCTCGCCCTACCTGTTGCGCTCGGCGGGTGGCGGGGTGTGGATGATCACCGGCTACATCCTCCTCGTCAGCGCGATCAGCGTCGTCTGCACCTTGGCCATTCGTCGGCGCGATATCTTCACCGAGGCAGTGGACGATTCCCTGGCCACCGAACAAGCCCGTCACCGAACCACCGCTGCCAGCATCGCGTGACGCGGTTCGTCATCGGCGCCGTTCGTCATCTGGGCCGTTCGTCATCTGGGCCGCCCCTGCCCCGAATCGGCACCGTTGACCGAGGACACCTCCCCGTGCACAGTGACGGGCATGAGCATCCTGGGCACGCGGGTCGTGCGCATCGAGGATCCCCAGTTCCTCACCACCGGTGGCACCTACACCGACGACCTCGTCGAGGACCGGCTCGCCGGAGCACTGCATCTCACCTTGGTCCGCTCCCCTGCCGCGCACGGTCGCATCCTCAGCGTGGACACCTCCGCCGCGCGGCAAGCTCCCGGGGTGGTTGCGGTGATCACCGCGGCCGACCTCACCGATCTGCAGCCCGTACCACCGGCATACCCGTTCTTCAACCAGCAGATGCTTCGCCCGTGGCTGGCCGACACCGTGGTCCGCTTCGTCGGTGAGCCCATCGCCGCCGTGCTCACCGAGCAGCGGTACCAGGGCGAGGACGCCGCCGAGTTGGTCGAGGTGGACATCGAGACGCTGCCGGCCGTCGTCGGTACCGCCACGTCCGCCTCCGACGAGGTGCTGCTGTTCCCGGAGGCGGCCACCAACACCGTGGCCACCTTCGGCGAAGACCCCAGCCCGGATCTGTTCGCCGACTGCGAGGTGGTGGTGAGCCGCGACATCGTCAACCAGCGGGTCGCCCCGGCGCCGATGGAGACCCGCGCTGCCGCGGCGGTATGGGGAGCGGACGGACGGGTGACGCTCTGGTGTTCCAACCAGGGCGCACAGAGCACCCGGGGGGAACTGGCCGGCTGGCTGGGGCTGGAACCGGAGAGTGTCCATGTGCGAACGCCCGACGTCGGTGGCGCGTTCGGCGCCAAGATGGGGGCCGACCCGGAGTTCGGACTCGTCGCCTGGCTGGCCCGCAGCCGCGAGAGCCCGGTGCGCTGGGCGGAGAACCGCTCGGAAAACCTGACCGGGATGGTGCACGGACGAGCCCAAGGCCTGCGCCGGTGATCTCCACGTACACCGAGAGACCGAGACCGAGCTGCATGGTGTCGCCGCGTGCCCGGCGCTCGGCCTGTTCCTGGCGCAGCGCCGGGTAGTCGGCGGCCTCGAGCGCCGTGTCCAGGGCGACGGTGTAGTCGCCGTTGTCGTACGTGGCGCCGCGGCCGTTGGGCAGCGGCTCGTCGAACGGCGGAATCATGTTGCGCCGCCGCACCTCGGCCGGGTCCATGCCGATCTCGGCGGCGAACAGGTCCATGGCCCGCTCGACGGCGGCGGTGGCCTCTGGGCGCCCGGCGCCGCGATAGGCACCCGTCGGCGTGGTGGTGGTGACCACGCTGCGAGCCTGGGCGTGCACGGCCGGAATGGCATAGACCCCGGGGGCCATCAGCATGGTCAGCGATGGCAGCACCGCGCCGATGCGCGGATAGGCACCGGCGTCCTGCCGGATCTGCAGTGCGTAAGCGGTGACGGTGCCGTCGCGGCGCCCGCCGATGGTGACGGTCTGGTGGCGTAGGAGGTGGCGTGGCCCTGGCCGTGCGGGGAGGTGCCGGTGAGGATGGTGGCGCTCCCGTCGGCGTGCACCTCGACCTGTGCGCCCTCCTTACCGCCGTCGGGAGTAGTCACACAGCATGGGCACCAAAGACCTTGCCGCCGCCTTGGTGCAGCGGCACGGGAGGACGTACTGCGAGCAGGCGGGCATCCGCCTCAAAGACACGCCCTCGCCCCTCTACCAACTGCTGGTGCTGTCCACGCTGCTTTCGGCCCGGATCAGCGCCGACGTCGCGGTGAGCGCCGCCCGGCAGCTGTTCCGGGCGGGCTTGCGCACTCCGCGAGCGATGGCCGATGCCAGTTGGCAGCAACGCGTCGACGCGCTCGGGCGCGGGCACTACCGCCGCTACGACGAGCGGACGTCGACGATGCTGGGTCGGGGAGCGGAACTGGTCGAGCACCGCTGGAAGGGCGACGTGCGGCGCCTGCACACCGAGGGCAGCGACGCCGAGGGCATCCGCAGGCTGCTCAAGCAGGTGCCGGGCATCGGTGACGTGGGCGCGCACATCTTCTGCCGCGAAGCGCAAGCGGTGTGGCCGGATCTGCGTCCCTACGTAGACGAGCGGATCGCGTCAGCGGCTCGGCGCATCCCGAACCAGCCCACCAGCACGACGAGCTAGGTGGCTTGCTCCGAGGTGCGCTGCGGGGACTGGGAGCTGGCGGCGGCGTCGGGGTGTTCCGTGCGCTCGGCCGACTCGGCCAGGATCTCCTCGGCCTGGGCCTGCGGGTCGTCGCTGCCTGCCGCGTTCTCCTCAGGCAGCAGGTCGGCGCGGGTGGCCCGCGCGTCGTCGGGATTGGGCGAAGACGTCATGGTCCCTGTCTACCGCATTCCGCCGCCCGAGGCCGCATCCAAGGGGCTCGCCGGCAGCCGCTGGGAGGCCCTTCCCTCGACCGGGGCAGCGGCCTAGGCTGGTTTCTTGCATTCGTGATCGAGGTCACACATGGAGGGGTCTTGCATATCTCAGATGTCCTGCACACCAAGGGGGTCGACGTGGTGACGGTGGCACCGAGCACCACCGTGACGGAGCTGCTGGCCGAACTGGCCGAGCACAACGTCGGTGCGACGGTGGTGCTGGACGACGGGGACATCGTGGGCATCGTCTCCGAACGCGACATCGTGCGCCAGCTGCACACCCACGGGCGCGAGATGCTCGATCTGCCGGTGTCGGAGATCATGACCCGTCAGGTGCGGATCTGCGCACCCGAGGACACCCTGGACAGCGTCTCGGTGACCATGACCGAGCAGCGAGCGCGACACCTGCCCGTGGTGGTCAAGGGCCGGCTCACCGGAATCGTCAGCATCGGCGACGTGGTGAAGAGTCACATCGCGGAGTTGGAGCACGACCGCGAGCAGCTGACGGCCTACATCTCCCAGGGCTAGCCGCGGGCCGGACCCTCGTGCGGCGGGCAGGGTGCGCACCTGCCACGATAGGCACTGCCCCGCCCGCAACCAGGAGGTTCTGTCATGGTCATCGTCGGTCTCGTCGTGGTCGCGCTGACCGTGCTCATGGTGATTGCGCTGTCGATCTCCCTGCTGATTCAGACCATGCGCTCGGAGTGAGCTGCTGAGCTCAGGTACTGCGGCGCTGCTCCTTCTCGACCTTCGCGAGTTCCTCGACGCGATCGGCGTCTGAGAGTTGCTCGGCCGCGCTCGCCTGCTTCTGCGCCGCATCCTTGAGTTCCCCCGTGGCCGGGGCCGCAGCGGCTTGCTCCTGCGCGGTGATCCGAGCCTGCTCGGCGCGCTTGGCCTGCTCCACCGCTTCCGCGCGCTTCGCGGCATCCTCGTCTGCGCGCCGCTTGGCCGAGGCCGCGCGCCGCCCAGCCTGCTCGGCGACCTTGCGCTTGCGGGCCTCTTCCGCCGAGCGGGTCTCGGCCACCGCCTTGCGCCGGTCCGCCTGTGCCGCAGCACGATCGCTGCGTGCCTGCTCCTGCTCCTGCTTGAGCTGTTCGTCGGCCGCGGCCCGCTTGCGGCTGGCCTTCTCCTCCAAGGTCGCCGCTCGGCTGACCGCGTCCGCACGCTGCTGCAGTGCGGCGCCCCGCTGCGCGGCCGCACGGTCGCCGAGCAACTGGCCGGCGAAGCCGTCAAGCGCGCCCAAGCCGCGTTCGTACGCCAGCCGGGGTGGTGCCTCCTTCGGCAGCCGCGTCATGACCTGCTGCTCAATCAGCTGCAGCGGGAAACGGACGAGGGTATACTGCATGCGCAGCAGTCCCCTGGGCAGCGTGCTCAACTTCATATGCAAACCTCCATCGTTGGTGGACGCTCAGGACAACCCGGCGTCGTCGCTCAGTTCCTTGGCTTCTCTGCGGGCCTGCGCAGCCTTCATCTCGGCTTCGTCGGACTCCTGCACGGCGTCTTGGTGCTCCGCGGCCGCCTGCGCGGCGGTCTGGGTTGCCGCGGCCTCTTCGGCCAACTGCTCAGCCGACGCCGCACGCACCTGCTCGTCGGCGCGGTGCCGTGCGCCTGCCTGGCCCGCGGCCGTTTCCTGCACCTGCTGGTGCTCGGCGGCACGGCGCTGTTGCTCCTGCTCCAGCTGGATGTCCGACTTCTCCGCGGCAGCGTGCTTGCCGACGTCGGAGCGCCGCTCGGCACCCTCCTGACGCGCTTCGGACAGTTGCTCGGCGGCCTCCTGTGCCTGCGCGTCCGCCAGCGACTGGGTGCTACTGGCTTCCTTGCGGTCCTGGGCCTGCCGCTGCTGCAGCTGCCCCTCACTGGTCAAGGAGTCGTTGCCGGACAGCGCGCCGAAAACCTCCTTGGCCTTGCCCCTCACCGAGTCCACCAGACCCTTGCGTGCCTGACCTGCGGTGTCGTCTGCACCCATGCCGTCCTCCTCTGTCCTAGCCTGTTTACCCCGGACCAACCGTATGGGCTCAGCGGTCGGCGTGCCCATCGGAACTGCCGAGCAGGGTCTTCTGCACCTTGCCCATGGCGTTGCGGGGCAGCGCGTCCACCACCCGTACCTCCCGCGGACGCTTGTGGACCGAAAGCGCGTCGGCCACGAATCCGGCGAGGTCGACCGTCGCCAGGCCTGGACCCACCACGTAGGCCACGATGCGTTGCCCGAGGTCGGCATCGGGTTCGCCCACCACGGCGGCCTCGAGCACATCCGGATGTTCGAGCAGTGCGGTCTCCACCTCTCCTGCGCCGACACGGTATCCACCGGTCTTGATGAGGTCGGTGGATAGTGCCGTCCGACGATGCGGTGAAAGCGACCGGAATCGATGACGGCAACGTCGCCGGTGCGGAACCAGCCGTCCGCGGTCCATGCGGCCGCGCTGGCCTCCGCGCGATTGAGATAGCCATTGAACAGGCTCGGTGCCCGCACCTGCAGCTCGCCGATGCTTCGGCCATCCTCGGGCACCGGATCGCCGTGCTCGTCGCGCAGCCGGCTGCGCACACCGGGCAGCGTCGCACCGACCCAGCCGGGCCGTCGCTCTCCGTCGGCCCTGGTGCTCAGCGTGATGAGGGTTTCGCTCATCCCGTAGCGCTCCACCGGCGCAGCACCGGTCAGGGATCGCAGCTGCGTGAAGACGCTGGTGGGCAGGGCGGCGCTGCCGGAGACGAGCAGCCGTGCGCCGGCCAATGCCCTGGCGCTGCCCGGATCGGCGCACACCCTGCCCCACACGGTCGGCACCCCGAAGTACAGCGACCCCCCGGCCGTGGCGTAGGCCTGCGGGCTGGGACAAACGGTGTGCACCACCGGCGAACCCACCCGCAGCGCGCCGAGCACGCCCAGGATCAGCCCGTGCACGTGAAACAGCGGCAAACCGTGCACCAGCAGGTCCTCCGCCGTCCACGCCCACGCGTCGCGCAGCGCGTCCAGAGCCGCGGCGATGGCCCTCCCGGACAGCTGCACACCCTTGGGTGCGCCCGTGGTTCCGGAGGTGTAGAGGATGAACGCCGTCGCGGCACCATCCGGTTCGGGGTAGCAGTGGGACGAGCGGGCCCGCAGGTCCACCGTTAGCCCAGGCGTCTGCACGTCGTCCGGGCGTTCACCGAACCACAGTTGCGCCCCGGAGTCGCGCAGCAGGTGCGCGCGCTCGCTCGGCCCCGCGTCGGAGGGCACCGGGACCACCGCGACCCCGGCCAGCAGACAACCGACCACCGCCACGACCGTCTCCAGGCTCGGAGTGGCCAGTACCGCCACGCGGTGGGCCCCCGAGGAATAGTCAAGACCTGTGGATCGGTGTGTCATGCGACTTGCTGTTCGCCTCCCTGGTCGTCGGGTCGTTCGACGAGTTTGCCTTTCTCGAATTGG
>JAABVA010001194.1_pt1 | contig 28520 bp, 28 predicted proteins | sample 5560331 | NCBI WGS metagenome assembly JAABVA01 (sample SAMN12812661, study PRJNA571458) | rock metagenome | isolation source: Antarctica rocks | place: Antarctica: Victoria Land, Mt New Zealand sud | collected 2016-01-07 | reverse complement strand
GGACATCGCCGTCCACGCGCTCAACCGCATGTCGGAGTTCGGACGCACGAACTACGTCCGCATCGCCTGACCTCAAACGGGGTTGGGGTTACTGCGTCCGCCCTCCAGGTCTATGCAACATGCTGACCCGCACGGCAAAGCCACCGGCCGCCTCCATGCAACATGCTCCCGCGAGTACGAAGGGCCGACCCTGCGCGAGAACCTGGGGCTGCCACGGCCCGCGAACCAGTTCTTTTCCTAGCTCAGCCACCCCGCCACGGCGCCGCTTAAACACGTCGCAATGGTGCCGGACAGCAGGGAGCGCATGCCGAGCGTCACGATCTCGGACCGGCGGTCCGGCACCATCGCGCCGAGCCCGCCGATCAGGATGCCCAGGCTGCCGAAATTGGCGAAACCGCATAGCGCGTAGGTCATGATCACCTGAGACTTCTGGCTCATCGCATCAGCCGGCAAAGCGGCCAATTGCAGGTAGGCGACGAACTCGTTCAGGACGGTTTTCGTGCCCATTAGCCCGGCGGCCGACGCGGTCTCGTTCCATGGGATGCCGATCAGCCACATAACCGGGCGGAATGGGATGGCGAAGATGCCTTGAAGGGTGAGGGCGTCGCCCGCGTGCGGGACGGCCGCGAGGCCCGCGTTCATCAGGGTGACCAGCGCCACGGCGACGAGCAGGGTGGTCGTGATGCCCACGAGCGGCCCCACCCCGTCCGCCGTGCCGCGCACGATCGCGTCCATCGTGCTTGCCGGCGGATCGCGCAACGTCAGGCTCGCCGAGCCGCCGCCGGGCCCGAATGGCACCATCAGCGCCGCGACCGCGAGCGCCGCCGGCGTGCTGATCACGGACGCGATCAGGATCGTGCCGAGCGCGTTGGGCACCACGGGGGCGAGCACGGTCGCGTAGATGACCATCACCGTCCCGGCCACGCCCGCCATGCCGCAGGTCATCATCGCGAACAGCTCGCCGCGCTGCATCCGGGTCAAGTAGGGCCGGACCAGCAGCGGCGCTTCGATCATGCCGACGAAGATGTGCACGGCTGCGGCCAATGCGAGCGCGCCGTCGATCCCCATGGTCCGACGCAGCAGCCATGCGAACAGCGCCATCAACCGCTGCAGCACGCCCCAGTGGAACAGCACGGCGCTGATGGCGCTGATGACCAGCACGAGCGGCAGGATCTTGAAGGCGAGCACCACGCTCGCGCCGGGCCGGATTTCGGCAAAAGGCAGGTTGTCGCCGCCGAGGTAGCCGAACAGGAACGCGGTCCCGGTGTCGGTCGCGTGCTGCAGCGCGTTGGCGGCGTCGTTGAGCAGCAGGAATGCCGCACGGGCCGGCGCGAAGCCGATGAGCAACGCGGCAAGCCCCCACTGTAGTCCAATGCCCACGCTTACAGTGCGCCACCGGATCGCACCCCGGTCCTCGCTCAACGCCCACGCCAATGCGAGCAACACTGCGAACCCCAGCAGCCCCTGCATGTCGGTGCCTTCCCAGAAAATTCGCACGTGGCTCATCGATAACCACCGCTTCTTAAGCTCCCCGCGAGCCGAGCGGCCAGCGCGTCGAACTGAACGCCGCGCGGCCGGGACAGGCACGGCCTCAACCGAAACTAGCGAGAGTGACGACCTTGGCGCCTGGGCGGCGACGTTCTTCGCACGCAGCTTTCATCAATCGCACGAAAAGCATTCGCACCCGGACGAAGCGCGTGACTAAGATTTCCCCAACAAAGGAAGGGAGGGGGCCTGCTGCCATGTCAGCTACCGTCGTCGCCACGCCGCGGCTAAAGTCGATCCAGCGCACCGCGCTTGCCATGCTGGTGGTCGCGGGCGTCGTCAACTACATCGATCGCGCCACCTTATCGGTTGCCAATCCATTGATCCGCGAGGAATTGGGACTGTCGATCGCGCAAATGGGTTATCTGCTCTCGGCATTCCTATGGGCGTACGCGTTCTCGCAATTGCCGACGGGCGCCATGGTGGACAAGCTTGGGCCGCGGCGCCTGCTGGCCGTTGGGCTATCGCTGTGGTCACTGGCCCAGCTGCTCGGCGGACTGGTGCAAAGCTTCGGCCAGTTCTTCGCAGCTCGGTTGCTGTTGGGCGTTGGCGAGGCGCCGCAATTCCCAACCGGCGCCCGGGTCGTGCGCGACTGGTTCAACCCGCGTGACCGAGGTTTGGCCACCGGCATCTTCAACTGCGCCTCCACGCTTGGCACGGCAATCGCCATTCCACTGCTGACCTTCCTCATGTTGTCGTTCGGCTGGCGCGTCACCTTCGTCATCATGGGCGCTGCGGGCCTGCTCGTCGCAGGGGTATGGTATCGGCTCTACCGCGACCCCAAGGCAGTGTCGTTGACGCCGGAAGAGACCGCCTATCGCACCTTTGGCGACCCGCCGGGCCAACGAACGGAAGTGACCTTCCGCGAGTGGAAGCTGCTGTTTCGGTTCCGCACGACCTGGGGCATGATCTTCGGCTATTTCGGCTGCATCTACCTGACCTGGATCTATACTGCTTGGCTGCCGGGCTATCTTGAGATCGAACGGCACATGAGCGTCAAGGCGACCGGCATCGCAGCAGCCATTCCGTTTGCCTGCGGCGTCGTCGGTGGCGTGCTGGGCGGCTTGCTGGCCGACATCCTGGTCCGCCGAGGCGTATCGCCGGTCAACAGTCGCAAGTACCCGGCCGCGATCGCCCTGCTCGGCACCTCGGCATGCACGCTGGCAGCTGCCTACGTGACCAGCAACGCGCTTGCCGTCGCGTTCATCTCGGCGTCGCTGTTCCTGGTCTATGTCACCAGCACCTGCGCTTGGGCCCTAAGCTCCGTCGCGGCGCCGACGAACTGCACCGCATCGATCGGGGCAATGCAAAACTTCGGCGGCTATCTCGGCGGCGCCCTCGCGCCCACCATCACCGGGCTGATCGTGCAGGCGACCGGGTCTTTCGTCCTGGCGCTAGTGGTCGGCGCTGCGATCGGGGTTGCCTCTGCGGCATCGTACCTGTTCATCGTCCACGACCCGATCACCGCCGGCGGCATGGACCGGGTCTCGCAGGAGGTGGCGCTCGGCCCGGTTTAGGCCCTGTCTCAGGCGGTGCGGAGGGTTGGGCTGCGTCGATGCTTCAGGGCGCATCCGTAATCATACGCCAGCGAGAGTAGCAGTGCTTCGCTCCACATCCGTCCGACGAAGATCAACCCAAAAGGCGCGCCGGAGGCATAGTACCCGGCCGGGATGGTTACCCCCGGCAGGCCGGCGATGTTGATCTCGCAAACGGTGGTCTCATGGATGGTCTCGGTTCCGTGCAGCGGCGGCAGGGCGTCGCGCATCTGCGGAAACACCAGGGCGTCCAGCTGCTCCCGGGCGAACACCGCGTCGAAAATTTCCAGGTAGGCCTCCTTGGCCGCCAGGAAGCCTGGCAGTTCCGGCGGACGGGTAGGGGCGGCTGAGACAGGCGGAAAAGTCCGGAAGCTGGTGCATGAAGGCGAGCACGCCGCCTGGGCCGAATGCATCCTGCTTCGCCGTCGCGGCGGCAAACGCGGCGAAGCTGCGCACCGCAGCGTCCGGACCTAGCCGCTGCAAATATTTCCCTAGATCGTAAGGCACGCATTCCATGCCGCGGGCGTCGTAGTGGTCGGCCTGGGTCAACGCCTCCGAGGTCAATGTGCCGGCGGCAAAACCGGCCTGCACCTGGGCCACCGTCAGCTCGACAGGGTCGACTGCGTCCGTCATCTCGGAGCCTCCATTCTCAGGCCATGCCAACGAACTCGTCCACCATGGCGCGGTCGCGCGCGATCTCGGGTGAGATTTCGCGGGTGATGACGCCTTTTTGCAGGATCAGCACGCGGTGCGAGAGCGCCGAGATGAAGTTGAGGTTCTGTTCCACCAGCAGGATCGTCAGCGCCCGGCGCTGGCCGACCGCATGCAGGGTGTCGGCGATTTCCTCGATGATGCTTGGTTGGATGCCCTCGGTCGGCTCATCCAAAAGAAGGATTTGCGGTCCGCCGCAAAGGCATCGGGCCAGGGCAAGCAATTGCTGCTCGCCGCCGGAGAGCGCCCCGCCCAGCCGATCCAGGTAGGCCGACAAACGCGGGAAATCTGCCAGGATGTCGTCGATCACTGCGCTTTCGCCCTGCTTCGCCAGCAGACAGCCCATCCGCAAATTGTCCCTCACGCTTAGCGCGGGGAAGATCTCACGGCCCTGCGGGACGTAGCCGATGCCCAGCCGCGCCCGGGCCGTGGGCGACAGCGCCGTTATGTCTTGCCCCAGCAAGGACACCCGCCCGGCAGTCGCGGGCAGGTAGCCCATCAGGGTGCGCAGCAAGGTGGTCTTGCCCATGCCGTTATGGCCCAGGATGCCAACGAACTCGCCTCGCGCCACCGATAGCGAAACCCCAGTCAGAATCGGGATGCGGCCGTAGCCAGAGTGCAGCCCCGCGACATCCAGCATCATGCGGCTTGCTTGCCCAGATAGACGTCGCGCACGCGCTGGTCGGCCAGCACCGTGCCGACCTGGTCCTCCACCAGAATCGCGCCCTGGTTGAATACCGTCACCTGGCTGGCGATCATGCGGATGAACTGCATGTCGTGTTCCACCACCACCAGCGCCTGGGTGCGATTGATGTCCCGGATCAGCTCGGCAGTGCGCAGCACCTCGTCATGCGTCATCCCGGCGGCGGGCTCATCCAGCAGGATCAGGTCGGGCTCCTGCGCCAGCACGGTTGCGATCTCCACCCATTGCCGCTGGCCGTGCGCCAACTGTCCGACCACGCGTCCGGCGATGCCGTCCAGGCGGAGCCGGGCCAGGGTGTCGGCGACGATGCGCCGGGCACGCTGAATGGATTTGCGGCGGCCGGCGCCGATCGCGACATTATCCTGCACCGTCAAGCCGTTGAATACATTGGGCACCTGGGTCTTGATGCCGACGCCCAGGCGCGCAATCTCGTGCGGGTTGGCGCCTGTCACGTCGGCGCCGCGGAACAGGATGCGGCCCTCGGTAGGACGCAGCTGTCCGGTCAGCATCTTGAAAAACGTGCTCTTGCCGGCGCCGTTCGGGCCGATCAGGCACCGCAATTCGCCTTCGTTCAACACGAAATCCACGGCCTTCACCGCGGTGACGCCGCCAAAGCGCATCGTGGCGCCGCGGGTTTCCAGCAACGGCGAAATGGTCAAGGACGGGCCTCCTTGGCGGCGGGCCGGGGCGCCACGGCATGGGGGGCGGACACGCGCCGCAGCAAGCCCTGCGCCACCGGGACCACGCCCTGGGGCACCAACAGCACGAACGCGACCAGCACGATGCCCAGGCCGAGGTTGGAGTCGATCGTGCCCTGCGACCCCGCCAGGTTGATAAGATACTGGATCAACACAGCGCCAACCATCGGCCCCAGCAAGGTGCCCAGCCCGCCAACCAGGACGAAGATGATCACCTGTGCCGACATCGTCAGGCTGAACACGGTGGGGCTGATGAAGCTGCCCCAGTTGGCATAAAGGCAGCCTGCCAGCCCGGCGATCCCGGCGGCGATGGTGAAGGCCAGCAGCTTGTACAGGCGTGGGTCGTAGCCTAGCAGCATCGTCCGGGTCTCGTTCTCCCGGATGGCCACCACCACTCGGCCGAACCGGCTGGCCAGAATGGCGCGCAACATCACATAGACTGCAATCAGCGATGCCATCGCCGCATACCACAGCCCTTCCGGATCGAGCGTCGCGTCGGGGTTGCCAGGCACGTTCAACGGCGGGACCGCGGGGATTCCGTTGAACCCGCCGAGCTCCGCCGTGCCGATATGGTAGGCACTGCCGGAGGTCGAGTTCACCAACTCAAACAGGATCACCGACACCGTCAGGGTGATGACGCCAACATAAGCTTCGCTGATGCGGCCGTAGAACATGAAATAACCGAGCAACGCCGCAAACCCCATCGGCACGGCAACCGACAGCAGCACGGGAACGGTCGTCTCCCCGACGTTGATGGCAGCGATGGCGTACGTATAGCCACCCAGGCCCAGGAACACCGCTTGGCCGAAGCACATCACCCCGCCATAGCCCCAGATGAACCCCTGGCTGAGCGCGAACATCGCCATGGCCGCAAACACCGTGACCTGCAGCAGCCCGAAGGAGTCGAACACACGCGGCAGGCCCACCATCAAGATAATGCCGACCATGACCACGGCGGCGAAGCCAAGCCATGCGGCGCGAGTGCCGGTCATAGGCTGCGCCTCAGGAACCGGCCGGTGATGCCCTGGGGGAGCACGCGGATCAGCAACACTGCAGCTGCCAGCAGCGCCACGTCGCCCACGATGGGCGTCGTCTGGAACGACACGATCTCGTTGATGAACCCAAACAGCGACGCGGCCAGGCCGGTGCCGGTGATGATCGCCGGCCCGCCGCCTAGAACCGTGATGAACGCCCGTGCGATGTAGGCGCCGCCCATGGCAGGCGACACGCCAGAAATCGGCGCTAGCACTCCTCCGGCCAGTCCAGCCAGCGCCGAGCCCAGCGCGAAGGTCGCCATGTAGATGGTGGAGGGCGACACCCCAAGGGCCGCGGCCATGCGGGGGTTTTGCATCGTCGCTTGCAGGATCAGTCCGAACTTGGTCGCGCGCAGTAGCAGCAGCATCCCGGCCAGCGCCGCCAATGCCACCACGATGATCACCATGCTGTACAGGCTGGCGCCGTAACGCCCGATGGTGAAGCTGCCGACCGGGGTGGACATCCCGCGCACCACGTTGCCGAACACCGTGGTCACCAGCCCGATCAGGGCCAGGCTGACGCCCCAGGTCGCCAGCATGGTGTCGATCATGCGGCCATACAGGAAACGGATCAGCGTTCGCTCCAGCACCAGGCCGACCAGGCCCACCACGATCGGCGGCAGGACCAGCATCGCCACCCAGATGTTCACTCCGGCGCTGCTGGCCGTCACTGCGGTGTAGGCGCCCAGCATCATGAACTCGCCATGCGCCAGGTTGATGATCCGCATCATCCCGTAGATCACGCCGAGCCCCAAGGTGATCAGGACCAGCGTTGCGATCCCGGCCAGCACGTCAAAGGCGAGAAGGCCGGCGAGGTCCAAAGCTCTGCTTCCTAGGCTTTGATGTCGGGGACGAATTGCTTGTTGGTGGCCGGCGTCTTGAGCAGGTCGCACGCGCCTCCGGTGTCCCCTGGGAACTGGTCGGGGAACCGATCCAGAATCTCCCATTTGCGGTCTCTCGCGCGAGCCAGGTAGGCGTTTCGTATGGTGTGGTGGGTCGCCGGGTCCATCCTCACCGTGCCCGTGGGCCCCTCGATGGCAACGCCGGTTTCCAGCGCCGCGATGACTTTCTGCTGCTCGACCGAGCCGGCTTTTTTCACGCCCTCCGCCCACAGCATGATGCCCTCGTAGGTTGCGGAGTCCAGCTCGCCGAGGTCGGTGACGTCGGCGCCGAACTTGGCTTGCATGCCCTTGACGAAGGCGTCGCTGGCAGGCGTGCCGAGGTCTCGATAGTAGCCGAAGCTGGTGACGATTCCGTCGGTGGTCGACGTATCCATGGTCGCCAGCTCGTCGCCCAGGCCGAACACGCTGGACGCCAGCGGGATTTTACCTTTCATTCCCGCCGCGTCCCACTGCCGATAGAAACCGGAATGGTTCGCGCCGACCAGGGCGGACAGCACGAAGTCTGGCGCGGCCTGCTGGATACGGCTTATCGCAGACGCGAAGTTGGTGACGTCGAGCGGGAAGAAATCGGTTGCCGCGACCGACCCCTCGCCGTCCCGGGTGAACTTCGTCATCCACTTGGCGGTGATCTGGCCGTAATTGTAATCGGCGGCGATGATGTAGGCTTTCTTGCCCCAATTCTTGAGCGCGTAGGTAACCACGTGGTTCACCGTTTGCGCCGGCGTGGTGCCCGTGCAGAACACGTCGCGGTCGCAAACGCCGCCCTCGTACTGAGTGTTGTAGAAGTATAATGTCTTCGACCGGTCGAACACCGGCCGGATCGCCTCACGCGATGCAGAGGTGATGCCGCCCTGGATCACGTCCACCTTGTCCCGGAGCGCGAGTTGCTGGGCATATTGCGAGTAAAGCTGCATGCTGGATTGGGTGTCGTAAGCAAACCACTTGATTTGGCGCCCGACCAGGCCGCCTGCGGCGTTCAGCAGGCCCACCGCATATTCGGTGGTCTGGATCATCCGCTTGCCCTCGATCCCCAAAGCGCCTGACCCGTCGAGCAAGCTGCCAAGTTTGATGGGTTCTTCTGCGGCAAACCCGATGCGGCTGATGAACGGAGTTGCCAGGATACCAGTGCCGAGCCGCAGGACGCTGCGCCGGGTAGCTGTAGTCTGAATCATCGCAGTGCTCCGTATGGGTAGGCTGCCGCAAGATGATGCGCCCCGTGTCGTGACAGCCATGATCATTCAGGACGCTAGCAAGTGTTGTGCCAAGCTGAGCCGGAGGTCTCAGTCGCAAGCTGGGGCGAGGAGCCGCTCGGTCACGCGCCAAACCAGCCAAGCTTTGCCTAACGAGAAGCCATGCATCGCTTGAAACAGCTCAGCGCCGCTGGCATGGAGCGGCTATGCCGGCAAGGATGGCCAAGCCGGACCCAAAATGCCTTGGAACAGGCTGACAAATCGGTTGCGCGTGCGTCAATTCTGCGTTTACCTCGACGCATAGCAAGGGAGACGTGATCCATGCCGCTTGGAACCCTCAAGCTGCCGACGGTCGACCAACTGCGCGACGTCGCGGCGGATCTCGGCATGACCCTCAGCGACGACGACCTGGCCCAGCATCGCGATTGCCTGGTGGGCGGCATCGCCGCCTACAACATCATCGACCAGATGCCGGACGAAATCCCGTCCGTGACCTATCCGCGGTCGCCGGGTGCGCGGCCGTCCGCCGAGGCCAACAAGTACGGCGCGTGGTACGTCAAGACCACAATCGAGGGCGCGTCGTCCGGCAAGCTCAAGGGCAAGCAGGTCGCGATCAAGGACAACATCCTGGTCGCCGGCGTGCCGATGACGAATGGCTCGTCCACGCTGGAAGGCTATGTGCCCGATGTCGACGCGACCGTCGTCACGCGCATCCTGGACGCGGGCGGCACCATCGTCGGCAAAACGGTGTGCGAGGCGTTCTGCTTCTCGGGCGGGTCGCACACCAGCAGCACCGGCCCCGTGCACAACCCGCACCGGATGGGGTACTCGACCGGTGGCTCGTCCTCCGGCAGCGGCGCCGTGGTCGCGGCCGGCGAGGTGCCGATGGCGCTGGGCGGCGACCAGGGCGGCTCGGTCCGCATGCCGGCGTCGTGGTGCGGCATCTACGGGATGAAGCCGACGCACGGGCTGGTGCCTTACACCGGCATCATGCCGATCGAGCTGACGATCGACCACACCGGGCCGATGACGGCGACGGTCGAGGACAACGCGTTGTTGCTGGAGGTGCTGGCCGGGCCGGACGGGCTCGACCCTCGCCAGTATGGCGGTCAATCGAAGCCCTACCGCGACGCGATCGGCCGCGGCGCGTCCGGGCTGCGGATTGCGGTCGTGGACGAGGGCTTCGGCCACCCGAACTCGGCCGAGGCGAGCGACGCGGTGGTGCGCGAGGCGGCGGACCGATTCCGCGGCTTGGGCGCCGAGGTGGAGCGGGTGTCGATCCCGCTGCATAGCGCGGGCCTGGCGATCTGGCTGCCGATCGGGGCCGAAGGCGCGACCATGCAGATGATGCAGGGCAACGGGTTCGGCTTCAATTGGCAGGGGCTGTACGTCAACTCGCTGCTCGACGCGCACAGCAATTGGCGCGGGCGGGCGGACGAGCTGTCGGAGACGCTGAAAAGCACGATGCTGTTGGGCCACTACATGGTGACGCGGCATCGCGGGCACTACTACGCCAAGGCGCAGAACCTCGTGCGCCGGTTGCGCGCCGCCTACGACGCGGTGCTGTCCAGCTACGACTTGCTGCTGATGCCGACCACGCCGATGCCGGCGACCAAGCTGCCGGCCTCCGATGCGCCGATTGCCGAGATCGTCCAGCGCGGGCTGGAGATGATCGGCAACACGGCGCCGTTCGACTGCACCCACCACCCGGCGATGAGCATCCCATGCGGCATGGTCGACGGCCTGCCGATCGGCGCCATGCTGATCGGGCGCATGTATGACGAGGAAACGATCTACCGCGCGGCCGGCGCCTTCGAGCGCGGCGTGGATTGGAAGTCGATGAAGTAGGAGAAGGCCGTGGAAAACACGCACGACAACGACGTGGCGCTGCGGGTGCGCGCGATCGAAAGCTTGTTGGTCGAAAAGGGTTTGGTGCAGCCAGCCGCGCTCGCCGCGATCGTTGAGACGTACGAGACCAAGATCGGCCCGCATAACGGCGCCAGCGTCGTCGCCCGCGCCTGGTCTGACCCGGCGTTCAAGGCGCGCTTGCTCGCCGACGCCACGTCCACGATCGCCGAACTCGGCTTCAGCGGCGTGCAGGGCGAGGACATGGTGGTCGTGGAGAACACGCCTGCGGTGCACAACATGGTCGTGTGCACGCTATGCTCCTGCTACCCGTGGCCGACGCTCGGCCTGCCGCCGAACTGGTACAAGTCGGCGCCGTACCGCGCCCGGGCGGTCATCGATCCACGCGGCGTGCTGGCGGAATTTGGCGTGAGCGTGCCGGCCGAGCAGGAAATCCGGGTGTGGGACAGCAATGCCGAGCTGCGATACCTGGTGCTGCCGGAGCGGCCGGCCGGCACCGAGGGGATGGACGAGGCAGCCCTAGCCGCTCTGGTGACCCGGGACGCGATGATCGGCACCGGCGTCGCCAAGCCGGCCGGCTGAGGGAGGTTCCGCGATGAACGGAGTGCACGATCTGGGCGGCATGCACGGCATGGGGCCGATCGATCCCGAGCCGAACGAGCCGGTGTTCCATGAGCCGTGGGAGCGCACGGTGTTTGGCCTGTTCATGACCACCTTCGCCGGTGGCCACTTCAACGTGGATGAATTTCGGCACGCGATCGAGCGGATGGACGCGACGCACTACCTGCAGTCGCCGTACTACGAACACTGGCTGCACGCGATCGAGACCTTGCTGGTGGAGCGCGGCACGCTGACTCCGGCCGAGATCGACGGCCGCGTGGCGCTGCTCGCGAAGGAGGCGGCGTGATGCCTGCATTGCCGGTCGAGCATGTAGACGGGCTGATCGCCACCGGCGCCACCGCGCGCATGCCCGGCGAGGTGGCCGCTGGCTTCCGGCCCGGGGACCGCGTTAGCGTGCGCAACCTCCATCCCGCCACCCATACGCGGCTGCCCCGCTACGCCCGTGGCAAGGCCGGCGTGGTGGAGGCCGACCGCGGCGTGTTCTGCTTCAACGACACCAATGCGCACGGCGAAGGCCACAAGCCGCAGCACGTGTACGGGGTGCGGTTCGCAGCGCGCGAGCTGTGGGGCGAGCAGGCTTCGCCCGCCGATACGCTGTACCTGGACCTGTTCGAAGACTACATCGAGCCGCATGGCTGACTTGGCCGCGCTGCCGCCCATTCCATCCGACGAGTCCGGCCCGATGTTCCGCGAGCCGTGGGAGGCGCAGGCTTTCGCGCTTGTGGTGGCTTTGCACCAGGCCGGCCATTTCACCTGGCCCGAGTGGGTCGAGCTCATCAGCGCGGAAATCCGCCAGGCGCAGGCAGAGGGCGACCCCGACCTAGGCCGGACCTACTACCGGCATTGGCTTGCAGCGCTGGAGAGGATCGTCGTGGACCGCCGGCTTGCCGACGATGTGGACCTGCATCTGCGCCGCCTTGAATGTGCCGCCAACTTGTCCGGGCAACACGGCCACCCAGCACGGCGCGAACCGGTCCGGATAGGGGAAGACAACGGGAATGTCATGATCGATATCGGCAGGATCAGCGCTACTCCGCCGGGCTGCCAAGGCAGGTGATATGCCCGGCGTTGCCGCCACGGTGGCGACCGCAATGGCGTGGTTTCCGAGGGGGCGTTCGGCATGCCCATGACGGCCGACACGGTAGTTTGGATATGGGATTTCGATCAATCCGGAGAAGCTGCCGACTGGCCGCTCGCCGGGCAGCTTGGCGTGGGCCGGACTGGCTAATTCGTATTACTGGATTGACTCGGCTCGCAAGGTAACTGGCGTTTGCGAAACGTTGCCAAGATACAGGCTGCTGCGCGCCTGTCGCGGTAGTTGCATTTTTACGACAGTCCTGGGTGTTCATGCATCAGCCACGCTTCCGTGGCTTGGCGGCGAGGTGTTTGCCCATCAGACTTTTCCTTATGAAACAAGGCACGCGGCCATTCGTGCTCAGGGGAAGAAAACGATGCGGGATATTCATCTATCGCTGGGCCCGGTCAGCCGTTGGGCTGTTCGGGCTGCTTTCTGTTTCGCGGTGTTGGCTGCCGGCGCTCGGATGGCTGCGGCGCAGGAAATCGAGCCGAACGAGTTCGTGCCGGCGCCGGACGGGACCAATCTCGCCATCGGCTACTACGTGTATGGGCACAATGACGGCTACAGCGTCGCTCACGGCCCCACCGTCAAGAATAGCGGCCTTGAGGTGAACATCGGCATCGCCCGCTACGTGCACTTCACGTATGTCGGCGGACATCCGGCAGGCTTCCAAATCCTCGAGGCATTCGGCTCGGAGTCGGCCGGCCACATTGACGGGCAAGGCCTTGGCAGCACGTTCGGCGGGTCCAACCCGGCTTTGTCGGCCTTCATCTGGCCCTATGCGAACGTCGAGAAGAAGCAGTATCTCATCGTTGCCGGGTTCGTTTATCCGCCGGTCGGTTCTTATGACAAGTACGCGGGTTTGAATGCCGCAGGCTTGCTTTCCGGCTCGAACGGCTGGGCCGGCGACATCCAGTTCGGATGGGACCAGGGTATCGGCGAGCACTTCTCCTACGATGCTTCGCTTGATGTGCGCGGCTACGGCGACACGACGGGACCGTCCCGCTTAGGGAGCGTACGCAACCATAGAAACCCTGATTTCCGTTTGCAGGCCTGGGCGAACTACAACTGGACACGCGCCTTCCAGACCTCGATCGGCTGGGAGTCGCTCCTGGGCGGCACGGGTTACACGAACCAGTTCCAGAACGGCACCAAATCGGAGTTCGAGCGCATCCGCGCCGCCGCAGCGTTGTTCGTAGCGCCGAACGCGCAGGTGCTGCTTGAAGTGAACCACGATTTCGTGGCGGTGGGCGGCTTCAAGCAGACCATCGGTGCGACCGGGCGAGTCGTCTACATCTTCTAATCTGTAAAAATTCGACTTGGGAGACATGACGATGACCACATTCACTCGGCGTGCGGCCTTGACGACACTCGCCCTGACCGCCGGCGTCGCCCTGGCCGGCTGCCAGGCTGCCCATTCAACATCGTCCTCGGGCGACATGAACCCGGATGACCTCGAGTTCGTGACCAATGCCTTCAACATCATCGAGTTCGACCGGCAGGAGTGCACGGTCGCGCAGACCCAAGCCAGGACGCCAGAGGTGCGCGCGCTCGCAGCCCAGTTCCTCCAGCAAGCCAACGACTTCGACGCTCGGCTGCGTCCCATCGCGGCGTCCGCCGGCATCAAGTCACCCACCGTGCTGCGGACGGATTTGCGGGTGCGTGCCGGTCGGCTTCGGTTAGGCCAGGGCCTTGATTTCGACCGCGTATTCATCGACGACCAAATCGTCAGTCACCAGGACGCGCTCAATTTGCAGGAAATGGTGACGAGCACATCAGGCAGCAATCCGCAGCTACAGGCGCTCTCGAGTCAGGGAACCGACACCATACGTACGAATCTGGCGAAGCTGCACGATTTACAGGCCAGGATGAGGACGATGCGGGGCTAAGGGCCACTGGCTGCTATCCCGGCAGCATCCTGCGGATCACGCCGTCTCGTTTGATCAGCACGTGATATAGGGCGCCTGCCACGTGCAAGGCAATCAGCGCCAGCAGCACGAAAGCCACGGCGGCGTGAACGCTGCCGATGGCCTCTGCGAACGGTTTGTTCGGGGCCGTGAGTGCCGGCAGAGGTATCAGGCCGAACAGGCGGACCGTCGCGCCAAAGGCTGACGCCGCGGTCCAGCCAAGCAGCGGGAGCACGACCAGGATCACATAAAACGCCCAGTGCGTTGCCCGTGACAACAAGCGCAGGGCGGGTGGGAGGTCGACGGGGGGAGAAGGCACCGGGTGGGTCAGCCGCCATGCGAGCCGCAGCAGCATCACCAGCAGGATCGTGGACCCGACCGAGAGATGCCAGGCGGTTAGGCGATCCTCGTCTGCTTTGGGCAGGATGGAAGGCAGCACCAGGGCGATGGTAACTTGCACGACCAGCAGCGCGACCACCACCCAGTGGAATAGGCGAGCCATCGGATTATAGCGTTGGTCGAGCTTCGCTTGCCCCGGGTCCATCCGCGTGTTTGCCGACATGAAGGGCGTCTCCCCAATCTTTATAAAGATACAGTATAATGGCGTTAATGTGATCTGGTCTATGTCGATTTGCTTGCCTGTTTTCCACTCTTGAATTCCAATGCTGCTCAGGTTGCTCGAATGAAGCAGCAAGGATTCAGGGAGAGGTTATCATGCGCAGCATAAAATCGTGGACAGGGTCTCGGCAAGCTTTGATGGCGGGGGTGGCCATCGTGGCAGGGCTTTGGGCAACGCCGGGTTGGTCGGCCGACGAGGTCACGCAGGAGCGCCTGCTGAACGCCGACCAGGAGCAGGGGAACTGGCTGCTTCATCACAAGGACTTCTCGGCGCACCGCTTTTCCGACCTGACGCAGATCAACAAAGACACCGTCAAGAATCTTCACGTGGCCTGGACGATGCAGCTTGGCGGCGTGGAAGGCGGCGGCATCTGGTCGCATGGCGGGTTGGAAGGCACGCCGATCGCCGAAAATGGCGCGCTGTATGTCACCGATGGCTGGGGATCGGTTTACAAGATCGACACGCACGGCGGCAAAGGCGTGCTGGCCTGGAAGATGGACCCGAAAACCGATCATGATTGGGCCGGCGCCGTGGCGTGCTGCGGCGTGGACAACCGCGGCGTCGCGCTGTGGAACGGGATGGTGATCTCCCACACGCTCGATGGCCGGCTGGTCGCGACGGACAAGCAGACCGGGCAAGTCGCCTGGCAACGCCAAGTAGCCGATCCCGACAAGGGCGAGGCGGTCACGAGCGCGCCGCTGGTGGTCAAGAACATGGCAATCACTGGCGTCTCGGGCGGCGAGTTCGGCATCCGCGGCTGGATCGCCGCCACCGACCTGACCACGCAAAAGGAGCTGTGGCGCACACACACCATTCCCACGGCCGGTGAGCCCGGCGCGAATACCTGGGGCGGCGCGAACAATGCAGCGGCCTCCGGTGGCGCGCCGACCTGGGTGACCGGCAGCTACGAGGCAGCCAGCAACACGCTGTTTTGGGGCACTGGAAACCCGGGCCCCGATTGGAATTCGCAGTACCGGCCCGGGGACAACCTGTATACCGACAGCACGCTCGCGCTGGATGCCGATACCGGGAAAATCAAGTGGCATTTCCAGCATACGCCGAACGACCCGTTCGATTATGACAGCGTATCCGAGAACGTGCTGGTCGATGTGCCGAAAGGCGACGGCACACAGAAGCTGGCTCTCGAGGCCGACCGCAATGGCTTTGCCTATGCGGTGAACCGCGCCAATGGCGAGTTCGTCTGGGGCGTGCCATTTGTCAAGAAGATGACCTGGTCAGCCGGCCTAGACCCGGAGACGGGCAAGCCGCGCGAGTATGACCCGTCCAAGCAGGTTCAAATCTATAACGTGGCCGCCACGCCGACCGTGGAAAACTCGCCCGTGATCATCTGCCCCGGCAACATGGGCGGCAAGAACTGGCCACCTACGGCATACAACCCGAGCCTGCACACTTGGTACATCCCGGTTATCGAGAGCTGCAACAAGGTCACGGTGAAGGCGGAGGCGAGCCAGAACAAGCCGCGCGACTGGTTCACCGGCGGCGGCCCAAGTGCAGCCGATCAGATCACCGGCAGCGTCACGGCGATCGATGTCACGACCGGGAAGGAGTCCGGCAAGTTCGAAACGCCGTTCCCGATGCTAGGCGGCATCCTGGCAACGCCCGACCTGGTGTTTGCCGGGCAGCCGGATGGCGAGGTGTTCGCGCTGGACGCCAAGACGCTGCAGAAGATGTGGTCGTTCAGCACGGGAGCCGGGGTGAACGCGCCGCCGATGACATTCACCTCGGACGGCAAGCAGTACATTGCCATCCTCGCCGGTGTCGGCGGCGCTTGGGACAAATGGTTCATCGACTCGACGCCGGGGCTGAAATCCATGCAGCCGGGGTCCATGCTGTACGTTTTCGCTCTCTGAGAAATGTGGCGAATTTCGATCGGCGCTGCCTTCGCCTGCGCGTTGGTTGCCATGGCAGCCAGCGCGCAGACCGACGCCGGGGCAGGCGGGAAACAGGTCTACGAGCGGGCCAACTGTGTCGGATGCCATAAGTGGAGCGGCGGCGGCGGCGGCGGCTACGGCGGCGCCGCGCTCTCGCTAAGGGCCACTGAGTTGTCGCACGACGACATCGTCCAGATCGTGACATGCGGCCGGCCCGGCACGGGCATGCCGCATTTCACGGCGGATCCGTACCAGGACGGAAGCTGCTATGGGCTGAAAGCCGACGACGTGAAAGACATCATGCCGCCGAACGCCAACCTCGTCCTGCGCCCGCCGGAGATCGAGGAGGTGGCCAACTACGTCGTCGCCAACATCAAGGGCAAGGGAGAGCCGACGCTGAGCGATTGCGTCGCCTTCTTCGGCGACGGCTCGCGGGTATGCGATGTTTACCGGCCGAAAACGGAGGGAAGCCATCATAGCATGCCCACTCCGGCAACCACGGTGCATTGAATGGCACGGTTTCATCCTCTCCCTCCCCCGCTGGCGGGAGAGGGCCAGGGTGAGGGTGGACGATGGCTGCCCACCCTCACCCATCCCTCTCGCGCCGGCAGAGCAACGCTTCGGGGAGTTTTTGCCTGTGTGTCGATGCTTCTCCTGGCGGGCGCTGCAAGGGCGCAAACCACCGAGAACGACCTCCGGGAATTCACCGTGGGAATGCCCGCCTCCGCGCTGCCGGCGCATGGCTACACCGGCTTCGCGTGCGTGGCGGGCAGCGGCGAAGCCCTCAGCGGCTGGGCCGACTACGCCAAATGCCCGGCCGACGCCGCGGGGCGGCGCGAGGTTGCGTTCCGCTACGATGACGATGGCGAGCATGAAACGAAGGTTGCCGGACAACCGATGCGACTGTCGCTACTGCTTGAAGGGGACGGAACCGTCAACGGGATTCGGATGCGGACCGATCCCGCTGCCCGGTTGTTCCTCCGCAAGCGCGGCTACATCTTCGGCGAGCAGGTAAAGGCCCGCTACGGCGAGACTGGCTGGACCTGCAACGAGGAAAAGCCGTCAGGAAACGAGGAGAGCGTCGGTGGCGTCTTTGTACGCGAACACTGCGAGAAGACGGTCGGCATCCGCCATTTGGTGTTGGATCGTGAGCTATTCCGGCGAAGGGACGAGCCTTTAGGCAAATTCACCAGCGGCACCAGCTTCACCGTCTACCGCGTCACCACGAAACCGTTGTAGTCGTCATGGATGAGCGCGCCGGTCCTCGTCATCGATCAGGGCACGACCTCGACACGGGCGATCGTGTTCGGGCCGGACATGACGATGCTGGGCCACGCGCAGCGGGAGTTCCCCCAGCTTTACCCGCAGCCGGGCTGGGTGGAGCACGACCCGGAGGCGCTGTGGTCAACAGCACTCGCGACCGCGCGCGAAGCCTTGCAGCGTGCGGGCATCGAGGCGGCTGCGCTGGCGGCAATCGGCATCGCGAACCAGCGCGAGACGACCCTCGTTTGGGACCGGCAAACCGGCGCGCCGATCTACAATGCCATCGTGTGGCAGGACCGCCGCACCATCGACGCTTGCGACGCGCTGGAACGGGATGGATGCGGCGAGTTGGTTGCTGCCCGGACCGGATTGCGGCTCGACCCGTATTTTTCGGCAACCAAGATTGCCTGGATTCTCGACCACGTGAGCGGCGCGCGGGCGCGGGCAGAGGCGGGCAAGCTCGCCTTCGGCACCGTTGACAGCTTCTTGCTCTGGCGATTGACCAACGGACGGGTGCACGCGACGGATGCGACCAACGCGTCCCGCACCCTGCTCTGCAATATTTCCAGTGGCGCCTGGGACGACGACATGCTGGCGTTGTTCGACATTCCGCGTGCGATCTTGCCGGAGATCCGCGACAGCGCCGGGCCGTTCGGAGCCATCGATGCGGGACTGCTCGGCGCGCCGATTGCGGTACGCGGCATGGCCGGCGATCAGCAAGCCGCACTCGTCGGCCAAGCGTGCTTCAGCCGCGGCATGGTGAAGGCGACCTATGGCACGGGCGCGTTCATACTGCTGAACGTGGGACCTGAACCGCTGCCCTCGACGCATCGCATGCTGACCACCATCGCCTATCAGCGCCGCGGACAGCGCAGCTACGTGCTGGAAGGGTCAATCTTCAGCGCCGGGGCTGCGGTGCAATGGTTGCGCGACGGCGTTGGCCTGGTGGACGACGCGGCCGAGACAGGCATGCTCGCCGCCCAGGCCGACCCGGCGCAGGGCGTCTACATCGTGCCAGCGTTCACCGGGCTCGGCGCCCCGCACTGGAACAGTCACGTCCGCGCCACGATCAGCGGCATCTCGCGCGGGACGACCCGTAAGGAGTTGGCTCGCGCCGTGCTGGAAGTGGTTGGCTACCAAACGCGGGACCTGCTCCAGGCGATGCTCGACGACGCCGGGATGCAGGGCGAAATCGTGCTGCGCGTCGATGGCGGCATGACCGCGAGCGATTGGACGATGCAGTTTCTCGCCGACATGGTGGGAGTTGCGGTCGAGCGGCCTGCTTGCCTCGAGACGACGGCTTTGGGCGCGGCCTATCTCGCTGGCCTGGATGCTGGGATTTATCCGGAACCGGCAACGTTCCAGTCTCAGTGGGTGCGGGAGAGGTGCTTTGTGCCGGCGCTGGACGCTATGGAGCGAGAGGCGCGGTATGCTGGGTGGCGAGTTGCGGTCGCGCAGGCGCTGCACCGTCCCAACTAGGCGAAAGATGTTGCCGGCCAGATAACCGGAACCTTTACAGCATTAGCATTAGATGTAGATCATCGATAACTCGAATCGTAGTATGAATTCATTGTTGTCCTGATGTTTGTTTTTTGAAGCTTGGCAAGTTACCAAAAAGCTGCAACAGGGCACATCGTAGCTGTGATCACGCAATTTCGGAGAATGTATAATTTTGGCTCAAGGCACTATTGATGAGAATATGTTAGGGCTGACTGCACAGATTGTATCTGCACACGTGTCTAACAACACCGTGACGTCGTCTAGCTTGCCGGAGCTGATTCAGCAGGTGTTCCACGCTTTGACAACCGTTGGTGTCGAAGCGCCAGAACCGGAGCGGCTGCAGCCGGCAGTACCGGTGAAAAAATCGGTATTTTCCGACTACATCGTTTGCCTAGAGGATGGCAAAAAGCTCAAGATGCTTAAGCGGCATCTCCAGACGTCCTATAACTTGACACCGAATCAGTATCGGGAGCGCTGGGGTCTTCCGCATGATTATCCCATGGTTGCGCCAAACTACGCCGAGCATCGGTCTGTTCTAGCCAAGAAAATCGGCCTTGGACGCAAGCGGGGCGTCATGCTGGATGACGCTGCCCCTGTTATCGGCCAGAAAACCTTGGGTGCGTCAACTCGGCGCGGTCGTCGGCCCAGCGCCTGATTTGCCGCTACGGGTCAACGTTTTCCTTAACAGCTTCCAGAGACGTGCCTGGATCTGTCGGTTCCATATGTGAATGCTGCACTTCAAGCATCGCCCGAACGGCAGCGTAGGTGTCTGTCGTTGTCATTGGCCGATCATCGCGCGCCAGCAAGCCTGCATTGCGCAAGACCTTCCAGTCGACCACCTTCGTGCTTGGCTCCGATGGACGTTGCGACACCGCGTTGAGGAACCGTATCGTGCCGGTTGGGCCGAGAACGTGCAGAAGGTAAAGGTCAGCAGGGACCACGCTGCGTCCTACGCTGTCCTGTAATGCTATGCGTTCCCGGCGCATGTTTTCCGCGGCGAGCTTCGCCGACAGAACAGGATCACTGCGCAATTTCAAGATCGCCGTTCGCACACGGTTCTCGGAAACCACCAGTGCGCCAGATTTACTTTTACGGATCGCGTTTGCATATCCTGCCTCGTTGTACTCTGACCCGTAATCCCGGATCATCTGCAACCATGTCGCATTGGTGAATTGCAGCAATCCCTTTGCCGAAGAACTGCGGTTCCGAGCTTTGGGGTCAAACCGGCTCTCACGCCAGGCGACAGCGGTCAGCAAATCCGCGTCTACGCCCGAGTCGTGGGCTGCGACTTGGATGGCGTTCATCACAGCCGGCGGGATTTGTGGGTTGTCCCAAGTGGTATTCGCCAACGACACGACCTGCTTGTGCACCGAGGGCGGCTCACGTGCGGCGCCTCGATTGAGGCTGCGAACGCGAGCTTGCCTGTCGTGGTGTCGCGAGGTGCTACGTGTCGATTTCAACGCCGCTGACCGAGAACCGGCATGCGCCGAATGCGCGGCATGATGATGTGATGAAGCTTGAGCCACATCCGGTGACGCGCACAATGCGGCAACCATCGCAGCGGTCGACCATTTGAGAGTGCTGCGCCCCACCCGGCACAGGAAGACGGCAACGCCGGGAGCTTGCGGCGCAATTCGCGCCGGCACATCAATATCATTTTGGCGCATCATTCGCCTCATTTGAAATTATCGGACGAGCAAAGCCAAAGCGTTGGTTGACCCGACCAATAGCGGGAACCGTGTCTAGATCGGTGGAACGCGGCAATGTCTGTCGCAGTTTCCCAACGATCCCACTACGTAACTCTCGGCCCGGCGATCTCGGCGGTGAGTTGCCTCTGGGACGTGGGAAGCTGACCCCAGACTCCTGCGTGGCCGTCAGGCAGCGTCGTGGAAGATGACGCCCAGGGTATGGCGATGACCTGAGTGCAACTTGCTAACGCCATGACGCAGGATCGTGCGATATATCCCGCGCGCGCCCTGCACTGGCCGGTGGTGGACGGCGAACACGACGGCGTCGCCCTGGCGAAGTGACACGACCGCGGGCCGCGACTGCATGTGCGGCCGCTGCTCGGTCAGCACGAACTCGCCGCCAGTGAAGTCCTTGCCCGGTTCCGACAACAGGATCGCGACCTGCAATGGAAAGACGTGCTCGCCATACAAATCCTGGTGCATGCAGTTGTAGTCGCCCGGCCCGTATTGCAGCAGGAGCGGCGTCGGCCGGGTCTGGCCGGCCTGATGGCAGCGCTCGACGAACGCGGCATGCGCGGCGGGGTAGCGCACGCCGATTCCCATCGCCTCGTTCCAATGGCCGGCCACGGAGGCGAGAGGGGCGTAGAGTGCGTTGCGCAGGTCGGCCACCAGATCCGGCAAGGGATAGGCGAAATATTGATGCTGGTGGCGAATTCACAGTTGACGGTTTGCACGCTGGGGCAGTGGTACGCCAGGGCGCGCCAGCAAGCGTTTTCGACCGCTTGGGAAGCACCGCGTCGAACGTGATGGCAAGGCCGCTGACTTCGCCACCAGCATCAATATTGGTACTCGCCCCGGCCGAAGCCGTGCCGGGCCATGATGACCTTGCTGCGAAAACGACCGCCACTCTGGTACAGGCCCGCGGTTGACTCGCACTCCTGCTGGGTGAGCAGCCCCGGCAACACCGTCCAACCCTGAGCGTCAAGATCGGTGGCAGTCGCCGGCCAGTCGATCATTTGCACCCGGCCTTGGATGCGCCCGGCATCCGGCCGGGTCTGGAGCGCCGCGCTCACGCGTGCGCCTCCCGGTCCAGCAGGCTCCGCTTGCGCGCCACGCCCCAGCGGTAGCCCGACAACGCGCCATCGTTCCTGACGACTCGGTGGCACGGGATGGCGACCGCCAGGGCGTTGGCTGCACACGCGGCCGCGACGGCCCGCACCGCCTTCGGCAGGCCGATGCGCCTGGCGATTTCGGTGTAGCTCGCGGTCTCCCCGGCCGGGATGCTCCGCAGCGCCTGCCAGACACGCTGCTGGAACACCGTGCCGCGCACGTCGAGCGGCAGGTCGAGGCCGAGTCCCGGAGCTTCGACGAAGCCAATCACGGTGGCGACCATGGTGTCGAACCCGGCGTCGCCGCCGATCAGCCGGGCCTGCGGAAACCGGTCCTGCAAGTCGCGCACGAGCGCATCCGGATCATCCCCGAGCAGGATGGCGCAGACCCCCTTGCTGCTCCTAGCCACCAAGATGGCGCCGAGCGAGCATTGGCCCACGGCAAACTGGATGGCCATGTTCGTGCCCCCGGCGCGGAAGTCGCGCGGGGTCATGCCCAGCATGGCGTCGGAGTTCGCGTAGAAACGGCCGCCAGAGTTAAAACTTGCATCGTAAATGGCCTGGGTCACGGTATCGCTCCTTCTGAGCTCGGCCTGGACGCGCCGGGTCCGGTGCGCCGTGGCGTAATCCTTGGGCGTCAGTCCGGTGATCGCCTTGAACACGCGGTGGAAATGGTAGGGGCTTAGACCGCCGGCGCTGGCAAGGGTGGCCAGGGTGGGCGCTTCGTCCGCGCCCTCGATCGTCCGGCAGGCATCGACCACCTTGGCGGCATGCTCCTCCTCCAGCGAGGGCTGGCCGGGTTTGCAGCGCTTGCAGGCACGGAAGCCGGCCCGCTCGGCATCAGCCTGGGTGGAATGGAAGCGGACGTTCTTTGGGTTGGCGAGACGGGCGGCACAGGACGGACGGCAGTAAACGCCGGTCGTTCTGACCGAATAGTAGAAATCGCCATCTGCGGCCCGATCGCGCGCAACGACCGAGGCCCAGCGGGAATCGAGCGCCGCCAGAAGGTCCACATCTGGCCGTTCCGTCGTTTGCGTGTCCATAGCTCACCTCCCTTAATGCCTGTCTTGGGCAACCTGATCTCCAGACGTATCCGGCGCACTCCGGCTCTTGCGGTCAAATCGAGAAACTGGCAGCTTCGCATATCCCATATAATGGGTTTTTAACTCATATGTTGACAACGTGCAGCAGTTTCTTGCAGGCTTCGGATCGGAGACACAATGTCCGAGCAAGCCGTCGCAGGCGCACAAACGTTATACCGCGGATTGGCCGTGCTGCAGGCGGTGGCCGACGGCGCCAACTGTCTCCCGCGGATTGGCGAGGTTATCGGCTGCACCCGCAGCACGACGCAGCGGCTAGTCAGCGCGCTGGTCGAGCAGCGCTTCCTGCGCACCGGGCCAGGCCACGATTACGCGCTCGGCTCTAAGCTGATCGAGCTCGGTTTTCGCGCGCGGGAGATGGTGCCGGTCGCGACGATCGCCCGCCGCTTCCTCGTGGCGTTGGCCACCCGCACGCAGGACACGGTGCATCTGGGCGTCGCCGACGGATCGGAGGTGCTGTATATCGACAAAATTCCCGGCCAGCGCGGGCTCGAGATGCGGTCCCGCGTCGGCCATCGGATGCGGCTGGCGGTCACCGGCATCGGCAAGGCGCTGATGCTCGACATGTCCCCGGAGCAGTGGCGCAGCCTGCACGCGGCCGCTTCGTCGCACGCCAAGAACCCGCGCTCCTGGGCCACCTACGAGGTCGATCTGCGATCCTACGCCGCGTCCGGCGTGGCGTTCGACTTCGCCGAAAACGAGATCGGCATCCATTGCGTCGCGGCTCCGGTGCGTGACGCAAGCGGCGGCACCGTCGCCGCCATCAGCGTTGCGAGCGCCACGCAGCACATGCCGGAGGACCGCATGCGCGCGCTGGCGCCGGAAGTAGCCGAGACCGCACGCGCGATCTCGAAGGAGCTCGGCTGGACTGCGTAAGGCTTCACAAAGGGAGAGTAACGATGTTCCGTCGCGACCTAGCCAAGATCATCGCCGGCGCCGGGCTGGCCAGCCTGGCGCAGACCGCCCACGCGCAAACGCCGCCGGCCAAGAAGTCCAGCTACAAGGTCGGTTTCGCCCAAAGCGAGAGCAACAACCCGTGGCGCATCGCCGAAACCAACAGCATGGAGGCAGAGGCGAAGCAGCGCGGCTGGCAGCTGGTGTACACCGACGCCGCTAGCTCGGCCGCCAAGCAAGTCGCCGACGTCAACAGCATGATCGCGCAGGGCGTCGACCTGATCTTCCTGGTGCCGCGCGAGGAGCGCCCGCTGATCCCAGCCGTCCGTGCCGCCAAGCGCGCCGGCATCCCCGTCATCCTGATCGACCGCACCGTCGACCCGGCGCTCGCCAAGCCCGGCGAGGATTACCTGACCTTCATCGGCTCGAACTTCGTCGAGGAGGGCCAGCGCGTCGCCGAGTGGCTGATCAAGGCCACAGACGGGAAAGCGAAGATCATCGAGCTCGAAGGCAGCGTCGGCGCGTCCCCGGCGAACGACCGCAAGAAGGGCTTCGACGACGCGCTCAAATCCCACCCCGGCATGGTGATCGTTGCCAGCCAGTCCGGCGATTTCGTCCGCGACACCGGGCGGCAGGTCGCGCAGACCCTGCTGCAGGCGCATCCGGACGCGACCGTCATCTACGCCCACAACGACGAAATGGCGCTGGGCGCGATCACCGCGGCGGAGGCTGCGGGCAAGGTGCCGGGCAAGGATCTCACCATCTGCTCGATCGACGGCGAGAAGGACGGAGTGCAAGCCATCGCCGACGGCAAGATTGGCGCAATCTGCCAGTGCAGCCCGAAATTTGGCCCGATCGCCTTCGCCACCGCCGCGAAATACTTCGCCGGGGAGAAAATCCCGCCGCAGATCATCAACCAGGACCAGTTCTACGATAAGTCCAACGCCGCCCAGATGGTCAGCCAGGCGTTCTAGGACCGAACGGCCCCGCCATGGCGGACCCCCTGCTCACGATGCGAGGCATCGACAAGCGGTTCGGTGGCGTCGCCGCGCTCACCGGCGCCACCCTCTCGGTCGAGGCTGGCGAGGTGCACGCCCTGATCGGCCAGAACGGCGCCGGCAAATCGACGCTGATCAAGATCCTCACCGGCTACTATCGCCGCGACACCGGCGAAGTCAGCTTCGCCGGCCGCCCGTTCGAGGTCGGCAGCCCGCAGGCGGCGCAGGCGGCCGGCATCAGCACCATCTACCAGGAAATCAACCTGGTCGGGCTGCGGTCCGTCACCGAGAACATCTGCCTCGGCCGGGAAATCCGTCGCTTCGGACTGCTCGACTGGTCCCGCATGCACGCGCAGGCGGCCGAGCTGCTGGCCCGCTTCGGCGTCGCCATCGACGTGCGCCAACCGCTTGCCCGGTTCCCGACCGCCACCCAGCAGATGGTCGCCATCGCCCGAGCCATCGGCTTCCAGGCCAAGCTCGTCATCATGGACGAACCCACCTCCTCGCTGACGGAGCGGGAGACGGACGTACTGTTCGGCGTCATCCGGCAGCTTCGCGACGAGGGCGTCTCGGTCGTCTTCGTCAGCCACAAGCTGGACGAGCTGTACGCGGTGTGCGACCGCGTGACGATCATGCGCGACGGCCGGACCGTCACGGCAGCGCCGATGGCGGAGCTGCCGAAGATCGCGCTGGTCGCCCACATGCTGGGCCGCAACGTGCAATCCGTCGCGCGCCAGGGCGCTACCGGCTTCGGCGGCAAGGCGGACGGCGCCGGCCAAACCTTGCTCGCGGTGGAGGGCCTAGCCGCGCCGCCGCGGGTGCAGCGCGTCGACCTTCGCGTGGCGCAAGGCGAGATCGTCGGCCTCGCCGGGCTGCTCGGCGCCGGGCGAACGGAAACAGCGCGGGTCGTCTGCGGTGTCGACCCGGCGTCTGGCGGGACCATGCGGCTAGGCGGCGAGCCGTTCCGCCCGGCATCCCCGCAGGCCGCCATCGCCGCCGGCATCGGCTTCGTCACCGAGGACCGCAAGCTGGAGGGCATCGTCCCGGACCTGTCGGTGCGCGAGAACCTGACCTTGGCGCTGCTGCCCGCGCTCAGCCGCGCCGGCATCGTGAACGAGGCGGCGCAGGCAGCGGTCGTCACCCGCTACATCGCCCAGCTCGGCATACGCTGCACCGGGCCGGAGCAGCCGATCCGGCAACTGTCGGGCGGCAACCAGCAGAAGGTCCTGCTGGCACGGTGGCTGTGCATGGACCCCAAGCTGCTCATCCTGGACGAGCCGACCCGCGGCATCGACGTGGGCGCGAAGGCGGAAATCCAGGCGGTGATCCGCGCGCTGGCCGATGGGGGGCTCGGCGTGCTGATGATCTCGTCGGAGGTCGAGGAGATCACCGAGGGCTCGGACCGCGCCTACGTCATGCGCGACGGCCGCATCGTCGCCGAGCTGGCCGGCGTGGCGCTGCAGGAGGACGCCGTGCTCGACGCGATGGCGCACGGCTCGCTGGAGGCCGCCGGTGTCTGAGGTCGCCCTCCGCCTGCGCCCCCATCGCGGCCTGCATTTGGTCGCGCGGCACGCCTCGCTCGCGGCCCTGCTGGTCCTGATCGCGTTCAACGCCGCCGTCACCCCGCACTTCCTGTCCTGGCAGACGCTCAGCGTGAACCTGACGCAGGTCACGACCACGATCATCGTGGCGGTCGGGATGACCTTGGTGATCGCCACGGGCGGCATCGACCTGTCGGTGGGGTCGCTGATGGCGATCGCCGGGGCGCTGGCGCCCGAAATCTTCCTGGGCAAGATCACGGCCCTGCCCGAAGCCGTTGCGGTGCCGTTCGCGCTCGTGATCCCGGTCGCCCTCGCCGGCGCGCTCGGCTGGTGCAACGGGCTGCTGGTGACGCGCTACCGGGTGCAGCCGATCGTGGCGACGCTGATCCTGTTCATCGCCGGACGCGGCCTGGCGCAGGTCGCGACCGACGGCAAGCTGCAGACGTTCCACGTGCCGTCGTTCCAAGCAATCGGCGTGGGGCAGGTCGGCGGCGTGCCGGTGCAGGTGCTGCTGATGCTGGCCATCGCCGCCGCGGCTGCCTGGATGGTGCGGCGCACGGTGTTCGGCCGGCATCTCCTCACAGTGGGGGGCAATGAACGGGCGGCGCACCTGGCCGGCGTCCCGGTCGAGCGGGTCAAGCGGACGGCCTACGTCATCAGCGGGCTATGCGCCGGGCTGGCCGGGTTGATCGTCATCGCGATCAATTCGTCCTCCGACGCGAACGCCGTGGGCATGGGCGTAGAGCTGGACGCCATCGCCGCCGTCGCGGTCGGCGGCACCTTGCTGAGCGGCGGCCGAGCCTCGATCGCGGGCACGCTGATCGGGGCGCTAATCATCCAGACGGTCCGCTACATGCTGCTTGCGAACGGCGTGCCGGACGCGGCGGCGATGGTGGTCAAGGCGGGGCTGATCATCGTGGCGGTTGGCCTGCAGCGGCAGGGCAGCCGCGGGTGACTCGGGGCTTGATGATCGAGCGCTACGGCGTGGTTGTCGCCCTCGCGCTGCTGACGCTGTTCGGCGGGCTGCGCTACGACCACTTCCTCGGCCTGTTCAACGTCGCGAGCTTCCTGCGCTATAATTCCATGTTCGCGTTGGTCGCCCTCGGCATGGCGTTCGTCATCATGACCGGCGGGATCGATTTGTCGGTCGGCGCAGTCGCGGCCCTTGCCAGCGTCGTCGCCGCCCTCGCCTCGCCGTACGGCTGGTTTGCCGGGCTGGCAGCGGGCGCTATGGCGGGGCTCGCGGTAGGGGTGCTGAACGGCGCGCTGATCGTGCGTCTCGGTATCGTGCCGTTCATCACGACGCTCGCGACCATGCTCGCGGCGCGCGGGACGGCGCTGCTGCTGGCGGGCAACCAGTCGGTGTCGGTGTCGTACGACACGTCGTTCACCGATATCGGCCAGAACGACTGGGGCAGCTTACCGATCCCGGCGCTCATCGCGCTCGCCGCGTACATCGCCGGGTCGGTGCTGCTCAACTTGACCGCGTTCGGCCGCACCGTGCTCGCGGTCGGCGGCAACGAGGACGCGACACGGCTGATGGGCCTACCCGCGAACCGGGTGAAGCTGCTCGTCTATGCCGGCAGCGGGCTGTTGGCGGGGCTGGCGGGAGTGATCCTGGCTGCGCAATTCGGCGCCGGGCAGCCGGTCGAGGGCGCCGGGTGGGAGCTGTTCGCGATCTCCGCCGTGGTGGTCGGCGGCACGCTGCTGACCGGCGGCGAGGGCTCCATCGTCACCACGCTCGCCGGCGTGCTGCTGCTTGGCATGATCCTCAATATCCTCAATTTCGAGAACGGCCGCGGCTGGATCAGCCTGTCCGCCTACTGGCAGTCGGTCATCCGCGGCCTGTTCCTGCTGGTCGTCGTGGTCATGCAGGCGCGGCTGACCGGACGCAAAGCACCCTTGCCAGGGTCCGCTCAGCTCATCCAGTTGCCGCCGTCGATGTTGTAGGTCTGCGCCACGATGTAGTCGGCGTCGGCGCTGGCAAGGAACGTCGCCAGGCGAGCATGTTGCATGGAGGCGGCCGGTGGCTTTGCCGTGCGGGTCGGCGTAGGACGTTTGCTCCTTGTTGAACTCTGGATGCACCATTGCCCTTCAAGCTGAACCAGGACCGCCGTCACCACATC
>JAABVA010001191.1_pt1 | contig 28588 bp, 29 predicted proteins | sample 5560331 | NCBI WGS metagenome assembly JAABVA01 (sample SAMN12812661, study PRJNA571458) | rock metagenome | isolation source: Antarctica rocks | place: Antarctica: Victoria Land, Mt New Zealand sud | collected 2016-01-07 | reverse complement strand
GGTTCAAATCGCTGACCGAAGCAGATCCCGGCTCGGCGATCATCCTCGTGCACCACGACCGCAAGGCCACCAGCGACGACTTCATGGACTCGGTGTCAGGAACCAACGGCATCGCCGGCGCAGCTGATACGACGATCGTCATTCGGCGTGCCCGAACCGAGGGCGACGCCGTCATCTCCATCACCGGCCGCGACGTCATGGAAAAGGAATACGCCGCCTCGTTCGACGGCGGCCACTGGGTGCTGGCGGGTGGTGGACTCGACGCGGCAGAGGGTGCCGTCGCGTTGGCCAGGGCTACGAGAAACCTCGGCTCCGACCGTTCCATCGAGATTGTGAGGTTGGTCCACCAACACCCGGCGGGTATCACCCGCAAAGACATCGACGCCAAACTGGGACTCGGTAACCAACTCGGTCCATACCTGAAGCGGCTATCGGACGAGGGGCACATCGCCAATCCGTTACGGGGCACCTATACGCCCGTTACATCCGCTACATCCGTTACAACCGAGCCGGATCAGCTAGCACTCCACGACCAAAGTAATGAAAGTAACGAATGTAACGGCCCTACAGGGAGGCAAGGCGTAACAAACTCCCCGGCTGCATTGGGGTCTTCAGCTGTCGCGAGTCTCTCGATCATGAAGGTATGCGGTCACCCGGGGCTACCACTCGCATCCGGCAAATGCGGCACCTGCATCGCAGACCAACTCGCCGGTAACGCGGCATAGCCCTCCCAATTTACCCACGCCACCCCAGCCACCCCCACACCATATTCAGGAGCACATCATGACAGTGCAATCACCTCCGTACGCGCTTCAAAACTCCGCGCACACCGCGGCGCTGTTCCGGCAGGCGTCGACCAGTTTCGTCACTACCACAGGTGTCGGCGGCGTCGCAGAGCTCCAGGTCAACCCCACCAGCGGCATGACCGTAGCCGTCGCCGCCGGCCGCGCCTGGATACCGGGCACCTCCGTCACCGGCGTGGCGGGACAGAAATTCTCTCTGCAGGGTGAACCGCCCATGCCTTTCCTCCACGGACGACTAACCGCCCCGGGCGCCCGCGGCCACCGCACCATCCAAAGCCCCCAACAACTCAGCAGGAGAGCACAACCCATGCCATCCGTCACCATCCACGCCGACGCACCCGCCACGCTCCCCGGCACCACCGCCGAAACCGTCATCTGGGCCAAAACACCCAGCGCCCTCACGATCAACAACCTCGGGGCCGACGCCGTCACCATTCACCCCACAAGCCCCGGCGACGCCGACGTGACGCTCCCCGCTGGGGGCACCCACACCCACCAACCCGTCACCACCACATGGCGAGCAGGCCACGGCCGCCTATACACCATCACCACACCCAGCACAGCCACCATCACCTGGAACCTCACCGACGTCCCCGCCGACACCGGACACGCCAAATGAGAGCGCGCGGGTTTCAATCGTTGGTGGGGGGTTGGGGGCGTTTTGGCGGTTCGTCGGCCGAGGTTGGGGTGACGCCGTCCGATTGTTTATCGGATACCGCGGGTGTTGGTGCTGGTCAGGGTGTGCCTGTCAACTCGATGTCAACTAGCCGCGGTAGCGTTTCTGCCGCTTCCTCCCTTGGAGATTCCGTGCCTGTTTCCGTTTCCGTCCCGCTTCCGCCGCTGCCTGAGGTGCTGGTCACCGAGAGACGCCTGGCGGCGTTGCTGGTGCTGACTGTGCCCGGTGAGGTGCGTGCGGAGTTGCTGTCCGACGCTGCCCATCGCGGCACTGCCCGTATGGTCGGTGAGGCCATCGGCGCTGCCACTGCCGACGTGGACGCCCTGTGGTCGTCGCTGCGGTCCGATGTGCCGACGCCCGCCGCTATCGGTGCCCTGGCCGATCAGATCGCCCGGGTGACCGCGCTGGGTGAGGTGGCCGCCCGGCTCACCCCGGCGCCTGTGGCTCCGTCCGCTGCTGCCGCGCCGATGTTCCCTGAGTCGCCTTTCAACCCGCGTCACGCGCCAGCAGCGCCGGCACCAGCCGCTGCCCCGCGGTGGTCCGCGACCGTGGTCGGTTACGTCGCGGAAGCCGTCAACTTGCTGGCACCACCGAGTGCGGCGCTCAGCCGCTACCAAACGGCCGTGCTGGCCTACGAACGGCAGCTCGCCGGCTTCGGTGACCAGTCGCGGAAGCTGGCGATGCCGCAGTCCACCGACGCGGACCTAGCCGCCGACCAGGCCGCCCGCGCCTACCACCAGCGCAGCAGCGACGACCGAGCCACCCTGACCCAGTTCGCCGACGCAGCGAACCAGGTCCGCGCCGGCGCCGTCGACCCGCTCGACATCCTCGGCGCCGCTGACCACCACCGAGCTGTACGGGTGCCCGAATCCCGGGACGCCCTCGAAACCCTCAACGCGTTGCTCACCGACGCCGATGCGAGCCGCACGGCCCGCGGACTGGATACCTGACATGCCATGGTCTTCACCCTGTCCATTTGGACAGGGTTTCTGGCGACCGAGCTACCCGTCTGACCTGACCACTTGATACCGGGGCGGATGGTCGTCCCGGTATCACTGCAGGTGGCCGCTGTTCCGACGTGCCCGTGTGGCCGCCTGCCATCCCGTTTGACATCTACGCGGCCTCTCATGCTCCGCGCATCCTCCCTTTTTCATCGCATCCCCCCCACCATTGGAGTCCCCGCACCATGACCGTATCCAAGACCGTTTCCTACATCGTCACCAAGGCGCAGGACCCGGCGACGCCGCTGCCCGTCGCCATCACAGCGCTGCTCACCGAGTTCGTGGTCGCGTGGCAGGCATGGAACGACGGACAGGCAAACCCGGCCACCCCCGATCCCACACTGGCCTCCGACCCCGTAGCCAAGGCGCTGGAGTGGAAGCTGCCCGACGCCGCCCGATGGGACAACATCCTCACCCGCGTCGGCCCGGCGAACGCAGCCGCGATCCGCTGCAAGGTCGCCCATGAGTCACTCGCGCTGGCCCGCACCATGGGCATCTCCTCAGCCGACGCCGTCGCCATCACCAAGGGCCTGATCGTCGCCACCGAGCCCGGCCGGCGGCGCTGAACATGCCCCGATCATGCTCAGTCTGCTGCCACGACGGCCGCAAAGCGATGGACGAGGCGCTCGTCGCCGGCGAATCGTTACGGGCAATAACGAAACGGTTCGCCGGTGTCACCGAAAGCTCCCTGAGTAGGCACAGGGTCGCTCATCTTTCCCCTTCATTGCAGAAGTTGGTTGCAGATCGGGAATTGAATCGGAACGGCGACCTCCTCGAACAGCTCCGCGGACTGATCGAGAAGGTGTATCAGGTGCTGGAGCACGCCGAAGCGACAGGCAAGCCCGGCACCATGCTCGCGGCCGTCCGTGAAGCGAAAAGCATCCTCGAACTGCAGGCCAGGATGACCGGCGAACTCGACGAGCGACCACAAACGTTGGTCGTCAACCTGACATCGACCACCGAGTGGTTGGACGTCAGGACACGGCTCCTCGCCGCGCTCCGACCGTTCCCCGAAGCGCACCGAGCTGTCATCGCCGCCCTCGGGGGTGACAGTGACCGGGAACCCGCTCGCGCGCTCGCTAGCTGAGGCGCTCGACCCGGTCCAGCTCGCGAAGCGGTCCGGGATGACCGCAGACCCGTGGCAGCGGGACGTGCTGCGTTCCCCGTCACCCCGGATCCTGCTGTGCTGCTCACGGCAGGTCGGCAAGTCCACCCTCGCCGCCGTCAAGGCCATACACACCGCACTGCACGAACCGGGTTCGTTGACGCTGCTGGTGGCGCCGTCGCAAAGGCAGGCCATCGAGTTGTTCAAGTCGGTGCTGCGGCTGTACCGCACGCTGGGCCGACCTGTGACCGCCGAAGCGGAAAACGCTATGTCCCTGACGTTGGAGAACGGATCGCGGGTCGTCACGCTGCCCGCCGACGAGCGGACGATCCGCGGGTTCGCCGCCGTGAAACTGATCCTGCTGGATGAGGCTGCGCGTGTGTCCGACGACCTGTATGGCGCGATCCGCCCCATGCTGGCCGTCTCGGGCGGCCAATTGATGGTCATGAGCACGCCGTTCGGCCGGCGGGGCTGGTTTTACCGCGCCGCGACGACCGACGCCGGTTGGGAACGGCATTTCGTAAAGGCCACCGACTGCCCCCGCATCAAACCTGAGTTCCTGATGGAGGAACGCGACGCACTTGGAGAGCAGATGTTTCTGCAGGAATACATGTGCGAGTTCGTCGACGCGACGGGTTCGGTGTTCGATGGTCTCGACCTTGAGGCGATGGCCGCCGTCATCCCGCGGCTCGACCCGTTCTCGATCGGCCTCTCATGAGCAGGGTCATCGGTGTGGACCTCGGCAAACAGAACGACTTCACTGCGATTTCAGTGTTGGACCTGGTGCGCCCCGACATCGGGCCATCCGAGACGCACGTCGTCTATCTGGAACGGTTCCGGTACGTGTCATACCCGGGTGTCGTGCAGCGGGTGGCCGCGTTGGCGTCGTCGCCCGCGCTTGCCGGCTGTCCGCTGGTGGTCGACGCCACTGGCGTGGGCCGCGCGGTGGTCGACATGCTCCGCGAGTATGTGCCGCTCGTGGAGGCGTTGGTGATCACCGGCGGCCGGGACGCTGTGACGTTGGGGCCGCGGGAACATCACGTCCCGAAGGCGGACCTCGTGGCGACGTTGCAAGTGCTGGTCGCGTCGCGACGGTTGAAGGTTTCCTCGGCCGATCCGCTTGCTGCCGAGTTCCACAGCGAGATGCAGAGCTTCGGCTACGAGATTTCGGAGACCGGGCACAAGGCGTTCGGCGCGACCGAGTCGCATGATGACTTGGTGCTATCGGTGGCGATGGCTGCGTGGAAGCTGACGAAGCCGAGCGACGCCGACGCGTGGATTGAGGCAATGCGTCGGCGCACCGGCCTGGACGCCCGGGTGGTGTAATGAACTCGGCCGACTCGAACAAACGGCTAGGTCATTTGCCGCCCGCGACCCTCTTCTTCATCGCATCAATCCATTCCCCGACGGCATTCGGGTCATCGGGGGGAAGCGCACTAACCTTCACCGCCCTGTAAGCCTCTGCCAGTTCACGAATGTGCGTTGTCGTGAGCGCCGGCTCGGCTGCCTTGCGGGCTATCGCGTTCAGTATCGCAATCCGTGCTTCGTCTTCCTGGTTGTCGGTCGTTGTCATGGTCGCCAGGGTAACGGGCGCGGCTCTCGTTGTCTTTCGATTCGGCGAAGCTGTTCAGCCGCCATCCATCGGCGAATCATAAAAGGGCACTCGCCGTCGCCAGGAGCCCGGCGAGGGCGAGTGCCTCGGCTGGTGTCAGCGGCGCGTCATCGCAGTAAATCTCCGCAGGGTGGGATTCGACGAATTTTCCGCCGTCCCTGACGTGGAACAACTCGACCGTGACTGGCTCGCCATGTTCTCTCGTCACTGAGCCCAGGACGGCGCGGCAGGGGGCATCAAGGTCAGCGGGATCGCAGTCGCGGGCGCACCAGGGACGGCACGGGTCGGTGAGGGGTGCGGTCGCTGCGGTGGTGGTGGTCATGGCGTTGCCTTTCTGTTGTTGTCCCCTCGGAGTGCGGGTATTGGGAACAACGATAGGCGGATAGATAGCCGTGTGCAAGACCATTGGGTTCCTATTTGCGCAGTTCAAGATGATTCATCCATAGGTGCAAACAGGGTTCATTGTTGCTTGCACTGGGTGACACAACCGCCTAAGGTCAGGCCGCATGGACCCGTTAGGGGTGGTGCGCGCCGCGACTGCTCAACGCTTGGCGATAGAGCAGGCGGCCGAGGAATCCGTCCGCGCTGCAGCTGCCCAGCGCTTAGCGACAGAGCAGGCGGCCGCACGGGCGATCCGCTACGCCCACGAGCAATGGCACGCCGCAATCCGTGAGGCACTGGGTGCGGGCGCGCTGCCCCGCGAGGTCGCCGCGGCCGCCGGTGTGACCCGCCAGCGAGTCGTGCAAATCGGGCAGTCCCGGTCCGGGGAATAGCCCTACCCGCGTTGCACACCCGTCATCCAGTCGCGCGTCTGGCATACCTTGTGGCATAGTTTCCAGCATGGCCCCGGATGGTGCCGACGAACGGAAGGTCTGCCACTGATGGTTACCCAGACACAGGAGAAGGTTCGCGAGAACCGACTACGGCGGGCCGCGGATCGCCAGCGGTTACGGATCGTGAAATCACGGCGCCGAGACCCGCGCGCCGTCGATTACGGCAAGTTCTGGGTGTACAAGACCGACGACGAGCTGATTTTCGGTGGCAACACGGGAGCTACCGTCAGCGAACTTGAAGCGTTCCTAGATGGCGACCAGTCATGACCAACGCCAGCACGAGCAACGAGGCGAAACCCAGACGCCCACGAGGCAAGCCCGGAACTGGCAACGTGCGCAAGCGCGGCGCCACCTGGTACGCCGCGTGGTCGACGGTCGAAGACGGCAAGCGGGTCCAGAATTCGAAGGGTGGCTTTTCCAGTCAGAAGGCTGCGCAAGCGCACATCGGGACACAGTTGGCAAAGGTCAAGGACGGTTCGTACCGTCGCCGGACGACCGTCCGATGGACCGTCGCGGACCTGATGGAGGCATGGATCGCTGAACGTGAACTGTTCGGACTGAAAGCGTCCACCATCGCGGGCTACCGGATCACGACCAAGGCTTGGATCACGCCGAAGATAGGTCACCTGCCGGTCGAGGCCCTGACGGTCTCCCGCCTCAACCTGTGGCTCGGTGACCTTGGCCGGACTGGCAGCAAGTCAGGCGGCCCACTGTCTGCGCGCTCGGTCCGCATGTCGGCGACCATGCTGCAGATGGCGTCGCGATGGGCGGTCGGGACCAATCAGTTGCGCGTCAACGTTGCAGCGAAGGCGACGATGCCAAAGCGCCAGGAAAAGAAGATGACGATCTGGCAGAGGGACGACACAGCCAAGTTTGCGGCCAGCGTCGCCACGGACAGGCTGGGGGCGCTGTATCTGCTCGGACTCACCCGCGGCATGCGCCGCGGGGAGCTGTGCGGGCTGCGCTGGGAGAACGTCAACCTGGCGGCCGGCCATCTGAACGTTGTGGAGACGAGAATTATCGTCGGCGGTGTCGACATCCAGACGTCGACACCGAAGACCGACGCGGGGAAGCGGCGGGTGCCGCTCGACGACAAGCTCGTCGCGATTTTGACCGCCCACCGGATCGCCCAGAAAGCGGACAGGCTCGCCTACGCAGGGGCGTGGACCGACAGCGGTTACGTGTTCACCATGGAGGACGGGCTGCCCGTGAAACCCGACCACATCTCCGACAAGTTCAAGCGGTTGTGCCGGAAAGCTGACGTGCCTGTGATCCGACTTCACGATATGCGGCACGGCGTTGCCAGCCACATGTTGGACGCCGGGGCACCTGTGACCGTCGTCGCCGATTTGCTCGGCCACTCCGACCCGGAGATCACCATGCGCATCTACGCCCACAGCGTAAACGGCGCTGTAGACAAGGCCGGAGAGGCGCTGTCCGCCGCCTTCGGACTATGAGAGACGCGTTAGTTGGCAATCTAGTTGCCATCTGCCCTCAGCGCGACGAGAGCGACCCCGGGCGGTAGCCCAGGACCGCCTCTGACCTGCAATAACAGCCGTCGGGATGACAGGATTTGAACCTGCGACCCCTTGACCCCCAGTCAAGTGCGCTACCAAGCTGCGCCACATCCCGGCCGCCCGGCAAACCGGGCCAGCCCAGACTACCGCAGCAGAGCTGACGATGAGCACAGTCCGCACTCGCGGCAACGGATCGCGCAACGACCGGGGGCCTGTTGCAGACCAATCAGATCGGCCCGGCGCTGGCCTGTGCTGCTGGTGCCGACCGGGGGCCGCCCTGATGGTCACGACGACGGACTCGGCCATGGCAGGCAGGGTCACCCAGGTGCTGGTGTTGATCCCACTGCCCTGGTCCGAGCCGTCGCCATGTCGTCCCGGTGGATTTGTTCGCCGCCGGGCACCGCCCGCCGACGCCGCGGGTCTACCGGAATGAGCAGATCGGGAATGGTCGGGATCTACTTCTTCGCGCCGCGCTTCTCCCGCACCCTGACGTTGACCCGAACCGGAGATCCCTTGAACCCGAAGTCTTCCCGGAGCCGACGCTCGATGAACCGACGGTAACCGGCCTCGAGGAAACCCGTGGTGAACAGCACGAAGGTGGGCGGCCGAATACCGGCCTGGGTGGCGAACATGACCCGCGGCTGCTTGCCGCTGCGCACCGGGGGCGGCGTGGCGGCAATCAATTCGCCCAGCCAGCTGTTCAATCGCCCGGTCGGAATCCGCCGGTCCCACGACTCCAGGGCCGTCCGCAGCGCCGGCGCCAGCCGATGCACCGCCCGTCCGGTCTTGGCGGAGATGTTGATGACCTCGGCCCACTGCACGCGGTTGAGGTCGCGGTCGAGTTCACGCTCGATCTCGGTGCGTCGGTCGGCGTCCACCAAATCTGCTTTGTTCATCGCGACCACGAGTGCGCGCCCGGACTCGATCACCATGGTGATGACGCGCTGATCCTGCTCCGACAACGGTTCCGAAGAGTCGATCAGGACGACAGCGACCTCAGCGGATTCGAGTGCCGACTGGGTGCGCAGGGAGGCGTAGAACTCCATTCCCTTGGCCTGATTCACCCGACGACGCAGGCCCGCCGTATCGACGAACCGCCAGACCTCCCCGTCCAAATCGACCAGCGAGTCGACCGGGTCGATGGTGGTGCCGGCCACCGAATCGACGACCGATCTCGATTCGCCGGCCAATTTGTTGATCAACGAAGACTTGCCCACATTGGGCTTGCCGAGCAGAGCTACCCGGCGGGGGCCGCCCTGGTTCGCGGCGAACTCCGACGGCGCCTCGGGCAGTGCGGCCATGATGGCGTCGAGCAGGTCGCCCGATCCGCGGCCGTGCAACGCCGACACCGGAAAGGGCTCGCCGAGGCCGAGGTTCCACAACGCTGCGGCATCGGCGAGGGTCCGCTCGTCGTCGACCTTGTTCGCCACCAGAATCACCGGCACCTTCGATCTGCGCAGCACCCTGGCGATCGCCTCATCGGTGTGAGTGGCGCCGACCGAGGCATCGACGACGACCATCACCGCGTCTGTGGTCTTCATGGCCCGTTCGGCCTGCAGGGCGACCTCACCGGCCAGACCCTCGGCGTCGGGCTCCCAACCACCGGTGTCGACAACGGTGAATCGGCGACCGGCCCAGAGTGCGTCGTAGGAGACACGGTCCCTGGTGACGCCGGGAATGTCCTGTACGACGGCCTCACGGCGGCCGATGATCCGGTTCACCAGAGTCGATTTGCCGACGTTGGGGCGGCCGACAATCGCCAAGGTTGGCGCTGGGACCACGATTCCGTCCTCGGCCTCACCGTCGCCGAGGTCTTCCCAGCCCGAAAATTCTGTTTCCTCCGACCAGATACCGTCTCCTGCAGAGGATTCCGCAATTCCGTCGCTCGGTTCACTCACGTTCTTGCCTTCTTCCAATGGATACCGCATTCACAGCAACTGATGTCCGACCCTTCCCGAAGTCGGGCGGGTCAGCGGGCGACGGCGGGGTCGGCTATTTTCGCATCCAACTCGAGCACCAACTCGGACAACCGCTCTCGGATGAGATCGGTGGTGGCGTCGACGACGGTCCTGCCGGAACCGGCCGGAACGGCGAAAGGTGCTCCGATGAGAATTCGGACCGGTGGACGGAACCGTCGCCGCCTGCCTTCCGGCCGTGCCGTGCCCCGGACCGCGACAGGAAGCACGGCTGCACCTGCCCGCACTGCCAGCCAGCCGGCGCCACCGGAAATGTTCTGCACATTTCCGGCTCCCCTGGTGCCCTCGGGAAAGATTCCGATGGCACCACCGGCTTTCAGTTGAGCCAGCGCCTCGAGCAGCGGCTTACGATCCGGAACGTCACGGCGGATCGCGTATTGCCCGACATTGCGAAGCAGCCAGCCCATCGGTCCGGTGACGGCCTCGGCCTTGATCAGAAACGAGACCCGGCGCGGCAGGACACCGAACAGTGCCGGTCCATCGAAGAAATTCGAATGATTGGCCACCACGACCAACGGTCCATCGCCCGGAACCCGGTCGATTCCCTCCACCCGCTGGCGATACATCAACAGCGAGAGCGAAATACCGATCCGCCGGCCGCGGTCCATGCCTTTCGGCCCGGCAGAACCAGGGGTGGGATCGGATTCTCCACCCAGCCCCATCCATCTCATCGAATACCTCGAGAAGCGGCCAGCTGCAACACCTTTGCGATCGTTTCAGACAGTTCGAGAGACGAGGAATCCAGGACCACTGCGTCGGACGCAGCTTGCAGGGGCGCATGGGTGCGGCTGGAGTCGTGCAGGTCGCGTCGGTGAAGATCTTGGGCGACAGCGGTCAAGTCGGAACCGACATTGGACGAACCCATTGCAGCACCGACGTTCTGAGTGTGGCGCCGCCGAGCCCGCTCTGCGGCATCAGCGGTCAGGTAGATCTTGAGTTCGGCATCCGGCGCGATGACGGTGCCGATGTCCCGGCCCTCCACCACCATGCGCCCCGAATGCGCCAGAGTCTGCTGCCGCTCGAACAACCAAGCGCGCACGCCGGGATTGGCCGAAACCGGCGTCACGGCCAGGGTCACCGGCTGGTCCCGAATTTCGTCCGTCACATCCTGCGCCGCCAACACGTACTGCTGATTCTCCGGACTCAACGGAGCCGAAAACTCCAGGCCCCGAAGCACCGTCGCTACCGCGCAGTCGTCGACGGGATCGATTCCGGCGCGCAGCACGGCCAGGGTCACCACCCGATACATTGCGCCGGTGTCCAAGTAACCGGCGCCCAATTCACCGGCCACCCGGCGGGCAACGGTGGACTTTCCGGTTCCGGACGGCCCGTCGATCGCAATGACAAAAGAACCGACGGCGCAGGGGTTGTTCCGCTGCCCTCGCGGAGCGATGTTCATAGGCCGACTGCCTTGTAGAGCAGGGCTATCTCCACCGGATTGAGCTTGCGCAGCGTCCCGGGCCGCTGATGCCCAAGCTGGACGTCGCCGATTTTCGTGCGCACCAGGCGAGAGACCGGGTGACCGACCTCGCCGAGCATCCGTCGGACGATGTGTTTACGGCCTTCGTGGAGGACGACCTCGACGACGGCCCGTCCGGCGTGCAGGTCGACCACCTCGAAATGGTCGACCTTGGCGATTCCGTCGTCCAGTTCCACCCCGGCGCGCAGCCGTCGGCCCAGATCACGTGGGACCGGGCCCGGGATCTCGGCCATGTACGTCTTCATCACGTTGTAGGAAGGGTGGGTCAGTCGGTGTGCGAGTTCACCGTCATTGGTGAGCAGCAACAGGCCTTCGGAGTCCATGTCCAGACGCCCCACGTGGAACAGTCGCTCCGGACGATCGGCGAGCAGCTGACCGATGTGCGGCCGACCGAGGTCGTCCGACATCGTCGAGAGCATTCCGGGCATCTTGTTCAGCGCCAGGTAGACCTGGTCCTCCCGCAGCACGATCCGATTTCCGTCCACATGGACGACAGCATTCTCCGGATGGATTCGGAGTCCCATTTCTTTGACGACCAGTCCATCGACCTTCACCCGGCCGAGCCGGATCAGTTCCTCGGCTTTCCGACGGGAGGCGACACCGGCCGCAGCCAGAACCTTCTGCAGCCGAATGCCTTCGGCACTTTCGTCCGGGTCCAGATCACCTTCGTTGATCCGGCCGGTGTTCTTGAGATGGGTGGTGCGCTTTTTGGGCGAATAGTCATTCATCGTCGAGTGAGTCAATTTCCGGGAGCAGGGGGCCAAGGGACGGAAGGTCCTCGAGGCTGGACAACCCGAGTCGTTCGAGAAAGAGCTCGGTGGTGCGGTAAAGCAGCCCGCCGGTTTCGGCGTCCTGCCCAACTTCTTCGATCAAGCCGCGAGCGACAAGAGTGCGGATGACGCCGTCGACATTGACTCCTCGAACGCCGGCGATTCTGGCCCGGGTCACCGGCTGCCGATACGCGATGACCGCCAGCGTCTCCAATGCCGCCTTGGAAAGCCGGCTCTGTTGGCCGTCCAGGACGAATCGTTCGACAATGGGGGCGAACCGATGCCGGGTGTAGAACCGCCAGCCCAGTCCTACCTGCCGGAGCTCGATCCCGGACCCGGCCGTTGTGTAGCGACGAGCCAGTGCGATCAATTCCGCCTGCACCCGGTCCGATCCATGACCAAGGGCCGTGGCCAACGCCGCTTCGGTGACCGGTGAGTCGACGACCAGCAGAACTGCTTCCAGCGCACCGACCACGTCGTCTTCGGCGACGATGCCGACAGCGGCCTCCAGCGGCAGGTCTTCCAGCGCGACGTTCAGCTCGATGTCGGGAGTCATTCGTACTCCTCGTCCGCCGCGGTTCCGGAACCGTCAGCGCAATCACCGGTCCAGCGAACCGTCAACAGCCCCAGGGGTTCTGGTTGATCGAAGGCGACCGCGGCTTCCCGGTACAGATTCAACAGGCCGAGGAACCGCGCGACGACCTCCATGGTCTGGGTGCAGCCGGCAATCAGTTCGCCGAACGTCGCGAGGCCACGCCGCGACAACATCTCGCGGATGGCCGCGGTGTGCAGTGCGACCGACACCGGCGAGGAATGGATATGGTCCAGCGAGACCCTCGGTGGCGGGGGCCGGGGCCGGAATACGCCGGCTGCCATCTCCGCGAAAGCCGATGCATCCAGGCCGATCTCCACTTCGGGAAGCAGCCCCAGATAGCGGTTCTCCAGGGTGACCGCGCGCGGATACCGGCGCAATGCGGTGGTCTCGAGTTCTTGGAAAAGAATGGTGGCCTGCTGATAGGCGCGATAGGCCAGCAGCCGGGCGAACAACAGATCACGGGCTTCGAGCAGGTCGATGTCCCCGTTGTCCTCCACTTCGCCGTCCGGCAACAACCGCGCTGCCTTCAGATCCAGCAGCGTCGCGGCCACCACCAGGAACTCGGTCACAACGCCGAGGTCGACGCCGGGCCCGAGGTTTCGGATGTGCCGGATGAAATCGTCGGTGACGGTATGCAGCGCGACCTCGGTCACGTCCATGCGGTGCTGGCCGATCAGCTGCAGCAGCAGATCGAACGGGCCCTCGAAGTTCGCCAGGTGCACATGGAAGGACGAACGCCCGCCGAGCGGTACCGACGGATCCTCATCCAGCGACACAGCGGCCGGGGTGATCGTCCCCGCCCGCGTGGTCATCTCGCGATCACTTCCCGCGCCAACGTGCGGAACGCCTCTGCAGCAGGCGAAGTGGGCGCATAGGTGGTGATCGGCTCGCCCGCGACCGTGGTCTCGGGAAACTTCACCGTCCTGGAGATCACCGTGTCGTAGACGTCATCGCCGAAGCGCTGCACCAGCATCGCGACCACGTCACGGGCGTGCACGGTCCGGCCGTCGAACATGGTGACCAGCACGCCGTCGATCTGCAGATCCGGGTTGATCCGGTCCTTGACCTTGTCGATGGTGTCGACCAGCAGCGCCACCCCGCGGAGGGAGAAGAATTCGGCGGCCACCGGCATGATCACGCCGTGGGCGCAGGCGAGCGCGTTGACCGTCAGCAACCCGAGTGACGGCTGGCAGTCGATCAGGATGTAGTCGTACTCGTGCAGCATTGGCCGCAGCGCGCGAGCCAACGTGTGCTCGCGCCCGACCTCGTTGATCAGTTGCACTTCGGCGGCAGACAGGTCGATGTTGGCCGGCAACAGATCCAGGTTCTCGACGCGCGTCGGAACCAGCACGTCGGTGATGGTGGTGTCGCGCTCCAACATCAGGTTGTAGACCGTTCGTTCCAGTTCGTGCGACGGCACGCCCAGCCCGGCGGAGAGCGCGCCCTGCGGATCCAGATCAACCACCAGGACCCGACGTCCGTATCCGGCCAGCGCGGCGCCCAGATTGAGGGTGGACGTGGTCTTGCCCACCCCCCCCTTCTGGTTGCAGAGGGCGATCACTCGCGCCGGCCCGTGCGACGTCAGGACCGCAGGCTCCGGAATGTACCGACCCGGTCGCCCGGTCGGCCCCAGTTCTGCGCGGACGGCCGCCGGCTTGGCGATCAGGGCCGGAACGACTTCCTGTTCAGCCGTGGTGGCCGGAACCTGTTCAGCCGTGTTGGCCGGAACCGCAGGATCGATCGGGATCAGATCATCGTCGTCCGCAGGCCGAAATCCTGCTGTCGCTTCTTCGATGGCCAAGGATTCTTCGACCATCGGATCAGGTGTCGGTTCGTCCTCCGAGGGCCGCGGCGTCCCGGCGGCGGCGATCCACGCCGCGTCGTCCGGATAGCTCATCGGTCCCGATACTCCCACTGGTCTCCAGTCGTCATCCCGACGACCATCCCAGGGTAAAGGGGCGAGCGCCAAAGGACCAATGCGACCCGCCCAGTTCTTCACCGGGCACGGGGATGCGCCATCGCGTACACCTCGCGCAGGGCATCGACGGTGACCAGGGTGTAGATCTGAGTCGTCGTCACGGAGGCGTGGCCGAGCAGTTCCTGGACGGAACGCACGTCGGCTCCGCCCTCCAGCAGGTGAGTGGCGAACGAGTGGCGCAAGGTGTGCGGCGAGACGGAACCGCGATTCTCGGCGATGCCCGCCCGGTCGGCTGCATCCCGCAGCACCTGCCAGGCGGACTGGCGGGAGAGTCGACTGCCCCGGACGTTCAGAAACACCGCCGCCGTCCCCTTGCCGGCCGACGCCAGGGCGGGTCGACCGCGAACCAGATAGGCCGACAACGCCGAGGAGGCGAACAACCCGACCGGCACCATTCGCTCTTTGGAACCTTTGCCCCGCAACCGAACCACCGGCACGTCGGTACTCGGCAGATCATCGAGGTCCAGGCCGACCGCCTCGCTGATCCTGGCGCCGGTGGCATACAGGAATTCCAGGAGGGCTCGATCCCGCAGCGAGCGGGGATCGTCCCCGGACGCCGATTCCAGGATCGCCGTCACCAGTTCGACGGGTAGCGCCTTGGGGAGCCGCTTGGCTGCCGTCGGAGGATGCACGTCCCCGGACGGATCTATTGCGGTCGCCGACTCGGCCAGCAGGAATCGATGCCAGCCGCGCACCGCGACCACCGCTCTGGCCGCCGACGACGCGGCCAGCGCCGGGTGTCCGTGCCATCCCTCGCGCAGGGACACCAGGAAACCGCTGACGTGATCGGCTCGAATGTCGCCGACCGACTCGATTTCGCTGATCGCGCAGTACGAGAGGTACCGCTCCAGGTCGCGTCGATAGGCCAGCAGGGTGTTGCGTGCCACGCCGCGTTCGACGGCCAGATGGTCGAGGTAGCTCCGCAGGGCAGCCCGCAGGGCTGGCGACGGGCGCGGCTCGTCCTCCGGCGCGGGCACCGGCGCCTGATCACCGGCATCGGGCAGGACGTCGGTCAGGGGTTCATCCATTGTGGGGCAGGACGGCAGCCAACCCCACACCGGGACCGACGTGCACCGTGCCCGCACCGTCGGTCCAGGGGTCATCCGCCGAACGTAGGGCCGAGCCGGATCGCCGGACAATGGATGCCGCCAGCAAACCGGCAACGGTGGACGCGTTCACAATGCTGCCGGCCAGCGCCGCATCGACAGCAGCGGCCAGCGGCACCCGCACGATCTTGAGATCGGCTTCCTCGTGTTCGATCGTCCCTTGGCGCCCTATATCGGTCAGACCGGTGGCCAAGAACACTCGAACCACTTCATCGGTAAACCCGGGCGAGGCTGCGACATCGACGAGCAACGACCAGGTCGCAGCATGCAGTCCCGTCTCCTCCCCCAACTCCCGCTCGGCTGCCGACCGGGCGGATTCGCCGTCGACGTCCATCAGGCCGGCGGGCAATTCCCAGAGCCGTCGGCGCAGGGGATGCCGGTACTGCTCGATCAGCACCACCGAATCGTCTTCGTCGAGCGCGACCACAGCAACGGCGCGCTGGTGCTCCACCACCTCCCGGTTCGCGGTACCCCCGCCGGGCATCACCAGGGTGTCGATGCGAACGCTGGCGACCTTGCCCTCGAACACGCGCTTGCTTTCCACCACCGAGAACAGTTCGTCGGACGCGTGCGCCTCGCTCACAGCGCCGGCACCCGAAGGCCGAGCTCAGGTACCTCTGCAAATGCGGTTTTCGTTGCCTCGGACAGACTGGTTTCGCTGTCCTTGGATTCTTCGGGCGGAATCGGCAACCTTTCCGATTCCAGATAGTCCAGCGCAGCTCGGACGAATGAGAAGAAGAGCGGATGCGGCCGAGTCGGCCGGGATTTGAATTCTGGGTGCGCCTGAGTGGCTACCAGGTAGGGGTGCTGCGAACGATCCATTTCTACGAACTCCACCAGCGACGAATCCGGCGAGACGCCGGACAGATGCAATCCGGCCGCTTCCAGCCGGTCCCGATAGGCGTTGTTGACCTCGTAACGGTGCCGATGGCGCTCGGTCACCGTCGACGAGCCGTAGATCTCCGCGACGAGGCTGCCCTGCGCGAGTCGCGCAGGATACGAGCCGAGCCGCATCGTTCCGCCCATGTCCTTGGTTCCGGATACGACGTCGGTCTGGTCGGCCATGGTTGCGATCACCGGGTCTGCGGCATTCGCGTCGAACTCGGCGGAATTCGCACCGCCCAGACCGGCAAGGTTCCGGGCGACCTCGATGACGATGCATTGCAGGCCCAGACACAGTCCCAGCAAAGGGATCTTGTTGACCCGTGCGTACTGGATCGCACCGAGCTTGCCCTCGATGCCGCGCACTCCGAATCCACCGGGAACAAGCACGCCCTGCACGTCCGAAAGGGCGGCTGCGGCTCCGGCCGGCGTTCCACAGGTATCCGAGGCCACCCAGACGATCTCGACCTTCGCCCGGTTGCCGAAACCACCGGCCCGGAGCGCCTCGGTCACCGACAGGTAGGCGTCGGGCAGATCGATGTACTTCCCGACCAAGGCGATTCGCACCGTCTCGGACGGGCGATGCACCCTTTCCAGGAGATCGCCCCACAGCGTCCAGTCCACGTCCTTGAACGAGAGGCCGAGACGACGCACGACATAGGCATCCAGGCCCTCGGTGTGCAGCACCTTCGGGATGTCGTAGATGGAGGGTGCGTCCGGACACGCGATGACCGCCTCGGCATCGACATCACACATCAGCGATATCTTGCGTTTGAGCGCTTCGGGAATGTCCCGGTCCGCACGACAAACCAGCGCATCGGGCTGAATTCCGATGTTTCGCAGCGCTGCGACCGAATGCTGGGTCGGTTTGGTCTTGAGTTCGCCCGACGGGGCGAGGTACGGGATCAACGAGACATGCAGGAAGAAAACGTGGTCGCGCCCTAGATCATGACGGACCTGACGAGCCGCTTCCAGAAATGGCAGCGATTCGATATCACCTACGGTGCCGCCGATTTCGGTGATCACCACGTCGGGGCCGACCCCATCGGGACCAGCTTCGGCCATCGCGGTGATGCGATCTTTGATCTCATTGGTGATGTGCGGAATGACCTGGACAGTATCGCCCAGGTACTCACCGCGGCGTTCTCTGGCGATCACCCGCGAATAGACCTTGCCGGTGGTGACGTTGGCGTCCTCGGACAGATCCCGGTCCAGGAACCGCTCGTAATGACCGATGTCCAGGTCCGTTTCGGCTCCGTCCTCGGTGACGAACACCTCGCCGTGCTGGAACGGGTTCATGGTGCCCGGATCGACGTTGAGATAAGGGTCCAGCTTCTGCATGGTGACGCGGAGCCCACGCGAGGTCAGGAGCCGACCGAGGCTGGACGCGGTCAGCCCCTTACCCAGAGACGACGCGACGCCGCCGGTGACGAAGATGTGTTTCGTGGTTCGTACCGTTACCGGCAAGACAACTCCCGTGTGCTCGAAGGCCAAGGCTTTCACAGATGCTCGGCATTCGGCCGGACGACCAATGCTCCACGGGATTTCACCCTAACACCAAACAGCCACCACCACACCGAAGAGCCACCGCCACACCACCGAAGGGTTACCGCCACACCGAAGACCTGGCGGAGACGACGGCGCGATGGCGCTGGCGCACCGAGATTCCGCGACCTGGCGGCCGGTGGTCGACCCGATCAGGTGGCCGGACTCTGAATCCGAGCCGCCTGACGGGCGGCTCGAGCCGCGAGCAGGTCGCGGAAACGACAAAGGCCCGACCGTCGCACACTGACGGAGTCGGGCCCTTGTCGATGCTTGTTGGGATGATCAGCCGACGCCCAGCGTGGGCACCTGAGCCTGCGCGCTGGCGGCAAAGCCGTAGCGGCCGACGCCACCGCCGTTCTGCTCCACCAGTGCAAGCACGGTGGCCAAGCGACCGGACGAGGTGTCGACATCATCGACCGTGCTGACCGCGGCGCTGTACGCCGCGTTCTTCCGGAGTACACCGACCGTGCCGGTGGCTGCCTCGGAACCGGAATTGCCGGCAACCACCACTCCCCCGGCGGACTGCTTCAGCTGGTTCGCGAGATCCGCGATCGCCGCGGCCCGGTCTCCCTCGGATCCACCGGTCACCGCGCCGCCGGTCAGAATGACGACCAGGCGCCCGGGAACCACCACGCCCGAGGTCTGCAAGAACCCACCGCCGGCGAGGGCTGACAACGCCGCTGTGGCCTGGTCGGTCTTGGTGGCGGTCTTCCCGTTCTTGTCGGTCAACAGAACGGACGCCAGTAACCCGCCCGCAACCGCACCGACCTGCGAGACGGCGGGCAGCTTGGCGCCGGTGGGGAGCACCCGCGCCGCAAGCGTGCGCAGATCGTCGGCATGGCTCGGATCGGCGAAATTCGCGGTCAACTGGATCTGCGCCGTGACTTTCGAACCCGAACGAGCCAGCAGTGACAGGACCGCGTTTCGGGCTCCCGGGTCGGCGTCCTGGGTGCTGATCAGGACGACCGTGGTGTTCGGAAGGGTGCCGCGAACCGCAAGACTGCTCACCGACGCCGAGAATTTATCGTCCGATGAGACTCGAGCGGTCAGGGAGGAATTGTCTGTCGACAATTGGTCGTTCTGACTGGAAAGGCTGGTCTTGTCCGTCTGCAATCCGGCTAGAATCGGCGATGAAATCTTCGTCGCTCCCAGTATGATTCCCAGCGCCAAAGCCAGAAAAATTGCGGCCAGCGAAACGATGTGATATCTCATTGAAATCATGAGAACAACCCCTTGGTCCAATTGACGAATTCATTCCACCATTGCCGAGCCAGGTCGATGTAGGTGTGCGACACATCGGATACCAACAGAGCCCCGATGATCGCGGCCACGGCCGCTATCACCAGCAGCATCACCACCCACCAGGAGATCCGAGCGCGATAGAGCCGGGCGACCGCCGGGCCTTCGACGATCTTGTTGGCCACCCGCATGCGAACAAGGAAGGTGGACGCCGATCCGCTCTTCTGGTCGAGGAGATCGGTCAACGTCGCGTGCATGCCGACCGTGACGATGAGGCTTGCTTCCCTGGCGTCGGCCAGGAGCAGCGCAAGGTCCTGGGTGCTGCCGGTGGCCGGAAAGGTCACCGCACCCAGACCCAGGTCCTGAAGACGCTCGAGTCCCGGTGCGTGGCCGTCGATGTCGGCCGGGATCACAACTTCCGCGCCACCTCGCAGCGTGTCCGGCCCGATCTCCTCCGGATTGCCGATGATGAGCTGCGGTTTGTAACCGGCCTGCCGGAGCGCGTCAGCGCCGCCGTCGACACCGATCAGAACGGGATGATAGTCGGAGATGTATTTCTTGAGGGATTTCAGTTCGGCCCTGGTATCGGCCGACGCCGCGACGATCAACACCTGGCGGCCGGCGATCTTCGTTGCGATCTCCGGAATACCCACGCCGTCGAGCAGCAATGTGCGTTCACGTTTCATGTATTCGATGGCGTTGGCTGCAAACGCCTCCAATTGCGCGGACATACCCGCCTTGGCCTCGATCAGCAGGTCGGCGACGGACTCGGGCGTCTGTTCGAAACCCTCGGCCAAGAGTTCTTCACCCTGATACACCCCGGCGCCGTCGAGACGGATCCTGGCACCGTCCTTGAGACGGGAGAAAATCTTCTCACCGACGTCATCGACAAGGATGATCCCGGACGCCACCAGAATTTCCGGACCGAGGTTCGGGTAGCGCCCCGAGATCGACGGTGCGGCATTGACCACAGCGGTGATGCCGGACTTGACCAGCGCGTCCGCTGTGGCTCTGTCGATGTCGATGTGGTCGATGACAGCGATGTCACCGTCGCCCAATCGACCCAGCAAGGTGCCACTTCGCCGCGCAACTCGCGCGATGCCTGTGACTCCTGGCAACGCACGTGACTGGCGTGACAAGAGTTTCATGTGCCGATGGTGGCAGCTTCCACACCGGAATTGCGGGAGGCGCGACGACGAATCGCCTGATGAGGCAGCAATTCGGCCGGTATCGGTCGCGTTTCAGGCGCCGGCCGACGACGTTTCAGGCGCCGGCCGACGATGCTGAGCTTTGCTGCTACCCGGCCCGCGGGGCGGCTGAGGTCAGGAGCTGGGCGGCGTGAGCGCGGGCTGTGCTGTCGTCCGTGCCACCCAGCATTCGGGCCAGCTCCGACTCCCGGGCCGCGCCCGCTACCTGCCCGACGGCGGACGAGCCGACCGCGTCCCCGGGCCCGGCGTCGACGACATAGTGCCGATCGGCGAACGCTGCGACCTGCGCGAGGTGGGTGACCACGATGACCTGGTGATCTGCAGCCAGCATGGCCAGTCGACGACCGATCTCGGTCGCCGCCCGTCCACCTACTCCCGCATCGACCTCGTCGAAGACGAGAGTTGCAACGGGATCCGCGCCGGCAAGCACCACTTCCACGGCCAGCATGACTCGTGAAAGCTCACCACCGGAAGCACCCTTGGCGATCGGCAGTTCCGGTGCGCCCTGGTGGGCGACCATGGCGAATTCCACCTGGTCGACACCGTCGACGCCCGCGATCACCCAGCTCCGCCCGATGCGCACCGCCTCCGGTGCATCAGGTGCCGCGGCCCGGCTGATCACCTTGACGAGCAGCGTTGCCCGGCCCATCGCCAGCGCAGCCAACTCGCCGGTGGCCCGCTCGGCGAGTTTCGCCGCCGCAACGGTTCGACGTCGGCTCAACTTGCTCGCCGCTTCGGCGACCCCGGCGGCCAGTTCGGCACAGACCTTCCGCAACGCGGCGAGCGTTTCCTCGGACGAATCCAGATCGTGGAGCTCGGTCCGGGCAGCATCTCGCCAAGCCAGGACGGCGTCGACATCGGTGCCGTACCGCCGGGTCAGCCCCTTGAGCATCGCCTGCCGGTTCAGCAGGGTTTCCAACCGGGCGGGGTCTGCGTCGAGGTCGTTCAGGAAGGCAGCCAGATCCGAAGCAGCGTCGACGAGCACAGCGGACACTGTGTGGACCTGCACCGCCAAGGCACTTAGGCGTTCGTCGCCTGCGCTTTCCAATATTTTCCGCGCTCCCTCCACCAGACCGACGGCATCGGGCATCTCTTCTGATGCACCCTCCGGCGCTTCACCGGTGAGAGTTCCCAGCGCAGCTTGCGCCGCCGCGCGCAAGGCGTCGGCGTTCTCCAGTCGACGCACCTCGGCGATCAGATCGACGTCCTCGGCCGGCCCGGGGTCCAGCTTGTCGATTTCCTCGACACCCAGGCGCAGCAGCTGCTCGCGCTGAGCACGTTCCCTGGCATGGGTTGTCCGATCCGCCAGATCGGCGACGGCGCGATGCCATTCGGTGCGCGCGATTCGGTACCCGGCCAGCTCCTGTTCGCAACCCGCGAAGCGGTCGAGCACGGCGCGTTGTTCCGAGCTCCGCAGCAGGCTGATGGCCTCGGACTGACCATGCACCGCAATCAGTGGCTCGGTGATCTCCGAGAGAGTGCCCAGCGGGGCCGAGCGACCGCCGATGTGGGCACGGCTCCGACCGTCGGCGCCAACCGATCGGACCAGGATCATCGATCCGTCGTCGTCAGCAGCGCCGCCCACTGCCTCGAGCAGCTGCCGCTGCCCTGACCCGAGGGGCCCGGCGAATCTGGCTTCGACGACGGCGCGGTCGACGCCGAGCCGCACCCGGCCGGCATCACCGCGGCCGCCCGTCAGCAATCCGAGCGCGGTCACCACCATGGTCTTGCCCGCTCCGGTTTCCCCGGTCACCACGGTGAACCCGGGGTGCGGTTCCAGAATCGCATCCTCGATGACCCCGAGGCCGGTGATGTGGAGTTCGCTGAGCACGGGCGTCACGCTACGGGAGCAGGCCGACGCTCAGTAGCGACGCTCGCGCCAGCCGTGCACCGGCAGCGCGAACTTGGCCACCAAACGGTCGGTGAAAGGCTGTTCGCCGAGCTTGATCATGGTCACCGGTTGTTCCCCGCGGCGGATCACAACCTTCGCACCCGGCGGAACTTCGTGCGTTCGGCGACCGTCACACGCCACGATGGCGTCGTGTCCGGCCGGGTCGACGTGGATCGTCACCGTCGAGTTCGGGGAAACCACCAGGGGTCGGGCGAACAGGGCGTGCGCATTCGAGGGCACGACCAGCAAGGCCTCGACGTCGGGCCACATGATGGGACCACCGGCCGAGAATGCATACGCCGTCGAGCCGGTTGGGGTCGCGCACAGAACGCCGTCGCAGCCGAAGGCCGAGACCCCGCGGCCGTCGACTTCGACGACCACATCAAGGATTCTCTCCCTGGTCGCCTTCTCGACGCTGACCTCGTTCAATGCCCAGCAGGTGTCGAGAACGACGCCGTCGTGTTCGATGGTGACGTCGATCGTCATCCGGTCGGATCGTTGGTACTTCCTGGCGATCAGCGCTGCCAACACCTCGTCAAGGCGGTCCGCCTCGGCCTCGGCAAGAAAGCCCACCCGGCCGAGGTTGATGGCGATCACCGGGGTGCGCAACGGTCTGGCCACCTCTGCGGCACGAAGCAGGGTGCCGTCGCCACCCAGAGCGAGGATCAACTCGACCGGCGAACTGTCTCCGTGCGCAACATCTGCGGCGTCGCTGAGCATCGCCAGGTCCAACTCGGAGCCCTCTCCCGGCAGCGCGAGCAACTCCAACTTCGCCGACTCCAGCACTTCCTTGACATGTCTGGCGGTGGCATAGATGTCGGGCCGCCCGGTGTGGGCGACCAGTAGCACGCGGCGGTCAGTCATGACGGGCCCTCCTCGATGGCGATCCTGATCATCTGCGCGGTTCGCTCCGGATCGACCGGCGTATCCGACCGCAGGTGCGCGAAGAACTCGACGTTGCCGCTCGGCCCCGGCAGCGGTGACGCGACTACTCCCGCCGCACCCCAGCCCAACCGACCGGCGGCCGCAATGACGTCCGAGACGGCACTGGCCCTCAACTCCGGATCTCGTACCACACCGCCCGCACCCAACCGTTCCTTGCCGGCTTCGAACTGCGGCTTGACCATCGGCACGATGTCGGCGCCGGGAGCGGTGCAACCGATCAACGCAGGCAGCACCAGGGACAACGAGATGAAGGACAGGTCGGCGACCACCAGATCCACGGGTCCACCGACAACCTGAGGTGTCATCGTCCGCACATTGGTCCGATCGAAGATGCGCACCCGCTCGTCGTTCTGCAGTCGCCAGATGAGCTGACCGTAGCCGACGTCCACGGCCACCACCTCGGCGGCGCCGCGCCGCAGCAGAACATCGGTGAACCCACCGGTCGACGCTCCGGCATCCAGACACCTGCGACCTTCGACGCCGATGTCGGAAAATGCGTCGAGCGCTCCGATCAGCTTGTGCGCTCCCCTGGAAGCCCAGTTCTCGTCGGCCGCGTCGGCGGCGACCAACAGCGGGGCAGCCGGGTCGACGGCGGTCGCCGCCTTTGTCGCGATCGAACCGGACACCAGCACCCGGCCGGCTCTGATCAGCTCGGCTGCCTGGTCGCGGGAGCGGGCCAGTCCTCGTCTGACCAGCTCGGCGTCCAAACGTGCCCGACGCACGTTCAGCGCCCACGATCAGCAGAGAACGAGTTCGGGCGTCCAGGTGTGGACCGGCGTTGGCCGTCTTTGTGCTCCGGCCGGGGTCGCTGGTTCGAACGTTCGCCGTCAGGCTGGGCAACGTTGCCGGTGACCGCCAGCGCGGAGGTCAGTTGCTGGTGGATCTGTTCGAATACTCCGGCGTGTTCGGCGATGGCAAGACTTGCGAGGCGGGTCAGCTCCGAATCGATCGACTCGAAACCGATCGCCGCTGCCGTGGCACCGGCGACGTCGGGCGGTGGAGCGACCGTGGGCACGACCGACACCGGAGGCTCCAGCCGTCGTACTTCACCGTTGTCTGCAGTCATGAATTCCCCGATCGAATTTCGGCGATCATTGCCGACCTATCCGGCGTCCTCGTCGGCGAGTACCCGATCCGCCAGTCCCAAATGCGTCAGCGCCGCTGATGCTGCGTCGTCGCCCGGACGAACTGCGGTGACTTGCGTCGACCACATCCGGTGTGCTAGCAGCACCAGCGCTCTGAGGTGGTCTCCATCGTCCATGTCGGCATTCTTGTCGCTCGCGACGAGCACCAGTTCGCCCGCCTCTTCCGACACGGTCCAGGTCCGGTCGTCAACGGCGTCGGAACCGGCGGACAGTGCTGCCACCCGGTTCTCGTCAACCAGACCCCGCAGGTCGAAGGAGACGAAGGACGGCCGCCGACAAGCGGGTGCACGGAGCAGATCTGCGCAAGTGGATACGCCCGTCAGGACCATCAGACTCGGCATGTCCGCCAATACCGCCGCCTCGATGTCGGTGTCCAGTCGATCACCCACAACCAATGGCCGCTTCGCGCCTGAGCGGTGTACCGCCTCGTCGAGCAACGGCCTGTTCGGCTTTCCGGCGACCCGCGGCGTTCGTCCCGTTGCTGCTTTCAGGGCCGCCACCATAGCTCCGTTTCCTGGCAGCAGACCACGATCGGTCGGCAACGTGGTGTCGGTGTTGCTCGCCACCCAATCGGCGCCTGCTCGCAGCGCGATGCACGCCTCGGCCAGCTCCCGCCAACCCGTGTCCGGAGAATGCCCTTGGACGACCGCAACGGGTTGCTCGGCTGCGAGGCGGACCGGTAGGAGTCCGACGTCGGTGACCGCGGCCGACAGCGCCGCTGCACCGACGACGAGCACCGCTGCGCCAGCCGGATGAGCTTGCGCCAACATCGTCGCTGCGGCTTCCGGTGAGGTCAGCACGTCGGTGCCTTGCGCAGCAACGCCCATACCGTTCAGCGCAGTCGCGACCTCAGCAGGCAGTCGAGAAGCGTTGTTGGTGACGAACATCGGCCGAGAGCCGCGGGCCGTGGCGTCGATCAGCACATCGACGACGTGCGGAATGATTCGCTCGCCGAGGTAGATGGTGCCATCGAGGTCCAACAGCAACGCGTCGTGGGATTCAGCTAGCGGAGTCACCGGTCGAGCTCGTTGTGACTGAACAGTGAGTGTTGTTGCTGCGCTGCCGGATCGCTGGGTTCCGGGGCGGAAACAGCGTCCGTTCCGCCTGGGCGGATCTGCTCCACTGCCGGTTCGGCGATGTTCGTTTCGGGCAATTGGACGTCTAAGTGTTGCGCAGTGCCGGCCGGATCCACATCCGCCGGTTCCTGGTTCGGCAGCCGATCAACGTCCCTTATATCGTCGAGCGTCGGAAGCTCGTCGCCGCCGAGATCGCCGCCGAGGTCGCCCGGAGCGTCATCGTCGCTGGCGTCTTCCGTGGCGCTGGCGCCATCCGTGGCGCTGGTGTCGTCGGTGTCGCTGGCGTCATCGACATCTACGACGATCTGATCTGTGCCATCGCCGCCGAGGTCGTCCAGGGCGTCATCGTCTCTCGCGGCGTGTTCATCGGCGATCGGCGGCTCTGCCTGCTCATCGGCAAGTTCCGTGAGCCGATCTCCCGCATCGGTCTCCTCGTCCGGATCGGCTTCGGCCGCCTTCATGAACCAATCAACCGCCTCCGGCCGACGATTCGCCTGCAGCAGCAGATCGGCGTAGGCATAGAACAGCCGAGCGCTGAATGCTTCGTCGGCGTCGGTTCCCAGGGCACCTTCGAGGTGCGCCAGCGCAGCATCGAGCTGGCCGAGGTCGGCCCGCGCGCCGGCAACGACGATGCGCAACTCGGCCGCGGAGCCGGGGTCCAGGTCCGCAGCTTCCGCTGATCGCGACAGTTCGATTGCCTTCTCCGGATGACCAAGTGCCCGTTCGCAATCGGCGATGACCGGGAGCTGACCCGGACCGCCGCTCATGCGGCGCGCTGCACGAAGTTCGGCGATCGCCTCCGCCCATTCGCCGGCGCGATAAGCCACCAGACCGACCGTTTCGCGTACCACTGCTATTCGGCCGCCCTTCGACCGGGCCGCACGTGCATGCCGCCAGGCCAGCGCCGGATCCTCTTCTGCAAGCGTTCCGGCCATCAGCAGGTGTGCGGCCACGAACTCGGCACCTTCTTTGCTCAGGCCACGAAGATCCCTGCGGACTTCAGCATCCAGATCACGTGGATCGGCCCATTCGGGGACTTCCGGCCAACGCTCGCCGATCTCTTCCTCTCGGACCCTGGAACCACGATCGGGCTCGCGCCGCGCGAAAGCCGGCGCGTCCCCATCCCGCCGGGTGGTGGACCGATCGGCGTTCCCGGATCGTGCAGGAGCTTCCTTGTCACGCCATGTCGCCGGCCGCTGCAGGCGATCAGCACGGTCGGGGCGCCCCTCCCGGCTCTGCTGCTCAGCGTGGTCGGAGCGGTCCTGCCACGGCCGCGTGTTTCCGGCAACCGGTTCCGGTCGGGGCACGGACCGTTCGCGGCCACCCTCGGTCGCACGGCGGTCGGCGTGACGACCGGATTCTCCCGACGCGCTTGCAACCTGATCGCGGCCGAACGACTTGCTCAGATCACTACCGAAATCGGTGGTCTTGGCGGCTGGGCGGGAACTTTCACCGGAGCGATGCTCGTACCGGTCATCCCGCTGAGGTTCGCGGTTGAATTCACGACCGCGCTGTGGCCGACCGAAACTCGGCCGGTCGCGACCGGCTCCTCCCACTGCGCCATCGGCTCCGCGTGCTCCTGCACGACGGTTCCCTCCTTCAGCTGCTGCAGTACGAGTCCAGGCTCCGCGATCGTCCGCAACGTTCGCCGACCGGCGGGGCGCGGGCCGGTCCGCGTCCCTCGCAGCGCGCGGTGCACCGGATGCGCCCGATCGCCCGTCTTCTCGACGGTCGCGGCCTGACCACGGGCGCTCGACCGTTGACCGCTCGGAGCGCTCCGAACCAGAACGCTCATCGGCCCGGGGGTTGCGAGAACCGGAGGGCGAAGTGCGGTCGGGTCGCGGTCGGTCGGATGACCAACGATCACCGATCCCGGTCGCGCCCCGCGCCCACGGCCGATCGCCATCGCGCTGCGGTCGACCATCGGACGAGGCCCTGTCGGTCGACCGATCCCGACGGTGGAACTCCTCGCGGCCGCTAGTCGACGACGAGCCGACGCCCCGCCGGTCGGGCCGAGAAGCTCCGGACGCGGTCCGCGCCGCACTGCCTGATCCATCCTGGTATCCGTAGCCCCTTGCCGCCGGTGCGACGCCGCCGGTGCGGCTAGTCCCACGCCCTTGGCTGGACGGACGCCCGCCATCGGCGTCCTGACGCCAGCTTCGGCGCTCGGCCGGGTTGTCGGACGGACGGCGGTCGGACGGAAGGCGGTCGGACGGAGGGCGATCCGACGGTCGGGCACTCGCCTGCCGGACCGCCGAACTCGAGCGACTCCCTTCACGCGCACCGTAGGGAACAAAGTTTTCTCGAGGGCGACTCGAACTCGTGCGTGCTGCCGGTGCGGCTCCGCCTGCTGATGCGGCGCCTCGGGATGAACGGCCGTACGGCGGTCCGTCGGTCCGCTCCCGGTCGCCCCGCTGCCGGTCCTCTCGGCGCTCCGGACCAGAATTCTCCCGTTGTGTTCTGCCGGCCGCAGAACGCTCTGGCCGGCCGGGAAGCCGCTCAGGCCTGCCGCCCTGCCCATCCTGTCGACGGTCGGACGGATGAACAGCGTTCCCCGGGCCGGCAAACCGGCCCTGCCGTGGACGATCCTCGCGTCCGGTGCCTCCATCGCCGCCTGGACGGAGTCCACCGCCCCCGGACGGCGGCGCGAAGGTATCGCGGCGACCATCGCGCGCGCCATCGCTGCCGCGACGATCGCTGCCGGGACCACCACTGATGCGGTCCGATCGGCCGGACCGCCCGATGACTCCGCCTCGCTCCGGAGCAGACCCATCCGCTCGGCGGTCGACCCGCGGGCGGCTGGACCGCTCCCGGCCATCGCGCTCTGCCGAACCCCCGACTGGGCCTCGAGCGCCGGTACTCCCCACACCGGAACCGGCCTGCCTGAAAGTCTCGGAGTTGCGCCCAATGTTCACCGGACGGGCCCTGTCGTCGGGTTCGCGCTTGTTCCGATTGGTCCTGTCGTTGCCGGCATCGGCCATGGTGCAACTCCATCGCTGTGTATTTGGGAACGCAATTCTTTGATGTCCGCACCTACTGTATCCCGGCGTTGGTGGTGTGGTGGGTACACAAAAGTAGGGGATCGCCGCGATTTCTCGTGGTGATCCCCTACTTTTGGCAATGGTGTTCCGGCGGCGACCTACTCTCCCACACCCTGGCGGGTGCAGTACCATCGGCGCTGGGAGGCTTAGCTTCCGGGTTCGGA
>JAABVA010001189.1_pt1 | contig 28598 bp, 32 predicted proteins | sample 5560331 | NCBI WGS metagenome assembly JAABVA01 (sample SAMN12812661, study PRJNA571458) | rock metagenome | isolation source: Antarctica rocks | place: Antarctica: Victoria Land, Mt New Zealand sud | collected 2016-01-07 | reverse complement strand
GTCCCGAAGCCATGATCGCCCTCGCCATGCTCAACCTCGGCGGGTACTGCCCACCCCTACCCGGCCGTCAAGCCGCATGAATCGACCCACGGAACCAGCAGGAGAGCCTCATTTCTACGGTCCGACGTACAACGCGCCTTCCGTGAGCCCATCGAGACGGCTGGACGACGCATCGGCGACGCCGCATTGGAGGTCATGGTCGACGGGGCCAGCGGGTACCCCTTCCTGTTGCAGCTCGTGGGCGCACAAACCTGGCGGCTGCATCCCGAGGCAGCCGAAATCACCGTCGAGGACGCGACGCTCGGCGTCACACGAGCACGCCGTCGCCTCGGAGCGCTCATCCACCAGCCGGCGCTCAGCGCCGCGTCGGACGTCGACAAGTCGTTCCTGCTGGCGATGGCCCATGACGACGGACCGTCCAAGATGGCCGACATCCAGCAACGGCTCGACGTCGACGTCAACTACGCCAGCCAGTACCGGCTTCGTCTGATCGCGGCCGAGCTGATCTGCTCCACCCGCCGCGGCTACGTCGACTTCGCGCTGACGTCTGAGCTGAGATGACCATTACGGCGTCATGCCAGGCCGCGAGCTTTGCTGTTGGCTCGTTTCGATTGATGATGGCCGGACCGGGATGACAGTTGACACGTATCGAGTACGGATCACAGCGCAGGGAAGGACCCGCACTACCCATCGTGGTCAGCCACGGAATCGACCGCCACCGTAAGGGCGGCGCAGATCTGGCGCATCCGGTTGTCGTCCAACCAGCCAAGCCTGTTGACGAATACTACGACAGACACGCTTCGAATTGAGTCCAGGTTCACCGCGGAACGCCGTGGGACGGGTCGTCGCGGGGGTCGTCGCGGGGTTCGAGCACCACCCCCCCTGGCGCAACAGTCAGCAGACCTGGGCTCGTACGCCGCTGAGGATCCGCTCGAGATCAGCGATGGTGTCGGCGAACACTCGATCCGAGGAGATGTCACCGGGAAGGGCATGAGCCAGCAGGTGCCGATAGCCAACGAGCTCTGACCAGGGTTCGATGCCCGTGGTGACGCCACGCTCGATGCGGTAGATCTCGGCGAGGTTGCCCCGCCGTGATCCAGCGTCGTTCGACGGCGAGGCGGACTATGAGGCGGCTGTCCCAGGTGGCCTTGTCTTTCGGGAAGGTTTGGCGAAGCCTCTCAAGTGTGCCGATCAGGGCACCGAGCGCCTCGTCAGCGGTCACAGCTCCTGGGTGCCAACCGCGCCGGGCACATCGTCAGTGATGACGTGGACGTAGGCGCCGACCAACTCCGAGGCCACGGCAGACAGGCGAGTCACCGCCCGGTAGCCGGCCTCCTCGCTGTGGATGACCAGGGCACCGTCACTGCGCAGACGGTGGTCGCGCAGGCCGAGATTCGCCGCCAGTTGGCGGAGGGCGCCAGCGTGAGACGCCACCTCGCGGGAGGTTGCCTTCCGGTCGACGACCGTCGGGTTGGCCATCTGCTGAGTTTATCCCTCAACATCGGCTTCCGGGCTCGGGTACGCACCGCCTGAAGCCAACCTGACGCCGCCGCCGCCCTGCTGTCCGTAGGCCGACCTGCCCGCAGCGGCTCAAGGCGCTGCGGGAACTGGTCGAGGAGTGGGAATCCGAGCACGGCGCGATCACCGGCGCTGAGCTCGGCGACCTCGATCGCAGGATCCGTGACGCACACCGCGACGCTGCGCTGCTTCACCGCCCCGACCAACAGGTCGATGCGCGCCGTTCGGCGGCGTCATGACCGGCGCCACGTTCGACACCGGCATGCTGATCGCGCTGGAGCGCAATGAGCGCGCGGCATGGGCCGTGCTCCGCCGGCTGGTCGACCGAGGCGAGTCCCGACCGTCCCGACCGTGGTAACCGCCCAAGCGTGGCGCGATGGGCGCGGCCAAACCCGGCTGGCCCGAGCGCTCGGCCACTGCCGTTCCGAACGAGTCGCCGAGGACTTGGCCCGCCGGGCCGGAGAACTGTGCGGTCGCGCGGGAACGTCCGACGTCGTCGATGCCATCGTGATCGAATCGGCCGTCCGTCGACGCGACGACGTGTACACGGGGTGATGTCGAGGACCTGCGGCAGCTCGCCACGCACACCACGGCACCGGTGGCACTCGTCCAGATCAGTCGATGAGTGTCGGTACGCTACCGCACACTGCACGGCGGTGCCGTCTGCGGATCCTTGTCTGGTCAGTCACGGGCAAGCCGCCCGTTGCTCCGCACGACACCTTGCGAGGAACTCGGCGAGCCTGGGAGGCCGCGCGCATCCGCTCTGAGTCAACGAAGAGGTGCTACGCGCACATCGACATGATTCACCAGGGCCTGCGCGCGCGGCCCCGTCAGGACGGTGTGAGCCCGGAGAGCTTCCACGTACCGTCGAGCCGCTGCAGCTGGGCGGTGAAGCGCAGCGGAACGGGAGCGAGCGCGGTGCCCGCGTTGTCGCTGGTGACCACGACGAAGGCCACGACCTCCGCCCGGTCACCCTGCAGGGTGCGCACACCGTCCGCAGTCACCTGGGCCTTACTGGTGGTCTTGGCCTGGGTGACCGCATCCCGGATGGTCGCGATGTTCTTCTCGTGCTCGGCGGCCATCGTGGGGGTCATGAGGGCGGTGGCCGCCTTGAGGTCGGCGTCGATGGTGGAGAAGGAGTAGCTGTAGGTGCGCTGGACCGCCTCGACGGCGGCAGCGGCAACCTGGTCGGTGCCGGCGGTGTCCACCAGTGCGGCGTTGTCCCTGCCCGTCGTGGCTACGCCGGGCTGGCGGCTGGCCACCACGGCGAAGGCACCGAGCAGCGCGGCGATCACGAGCATCACCACCGCCGCCCTGGGCCGGCGCCGACGCCGGGGCGCGGTCCCGGCCGGCGCTGCGGTGGTGTCCGGGGCTGCGGTGGTGTCGGGGGCTGCGGTGGTGTCGGGGGCTGCGGTGGTGTCGGGGGTTGCGGTGACCGCGCCGGCGACGACAGGGGTGGGGGACGGGCGAGCTGCCTTGCGCATGACCACGGGCCCAGCGGCGGCAGCCGGCGGGGTAGCCGGCGCCGACTCCCGTGCGGTGGCATCCGGGGCGGTGGCATCCGGGGCAGTGGCATCCGGGGCGGTGGCATCCGGGGCGGTGGCATCCGGGGCGGTGGGCGCGGGGGTAGGCGCGGAACTCTGATGGGCGGCGACACCGTCGGTTGCGGTGCTGCCGGGTTCCCGCGGCGCGGATTCGGCGGGGGCAACGGCCGCCTCCGTCGCTGTCGGAGCCGGGGTGGTCGGAGCCAGGGTGGTCGCGGCGGGCGTCGCTTCGTCTCTGGTCACCGCACGGGTGGGTGCGTCGTCGTCGGGGACCAGCTCGTCCACGCGCCCGGAAACCGGGGTGGATCGGGTACCGGCAACGCGGGGCCGGCGCTGGGCTCGAGCCCCGGACGGACCGTTGCGGCGCACTGGGGGCACTAGTCGACACTCCTGTTCGTCGTCACGCTCACCGGCCCGAGCCCTTCTGCGCGAGGCTCTCCAGCGTCGCGGCCTTCCAACCGGCGTCCGTGCGCTGCACCGTCATCCGCAGTGCGAATCGCTGAGCGAGCGGTTGCTGGCCCTGCGCGGTGGTGGCGACGTCGGCGAAGATCAGCGCCGTCGCCGTGCCCGCAGGGGCGTCGAGGGCGGTCAGCGCCGCGTTGACGATCGTCACCTGCGTGCTTCCGGGGTTGGCGGTGATCTGCTGCTCGAGCTGGGTACGCGAGGCCGAGAACTGGGTGGCGAGGTCCCCGGTGACTACGCTGTTCCAGTTCGACAGGGTCCCGGCGACGTCAGCGGAGTTGACGGTGGTGAGGTTGATCGCCGCCTGCCGCGCGTCGCCCAGTGCCTGGTCCCTGGTCTGGGCCGTGCCCCCGCCACCGAAGGCGGCCACCGCCCACGCAGTGCCGTACCACCCAGCGGCAGCGAGGCCGGCGAGCAGTAGCACGAGCGCGACCAGCGTGAGCGCACCGGGGCGTCGACGCGTGCGCACCGCCGGTGCGTCCTCGTCGCCGGTGGCCGCCGCACTCCGGGATCTCCGCGACTGCGGCGTGGTCGGTGATTCGGTCATCGCGCTCCATGCTAGGCCGGGTGTGGCGCGACCCGGGTTGGGTGGTGCCGCGGCTGGCTCAGCCCGACAGGAGCGTCTTCATCAAGTCGACCAGCGGGTTCGCCGGGCCACCCGGCGGGGTGCCACCGGGTGGGGTACCACCCAGTGGGGTGCCAGCCAGTGGGGTGGGCCCACCGAGGCTCGGCGGCCCCGGCGGCCCGGCGGAGCCACCGCCGGGCGCCGTCACCGCGGTGTTGTTAGTGCCGCCGGGGCGTTGGGCGTTCTGCGCGCCGCGAACCGAGGTGGGGCTGCCCCGGGGCTCGGCGCAGTACGCCTGGGTGTTCAGCGGGATGGTCGACTTCGTGTCGTCGAAGTTGGGATCCTTCGCCTTCTCGGCCGCGACCGTCTGCGCGGTGCCCTCGTATCCGACGGTGCACACCGGGGGGTCGTTGAGCGCCATCACCGCACCGAAGTGCGCGAGCCCGTCACCCGGCACGGCCGTGTACCCGCCGGCGACGATGCCCGGGAGCACCTGGAAGATCGTCCGCAGCTGGGTCTGGCGGGGTACCGCCACGTCGGTGACCGTGACCAGGTTGGCCACGAGCTGGGAGAGATCAGCGGCGCTGGTGTCCAGGAACGCGGTGACCTGAGCCCCGGTCGCCTGCCCGGTGGTGATCAGCCGACGAATGTCGGGGTCACTGAGCTGCAGTTGCTGGGCGATCAGCTTGAGGTTCGCCGCCCAGTCCTGGATCGGCGTGCGCTGGGCGTTCTGGGTGTCCAGCACGGTCCGGCCGTCCCTGATCAGCGCCAGCGTCTGGGGCAGCGCCTGGGTGGCGGCATCGTTGAGCAGGGTGCCCTGATCCAGCAGCGTCTGCAGGTCCCTGCCCCGGCCGGAGAACGCCTGACCGAGCTCGGAGACGACTGTCTGCAACGAGCCCAACGGCACCGACCGGACGAACTGGTCGACATTGGTGAGCAGGACCTCGGTGGGGACCGGAACCTGGGTGCGGTCGGAGGTGATGACGGAACCGTTGCGCAGGAACGGACCCTGGTCGGTGTCCGGGCGCAGGTCCACGTACTGCTCGCCCACCGCGGAACGGTTCGCCACCACTGCGGTCAACGACGAGGGGATGGGCGGCGCGCCGTCGGTGATGATGAGCTCGACTGCCACGCCCTCCGGGGTCAGGGTGAGGTCGCCGGCCCGTCCGACCGGCACCCCCCGGTAGGTCACCTCCGCGTTGGAGAAGATCCCGCCCGAGGACAGCAGCTGCATCGACACCCGGTAGCCGCCGCCGCCGAAGTACCGATCCAATCCGACGTACTGCACCCCCACGTACGCCATGCCCAGCAGGGCCACCGCCACGAAGGCGATGAGCTGGCGGCGGACGAAGGTGGTGATCACGGGGTGCCCCCCAGTACTAGGCCCGGGCCGCCACCGGGCAGCGCTGGCGTCGTCGTCGGAGCCGACGGCACCCCGGGGACAGTCGACGGGACCGGCAGCGGGTTGGCCGGAAGCGGCGGGAGGCCGGTGATCTGCGGCAGCCCCGGCAGCCTCGGCAACGGCGTCAGCCCCGGCGGCAAAGTCGGAGGGGGCGGCAACGACGGGGGCGCGGGGGACGATCCGGGCGGGGCATTGGACGGCTTGGGGGCCGTGAGGTTGCGGACGAGGTCGCCGAGCTGCAGGTTGGCGGTGACGTAGAGGTTGGTCTGCGATCCCTGGATGGCCTGCACCGAGCCGTCGGTGTAAGGGTAGGTGCCCAGGATCTGCAGGGCGTTCGGCAGGTCGCTGCCGGCCGCGGCCAACGCCTGCAACGTCGGCGTCAGGGCCTTGAGGTCGGCCACGGTGTTGTCCCTGGTCTTGTTGATCACGTCGGTGGCCACCGCACCCAGGTTCTGCAGCTCGACGAGTAGCCGGGTGAACTGCGGCCGCTGCTCGCTGAGCACCTGGATGCCCTGCGGAAGCTGGTCGAGCGCATTCGCGATCTGGTCACGCTGGCCGTTCACGGTCGCGGTCAGGGTGTTCAGGCTGTCCAAGGCGCGCGAGATCTCCGACTTCTGGTCGTCGAGCCCGCTCACCAGGGTGTTGAGCTGGTCGAGCAGGCTCCTGACCTGAGGCTCATTGCCCTTCAGTGCGGCGTTGAGCTCACGAACGATCGACTGGAGCTGGGCCACCCCGCCCCCGTTGAGCAGCAGGGAGAGCGCCCCGAACGCCTCCTCGAGTTCGACGCTGCGCTGCGTACGGTCGAGGGTGATCACGTCCCCGTCGCGCAGGGCGCCCGTGGGTGCCGCCGGCGGCGCGGACAGGTCGACGAACTTCTCCCCCAGCAGGCTGCTCTGCTTGAGCGCGGCCGCGGCGTTGCCCGGCAGCTTCACGTCACCGTTGACCAACAGCGTGGCCTGCGCGGTCCAGCCGTCGGCGGCCAGCCCGATGGACTCCACCCGGCCGACCGGCACGTTGTCGACCTTCACCGCCGACTGCGGGACGAGGTCGAGGACGTCGCTGAACATCACCTTCACCCGGAACGGGGTGGGCCCGACATCGGCGCCACCGGGCAGGGGCACGGTGTACAGGTTCAGCCCGCACCCGCTGGCCAGCACCGTCACCGAGGTCAGCGCCGCGAGGAGCTTCGGCATGGTTCTCATCTGGGCGCTCCCGTCAGGGCACCCAGCGGCAGCGGCGGGGCAGCGCCGTTCGTCGCCCCCTGCACCAGGCTCTGCAGCGGCAGGATGTTGAGCACCCCGCCGGGCTGCTTGAGCAGACCCTGGCACGCCGTGAGCAGGGGCCGCGCCGCCTGCCCGAGCGCAGCCAGCGTCGGGTCGTCCGGGGCCAGGTTCTTGGGGTTGATGACGCTGCAGATGAGCTGGCCGGGGTCGGAGAGCTGGGTGATGTTGGCGCGGGTGTCGAGCGTGCCCGACGACGGGTTGTAGGCATTGAGCAGGTTGCTGGCCGCCACCGGAGCGGTGTCCAGCGACTCGGCTAGCGCCGCGCGCTGCTTGGCCAGCGTGCCGGTGATCGACGCCAGCCCCGCGACGTTGCTGCTCAGCGAGTCGCGATTGGCGGCCACGAAGTTCGCGACGTCGCCCAGGGCCACCGACAGCTGCTGCAGGGCCCTGCCCAGGTTGCCGCGTTCGCCGGCGAGGTAGGAGTTGAACGTCTGAAGCTGGGTGTTGAGCTGGCGCACCTGGCCGTCGTTCGCGGCGAGCACCGAGACGAAGCTCTGCAGGTTGGTCACCGTGCCGAACAGGTCGCCGCGCGAATTCGACAGCGCCGTCACCGCCTTGGACAGCTCGGTGAACATGTTCCCCAGCGCCGCGCCGTTGCCCTGGAGGTTGGCCGCCGAGGTGTTCAGCAGATCGGAGAGGGCACCGTTGGCGTTGGCGCCCTGCGGACCCAGCGATTTCGAGATGTCATTGAGGCTCGCGTACAGCTTGTCCAGCTCCACCGGGGTGACGGTGCGCTCCCGCGGGATCTCACCGCCGTCGGGCATCCGGTCACCACCGGTGTAGGGCGGCAGGATCTGCACGTAGCGATCGGCGACCACCGACGGCGAGACCTGAGCCGCCTTGGCACCGGCGGGCATCGGCACCCCGGAGTCGACGTCGAGGACCACCTTCACCACGTTGCCCAGCGGCTCGACCGACGCCACGGTGCCGACCTTGACCCCGAGCACGCGCACATCGGAGCCCGCGTAGACACCGACCGCCGAGTCGAACCAGCTGGTGACGCGCGTGGTGTTGTCCCTGAGGAACACGTACCACACCGCGGTCGCCGCGACGAGCACGAGGATCGTGCCCGTCGCCACGGTGCGGAGTAGGTCGCGGGAGCCCATGGTCAGCCGCCGTTCAGGGTCGGGGTGCGGCCGCTGAGGAGGTTCGGCACACCGGGCGGGATGAGGTTGGTGATCGTCGTGTCGAACCACCGGCCGTTGCCCAGCGTGTTCGCGAACAGCCGGTAGAAGGGGGCCAGCAGCGCCAGCCCGGAGTCGAGGTTGCCCTGGTTGGTCTTGAGGATGTTCACCACGCCCTGCAGCTGGGCGAGGGTGGGCCCCAGCTGGGCCTGGTTGTCGGCCACCAGCCCCTGCAGCTGGGTGGAGAGCAGCTGGGTGTTGTCGAGCAGCTGGGTGATCGCGCTGCGCCTGCTGTTGAGTTCGGTCAGCAGCAGGTTTCCGTCCTTGAGCAGCTTCTCGAACTCGACGTTGCGGTCGGCGAGGATCTTGGTGGTCTTGTTCGTCGCCTTCAGCAGGGTGGACAGCTGCTGGTCCCGGCTGGAGATGGTCTGGGAGAGCCGGGTCAGGCCGTCCAGTGAGCTGCGCACGTTGTCCGGGGTGGTCGAGAAGGCGTCGCTCAAGGTCCGCATGCTCTGGGCCAGCTGCCCGGTGTCGACGTTGCCGACCGTCGTCGCGAGCCCGGAGAAGGCCTCGATGACGTCGTAGGGTGCCACCGTGCGATTCAACGGGATCGGACGGTTGGGGTCGGCGGCCGCGGCGCCCTGCGGGTCGAGCGCCACGTACTTCGATCCCAGCAGCGTCTTGATCCGGATCGCCGCCGTGCTCTGGTCACCCACCCAGGCGCCGCCGACGCGGAAGGCAACGCCCACCTTGGCGCCGTCCAAGGTCACCGAGGTGACCTTGCCCGCCCGCACCCCGGCGACCCGCACCTCGTCGCCGGCTTTCAGCCCCGCCGCCTCGGAGAACTCCGCGGTGTAGGTGATGCCGCCGCCGACGATGGGCAGGTCCTCGTAGAAGAACGCCGACGCCGCGGCGAGCGCGATGACCAGGATGCCGATGGCTCCGGTGACGACGGGGTTGCGTTGACGTGGCGTGCTCATCCCTGCCCTCCCGGCGTTCGTGGGTTGCAGCGAGCGGGGTTGTTGGTGTAGATCGGCAGCGTCAGCGGGGCGCTGAGCCCCGAGGGGAGGCCGAGCAGTGGGGCGCTGCCACCGAGTCCCACCGTGGCGTCAAGGCCGCAGAGGTAGAACTGGAACCAGGAGCCGTAGCTGGCGGTTCTGGTGATGGTCTCCAGCTTGGACGGCAGGTTCTGCAGCACCTTGTTGACGGCCGCGCTGTTGGCATTGAGGTTGCCCGCCAGCGAGTTCACCCCCGCGATGTCGGCCTGCAGCGGCGCGCGAACCGGTTGCAGCAGCCCGGCGGTCGCCGAGGCCAGGTCGGCAATCGACTGGACCGACGAGCCGATCGCCACCCGGTCCGACGCCAGGCCGGTGACCAGCTGCTGCAGCGACACGATGAGGTTACTCAGCTCGTTGTCGCGCGAGTTCACGGTGTCCAGGACGCTGTTGAGGTTGCCGATGAGCTGGCCGATCACCGCGTCCTTGTCCGCGATGGAGTTGGTCAGGCTGGCCGTGCGGGTCAGCAGCTGATCGATCGTCCCACCTTCGCCCTGGAACACCCGGATGATCTCGAAGGAGAGCTGGTTCACGTCGTTGGGGCTCAGCGCCTGGAACAACGGCTTGAAACCGTTGAACAGCACCGTGAGGTCGAGTGCCGGCTTGGTGCGCTCCAGGGGGATGGTGTCCCCGGGCTTCATGGTGGCGGTGAGCGGGCCGGTGCCCTGGCCGAGCGCGATGTAGCGCTGCCCGACGATGTTCCGGTAGCGGACCGTGGCGGTGCTCGACGCGGGCAGCGCGTTCGGCGTGGTGACCGCCATGGTGAGCTCGGCGAGGCGCCGGTCGACGACGTCGATCTTGGTCACCTGCCCCACCCGCACCCCGGCGACCCGCACGTCGTCGCCGACGTTGACGCCCGTCACGTCGGTGAACCGGGCCTTGACCTCCGTGCCGCCAGCGCCAAGGTTCGCGATGGTCGCCGCGAGCAGGGCCGTGGCCAGCAGCGTCACCGTGGCGAAGGCGACGAGCTTGAGGATGGGAGCGAGCAGACCTCTCACTTGACCGTCACCTCGTTGCCACGTAGCGCGGGAGCCGCCACCAGGGCGCTCCACCCGGGCACCTGGTCAACCGCGGCACCCGTGGTCCGGGAGAAGATCGCGGCCAGGGCTCCGGCCTCGGCGGGTGAACCCATGATGCCCAGTGCCTGACCTGCACCCGGCACCATCGACGCCTGGCCGGGCGCCCGCTGCTCCGGGGGGACGGAGCCGTCCTGGAACTGTGGATTGGGGCCGGGGAAGTTGCCCTGACTGGGCGGGACGGTGGCGTAGCACATGGGTCCACGGGGGTCGGTGAACTTGGGCTCGTCGCGGTTGGGCACGTACTTGCCGCGATCGTTCACCACCTCCAGGCTGATCCGCAGCCCCGGGGTGGAGGTGCCCACGCCGAGCGTGGCGTTGACCAGGGGGATGAAGTTCACGAGCCCGTTGAGCACGCAGCCGTACTCCGGTGAGTACTGGGCCAGCAGCTGCAGGGTCTGCGTCGAGTCGGCCGAGAGCCGGATCAGGTTGTCCCGGTTGGCCTGCAGAAATCCGGTGAGGTTGCGCGAGCTCCCGATGAGGGTGGCGTAGAGCGAGTCGATGTTCGCCCGCTGCTCGACCACCGTCCTGCTCGTCGTCGTGAGGTCGGACAGCGCCTGGATGAGGTCGGGCGCCGCCACGGTGTAGGTGTCGGCGAAGTCGGCCATCCCCGAGATGTCGGCCTTGAGGTTGGGCAGCTGGGTGTTGAGCTGGGTGACGTAGTTGTCGAGCTTCACCAGGTTGTCGCCGAGCTGGGCGCCCCTGCCGTCCAATGCCTGCGACATCGCGCCGAGCGTGGCGGCGAGGTCCTGCGGCTTGACCGCCTGCAGCAGCGGGAGGAGGTCGTCGAAGACCTTGCTCACCTCGATGCCCGCGGCGCTGCGGTCCTGGGTGATCACGTCACCGGTGCGCAGTGGGCGTTGCGGGTCGGGCGGGAGCATCAGGGATACGTACTTCTCGCCGAACAGCGTCTTGGGCAGCAGCCGCGCGGAGACGTTGCTGGGGACCAGGTCCACCATGTCGGGGTTGAGCGCGAGCTGCAGCGTCGCGCCGTCGCCCGCGCTGGTGATGCCGCGCACCTCGCCGACGACCAGCCCACGGACCTTGACGTCGGAGTTCGGGAGCAGCTGGTTGCCGATCACCCCAGTGCGCAGGCTCACCATGACCACGGGGGTGAACTGCTTGTCGTAGATGGCGATCGTCAGGCCGATGCTGGCCACGATGACCGCGATGAAGGCAACGCCCAGCAGGCGCTGACGTAGCTTCGCTGTCCGTCTCATCCGGCGATCCGCACGGTCGTGGTGGTGCCCCAGATCGCGAGGCTGAGGAAGAAGTCGAGCAGGCTGACGGTGACGATCGCGGTGCGCACCGCCCGGCCGACGGCTACCCCCACGCCGGCCGGGCCGCCGGTGGCGCGGTAGCCGTAGAAGCAGTGCGTGAGGATGATGATGGAGAACACCAGCACCTTGGCGAACGACCAGAGCACGTCGATCGGGGGCAGGAACAGGTTGAAGTAGTGGTCGTACGTTCCGGTCGACTGGCCGTAGAACAAGGACGTGATCGTGCGCGAGGCCAGGTAGGAGGCCAACAACCCGATCACGTAGAGCGGGACCACCGCGACGAAACCCGCGATGATCCTGGTGGTGACCAGGAAGGGCACGCTGGGCACCGCCATGGTCTCCAGCGCGTCGATCTCCTCGGAGATGCGCATGGCGCCCAGCTGGGCGGTGAATCCGCAGCCGACGGTGGCCGACAACGCGAGCCCGGCGACCAGCGGGGCGATCTCCCTGGTGTTGAAGTACGCCGAGATGAAGCCGGTGAGCGCCGAGCTGCCGATCTGGTCGAGGGCCGCGAAGCCCTGTAGCCCGACCACGGTGCCGGTGAACAGCGAGAGCATCGCGATGACCCCGACGGTGCCCCCGATCACGGCGAGCGCGCCGCTGCCGAAGCTGACCTCGGCCAGCAGCCGCAGGATCTCGCGTGAGTATCTGCGTAGCGCCCGGGGGGTCCAACCCAGGGCCCGGATGTAGAAGGAGAGCTGGTCCCCCAGGTTGTCGAGGAACTCCAGCGGGCGGTCACCCACCTGCTTGGCTCGCCTGCGGAAGGCAGTCGCCATCGTCATGGTCAGCTGCCCTTCGACGGGACGACCTGCAGGTAGATCGTGGTGATGATGAAGTTGACGAAGAAGAGCAACAGGAAGGTGATGACCACCGACTGGTTCACCGCGTCGCCGACGCCCTTGGGGCCGCCCTTGGGGTTGAGGCCCTTGTAGGAGGCGACGATGGCGGCGATGAACCCGAAGATGAGCGCCTTCAGCTCGCTGACGTAGAGGTCGGCAGCTGCGCCAGGGCCGAGAACGACGCCAGGTACGCACCTGGCGTCCCGCCCTGCAGGACGACGTTGAAGAAGTAGCCGCCGATCACCCCGACCACGCTCACCATGCCGTTGAGCAGGACGGCAACCAGCATCATCGCGAGCACCCTCGGCGCGACCAGGCGATGCAGCGGGTTGACCCCCAGCACCTGCATGGCGTCGATCTCCTCGCGGATCACGCGCGAGCCGAGGTCGGCGCAGACGGCGGAGCCACCGGCACCGGCGATGAGCAGCGCAGTCACGATCGGACTGGCCTGCTGGATCACCGCCAGCACGCTGGCGGCCCCGGTGAACGACTGCGCGCCGAGCTGGCGGGTGAGCGAGCCCAGCTGCAGCGCGATGACGGCGCCGAACGGGATGGCCACGAGCGCGGTGGGCAGGATCGTCACGCTGGCCACGAACCAGGCCTGCTGGATGAACTCGCGCACCTGGAACGGGCGCTGGAAGACGGCCCGCACGATCTTGATCGTGAGCTGGAACAGGTTGCCGGCCTCGCGCAGCGCGGCGCTACCGGGAACCGAGTCGAGACCCGACCGCGTGCTCACGAGGAGCCTCGCTGGAACCAGCGACGCTGCGCCTTGTGGGAGGCGCCATGGTCCGACCCGGCCGTGGTTGCCTCCGGCGCCTGCGGGCCGGGCAGGGTCGATGCCGTACCCCCGCCCCACGCAGACTCCGGTACCTGCGCGACGGGATGACCCGTGCGGGGCACGGGGCTGGGCCCCGGGCGCACCGGCTGCGCGGTCGGTTGCTGACCGGCTGCCTGCGGGGCCGGGGCGCCGGACATGGCGGGCTGCCGCGTCTCCACCGGAGCGGGCGCGGCACCGCCGTCCGGAGCGGGCGCCGGATCCTCCTCCGGAACGGGCGCCGCACCGGTGTCCAGAGCGGGCGCGGCACCGGTGTCGAGGCCGTAGTGGGCGCGGGTGGCCTCGTCGAGGCTGACGATGATGCCGTGCTGCGCGTTGGCCGGCAGCGTGTGCAGGATCGCCATCACGCGGTCGCGCCTGCGGTGCACGGCCTGACGCTCGGGCAGGCCCGGCGTGGGTTCCAGCTGCGGGACGACCCCCCGCACGTCCTCGTCACCAGAGCCGTCGCTGTGACCGGCATCGCGCAGCGCGATCTCCTCGGCCATCTGGGCCTCGTCCTTCTCCTCGCTCATGCCGATGGGGCCCACGCGCCAGCCGTTGAGGAACTGCTCGACCACCGGCTCCTCGCTGGTGAGCAACACCTCACGTGGTCCGAACATCACCAGCTTGCGCCGAAAGAGCATCCCGAGGTTGTCGGGGACGGTGCGCGCGACGGTAATGTTGTGCGTCACGATGAGGACGGTGGCGTCGATCTGGGCGTTGATGTCGATGATCAACTGGCTGAGGTACGCCGTCCGCACCGGGTCGAGGCCGGAGTCGGGCTCGTCGCACAGCACGATCTCCGGGTCGAGCACCAGTGCGCGCGCCAGGCCCGCCCGCTTGCGCATGCCGCCGGAGATCTCACCGGGCAGCTTCCCCTCGGCGCCGAGGAGCCCCACGAGCTCCATCTTGTCCATCACCGTCCGGCGGATGTCGGACTCGCTCTTGCGGGTGTGTTCACGCAGGACGAAGGCGACGTTGTCGTAGAGGTTCATCGAGCCGAAGAGCGCACCGTCCTGGAAGAGGACACCGAACATCTTCCTGATCTCGTAGAGCTCCTTCTCCGAACACCGGAGGATGTCGGTCCCGTCGATGATGATCTCGCCCTTCTCGGGACGCAGGAGGCCGATCAGCGACTTGAGGAACACGGACTTGCCCGTTCCCGACGGGCCCAGCAGCACGCTCACCTCGCCGGACGGGAGGGTGAGGGTCACGTCCTGCCAGATGCGCTGGCTGCCGAATGACTTGGTCAGCCCACTGACGGACACCTCGACACCCATTCGCACCTCCTGAGGTCGACCCCGCAGGGTGCACCGGCCGAGCGCACTGCACACCCATCGAATGCACTGCACCACCGAGGGCACTGCACCCCCGAGGGCACTGTATCGGCCGTCACACATCTCAACGACAGGGCGACCGCAGGGTTACTGGCGGGTTTCGTTGCCACGACCCGGCGCGTCGCAAACGCGCCAACGGGCGCCTCCCCGGGGGGAGACGCCCGCAGCGTGGTGCGTCCTGGCTCGCGCCGGCCGGTGCCTGTTCAGGCAGTACTCACTTGACTGTGACGGTGGCCCCTGCGTCCTGGAGCTTCTCCCTGGCCGCCTCGGCGGCGTCCTTGGCGACCTTCTCCAGGATGGCCTTGGGAGCGCTCTCGACGAGGTCCTTGGCTTCCTTCAGGCCCAGTCCGGAGACGACCTCGCGCACCACCTTGATCACCTGGATCTTCTTCTCGCCGGCGGCCTCGAGGACGACGTCGAACTCGTCCTGCTCCTCGACGGCCTCCGGGGCGGCACCGCCACCGCCGCCAGCAGCGGCCACGGAGACCGGGGCAGCAGCGGTGACCTCGAAGGTGGTCTCGAACTTCTTCACGAAGTCGGAGAGCTCCAGCAGGGTCATGTCCTTGAACGCGTCGAGCAGCTCGTCGGTGTTGAGCTTCGCCATGGTGGCGGTCCTTCCTGGTGGTGTGACTGTGCTTTTTGGTGTGACGGTGCTTGATGGTGTGACGGTGCGGGTCGATCGGGGGGTTACTCGCGCGACGGGGCGAGTGCCGGTCAGCTCTCGGTGACCGCGTCGAGCACCGCGGACTGCGCCGGGGCCTCCGCGGCCTTCTTGTCCTGCAGGGCGGCGGCGAGCCGGGCGAACTGCGATGCGGGAGCGCTGAACAGGCCGGCGGCCTTGCTCAGGTTGCCCTTCATCGCGCCGGCCAGCTTGGCCAGCAGCACGTCCCGGCTGTCGAGGTCGGCAATGCGCTCGACTTCGTCGACGGTCAGGGTGCGACCGTCCATGTAGCCACCCTTGATGACCAGCGCCTTGTTGTCCTTGGCGAAGGTCTTCAGCGCCCTGGCCGCGTCGACCGGTTCACCGGTGACGAACGCGATGGCGGTGGGCCCCACGAACAGCACGTCGAGCCCCTCCACCCCGGCGTCGGCCGCAGCCCGCTTCACCAGCGTGTTCTTGGCGACGGAGTAGGTGGAACCCGTGCCGAGGGCGGCACGCAACTGGGTCATCTTCGCGACGGAGAGGCCCCGGTATTCGGTGATGACGGCCGCGGAACTCTCCCGGAACTGCGCGGAGATCTCCGCGACCGCTGCGACCTTCTCAGGCTTTGCCATTCCTCGCCTCCTCTCTACGGAGCTGGGTCCGGAGACGACGAGCGCCCCGGCGCAGGGCGCACGGGGCGTTGACAGCTGCGGCGGGGTCTCGCGCCCGCGCCGGCTCACCTCGTCCTCCTGCGCGGGCCGCCCGGTGAACTCCGGGACCTTCGGCCACGACCCGCGTGGGACGTGGTGACCTGCGGTCTTGGGTGGAACTGAGACAGACTCTACTCGACGCGGTGGCGTTCCTCGACCACGCACACGAGGGACCACAGCACGAGGTCCCCCAAGGCTGGATGCCTCGGGGGACCTCGGTTAGAACCTGAGAGGGCAGGTGTTCAGCTCCAGCGGCAGCCGCTACGGGTGGCCACGGCAGCGGCGCGGGAAGTGTTAACGGTCATGAGAGCCTCCAGGTTCGGTACATCACTCGTTCGGGTCTAGGCGCAACTCTAATGGGGCGCTTGACGGTCGAGATGAACCGGAGGCGTGATACTGCGTAGTCGAACCAAGATCAGCTCGCCACGAATGGAGTAGTGCACTCCACGACGGAGGGGCGTGAGGACCGTCAACCTGGCCCTCACGCCCCTCCGTCGGACGCGCTCGATGTGGTGAGGTAGGTACCTCAGGCGGTGACCTCCGGCCCGTCAGCGAGCAGGTTGCGGGTGCGTGCGGGGTCCACCGGGATCCCGGGCCCGGTGGTTGTGCTCAGGGTCACCTTCTTCACATAACGCCCCTTGGCCGCGGCGGGCTTCATGCGCAGGATCTCCTCGAGGGCCGCGGAATAGTTCTCCACGAGCTGCTCGGTGCCGAACGAGGCCTTGCCGATGACCAGGTGCAGGTTGGCCTGCTTGTCCACCCGGAAGTTGATCTTTCCGCCCTTGATGTCCTCGACGGCTTTGGCCACGTCGGTGGTAACCGTGCCGGTCTTGGGGTTCGGCATGAGCCCGCGGGGCCCGAGGACGCGGGCGATCCGGCCGACCTTCGCCATCTGGTCGGGGGTCGCGATCGCGGCGTCGAACTCCAGCCAGCCACCCTGGATGCGCTCGATGAGGTCGGCCGCACCGACGGCGTCGGCGCCGGAGGCCTCGGCCTCCACCGCCTTCTCACCCTCGGCGAAGACGATCACTCGAGCGGTCTTGCCGGTGCCGTGCGGCAGGTTGACGGTGCCGCGCACCATCTGGTCGGCCTTGCGCGGGTCGACCCCCAGGCGGATGGCGACCTCGACCGTGGCGTCCATCGTGGCGCTGGCCGTCTCCTTGGCCAGGGTCGCGGCGCTGAGCGGGCTGTAGAGCTCGTCGTAGTCGATCTTCTCGGCGGCCTTCAGGTAGGCCTTGCTGCGCTTCATGGTGCTGTCCCTCTCGATGGTCAGTGGTGGTCGACGGGCCGGCGCTGGCCCTCCCACGGTGTCGGTGTGCAGTTGCCGGTCGTGCGGTGCGGTGTTCAGCTCTCCACGGTGATGCCCATCGACCGCGCCGTGCCCGCGATGATCTTGGCCGCCTGGTCGAGGTCGGTGGCGTTGAGGTCCTCCAACTTGGTCTGCGCGATCTCGCGGACCTGGTCCATGGAGACCTTCGCGACCTTGGTCTTGTGTGGCTCGTCCGATCCCTTGGCCACTCCAGCGGCTTTGAGCAGCAGCCGGGCGGCCGGGGGCGTCTTGAGCTTGAAGTCGAAGGAACGGTCCTCGTACACCGAGATCTCCACGGGCACGATGTTCCCGCGCTGGGCCTCGGTGGACGCGTTGTACGCCTTGCAGAACTCCATGATGTTGACGCCATGCTGACCGAGGGCCGGTCCGACGGGCGGAGCCGGCGTGGCCGCTCCGGCCGAGATCTGGAGCTTGATGATCCCGGCGAGCTTCTTCTTCTTGGGGGGCATCTCGTTCTTTCTGCGAGTCAGGGTTGCGGCCGAGCCGGCAACCCGCTGGGTGATGGGAACGCTGGGGTCAGATCTTGGCGACCTGCGTGAACGACAACTCGACCGGGGTCTCCCTGCCGAAGATCGACACCAGCACCTTCAGCTTCTGCTGTTCGGCGTTCACCTCGTTGATCGTGGCGGGCAGCGTCGCGAACGGTCCGTCCATCACCGTCACCGACTCGCCGATCACGTAGTCGATAACGATGGTCGAGGCCAACGCCCCGTCCCCGGTGGTCGTCCGGCCGCCGGCGGCAGCCTTCCGCTGCTCCTGGGCGGGCAGCAGGAACTTGAGGACCTCGTTGAGCGACAGCGGCGACGGCTTGGACGTGGCCCCGACGAAGCCCGTCACCCCAGGGGTGTTGCGGACGGCACCCCAGGAGGCGTCGTTGAGTTCCATCCGCACCAGGATGTAGCCCGGCAGGACCTTGCGGTTGACCAGCTTGCGCTGCCCGTTCTTGATCTCGGTGACCTCCTCCACCGGCACCTCGACCTGGAAGATGTAGTCCTCCACATCCAGGGTCTGCACCCGCGTCTCGAGGTTGGTCTTCACCTTGTTCTCGTAGCCGGCGTAGGAGTGCACCACGTACCAGTCGCCCGGCGCCCGGCGCAGCGCGGCCTTCAACTCCTCGACCGGGTCGGCCTCCTCCGTCTCGTCCTCCTCGGCGGCGGCGGCCTCGGCGACCGCAGCCCCGTCGACCGTGCTGACCTCCGTGTGCAGATCGGCATCCTGCACGGAGGTCTCGGCGTCGGGCTCGGCTTGGGTGGTGGCCTCCACCACCAGCGCGTCGGCCGCCGTGGTGGCCTCGTCCTGCGCCTGGCGCGCTGGGTCCCCGGCCGCGGGGTGCTGGGCTGCGGCCTCCTGCGTGGCCTCGTACACCTCGGCGTCGGACAGCTTGGCCAGGTCCGCGCCGTCTCGGCCGGGCTCGGTTGTGCTCACGTGTCGGGCTCGCTTCCTCTCGTCTTCTCGTGGTGCGCGGGCTGGGGGTGCGCCCCAGCACGTCGGCGCTCCACGTTCCGCGACCGGGTCGGTCGTGCGGAGTGGGTCGGTCAGCCGAACAGCGCCAGTACGCCCTTGGCGAACAGGATGTCCAGGCCGGACACCAGGGCCACCATGAAGCTCACGAACACCAACACCACGGTGGTGTAGGTCACCAGCTCCTTGCGGGTGGGCCAGATGACCTTGCGCAGCTCGGCGGCGACCTCCCGCATGAATCGGGTGACCCGACTGAGCGGTCCGCGCCGGGCGGGGGCCTCCGCCGCGCTGCGCGTGGCGGTCACGCGGCCGGCCGAGCGCTTCGACCCCGCCGTCGCGGGGCGGGACCGGTCTGGGCGCGCACCGGCGGTGGTGCTGCGCCGCTTGCCCGTTGGCCGGGTCGAGGCGGCCGGGTCGCCCGTGCCGACCTCGGGGGTGTCCGCGTCGGGGGCCGTGGAGGCGTCGGGGGAACTGTGACCGTCGCCGGTCGACTGGGTGACCTCGGCGTTCGGGGCCGCGCTGGCATCGTCGATTGCACCGGCGTCGTCAGACCCCGGTGTGACGCCGTCTCGCTGGTCGCTCACCCTTACTCCATCCAGTTCACACCGACACGCATTACGCAGGGGCGACAGGACTTGAACCTGCAACCTGCGGTTTTGGAGACCGCTGCTCTGCCAGTTGAGCTACGCCCCTACGGCCGACGACAGGCGCTGGCCGAGCCGGGGCGCTCCGCAACGACTCTCCACTGGGTCCAAGCGCGAGCGCCGAGGCGGCAGTACGAGGACAGCGGGCAGCACGCAGACGCCCCAGGACACCGAGTGTACGACACCGGCTGCCCTCGGCTCCACCGCGCCGGGTGCCTCCCGCCCAACGACGTGCAGCGGAGGGCACGGAGCCGCTGGGCGCTCACGCCAGTCGCACCACCGCGATGGACCGTCCGAGGATCTTCCTTCCTCCGGAGGTGACCGTGAGGGCAACGGTGATCTCGCGCCGCGGCGAGTCGAGCTTGGTGACCTTGCCCGACAACGCGACGATCACCCCGGCGTCGTCATCCGGAACGAGCAGCGGCCTCGTGAAGACCACCCCGTAGTCGACGATCGCGCCGGGGTCACCGCACCAGGTGGTCACGAGCCGAGCCCCCAGCGCCATGGTCAGCATTCCGTGCGCGATCACCCCGTCGAGGCCGACCGAGGTGGCGACCCGCTCGTTCCAGTGGATCGGGTTGGCGTCGAGGGAGGCACCGGCGTACCGCACCAGGTCGAGCCTGCCGAGCTGCACCTCAATGCTGGGGAGCACGTCGCCGACCGATACCGACCCCACCGGCAGCAGGCTCATGGGATGCCCCTGGTGACGACGGTGCCCCTGGCGACGACGGTCGAGTAGGCGGTGACGACGGGCGCACCCGAGGAGTCGACGACCTCGGTGCGGCAGGACACGATGTCGTTGCCGGCGACCTCGCGGGCGTCGTCGAGAAAGACCCGTGCGGTGAGCGCGTCCCCTGCGAGCACCGGGCGGTGGTGCACGAACCGTTGTTCCCGGTGCACCACCTTGCGGTAGTCGAGGCCGACCTCGGGGTGGGTGACCACGTCGTGTTCGGCGCCGAGCGTGACGACGATGGCGAAGGTGGGCGGCGCGACGAGGTCGGAGTGGCCCAGCGCGGCGGCCGCGGCCACGTCGTGGTGGGCTGGATCGGTCGCACCGACGGCCTTTGCGAACTCCCTGATCTTCTCCCGGCTGACCTCGTACGGGCCAACGGGCGGGTGCGGGCGTTCGAGGAAAGTCCGGTTCAGGGCCACAACCTTCCACGCTACAACGCGCGGAGGCGGGTCAGCGGGTCTCGCGGTGCACCCGGTGCGTGCCGCAGTTCGGGCAGAACTTCTTCAGCTGCATGCGGTCGGGGTCGTTGCGCCGGTTCTTCCGCGTGATGTAGTTGCGGTGCTTGCAGTCCTCGCACGCCAGCGTGATTTTGGGGCGGACGTCGGTGGCGGCCACGGGGGTGCCTCTCTTCGGTCGAGCGGGATCGGGTGCGTCGTGCGTCGTGGAGAAACCCGCGGGATGAGGACCCCCAGGGTAGCGGTGGCCGGACTTGAACCGGCGACACAGCGATTATGAGCCGCTTGCTCTACCGACTGAGCTACACCGCTGTACGTCCGGTGGAGGGTTCCCCCGGACAGCGAGCCCCTTTACGGAATCGAACCGTAGACCTTCTCCTTACCATGGAGACGCTCTGCCGACTGAGCTAAAGGGGCCCGTCCGTGTGCGACCACTGCGCACCCGGAGCTCTGCAGAGGTTACACACCGGCTGAGTTCGATGTGAAACCGGCGAGGTCGGCGGCTGGTCGAGGATCAGCCCGCGAGCCGGGGAGCGGCGACTTCCCGGGCTGCTCCCTCGGCGACGGTGACCGTTCTGGCGTGCAGCCAGGTGTCGAAGCGGTCCGGGTGCATGGCCCGGGCGATGAGGTATCCCTGGACGACGTCGCATCCCATCTCGGCCAACTGGTCGCGCACCACGTCGGTCTCCACGCCCTCGGCTACCACCCGGAGCCCGAGCGAGCGTCCCAGGTCGATGATCGCGCGCACCACGGCCAGATCGCCCAGATCCGTCCACATGCCCAGCACGAAGCTCTTGTCGATCTTCACCTCGTCGACGGGCAGCCGGCGCAGGTACGACAGCGAGGAGTACCCGGTGCCGAAGTCGTCCACCGAAAGCAAGACGCCCATCTCGTGCAGTAAGCGGAGCGCGGGCAGGGTGCGCTCCGCGTCACCCATCACCGACGTCTCGGTGATCTCCAGGGTCAGCATCTGAGCGGGCACACCGTGGCGTTCGAGCGCGTCGGCCACCATCGCCGGGAACGCGGGCGAGAGCAGGTTGCGCACCGACACGTTGACCGCGGGGTCGATGCGCAGCCCACGGTCGAGCAAACGACGGCAGCGCAGCAGTGCGTCGTCGAGCACGAACCGGGTCAGGTGGTCCATCAGCCCGGTGGCCTCCAGCACCCGGACGAGCTCCTCGGGGTCGACGACACCGAACTCCGGGTGCGTCCAGCGCATCAGCGCCTCCGCCCCGACCACGGTGCGCCCGGACAGGCTCAGCTTCGGCTGGTAGTGCACCAGGATCTGGCCGGCTTCGAGCGCCCCGCGAAACCGGGTGACCAGCTGGAAACGCCGCAGGAACACCTGACCCATGCTCGCGTGGTAGGTCCGCACCGGCTCGCCGGCTGCGCGCGCCGCCTGCATCGCGACGTCGGCGCGCTGCATCAGCTGTTCCACGTCCGGCCACGGCTGAGGAGACTCCAGGTCGAGCACGGCCACCCCGATGGCCGGTGACGCCTCGACCGCGAGCCCGTCGATCGGGTACGGCGCGCCGAGGACGACCGCCAGCTCGGCGGCCACCTGCTCGCAGTGCTCCACGGTCGCGTCCAGCAGCAGCACCGCGAACGTGTCGCCCTCGACCCGCGAGATCAGCGCGGGCTGACCGGCCGCGTCGACCACGGAGGCAGTCACCCGATCCGCGGCCAGGGCGACGAGCCGCTCACCCCAACCGTGCCCGAGCGCATCGTTGACCTGGCCGAGCGCACCCACCCCGATGTAGAGCACCGTGAACTGGGGCGGAGTCACCTCCACCCGTTCCGCCAGCACATGGGCGGCACGCTCGATGAAACCCAGCCGGTTGGTGAGACCGGTCAACCGGTCGTGGTAGGCCGCGTCCCTCATCTCGGCCAGGAGCCTGCGGTTGTCGACGGCCGTCGCGACGTGCTTGGCCAGCGTGTCCAACAGCTGGACGTCACGCGAGCCGAAACCCCGCAGCTGGTTCTGCCGGTCGTGCAGCTCGATCGACCCGGCTCCATGACCGGAGCCCAGTGGCGCAACGAGCGCTTCGGACACCCCCCTGGCTCGTAGCGCCTCAGCCGAAGCCGGCTCGGAGGAGGTCATTCGGAGGAGTTGTGCTGAGTCCACGGCTTCCGCCGTCAGCACGTCGGGACGGCTCACCACCGCCGCCTGGTGTTCGTCCAGGGGGTCACCGGCCACCGAGAGCACCCAGGAGTCGGGGGCGCGCACCACTGCCCGGCTGGCGTTGAACTGCTGGCGCACCAGCTCGGCGACCCGGGGCCAGACGTCTCCGTCCCCGACCACGGTTCCGCTGATCGCCTGGACGAGGTCGACGTCTCGGCGCTCGTGCAGCAGCACCGAGTAGGCGCGGTAGAGCAGCGCGAAGGCAGTCGCCACCGCCGTCAGCAGCGCCCACCCCGTCGGCCCGGACCGCAGCAACTGCGCACCGAGCACAACCAGCAGCGGGCCGACTACCGCCATGGTCAGCGTCGTGGTGGCCAGCTTCGTCCATGCCCTCACCGCACCAGTCCCGTCCATGGCGACGGCGAGGCAGAGCGCGTTCACGCTGCTCACGAGGCTGGAGACGACAACGCCGCTGAAGACAGCGACCAGCTCCGGTACGCCGCCTGCGATGAGCACATCGGCGACCAGGAACACCGTGGCCACCTCCACGGCCGCCGAACCCAGGTTGAATGAGGCCACCACCCAGTGCTGGCGCCGCCACATTGCCCGCCCGGCGACCGCCAGACATGAGGCCAGCACAGCGACCGGGAACGAGAACAGGAGGAGTGCCGCCACAAGCGGAACCTCGGTGAGCGGGAGCCCGATCGTGCCCTTGCGGACCTCGACAGTGAGTGCGGCCAGCTCGACCACCAGGAAAGCCGCCACTAGCAGCGGTAGGCCGACCGTCCACTCGGAGGTACCTGAAGGGCTGGGGAAGGCAAGCAAGACCAGGGCGCTGACCGCAATCCCGAGGGCCACGACCCCCGCGACGTAGCGGCGGACGGCCGGCGACCGCACCGCAGACGGGTGCTTGCTCGGCTTGTCCTCGGCCTGCTGCGCAGCTGACCCGGCAGGGAGCGCCGCGACCATCACGCTCCCTCTGCTGCGGCACCGAGCCGACGGGCAATTCCGATCACGGTCTGATGGTGACCGACCGTCGGGCTCCACGCCAGCGACGCGACCGCATGTCGCCCGGCTGTGTACGCGCGCGTCCACGATTGGGCGACAATCCGAACGCGGAGGTAACTCAGAGTGAGCAGAAACTCACGGGAACGCACGGTCAGAACGTGGTGGCAGGTGCTGGGTTCGAACCAGCCTAGTCTCGTCGGCTGTTCGTGGGACGATCCGTGACGGGCAGTCGGCAGGCCCGAGCGGGCGTTCTACGCGCGATTATCGGGCGGTCAGGGGGAGACTCGTTCTTATGACAGCCGTCGCTCACGCCTCCTTGGCTGCCGAGATCGCGCGCGTCGCGAAGCTTGGCAACCTTACTGCTGCACATCTCGCTGAGGGGACCGGCGGTGACCCCAGCAGTGCGCGGCGGTGGCTGCGCGGAACGCGGGCGCCGTCCGGTGTGCACGCCGTGCGGGCGCTGGAGCTCATGTCCCTGGTCGAGCGGCTCGCGCAGGTCATGCAGGCGGCCTACATCCCGATCTGGCTCATCAAGCCGATCGAGCGCCTCGACGACCGGCGTCCCATCGACGTCATCCGGGCCGGCGACTACCGCAGCGTCTCGCGGCTCGTCGCGTCCCTCGAGGGCATGCCCGTCTCGTACGTGTTGTCCCTAGACGTCGACACGGGCAGCGTCCACGGCGTCTTCGTGCGTCACATCCCGGATGGTGGCGACCCGCTCTACGAACCCGTCCGAGCCAGCTGACAGCCGCTGGCAGCACGGCGCCGCCGTCGCGGCGCGGTATCACCCCGGACGCGGGAGAGCAGCTTCCCGAGGCCGAGGGCGCTCTCGTCGACGAACCAGCGAGGCGCCACGGTTGACAGGCCAGGCCCTCAGGCAGATCGGGCCATGCTCAGCTCGAAACGCAGAGCCTGCTCGACCTGCGTGGGGGTGAGGTCGAACAGGTCGGCAATAGTTCCGGTGGACTCGCCCGCCCGGAACTGCTCCGCCACCACCTCGGTGGGGACCGCACGCACGACCGGACGTCCGTGCTGATGCAACGGATCGAGAGTCACCACACCCCCGAACTTGGCGGGGGCCACGGACGCGGCTTCCGAGTCGACTCCGGCTGAGTACGTCACTTCGTCGACGAAGTCCCTCACCGGCGCCGACATGACCAATTGCCCACTCCGGACGACCACCAGCAGCTCGTGACCGGTGATGCCGACTCGGTCCTGCACCCGGCGCACCAGCTCCCGACCGTCCACGTCGAGGAAGGGGCTGGCCTGAGCAAGCGGATACCGACCGAACTCCTTCTGCAGCTGCACGACGGTCGGTCTCAGGCGCTGCATCGACGCACCGCGAGTGCGGAACTCCGCCAGCAGCCGGGCTTCGACGAACTCCCCCCAGGTCACCGCGTCGTCCCGGGTCTGCTCGACGCGCACCATCGGCGGGTAGTGCACACCCCCGCGGTCGTAGCCGTCGATCCACCGCCGCCCCGTGCCTGCGGGCAGCGCGAGCAGCCGGTCGACGTCAGCCAGGGCGCAGACGCGGCGATCGAGCAGGGAGACCCTCACCTGATGATTCTGGCACGCTCCACCAACGGAGAGCCCCGAATCATCAGCGCATAGCCCTTGTTTCGGAACAATCCGATGCGACACTGGAGACCCAGGGAGGCACCGGTGACGACCAGCGCAGATGAAATGCCGCGGCAGCGACCTCGGGTAACAGTTGAGGAGCTCCCCGTCTACGCCAAGTGCACCGCCGTCCAGGACGCTGCGGTCCGGCGCCGGATTGACAACGACCTCCGCGCTGGGCTCGTGCAGATCGGTTCGCGCATGGCCGTAACCAGCCGGTCGGAGCGGACACAGCCGGACAACCGCAGAAGCGGCCACCGACCGTATTTCGGCTGGTCAAGGGCCACTTTTGCGAGACGTGGCAGGTGCTGGGTTCGAACCAGCGTAGGCGATGCCGACGGATTTACAGTCCGCTCCCTTTGGCCACTCGGGCAACCTGCCGTGGCACCGCGGCCGTGATCTCGGTGCGCAAGGCAGACTACAGACCGAGGCTCACATCCGGCGAACCGGGCGACGGCCTCGGCCGGCAGGTCGAGGCCAACCAGGCAACCCACACAGCGCACACGCCGCGGCTGCGGCCGCACGACCCGAGGAGCACCAGTGGCAGATGCGTCGTTCGACGTGGTCAGCAAAGTCGACCGTCAGGAGGCGGACAACGCCCTGAACCAGGCGGGCAAGGAACTCGCCACCCGCTTCGACTTCCGCGGCACCGAGACCAGCATCGAGTGGGCGGGCGAGGAGTCGATCACCATCACCTCGTCCACCGCGGAGCGATGCAAGGCGGCCGTCGAGGTCTTCCAAGAGAAGCTGGTGCGCCGCGACATCTCGATGAAGGCGTTCGAGGTGGGTGATCCGGCCGCCTCCGGAAAGGTCTACCGGGTGACCGGCACGCTGGTGCAGGGCATCACCGGCGAGAACGCCAAGAAGATCGCGAAGAAGATCCGCGACTCCGGACCCAAGGGCGTCCAGGCGCAGATCCAGGGCGACGAGCTGCGGGTGAAGGGTAAGAAGCGGGACGACCTGCAAGCGGTGATCGCACTGCTCAAGGGTGAGGACTTCGGGATCGCCCTGCAGTTCACCAACTACCGCTGACCATTCCTACGGTAGCCGCCGGCCCGCCAGATCCTCCAGCCGGGCAATGCGCTCGGCCATCGGCGGGTGGGTGGAGAACAGCCGGGCGGCGCGCTCGCCGGGGCGGAAGGGGTTGGCGATCATCATGTGTGACTGCGCCGTGAGCGCGGGCTCCGGCGGCAGCGGCGCGGCCCTGGTGCCCAGCTCGAGTTTGCGCAGCGCCGAGGCGAGCGCGAGCGGGTCGCCGGTGAGTTCCGCCCCCGACGCGTCGGCCTGGAACTCGCGCGAGCGTGACACGGCCATCTGCACCAGCCCCGCGGCCACCGGGCCGAGCAGCGCGACGAGTAGGAGCGCGAGCGGGTTCGGCCGGTCCTCATCACCGCCGCCCCCGAAGGCGCTGCTGAACAGGGCCAGGCTGGCCAAGCCCGACACGACCGCGGCCAGTGCCCCCGCCACCGAGGAGATGAGGATGTCGCGGTTGTAGACGTGGGAGAGCTCGTGCCCCAGCACGGCACGCAGCTCCCGTTCGTCCAACAGGTCGAGGATGCCGGAGGTGGCGCACACGGCCGCATTGCGCGGGTTGCGGCCCGTCGCGAACGCGTTCGGCGCCTGGGTCGGGCTGATGTACAGCCGGGGCATGGGCTGGCGGCCCGCAGTGGCGAGCTCACGCACGATGCGGTGCATCGCTGGCTGCTGGGCCTCGGTCACCGGCACTGCATGCATGGCGCGCAGGGCCAGGGTGGCGCTGCGGAAGTAGGCGTAGCCGTTCATCCCCACCGCCAAGACCACCGCGACGAGCACCGCGGTCCGGCCGAACAAGCTTCCCACCAGCACGATCAACGCGGACATCCCGCCAAGGAGCAGCGCGGTCTTGAGCCCGTTGGCGTGGCGATGCACGGCGGTCGGGTCCTCCTCGTCGATCATGGGCTTGCTCACCCGAGACAACGATGCCGCACGGTTCGGCGTTCCCACTCAGGCCAGCGAAGGGGCATCGCCCCGCTCAGGCCTTCGGCGTTCCCACTCAGGCCAGCGGCGGCGGAACGTCGGCGACGAGTTCGCCCAACACGTCGCGCTCGGCCACCAGCTCCGCGACCGCGGACTCGCCTGCGGCGTCCACGCCCGGATACTCGTACGTCGGCGCCCAGTGCAGCGCGTCGAACGGGCACACGTCCACGCAGATCCCGCAGAACATGCATTGGCCGTAGTCGATGGCGAAGCGCTGCAGCACCGGGCGCGCCCTGGCCGCCGAACGACCGGCGTGGTCGCGGTCGGGCTGGGTGGTGGTGGACTCGATGTGGATGCACCAGTCGGGGCATTCGCGGGCGCAGATCATGCACGAGGTGCAGTTGGCCTCCAGCAGCGCGATGACGCCCCGCGCCCGTGCCGGCACCTGGGCGCTCATGTGCTCCCCCAACCCGCGGGGGGCACCCCGGGCGCGGTGGCCCGCCTGCGCCCGGCCGTCGTGGTCTCCGCGCCGTCGGCCGCCTCACCCGGCTCCAGCCGCCCCGGCCATGGCCGCACCGCGCGGGACACCAGCAGCGCATCCTTGCGCAGCGGGTGCAGGCCGGCGCCGGGGGCGAGCAGCAGCGGCCGCAGATCGGGGTGGCCGGTCACGTCGATACCCGCCATCTCGGCCGCCTCCCGCTCCGGCCACGCCGCACCTGACCACACCTCGGTGACGCTGGGCAGCGGCCGACCGAACGGCAGCCGGGTGCGCAGCAGCAGGCCGGCAGCGCCGCGCGGGCGCACCACGTGCACCACCACTTCCCACTCGGTGCCGCAGGCGTCCGGCTTGCCGGCATCGCCGACCAGCAGGTGGTCGAACAGCACGCAGCCGAGCTCGTCGCGGGCCAGCAGGGCGGCGCGCCGCCACTGCTGCACATCGACGGTGGCGGAGCTCTGACCGAATGACTCCTCCACGGTGCCGGAGCCGAGTGCGGCCACCAGTCGCTGAGCCAGCTCGGCCTCACCCACGCTCACGCAGCCCCCGACCGTCCGGCGAGCAGGTTGCCCAGCACGCGCAGCCCGTCGAGCACCGCCTCTGGGCGCGGGGGGCAGCCAGGGACGCTGACGTGCACGGGCACCAGCTGGTCGACGCCCTTGGTGACGCTGTAGGAGTCCCAGTACGGCCCTCCGGTGGCGCAGCACGCGTCGATGGACACCACGTAGCGGGGCTCGGGCAGCGCGGCGTGCGCCCGGGCGACCGCGCCGGCCAGTACGTCGGTGACGGTGCCGGAGACGACGAGCACGTGAGCGGTGGCCACGGCGTCCCGGGTTGGCTCGTCGGGCCTGGCCGCACCGACGCCGCGCGAACCGTCGTGCAGCGCGGCCATCACCTCCACCCCGCAACAGGCGAGCCCCAGGTCGAGCACGTGCACGGCGAGTACCTGCTCGCCCACCACGACCGTCGTCACCACGGTCCTCAGGCTAGTTCAAGCCCGCGCAGCTCCATGGTCATGCATTTGGGGCCGCCACCGGCCTTGCGCAGCTCGCTGATGTCGACGAGGTGCGGGGTGAAGCCCCGCGCGGCGAACAGCCCAGCCAACCGCGTGGCCTCCAGCG